>Ga0315287_10007916_pt1 | contig 10693 bp, 9 predicted proteins | sample YL17G11_0_MG_FD_205037 | JGI IMG/M metagenome (GOLD analysis project Ga0315287, IMG submission 205037) | Sediment microbial communities from Yellowstone Lake, YNP, Wyoming, USA - YL17G11_0 | ecosystem: Environmental > Aquatic > Freshwater > Lake > Sediment | place: USA: Wyoming | collected...
GAATGCGGCTCACTTGGCCGCTGGCCATAATGCCTTCCGCAGATCAGGTCCCGGTCAAAAGCTCGCATTCAACTATGCTCTGGCCCATGTGGGTTGCCCTGATTGTGAGCCAGCGTGGAACTTTGACCCCAGCTGATTTCGTAGATAAACTATTGAAGTATATGGAGAAAGTAAGAATATTCCGCGACTTATTCGGCGTACAATCTTGGCCCCAGAGAAAATAGCAGTAGGCTTTTTATATCAATATCTTGGACGCAAACACCCGGGGGTTAAAGTTCGACGCTGATTCACAGCGCAGTACCGACTCAGCAAATTCATGATATTTGTGCTGTCGGAAGTTACCTCTACTCAGGAGTTTCAGATGGCAAAAAAATCCACCGGCAAGACTACTTCGATGCGCAAGCCTGCAAAGGCCAAGAGCACACTCGGAGCGAGAAAGGGAGCCAAGAAACCGGTAAAGCCAACAGTCAGGAGGAAGGCAGCGAAGAAGATCTCGAAGCTAACCTCCAAGCGCTCACCCGCAAAGAAAAAGTCCATTGCCAGGACCAAGGCGACGGCCAAAAAGCCGGTGCTTAAATCTTCATCGGCACGGCCGAAAGTTACGAGTAAGAAGGCTGCTCCATCAAAGAGGGCGATAGTTGCGAAGCCCCGGACAAAGGCTGTTCGCCCCAATGCGGACATGACTCCCGCTAGTGCCGTTGAACGTGTTGGGGGCGCCATGCCGCCAAAGAACCCTCACCCCGGAATGATGGGTGATGGGACCGAAGAGCAAAATCTGAATCAAGCAGGCATGCCGGAGGCCCGGATTACACACGAGGATGTGGAAATCGCGTTCAAGAGAACCGAACCAGATAGGCGCTGACTGGGACAAATCGAGAAGGCGGATGGTCGCCTGCGCCAAGAGTGTCCGCTGTTGTGCAGTTTCTCGGACGCCTGCATGACGAATCCCTCGACGCGCTCCGGCAGCAGACGTGGGAGAAGCGCCAAGGCACGAAATCGCGGGAAGAATGGGATTTGGTTTTGCCGCTGCGCACTATGGGGACTTGGGGCGTACGGGCGTCTGTCTTTGCGAGGTTGGAACAGCGAACGTCCGGCTATTTGGCAGATTGACTGGTAGAGTGGCGCGTGCGCTGCCTTTGTTGAGATGAGGTTTAGCGCGGCGGTGGATACTACCATATGATACCATTACGCATACTGAATGTCTGCAGCCGGACCCCATGCGGTCATTCAGGTAGCCCGGTGTGAATACGCGCCCAACAATGACCCCACCACACATGTCGGTCATGCGGCCAGAACGCTGACGAGAACTTTCGGCTCTGCTTCTAAATCGGCCGCGAAAATTGTGCGGCGTGAAGGTGGGGCGTGCGAACCGCATAGAGATGATTGACATTCCCTGGACTATGCGTCGAAATTGGTCTGTACCGCGGCCTGGAATTTTGCAGTCGACTTCGCGGCGTAGACGAAGCTAGAGTTTCAATCGGGAGAGAGGCCATAAATGCCCGAAGTGGTGATCAGGAAGATCGTGACGCAAGTCGAGGACGTGTTTCATGAAGGTGGACCGGCGGCCAAGCAGCCCTACCGCCGCGGTGCTGTGCTGGCCGTCATCGCTAACCCGTACGCAGGAAAATACGTCGCCGACATCCAGGGTTTTATGGAAGACCTGAAGCCGCTCGGCCTCGATATGGCGAAGCGCTTGATCGCAGCACTCGGCGTGGCGCCCGGCGAAATCGAAGGCTATGGCAAGGGTGCTGTCGTCGGCTCTGCAGGCGAGGTCGAACATGGTGCACTTTGGCATGCGCCGGGCGGCTATGGCATGCGCGAAGTCCTGGGCGGAACAAAGGCCATCGTGCCTTCGGCAAAGAAGGTCGGCGGTCCAGGCGCCCGGCTTGACGTGCCCATCACGCATGTCAACGCGTCGTTCGTCCGAAGCCATTTCGATGCCATCGAGGTAGGCATCGTCGACGCACCGCGTGCCGGCGAGATGGTACTGGTGCTTGCCATGACCACTGGCCCACGTGTGCACAACCGCGCGGGGGGCCTCGCGGCAAAGGACATTAAGGGAGAGGATGGACTGCGGTGAGTGCCAAGATACGCAAACTGGTCACGATGATTGAGGAAACATTTTCCGAAGGTGGGAGGGCTGTTAGCCCGCCTACGAGGCGGGCCGCCGCGATAGCGGTGATCGAAAACACGCATGCCGGTCGATTCGTGGAGGATCTATCTGATCTGATGGCGATCGGAGAGGAACTGGGCGAGCTGCTTTCCAGGCGAGCTGTCGCGGCGCTCGGCATTCCTGGTGAGAAGGTCGAGAGCTACGGCAAGGCTGCAGCTGTAGGAGAAGACGGGGAACTCGAACACGCGGCAGCCATCCTGCACCCGAAACTGGGCGCGCCTGTGCGCAAGGTTCTAGGCAAGGGTGCAGCGCTCATTCCCTCATCCAAGAAGCGGGGAGGGCTCGGTGTTACGCTCGACATTCCGCTCGGCCACAAGGACGCCGCCTTCGTCAGGAGCCATTTCGATGGAATGGAAGTGCGAGTTTCCGATGCGCCGCGCGCCAACGAGATCATGGTCGCTATCGCCGTCACTGATTCAGGGCGGCCGCATCCCCGTGTGGGCGGGCTGCAGAAGCACGAAATAAGGGGCGAGGACGGGCTGCGTTAGACCTTCCGCACTGTCTCAGTCGACGACTTCTGGAATGGTAGTAGCGGGCGGCGTGTTGCGGCTGCGGCCGATGCGCACGATACCGTCGATGACCACCATTCCGATGCCTGGAATGTCACCGAGACGTACGCTCTCCAGCAGGTCCTTGCCTGCGGAGTGCTGGGCGCGGTCCATGAAAACGAAATCGGCGGAGCGTCCCGGCTCGATCAATCCACAGTCGAGATTGCGCATCCGGGCGGTATTGCCGGTTGCGAAGCAGAACGCAATCTCTGCCGGCATATCACCAAGCGCCGACAGCATGGATACCATCCGGACTATTCCGAGCGGCTGCACACCTGATCCTGCGGGCCCGTCGGTGCCGAGGATGATGCGCGCCAGTTCATTCATCTCGCGCGCGGTGCGGAGCGCATAGAGCGCTGCGCGTTCATTGCCGTTGTGCACGATCTCAAGTCCGCGCTTGCAGCCTTCGCAAATACAGCGGATTTCCGAATCGGGAAGGGCGGTATGGCCGCCGTTGATGTGGCCGACGACATCAGTGTCGGCCTCAAGGACAACATCTGCGCCGATAAGGCCGGAGCCTGGAATGGATGGCCCGCCCGTATGAATCGTGGACTGGATACCGTATTTGCGCGCCCAGGCGACCATCTTCTTCGCATTGGCGCCGTCCTTGACGCCACCAAGCCCGACCTCGCCCAAGAGCTTCACGCCCGCAGCCGCAAGCTCTCGAAAATCTTCCTCAACCATCCCCGGCTCGATCACCGGGGCACCTGCATGCACCTTTACGCCGCCGGGGCGGAACGCGGAAAATGTGCGCTGGGCGGTAATTGCCATTGCCTTAAGCCCGACAATGTCGCGCGGCCGTCCAGGCATGTGCACCTCGCCTGCCGAGATCATCGTCGTTACCCCGCCATTCATCGTCGAATCGATCCAGCCGAGCTGGTTCTGGCGTGGCGTCCAGTCCCCCGCTACGGGGTGGACATGGCTGTCGATCAAGCCAGGCGCCAGGGTCGTGCCATTCGCGTCGATGATTGTGGTGGCATATTCGGTGTCGAGGTCCTTGAGGCGCCCGAACGCCGTAATGCGCCCATTTTCGGCGACGAGTGCATCAGCATCGAGGATCGGATTCTCGATCGCGCCGGAAAGTAACAGGCCGACATTTCGGATCACGAGCTTGGTTGGGCCTTGGGATGCAGATACGGTCGGTTCGGCCATGTTCTTTCCTCTCAGGCTGCGATGCCTTGGTTTACGATGACGGCGCCTGTGGTGAATGCGCCGGCAACTGTTGCGGCGTCGCTCACAACGCCGAAATGCGTGGCTATGTCGTAGAGCGTACTCTCATGCTCTCGCGGGCCGGTCGCCGCACAGCAATCGCGCGGCACGACCACTTCATAGCCGTTAAAAAAGGCATCATGCACGGTGGACCGGACGCAAATATTCGTCACCACGCCGAAAACGACGAGTTGTTCGACCAGCATGTCCTTCAGCACGAGATCGAGATCAGTTTGGAAGAAGGCCGAATAACGGTGCTTCATCACGTGGATTTCTTCGGGCCGGGCCCCGAGGTCGTCAATAATTTCGACACCCCATGTGCCCTCGATGCAATGCTTACTTCGCTTCAGAAACTCGCGATCGCTTCGCATGTTGCGGCGGTGGCTGTCGTGAACCCAGATCACAGGCGAACCTGCGGAGCGTGCAGAATCGATCACGGCGCGCTGCTTCGGGACCAGCACCTCGCAGCCTGGAAGCACCATTGCACCGCCCGGCTTGCAGAAGTCGTTGACCATGTCGACAATCACGACAGCCGCACGTTGCGGATCAAGAGTTACCCGCTCGGTGTTTAGGTGGGAGGAGAAAACATCGATCTTCATGGCGAAAGTCTCCTGTTGATGGCGATTGCTGGCCCTTTCACCGCCGCCAGATGGGCGCTCGATACGGCATTGCCAGTCGTTCGGGTTGTACCTGCAAGGTGGAGTGCTGCCGAGACGATCAACCCGGTGGCGATCATCGTTTCCGCCGCTGCCACGCCCGCGTCAAGGGCTCGTATGACATCGTCAGGGCTCAACGGGCCAACACCACGTGTCACCAGCATGTCGCGAAGATCGCTCTCGGGCTGCAGGCTTGCGGCGGGCACGCGATGCACTCCGGGATGCCCCGGCAAGTCGACTGCGTTTGCGATAAATGTTGCCGCTGCATCGGCCATGGCCGCATTTCGGGCTAGCACTGTCACGGCATCGGCGATGCCGAGGGAAAAACTCCTGCCTCGCCAGCCGCTTGTGGCAATGCCGCCGACACTGTCGGCGGCAGAGAGCGTTGCGGAAGCAAAAAGCGACGGCCTGTCGGGCCGGTCAACTAGGCCTATCCTGACCGTCTCTTTTCCCGTCAGTCGCAGCGCTATGTCCCCGCCATTGTTGACGCTTGCGCTCGTTATGCCTGCGGCGGCGGCCATCGCTTCGAGGATTTCGTCGGCAACTGACCCGGCGACCGCGGCCATGGGCGTGATGAAGCAGCGCAGAGTGAAGGGCAGGACGGCTGACCACATTCTGTGCGCAATATGCCCTTCCGGCGGCCGGTGTTTTGCAACTTCCGACCGAATCAGCGAAAGTTCACTGCACAACTCGTCGAGAACCGTCGAAAAACGCGTTGCTGCGGCCGCATATGCCGCCTGGATGGAACCCGACGTTCCGCGGGCTTCGACGATCAGGTCGATCGGTCCGTCCTGCATATGCAGTCGCCGCTCGTCGAGCATGCATACCGCGGCGCGGGTCACAGTGCACTCTTCAGTGGCCACGGATTGCCGGCGCCGCGCGGCAGCCGTCGCCGTCCTTCCGTACCGCGGAAGGCCTCAACCGGCAATACCTCGCCGACATATCCGCCCAAGGCGGAATAATCCTCGAGGCTTAGCGTGAATTCTATGGGCGCAACTAGCGCCGGCGTCGGTACGTAGCCGAAGGCACCATCAGGAAGCCGCGTCACATCGACCATGAAGGTGATGCCGCCACCGGGCCAGACATAAACAGGCGCGCCCCCGCAGGTGACGTGGGTCAGCGCATTCTTGACCGAATGGGTCAGCCGGACGGGGTTCTCGGTGACGCCTGCCCGAAGTGAACCGCCTGCGCCTGCCATGAACAGCACAGTGGTCAGCGCCGGTTCGCAATTCTCCTTGATGCGCTCGACAACCGCGACGAGCGGCAGCGGCATGGCGGTCTCGACCGGTTTCAAATCATCGTCGAGAACGAAGTGCGCTGAGTGCTCGCCTGTCGTGGAGACCATGAGAATCCGTTGGCCCGGCCACGCCACCTTCCTGTCGAAGGGGCCGAGAATGGCGAGCGGGTCGATGAGGTTGGTGCCGCCCCAACCGGTGCCGGGTTCCGCCACTTTAAAATAGCGGCCGGGAGTCGAGCGCCGCCCCTTGATTTTCAGCCCGGTGTGGGGAATTCCGAGATACTTCCCTGCCTGGTGCTCGGAAAGGACGCCGGTGATGTGGTCGTCTACCACGACTACATCGTCGGCAAGCCCCAACCACTGCTTGGCGAACATGCCGATGGTGGCCGAGCCACAGCCCACGCGCATGCGTTCTTCTATGATGCCGTTGATGACCGGAGGCTTTCCTGCCTGGGCTATGACCGTGGCGCCGTCATCGATGGTTAGTTCGACTGGCTGCTTGTTGCAGAGCGCGAGCAGCGTGTCGCAGGTGACGCGGCCTTCCTTCTTACCGCCGCCGGTGAGGTGATGTACACCACCGAGCGAGAGCATCTGTGACCCGTATTCGATGGTGGTCACGTGCCCGACAGGCTCGCCGTCTGCTCGCACCGTCGCCTGCTCGGGCCCCAGGTGGCGGTCCGTGTCGATCTTCAGTTTGATGCCGCAGTAGGAAAAAATGCCCTCCGTAACCACGGTCACCATGTCGATGCCATCCACTTTCGAGGAAACTATGAAGGGTGCCGGCTTGTAGTCGGGATAGGTAGTGCCGGCGCCGATCGCGGTCACGAAAGTGTTGCTGTCGGCAACTACGCGGCCGTCCCAGGACTCCCTGCTGGCTGCAAATGGAACCAGCGCCCCATTATCCTCGACGGTGCGTTCGAGGAGGATATGCGGATCGACGCGGATAAGCTTGCCGGCGTCGTTGGCATAGCGGTCGCAGGCGCCGGCCATGCCTGGTCGTATGTAGCACAAGACCGGGCAGGCATCGCAGCGGATCTTTTCGTCATCGGTGGCAGCTTCGCTCATGGCCGATCTCGCAGCAAAAGAATGGCCGACCGCACGCGGTCGGGTGTGGCCGGCGTGCGGCAGATTCGTGCCCCGGTAGCGTCGAAGATCGCATTCAGAATGGCCGGTGCCGTTGGAATGAGCGCCTGTTCGCCGATGCCCTTCGCGCCCATCGGGCCGAGCGGCGAGGGGTCTTCGATGAGGATTGAAACAATCGGCGGCACATCGCCGATAGTGGGTATGAGATAATCGTGCAGGTTCTCGCCGCGCCCCGGAATAAACTCCTCCATCAACGCCATTCCGATCCCCTGCGCCACGCCGCCTTCGATCTGGCCTTCCACCAGTGCCGGGTTGATGGCGCGGCCAACATCGTGCGCCGCAGTGATCTTGAGCACCTTCGCAGTGCCGAGCTCGACATCGACTTCCACTTCGGCGAGATGCGCGCCAAAACCGTAGATCGCGTAGGGATTGCCCTGGCCATTGCCGTCTAAAGGCGTCGTCGGTGGGTCGAATGTTTCCTCGGCGGTAAGCACGTAGCCATTTGTGTCGAACGGTTCGCCGGCAAGATCGATCGTGCGCACTACGCTGTCTTCCTCGACCTCGATACGCCTGTCGCCGGCACGGATGATGGCATCCGGACCGGCATTCGCTGTCCGCAGGATCGCTGCGCGCAATGCCTTACCGGCAAGTTCTGCAGCGCGCCCGGTAATGAAGGTCTGCCGAGAAGCCGAAGTCTTGCCGCAGTCGGGCGTCAGATCTGTGTCCGCAGAGACGCGATCCAGCACATCTACCAGCACGCCGACAGCGTCCGCAGCGATCTGGGTGATCACGGTGTTCGATCCCTGACCGATGTCCACTGCGCCCTGGTGCAGGGCGATCCTGCCGTCCCGCTTCAGCCCGATCCGAATCGTGGATGGATTGGAAAGGGAGGTGTTGCCACAACCGTACCACATGCCTGCGATCCCGACTCCGCGGCGCAGAGCTCCATTCGCATTGATGTTGAACGCCCGGGCTTGTGCCCGCGCCTCCCGTCGTGGTCCGCGGAGCGCTTCCAGACACGCCTTGAAGCCTACACCCGCCCCCAGCACCTGGCCCGTGACTGTTGGGTCGGACGCAGTGAGCGCATTTGCGATCCGAAACTCAAGGCTGTCAATGTCAAGCTTACGTGCAAGTTCATCGTAGATTTGTTCCACTGCGATCGCGGCCTGCGGTACGCCGAACCCGCGAAAAGCGCCTGCGGGCACGAGGTTCGTGTGCACTGCCCTGGTGAGCGCGCGGTAGGCAGGCATCACATAAGGGCCGGAAGCATGGACCGGGACGCGGATTGCGACCGTCGGCCCCCAGGACGCGTAGGCGCCCGTGTTGAAATCGGCGGAGAAATCCATGGCGGTAAGACGGCCTTCCCGGGTGGCACCGATCCGAACCCGCATGTGCGCGGGATGCCGTTTCGTAGTGGCTGCCATGGATTCGGATCGCGAGTAGACGAGAGCCACGGGACGACCGAGATGCCATGCCGCAAGCGCGATGTATGGCTGGACCGAAAGATCGAGCTTTGAGCCGAAGCCGCCCCCAACCGCCGTCGGGATGATCCGCACGGCCTCAGGCGCTATGCCAATGATCGCGGCCACATCGTCGCGGTCCATGTAGGGAGACTGGGTGCAGGCGACGATCTCGACCCGGTCGCCGACACGCCGTGCAAAGCCTGCTTCGGGTTCAACATAGGCGTGTTCGACGAACCCCGTCTCGAAATCGCCTTCGACAACGACCTCAGCGTTTGCAAGTGCTGCTTCGGCGTCTCCCTTGGAAACGCGGCCGCGAACGAGAATGTTACCCTGCCGATTGGAGTGGATGAGCGCAGCCCCTTCGCGCAAGGCGGCGTCGATCGTTGCTATGTGTGGAAGTTCGCTGAAGGTGACAGGAAAGCTCTCGGGATCGAAGCATTCGATGGCTTCGGCGCTACCGGCCACCGCTGCCACCGCTTCACCCCGGAAACGCGTTTCGCCCTGCGCAAAGACCGGCTGGTCTGCAAACGGTGGAATGACACCATAGGCGTTGCGGCCGGCAATGTCGGCCGCGGTGAAAACCCGCACCAGTCCTGGATGCGCGACGACGAAAGCGTCAACGTTGCCGATTTCGAATGCCGCCCGGTGATAGGGCGAGCGGATGATCTTGAGCCAGAGTGCATCGGGCGGAATGCTATCGGCACCGAAGAGGTCCGAGCCGTTTACCTTTTCGCGCCCGTCGAGCCTTGCGAGCCGCGCTCCAACAGCATTGCCTCGGCCGGGAGGTTGGAAAACCGGACGCGCGCTGCTGGCGGCCTTTGCCACCGCGTCAAAGATCTTCCGGTAACCGGTGCACCGGCACAACACGCCGCCAAGCGCATCGGCAATCGCCGCATCGTCCGGAGTCGGATTGACGTCAAGGAGCGCCTTTGCCGCAACCAGCATTCCGGGCGTGCAGATGCCGCATTGCGCAGCTCCGACTTCCAGGAAGGCGTCCTGTAATCGCCTGCCAAATGTATCCTGCGCCAGGCCTTCAATGGTGGTTATGGTTGTGCCTTCAACCTGGCCGAGCGCCGTCAGACAGGCGCATACCGGCGCTCCGTCCAACAGCACAGTGCATGCACCGCAGTCGCCTGCGTCGCATCCAACCTTCGTGCCGGTCAGGCCCAGGTCTTCGCGAAGCACCTTGCTCAGCCGCCGCAACGGGTTGCCGGCGATGCGCGCATCCTTGCCATTGACCCGAAACTTCACGGTGGGGGCTGAATCAAGCATCGCGCATTCAGTCGGTAGCTTCTAGGACGCGACGCACAAGAGTCAGCGCTACATCCTTGCGGTAGGAAGCGGTCGCGCGCGCATCGTCGATGGGGGATAGAGGCAAGTCTTCAGCTGCGACAAGGGAGGCGGCAGGTGTGCCCGGAGGCGCCACAAGCAGTTTGCGTTCGAGCCCTGGCAACCTTCTTGCAACTTCCGACGCTGCGCCGACGGCAATCGCTGCATGTACGATACGGTCGTTGCTGTCCCTTTCAATATTTGCGGCGACCATGACGATGGCAATTACGAGATAGCGACGGGCGCCGAGTTTGAGGAACTTCGATCGCGCATTTTCATGCGTCTTAGGAACTATGAATGCCGTGAGCAATTCGTCGGTCCTTCGCTCGGTAAGTCGGTTGCCGCGGATGAATTCGGACAAGGCAAGCCTTCGAACGCCACTCAGCGATGCCAGCTCCACCTCGCAATCGAGTGCCAGGAGGGGAGGAACACCGTCTGCAGCGGGCGACGCATTGCAGATGTTGCCGGCGATTGTCGCGGCATTCTGGATCTGCACCGAGCCGACTTCACGCGCGGCTGCCTGCAAGGCGCCAAACGCGGGCGGTAGTTTCGCAGCAGCGATCTCGCTCCATGTCATGCCACCGCCGATCCGGACGCTGGCGCCTACTGTCGAGATACCGCGAAGTTCGGCTATGCCCTTGAGATCGATCACGCGATTCGGTGCTGGCCGGTCAAGCCATGCGGGGAAAAGATCCGTCCCGCCTCCGAATAGCAGCCCGCCCTCCGCAGCCAAAATGCGCATGGCCTCGTCAAGAGATCTTGGCTTCAGAAACATGGCAAATTGCTATAACGCCCCTCAATAAACTGTCAAGTTGCGGGAGGCTTCGGGCGGCTGCGCACTCGCCTGCCCTCCCGGAAAGTGTCGATCCAGGCAATCGCCTCACCAAAGACACCCTTGGGGAAGAGTATAACCGAAAGGATGAAAAAGGCTCCAAGGAAAAGCGGCCATGCGGCCCCAATTGCCCCGGAAAGGCGGTTTTCCAGAAAGCGGACCG
>Ga0315287_10007917_pt1 | contig 10691 bp, 9 predicted proteins | sample YL17G11_0_MG_FD_205037 | JGI IMG/M metagenome (GOLD analysis project Ga0315287, IMG submission 205037) | Sediment microbial communities from Yellowstone Lake, YNP, Wyoming, USA - YL17G11_0 | ecosystem: Environmental > Aquatic > Freshwater > Lake > Sediment | place: USA: Wyoming | collected...
TTCCGGAGCGGCAAGCGGATTGAGGAATATTTCCGGCAGAAGGAGATCACCACCATCTGGGTCAACGAGGTTGACTTTTCCAAAATGCTTTTGGGCAAGAAGGTGGAGGCGGAACAGGAGGAGCTTGACCAGGAATCCCAGGATTTTTATCAGGCGCGCATGTTGGTGGAAACCCTGGACCTGGCCGGGGATGACAATCAGGCGCTTGAGATATTGGTGAAGATCGAGAACGAAATGGCCAAGCTGGCCGGCGAGCAGAAGCTGCCCGAACTTTGGTTTTTGACCGGAGCGGTCAGCGATTTTTTCGAGCAGAAAAATAAAGAACTCCCGGGCGCCGGACAGAAGGCGCAGGCGCTGGTCAAAAGCTCGGCGCGTCCCCAGTTCCTGACCTGGCTCATCGAGCGCTACACCATCAGCGATGAGAACTCGGGGCACGCTTTAGAGAGATATTTCGACCAGGTCGGGGAGCCGGCCCTGCAATTTATTTTGGAGCGGGTGATCACGCCCGAGGCGGTCTATTTCCAGAAGCAGCTGATCGGCTATTTGAAGAACAAGGGCGAACAGGCGCGTCCCTTCCTGGAAGCCAAGCTCAGGGAGCAAAAGGGAGCCCAGGCGCGCAAGCTGATCTATATGTTGGGCGAGCTCCGCAACCCGGAGAGCGCGCAGATATTGATTGAGTTCGCGCAGAGAGCGGAGAAAGGCGTCAAGTCCGAGGCGATCCGCGCGCTGGGAAAAATGAAGAGCCGCAATATCAATTTTGCCCTGGTCGGGATGCTCCGGGAGAGAAACCTGGATGACGAGAGCAAGTCGGTGCTCATCCAGATACTGGGCGAACTGGCTGAGCAGGGCGCGGTGCCGGGATTGATGGAGATACTCAAGAACCGCAACGAGGACTCGGAGTTAAGGGAAAAGGCTGCGGAGGCTTTGGGCAAGATCGGGTCCCGGGAGGCGCTCACGGTGCTTTCGGAAGTTTTGGAAAAGCCGGGGCTGTTCCGGAAGCCGGCGCCGGAAAAAGTCAGGATGAAATGCGCGGAGGCCCTGGCCCGGATCGGGGGCGAGCGCGCGGAATTTTTGCTCCAGGAGTTAGGCGAGGGGGAAGGTCTTCTGGCTCAGTATTGCAAAGAGCTGCTGTCCCAGAGGCCGTCTAAAAAAGGGAGATGAAAATTGGGAGTGCAATCGACATTTTCCAAGGATAAGCTGGAGCAAATATTGATCGGCATGATCGCGGCCTGCCGGAACCTGAACCTCTATCCCAACGACCACCCGGTGGTTGTCAACCAGATGCAAAAATTGCTCGCCGACATTAACTCCATGTTCACCAGCCAGGAAAAACTTTCCGTGGCTGTGGTCGAGGAGGTGTTGGTTTTTGAGGGCGTGCCGTTTTACCAGCCCAACGTCGCGGTGCGCGAGTTCCAGCGCCGGATTGAGGAACGGGGAGTGACTGCGGTTGAATTTCACCGCGGGCTGACTGCGGAAGAATTGCTGGCTTGGGCTCAGTTTCTGGTGGAAGAGGCGAGTGTGGTGCAGTCCAAGGGCGCCACCGGATACTTGCGGGACAATAAGATCGAGCACATCACGGTCCGGGACGCGCGCGAAGTTTACAACCGCACTCTGGACACCATCTGCGAGATCCTGGGCGATGTGCGGATGGGCAAAATCCCGAGCGCGGACAAGGCCAAGACCGCGGTCGCTGACCTCACCGAGTATGTCTTCAACGACCGCGCCGCGCTGCTCGCGCTCACGCTCCTGAAAAGCTACGACAATTATTTATTCAACCATTCGGTGAATGTCAGCGTGTTAAGCCTGACCCTGGCCGAGACTCTCAAAGTGCCGAACCAGGACTTTCACACCATCGGCCTGGCCGGCCTGCTCCACGACCTGGGAAAGACCATGACCCCCAAGACCATCATCCTTAAGCCGCACCAGCTCACTCCCGAGGAATGGCAGATCATGAAAGAGCATCCGGTCAAGAGCGCGAACATCGTGAGCAAGATGCAGGGGCTGGACGAACTGACCACGCGCCTGGTCTACGAGCACCACATCAATTTTGACCGCAAAGGCTATCCAAGCCTCGCAGAAGGACAGCAGCTCCACCCCTATTCCAAGATCATCAGCATCGCGGACGTATATGACGCGATCACCACGTTGCGGCCGTACCAGAAGCCTTTTTCGCCCAGGGAGGCGATGCGGATCATGGAATCGCTGGCGGGCAAGGTCATCGACCCGGTCTACTTCAGGGAGTTCGTGCGCATGCTCGGGATCTATCCGGTGGGGAGCCTGGTGCGTCTGGACACCGGCGAGGTCGCGGTGGTGGTGGAAACCCACACCGAGTCGCCCATGTCTCCCAAGATCAAAATTATTTTTGACAACTCCGGGAAGCGGCTGGGAGAACCCAGGGAACTGGACCTTTCCCAGGCGCAGACTGATTCTGTTTCCCGGAACCTGGTCTCGCCCGCCGACCCCTTGCTCTTCGACCTGGACCCCTCGGAATTCCTGTAAACTCAGGGAACCGGTTCAACCACTTTCTTTTTTCTCAAAAGCGGCAGCGACAAAAAAATCAGCCCGAGCATCCCGGACAACCCGGTCCAGAGCGCGATTTGGAAACTGACCGGCTGGTATTTGATTTCCAATTTGTGGACCCCGGGCTCGGCAACCAAAACGCCCTGGAAACAATGGTCGACCGGGAAAATTTTGGTCTCCTTGCCGTCCAGGAGCGCGCGGAAACCGGGATAATAAACCTGAGACAAGACCAGCACCGCGGGCGACTGGTTCCGGACCGCGATTTTCAGAGCTTGCGAATAAGCTTTTTCCTCCAGAACCTGCGTGGTCTCATTGGGGGCCATTTTCATTTTCTCCCGGAACTTGAGCCAGAGCTCTTTTTCCAGGAGCGCGGTCTGGGAGGGGTCAAAATCTTTGGAGCCCAGGTAGTCAAGCCTGGCCTCTTTTTCCGGGACCAGTTTCACGCCGTGGACCAGGAACGCGCGGGGCAGGGCGTCCGGGTTTTCAAAGACATCTATTTCCTTGAAATCCAGGCGCTTGAAATATTTTTTTGAATTTTCCATCCAGGCCTTGACCGGCAGGGATATATGGACCGGGCTGCTGAGCGGCAGGATGGTAAATGACAGGCTGCCGGCATTATTTCGATATGGTTCCAGGCTGATGCTCGATTTGGCGCCGGCATCGATGGCTTTTGAATACACCAGCGTTTTTTCTCCGCGCTCTTTTTCAAAAAACAATTCAAAAATAAATTTTGCCGTTGAACCGGCGCTCCCGGTTTCCAAAAATAAATTATCGCCGGGGCTGATATAAATTCTAACCCCGAACCGAGCGGGCGGATATACCTCCAATTCCTTGAACGACCGGCCTTGCCCGACATTGGTGCTGGGCGCAAAACGGTAAAATTCATAAGGGATGAAATAGGCCGAGGCTGACTTCAGGTTTTTATTCTCGCCGATGAAGTATTTCAAGTTCAGGAGGTTGATGAGCGGGGCTTTTTGCTCGGAAACGAAATCCCCTCTTTTCAGGATGTTCAGGACCTGTATGTCCAGGACCTTGCCCTCCCGGTATTTCATGGCCTTGTCATCCAGCCGGTTTATGAATTCGGTGTATCTGAGGTCCGAGAAGGTGATGTAGGCGTCCGGGGAGCGAGTCCCGTAAAGCACTCCGGTCTGGAGGGGGGTTCTCAGCTTTTCCCACTGGTCAAATGAATACACGCTTTGGATGCGGAATTGGGACGGGTCGATATTTTTCAAGAACTGCAAATACTCCGGGTGCGGGTCCATGAGTTTCGGATCATTCCTGGAGGGAAGGGCCAATCCCGTGACCAGGTACTCCAAAAGCAGAGTCAGTTGCAAAAGAATAATTAAGCCTGAAAGTTTCATGCCCCTGGAAAATAACAGCATCATTCCCGCCAAACCGGAGGCCACGGCCAGGCCGCAAAGGGCTTGGCGCGTGAAGATTATGCGCAAGAAGATTTGCTGGTTTTCCGGGGACCCGCCGATCTGCCCTGAAAATTTTATGAAAAAATAGAAATAAATTCCTTCCAAAAACAAGACCGCAATTAATAGAAGCCGGGAGGATTTTTTATCGTCCAAGGCCGACAAATTATCCATGCCCATTCCGACCAGCAAAAATACCGCGAGCAGGGCCTGGCTCAAGGCCCGGCCGTGCGGGATAAAGCGGTTGAGGCCGGGTATGTGGTAGAAAAGCCAGAGCAGATTGAACCAGTTATATGTCTCCGCGAGAGTGAAGACCAGCATTACGGTCAGAGCCCAGAAAATCCGGGTCCTGGCGCCCAGGCTCAGGAAAAGGCAAAAAAGAGAAATGACGGAGATGAAGAAAAGCCAGGAGGGCAGGGTCTCAAGGTAAAGCGTATGCCGGGGGAAAAAAGTAAAAAACTGGTAGCTCAGTCCGAGTTTTCTAAAGCTCTGGGAATAGCCGGCCAGGGAGGGCAGGTACGCGGCGATGCCCAGGACCACACCGAAGCCGATGGCGCAAAACCAGAGCGCCAACGCGCTTATTTTTTTTTCAAGGGGAACCGGCCGGAGCCAGACATACACAGCCATCAGGACCAGCATGGAAAGCAGTTCCAGTACCACCGCCTCGATATGGCCGGAGAGCCATTGGCACCCGAAGACCAGGGACAAGACCAGGAATGAACGCTTGCGCGGCTGGTCCGCAAGAGCGATGCTCAGGCCGTAAACCCAGGGCGTGAAGGCTTGCGCGAAAATATCGGGCAGGAAATCCTCGAGCATGGACGAGCCGAAAACCACCAGGCCGTAGCCCGCCGCAATTATGAAAGCGGACGGTTTTTTCAAGCCGATTTTACGGCCCAGGAAATAAAACCCGGACAGGCAGATCAGGAGATGCAGGGACTGGTTCCAGGTGGCCGCGGCCGGGAATTCAAGCAGGAAAAAGAAAAAGGCGAGCGGATAAAACGCGGAAGCATGCCCCCAGCCCGCGAAGTCCAGGCCGGAATAAAGGCTCTCGCACCAGAGCGGGAAATAGCCTGAAGCAAAAGACCGGGAGACAACCTCGCGGTAGAGCACCCACTGGGTCTTGTCCTGGTAGGTCGGGACCAGGACGGTCCGGCCGGAAAAAATGACGGGAAGATAAACCGCGGCCGCCAGGACGAACAGAAAAAAATACGGCCAGAACTCGGAACCTTTCCTCAAAAATTTGCCGGACATCCTTTCAGATTATACCCCAAAGCGCAGCCCCCATAAAACCCGTGGAAATAATCCCCGGTTGACAATATTTTTCCGCCATGTTAAGAACGCGCTTGGAAAGCGAAGGCGGATTTTCAAATGGCAAACCTGATCTTATTTGACCTGGACGGCACCCTGCTCGAGTCCGCGGGGTTCGACGCGCAGTGTTTTGTCGCCGCGGTCAAGAGCGTGCTGGGCATCGATGACATGGATGAGGACTGGGACCATTACGTTTTCTCCACGGACGCGGGGATTTTGGAGGAGGTTTATCAGAAGCGTTTCCAGCAGGGGATCCCGAAAGAGGTCGAGGAACGGGTGATCGAAAAGTTTGTGGACATTATTCTGGAGCGGTTCCAAAAGGAGCACGTCCGTCTGCATCCCCTGCCCGGCGCCGAGGAAGCGGTGCACCTCCTTGCTTCAAGCGGAGACTGGCATGTCGCGATCGCCACCGGGAGTTGGAGAGAATCCGCGGAACTGAAACTGATGAACGCGATGCTCGAGCTGGAGCGGGTGCCGATCTTTTCCGCAAATGACGCTGTCTCCAGGACCGCGATCATGGGACTCGCGGTCAAGACCATGCAGGCCAAAGCGGGCGTGAAAGAGTTTGAAAAAGTGGTTTATCTGGGAGACGCTCCCTGGGACGTGAGGGCGAGCCGGGAACTGGGAATAGCCTTTCTCGGAGTGGGCGCCCGGGCGCGCGAGCTGTCCCAACTGGGAGCGAGCCACACCATCAAAGATTATGCCGACAAAGAACTGTTCCTTAAATCCGTTGTCAGTTGCGAAGCGCCTGCGGCCCGGTAGTGGCGCTTTTGCCTGATTGACGAAACCGGGGGAGTCGGTTCGGCATGGAGGAGGATACAAATGGTGCAGGTGGATATTTTCTGGAGCTTTGCGTTGGGCGCGGGCTTTGCCACTGCCGCGGCCCGGCAACTTAAAAAAACCGACCAGCCGTTTGAGAGCAAATATTTCGTGAAAACCCTGCTCTACCTTTCCGTCCTGTTCGTGCCCTCGGGCGCCACCCTGCTCTGGGGTTTTCCGGAATGGGAGACCATGCAGGCGGGGACTTACAAGACCATTCCCGCCTGGCTGGTCATGCTTTTTACCATGACCAATGTCACGCAGGGAATACTCGGCTACTGGCTGGCCTGGCGGTTGATCCGGAAGGGCAGCGGCTACGGGGCCATGCTCCTGGTCGTCCTGGGATATTTCTGCATGTTCTTCATCCTGGTCCACGGCTGGGACGGGACCGGGTACCAGCGCTTTTTCTATACCTGCACCTGGTACGGCTCGGACCAGTGCACGCTCTGGTCCCAAGGCAGCTACGATTTGTTCAAATGGTTGAAAGGCCCGGTTGCCGTCACCCTTTACGCCATGGGCGTGGTGATGATCCCCCTGATCTTCTACTGGATGACCGACTGGATCAAGTCCGGCTATGACCTGTCGGAGCCTGCAAAACGGGCTTCCAAGCCGGCCCTGCTTTTTGTGATCTTGCGCCTGGTTTTCATTCACAGCCTGGGCATGGCGATTGTCGCCAGCATCCTGGTCCACAAGCTGGGCTGGATCCCCGGGTTCCTGGTCTTCGCAATCGCCGTGTTTTTGGTTGAGATCAAGGGCCTGAAGTTGTTGCGGCGCGAGGCCGGGCTGCTTACCGTGGAGACGGTTTAACCGGCAGCGTGATAAAAAATTATTTCGCGGGAACTGCTCCGTCCGGTTTATCCCCGGACAAATAATAGGCATCGATGATGGAGTAAATCCAGATCGCCATGACCAGGGCCGCGAGCCACCAGTTGAGCGCCCAGGCCTGGTTGTGGAGACGGGCGATGGCCTCCGGGTCCATCCTCACGCTCTCCAAACCGTCCGGGCCAACGATGGCCATGGTCTTCCAGGTCAGCCGGAAAATCCGCACCGCCAGCCAGAGCACGAAAATAGAAACCGAGGCCATCATGGCCGCGCCCTTGGCCTTTTGTTTGTTTAAGACCTGTCCCAGTCCGGGGAAGACCAGCCCGCTCAGGAACGCGGCTTTGGCTCTCGGAGTCATCACTTGCCCGTTTTCTGATCTTTGCGCTTCTGTATCTCGGCCTGTTTTTTCAAGGTGGCCTGGAGCGCGAGCGTCAATCCCAGTTTCCGGCCCGCTGTGAGGGTGGGGTCGAAATCGCGGATGAAATCAATGGCGGCCTTGGTGGGGACCGGCGTGGTCTTTAGCTCTTTGGCGACCTTGAGCTTCCAGGGGATGTCCTTCGCCACGTCCTCCAGCTTGAACCCGGGATGAAGAGACGCCAAGGTCAACTCGCGCTCGGGCGCTGGAAACCGGAACACGGCCTTGGTGCTGATTAATACTTCAGGCCCGGTGTCGGGCAGTCCCGCGCGTTTTTTGGAATCCCCGCCCTCCAGCCATCCGGGCGTGGTGAAATAATCCAGCTTGTCCACGAACTTCCCGCCCCGCATGGTCAGGATGACGCGCTTGGCGTAGACGCCGAAATCAGGGGCGCCTCCGGCTCCCATCATGCGCATCTTGGGGTTCAAATAGTCGCCCACGGTCGTGGAATTGAGGTTCCCGAATTTATCGGTCTGTCCCACGCCCAAGAAACAGACATCCACAAGCCCGCGGTTCAGGATGGTGGTGAAGATGTCCACCAGGTCGCAGGAGTAGCTGAAGCCTTTTAAGCAGGTGGGGTCCGCGATGTGGAGCGGGCTGCGGTAGGGGTCGATGTCCACCAGGCCGGCCTCGGTCATGAGCACGGCCTCGGGCGCGTGGAAATTTTTGGCGAGCGTGCAGGCCACGATGGGAAGGCCCTGGCCGATCACCACCTTGTCCCCGTTGTGGACCTCAAGCGCGGCGTTGTAGATCATGATCTCCGCGAGCGTGAATTTTATTTTTACTCGGTTTCCCATTCGATCACCTCCGCCTGTTCCTCAAGGACCTTGTAAAACTCCTGCCGGGTCAGGCCCAGTTCGTAGGAATAGTCCTTATCGTCCCAAACGGTCAGGTTGGCGGTGCCGTAGTCCGCGGTGGACGACGGACGCCTTCGCGCCCGGAGCCGGGACAGCCGCTCCGAGCCGGTCTTGCCGATGATATGCTGGACGTATTCGTGCCGGTCCGCCAGGTCGTAGATGTATTCCTTGATGAAAGCCTGCAGCGCCTGGGGGTTGGCGTTGGTGATGTAGAACCCGGCGCGGAAGTTCAGGTCAAAGTTGTAATACCCGAGCAGCTCCGAGGGATGCGCGCCCCAGTGTTCCTCAACAACCGCGTCCACCCTAAAGCCCGGGATCAGCGTGTTATGCGGGCTGAACCGGACCACGTCATGGTCAACGATCTCCTCGCAGCTCACGATGATGTGCTTGCACGCGAGCGCGGCCCACTTGCTGTTGCCGATGCTGCCCCAATACTGCGCGTTGCCGAACTTGTCCGCGCGCTGGCAGTGGAACACCGCAACATCCGGCTGAACCCCCTTGACCACAACAGTCTCCTCGCCCGTGAACGGGCACTTGAGCACCTTGAACTTGTCGCTCCCGAGCAGGGTGCGCACGCGGAAGATGTCCGTCTCCTTGATGCCCTTGAGCACCGGGATGAAGTTATAACCGAGCGCGCCCGCCCAGAGCATGGCCAGCACCGCAAAATTGGAAAGGTCCTCAACCTCAACCCGCTTCTCCTTGACCGCGCGCTCGAACTCCGTGCTCGCCCATTCCCCGCCCGCGCGGTAGTTGTAGGCCGTGACCACCTTCTTGGTGCATCCGGACGCGATCAAGAGGTCGATCTCCTCGATCCCGCTCTGGCTCCAGATGGTGAGGTCCTTCTTGCGCTGGCGGATGATCTCGTGGATCAGGGCGAACGGGGTTGAGGTCAAAAAGTTGGCGATGGACACGCTGGCGCCGTGGGGAACAAACTTCTCAACCGCTTCCCGGGCCGTCATTACCTTGGACACCCCGGTCTTTTCCTTCATCTATCCTCCTTACCAGTCCAAACTTCTGCATATATTCTAGTCAAGATTCCCAAAAACTCTAATTGTTTGCTTTGGAGTGCGACGCCCGCGGCGTCGCTTTCATCTTGCCTCGCCATAAATAAAATAAGGCCGATGTCCACGAGTCGCGGCCTCTACATAGATTTTCAGGATCAAAGCGGTGTCGCTGACACCGCACTCCAAAATTCGCTTACGCGAATAATAAATTTTGGCGAACTCCTGATTGTTTGACAGGTTTGCGCAAATTTGCTATAAAGCGTATTTAGGATAGGAATTAGTTTAAAGGCTGGTGAAAAACTGAGGAGTCTGGCCTAAACATCTAGGCTCGGACATCAGCGTACAGGCCTGACCCCAAAATCCACCAGCCTGAAGAAAGCCGCAGTTCGGGATTTGGTTTTTGAGGCAATGATGATTATATTGAGTTTATACATGGAGCGTTTTTTGGGTCGGAAAGGCTTGGAGAACTTTTCTACACGTAAAGATGGGAGATCAAGATGACAGGCAGTACATTAGTTCAACAAACTCAATTGCCAAGGGAACTGAAACTTCAAACACGCTTAGGAAATGATATTGTTAATTGTCAGGGCATCATGAAGAATCCAATTACAAAGCAACAAATTGAGGATCTTAAAAATAGATATCATCCTATTAGTATTCGGACATGCCCATCATCTATTTATAATTGCCATGGTTTAACATTTGCGGCAAGAAGGACATGGATTGCCGAAAATGATGAAATATATAAAATATTGCATGAAGATGATTACCAGCAAATACAAGAAGGTGACATTCTGCCGAGCGATTCTGTTGTATATTTTGATAATGATAGTTTCGTGATACACTCAGGTATCGTCGTGGATAAAAATAAAGTTTTTAATGTGCCGATCATATGCAGTAAATGGGGGCACTTTTTCGAGGCGATCCATCTTTTGGGTTCGTGTCCATATCAAGCGGACAATGTAAAATATTATAGGATTTATCGATGAACGATATTCAAAATGCAATTAATATCGATACTATTAAGCAAATATATTTATTGTCTAGTACTCCAGAATATTTCTATAATAAAGTTAAAGATGAGTTGTCCAAAATTATTGACAAATCCTCTTTTAGGTTTGATGACATAATTAGTTTATACAATGAGAATATTTCTAACGATCCTGCTTCGATTGAAAATGAAATTTTGTGTTATGTTGCAATTATATCGGCATATTTTGTAAACTATTCAACTGCATTAGAACTTATTAAAAAGATTGATGTATCAGAAACTGCCTTAAAAAAGGTTAAATGGGAAAAAAGGCTTTTAGATTTACTTTTGTCTGAAATAAAACCGGAAAATGATCATTTTATTGATATGAAAAAAAACCAAAATATACGATTAAGTTTTTCATCGACATCTAGCAGGGTGTTGAAAAATACCGAGGGTCTGGCCTCATCGTCCCGGCTCGGACATCATCGAAGAGGCCTGACCCAATAAAATCAGGAGGTTGCAAGCAGCTTGAGGAAAATGCCCCGCGTAATAATC
>Ga0315287_10007919_pt1 | contig 10690 bp, 11 predicted proteins | sample YL17G11_0_MG_FD_205037 | JGI IMG/M metagenome (GOLD analysis project Ga0315287, IMG submission 205037) | Sediment microbial communities from Yellowstone Lake, YNP, Wyoming, USA - YL17G11_0 | ecosystem: Environmental > Aquatic > Freshwater > Lake > Sediment | place: USA: Wyoming | collected...
TTGTCACGACCATCGTGCTGCTCGTCTGTGCGGCACATTGGTTGGATGGTCTCCCTGGTCAGATCGAGTCCATGGCGGAGGGTCATGTGGGGTTATGGGCGGCCATGACAGAGGGTCTGTTCATCGTGGCCATGCTGCTGGTATTAGTGGCGAGCTATGCCCTGAAAGGCATCGTGCCGATGTAGTCTGGTTTCTCTGGTCTATTTGGTCTGTCTTGTTTGTCTGGTTGATCTGGTTAGTCTAGTTCAACCAAACAAACCAGAGAAACCAAATAAACAAGAGAAACCAGATCAATGACCGAGAATGGCAGGCGGAGGTGGCGGGGTTGCGCCTTCTGGAATCGTCACCATCGGCTGGTTGGCCAGCAGCACATAGCCGTAGCGTTTGAGAATGGGGACCAGCCCGTTCGCCTCCGCCGGCAACTTCGACTGCGCGCTCTCCGGTAGCAGAATCATCACTCTCTTTGGCTCTTTCAGGGCCGCCCGAATCTTGTCCTCTTCACCAAAGGGCACTAAGAGCGTCGTGCGTCTTGCGTAAAATACGGACGATGATCTCGTCGTTCCATAGGCGATGAATTGATCCTGGGGGCCCAGGTTCAGTCCTGCGGCATAGGCGAGTTCCTGCGGGGGTGCGATCATATAGCGGTTGATGTGTGGGGTCACGATCACGATGACGATCAGAACCAGACCGGCCAAGGTCGCCCCCGCCGCCCAGAACGCTCCTCCGCGCCGTTCGTCGTTCAACCCCAGATATCCCACTAACGTTATCCCGAGTAACAACAGAGCCGCGGCCAGATAGGGACCGCTGCCGAGATCCACCTGTCCGGCCAAGGGGAACTCCCGCACCATCTTGGAGGCGTAGGTTGCGTAGAGCGTGGGGAGGCAGGCAAAGCCGATCGCCAAGAGATACCCCAGCCCCATCATGAAGTGAATGGAGCCTCGAATCCCTTTCGTGGTCGGATCGTGCAGGCACCGCGACCAGTACGAGGCGGTCAACAGGGCGGCGGCGGGAAACAACGGACCGATATAGTGGGGCAGGCGGGTCGAAGAGGCCGTGAAAAACACGAAGACGCCCACGAGCCATAGGGCCGCGAAGAGGTCGAGTTCGGATGTTCCTGCGGGGTCTGGATGAGTACGCGCACGACGTATGAGGTACCAATCCTTGAGCGTGTGATAGAGCGGGACAGGAAGGAGCGCGCTCCAAGGAAAGAAGCCTAAGAGCAGGACCGGGAGATAGAAGAAGATGGTGCCGTAGTGCCCTTCCATCGGACTCAGGAATCGGCCGATCGTATGGGCCTTCGCGCCAGTGGCATAGGCGTCGCCATGTACGAGGAACATGGCTGCATACCAGGGGGCGGCGAGCAGAATGAACAGCAGCATGCCCGCAAGGGGAACCCCCTTCTGCCAATAGTCCCGCCACCGGCGTGTCCAGGTGAGGTAGAGTGCCATCGTGATGAGGGGCACGGCGAACCCGACCGGTCCCTTCGTCAGCGTGGCGACAGCCATACCGATATAGAACATCCAGATCCATCGGCGTACGCCGCCTTCTCCATGCAGTCCCAGCCAGAACCCGTACAGCGATGCCGTGGTGAAAAAAATCAAGACACTGTCGGTCAGCGCCATGCGTCCAAGTGCAAGGACTTCCAGGTTGAGCAAGAGCATCAAGCCGCCGAAGAGTGCGACGGTTCGATCGCGCTGGTGCACGAGAAAGAGGTACTGGATGAGGATCAAGCCCACGCCGAAGAGGGCCGAGGGGAATCGTGCAGCGAACTCGTTGACGCCGAACAGGCGATACGACTGCTCCATCAGCCAATAGAGAAAGACCGGTTTTGCGACCCGCAGTTCACCGTTGAACGTCGGCGTCAGGCGATCCCCCGATTCGAACATTTCGCGCCCGGCTTCGGCGTTCCGCCCCTCGTCACGGTCGGTCAGGCCCATGTCGCCGAGCCCCAAGAAGAACAACAGTCCCGCCAGCGCCAGGAGCGCGAGGAGGAGCAGGGCGTGGTGAGAGCGGCCGGTCGTGGTCATAGTGGCGTTAGGATCATGTGATGACTGAATCAGATGAGCGTGCCGAACTCCGGGCAGTCATGATTGTGGAGAGGGTGGGCCGGCGAGATGTTTCGCCTGGTTCGCGCGCGAGATCAGCACCAGGTTGCGAATATAGACGATAGACCCGATGCTTTGTCCGGCGATGAAGACGGGATCTTCTTTATAGATCGCATAGGCCAGCGTGATGAGCCCGCCGATCAGGCTCATGTACCAAAACGAGAGCGGGACCTGACTCTCCGCCTTTTTTTCAGAGGCAATCCATTGGACCACCCAGCGGCCGAAAAACAGCCCTTGGCCGAGAAATCCGATGGCGAGCCAGATGGTTTCGATGCTCATGATGGAACCGTCATGCGCGACGGGCGAGACGTGCGCGAAGCGCGGGACGCGCAAGGTAGCCGATTCTCACGGTCCATGGAGTCTTGCTTGTCGCGCATCTCTCGCTCTTCTCGCTCGTCCCGCCTGCTCGCTCGTCACTTGTCGCGGAATGTATACCGCAGCACTCTGGTTTGCATCCACCGCACGGCAATCAAATCATAGAGGGATTTGAATAATCGGTTGCCCATGCCGTACTTAGAGATGCCGTGAATGCGCGGGTAGTGCCGGACCGGCACCTCCGTAACCGTGAACCCATGCATGAGCGCGAGCGCGGGAAAGAATCGGTGCATGCCCTCGAAGAGGCGCAGTCGCTCCAGCACGGGCCGTCGGAATATCTTGAGCGGGCACCCCGTGTCGTGGATGCCGTCGTGGGTAAAGACGTTCCGCACACGGTTGGCGATTCGGGACGACATTTTTTTCACCAGGCCATCCTGCCGCTGTTGCCTCCATCCGCACACGAGATCGTAGGTGGCAGTATGGGGGAGGAGTTTCAAGATGTCTGCGCTGTCCTGTTGAAGATCGCCGTCGATTTGGATGATGATGTCACCGGAAGACTGCTTGAAGCCCGCGTCGAGCGCGCAGGTCTTGCCGTAGTTTCGGTCGAGGTGGAAGACCCGCACCTGTCGGTGCTGTGTCGCCAGGCGATCCAGGTCCTCACCACTGCCGTCGCTGCTGCCATCGTCCACGAAGATGATTTCGAACGGCCGAGTCTGCGAGGCCGCATGTGAATTCATGACGGTCAGCAGCCCCTCAAGCAGTGGAACGAGATTGTCTCGCTCATCCTTGATGGGGACGATGACGGAAGCCCATGGATGGGATGGCACGGTCATGCAGGGTAGATATTCCTGACGCAGAAGGGGAACCACACACTCACGCAGGCATTCTACAGAATGCCGGAGGGAGCGTCAAACGACGGAAGTGATCAGTGATGAGTGATGGGTGAACAGTGATGACGGGGGATTAATTGGTCTTTCCTCATCACCGATCACCCATCACATCCCCCGCCACGATCGTGAAGCGCATCGTGCCCATCAGACTCATCTCGTTGACCTGTTCTCCCACGTGAATTTCCACTTTGTATCGGCCGGGTTTCCATGCGTCCTGTGGAGGGGAGAGCGTGAGGTAGCCGCTTTCGTCTTCCAGCGCAATGTGCATGGCATCTTGTCCGATCACCACGGTGGGATCGAGGCCGGCTACCACTTCCGGGAAGCAGCGTCCGAACACCTGGAACCCCTGATAATGCTGGTGAAGGTGGAACACAATGAAGACTGCCGGGGTATCGGGACGGAACCGGTCGGTCGGTTTCACCGGCACGATCTCATGCGTACGGTGCAAGCCGAGTTCCTCGTCGAATCCTTCCGCCGTCGTAATGGTGCGGAACAGGCCTTGCGGCGGGGCGTCGAAGTCGTAGGGGGTGACGTCTTGGGGGCGGTTCTGAAAATCAGAGATGGGGGAATTCTTGGTGATCGGCAGCTCCGCTGCCTGGAGTGCCGGCAGCGCCGACAGCGCGATGACAATGACCGCTGCGACCGCCCTTCGCCCCGCTCGTCTCGCGCCTCGCGCCATAGCTTCTTGGTACACCGACCGGCAGGGCCTGTCAAGGATATGGGAAGCCGTCAGCGATCAGCTTTCAGCAGTCAGTCAAGGCAAGGGAAGCGTTAGAGCGGTCCGCTCTAGCTCCGAAGCTGAGAGCTGAGAGCTGCTGGGGAAGCCATTGCGGCTGTTTCCCGCCACCTGCTAGAATCCGCGCTCTTTGAAGAGCAGAGGCGAGAAGGGCGGGACGCGCGGGACAAGCGCGACTCGTGAAACTCAGGAAGCAAACGAGTCTCGCCTCTCTCGCACGTCTCGCTAGCCCCTAGCCTGGATGTATTTATGTTGCAGGACGCAGACGCCTTACCGCAGCTCATCGGCGACTATAAGCCGGTCGATCAGTGGCAAGTCCACATCAATACGCTCTTCTACCGCTTCCGGGGCGATCAGGTCCGCAGCTTCTACCAAACGTTTGCCTCAGCCGACTATCGGCTCGCCCATGCTCTCGCGGCGGACTACTTCGAACAAGTCGTGAAGCGCGAAAAAACGTCAGGCGTCAGGCGTCAGGCGTCAGGCGAAAATGCGTCGGATTCGCGCCTCACCCCTCACGCCTCGCCCCTCACGATCTTGGAACTCGGCCCCGGCAACGGCAATCTCGCCGCCTGTTTCTTGAGCCATCTCAAGGTCCTCGACAAGGATGGAGTGGTCTATCCCCGCATTCGATATGTGCTGGTCGATTGGGAACAAGCGGTGCTCGATGCAGCCCTGGCTCACCCGGAACTCTCGTCCCACCGCGACCTAGTCGAGACGCATCGAGGGACCGTGGACCGGCTCGAAGGAGTGGCGGATGGCAGCGTGGATCGCATCATTTGTAACGAACTGTGGAACGATCTCCCGACGAAATTGATGTCGCGCCAGGCGAACGACATTGAAGAAGAGTTCCTTCGACCGAACTTGAGCGAAGCCGCTCATGCCAAAATTTCTGACTGGGCGGCCTTTGTCCGGGCATTCGAGGCCATGGATATGGAGACGCTCAAGGGATTTCCCCCCTTCCTCGACGACCTGGTGTGGGAGCGTGAATATCGGACGGTCGAATGGAAAGAGGTTCCCTACCGGAAGACGATCACGGATTTCCTTAAACGTATCGCTGAGCACGTGCTGGTTCCCGTCAATCTGGGGGCCTATGCCACGATCAAGGAAGCCAAGCGCCTGTTGGCTCCCGAGGCGATCGGGTTCAGCAGTTTCGACGCGGGCACAGCGGATATGAACGTGCTGAACGATCCGGAGAAGCCCTGTTATGGCCAATTTGGCGGGCAACAGAGTTTCATGGTCAACTTTGCGTTAGCCGAAGCGGTCGCCAAGCAGTTGGAGGCCGGCACGATGACCATAGAAAGCCAGCGTGAGTTCGTGGGGCGCAGCTTGGGGACCAACGTCTTGACTCTCATGGATCTCATCGCCACCCATCCTTTCGCCGGTACGAGAATGGCGCCGTGGGAACAGGACCGCTTGATGCTCAAGACCTTCCGCGCATTGAACGAGACCTATCGGAGCCCCTATGCGCGCCATCTGGACTTCCCCATTCCGTCGGAGATGCCGCCGGAGGAGCGTGAAGGGCTCCAGGCCCTTGTGCGATCGCTCACGCCGACAGGCATTCCGGACACCGTTGCCTATCTCACAGAGGAAGAGCTGACGGCGGCCTCGAAGGACCTCGAAGACATCGGCTACGATCCTCAGTCGTTCATGATTGCCTTGACCGCACCACCTAGCCCTGTGGATTATTTCCATGCCTTCGTCCGACCTCGCTGATTCCTAGGAGCCTGTCCGACATTGACCGTTCTACTGCGGCGAACGATCCACGACCATCTGCGTCGTTCTCGGCCCGAAAAAATCCTCAATGTATTCCAGCGAATACACCTCCGGTTTTTCCGGGCCTGCGGCCTCGCATCTGGCCACACCTCCTTCGCCTCGCCACGAAGGCAATGTCGGACAGGCTCCTAGCAGGATGCTGAAACAGTCCGCCAGCGGCGTTCTCGCCGCGTTCCCAGGAACCGTGAAACGTTAGACGTGAAAGGTGAAACGTAGGAATGCCCAGTGCTTTCCCTCTGAAACCTTTTACCTTTCACGTTTCACGAACGACCGGCGTGCCCACAGTATCTTTCCGCACTCTGCTAGAGCCAAGCGCCCCGATTGCTGAATTTCTGCTGAATTTCTGCTTGACTCAGTTCCTGTTCTTCTATAGCCTTCCCCCGTACGAGGAAGGTCCCCACCGTTCGACTGGTTCAACGCCGCAGGGCGAGTGGGCTTGGGTTGGGGCAAAAAACGAAAGCGAGTGATTGATGTTTGGATCGTTCGGATGGATGGAATTAGTGCTGATTCTGATCATTGTCCTGATCATTTTCGGCGCAGGCAAGATTCCGCAGTTGGGTGAGGGGCTTGGGAAGGCCATTAAAGGATTCAAGAAGAGCGTCAACGAGGCCGATGCCATCGACGTGACGCCTCCTCCGTCCGATGTGCCTGATGCGCCGCCGTCGCAGATCGCGCAAGCGCAGGCCGCCCCGCCGGCCACGGCACCGGTTCAATCATCAAAGCAGGTTAAATAAGGCTAGAAGGAGGACGTAAGGGGTGAGGGGTAAGGAGTTAGGTGAATCGGTCATTCGCCTCACGCCTGACGTTTCACGTTTCACGGACTTACAAGATGTTCGGATTGGGCGCCGGCGAAATTCTCATTATTTTGGTGATTGCGTTCTTGCTGTTTGGCCCCAAGCAGCTGCCTGAAGTCGGTCGCCAGGTCGGGAAAGCGATCAAGGGGTTCAAGGCGGCGGCGGAAGATTTGCGGAAGTCGGTGGAGCCGGAACTCAACATGATCCAGCAGGAAGTGAAGATGGTCGAGCAGGACTTTCAGGCCTCGATCAAAGACGCAGAAGAACAGATCAATGCCGCGACTACGCCGGCAGAGAAACCGGCTGATTCAAAGGGGTCTGCCAATCAGGCGTGAAGGTGCGGCGGGAAAGGCGAGACGAACAAGCCCTGGGTCGCTGGGCCGTCTGTCAGATAGCGAAAAAGCTTGTCAGGAAAGGCATGATCTGGGGAAGGATGGGGCCTGGCAGAGTTGAGAAGCAGCTACAGCGTACAGCAATTGTTCATGGAGATAATTCCCGGAAATTTTAGTTAGATTGTTCCTTCCCCTTCATGACCAGATGTAATGTCTATAGCACGTGATATTGGCGACACAAAGACCTTTCCGCCGGTTCCTTTTTCTTTAAGGATGTTAATGACCGCCTCTTCCTTACTCTCTGGAATGATGATGGTCATGATGTATCTGTCACTGAACTGAGGTTGGAATAGTTCACTTCCTTTTGCAGCATGAAGTTTGGCTGGTTTATGCTTACCTCTTCCTCGTACCTTACCAACCGTCATGCCACCGACCTCTATATCTCTTAATGCTTCACTTATTGCCATGACACAATTGTTTATAAGTAGTGCTTCAATTTTTAGCATTTGATAATCCTAAAGGTTTTCCGCGGAAAAACGTTTCAGATTTTGATCATCTTGTGATAACCAAATGGTCGTCTAATTTTACGATTATAATAGATTAGGAGGACTATGCCAATAGAGAAAGTAATAGCAATAGATACGGGTGATACAGCATGGATGCTTGTAGCAGGAAGTTTAGTGCTTTTAATGATACCTGCTCTTGGTCTATTCGAATCTGGTTTATTGAGAAAGAAAAATGCTGTATCTGTTTTTATGCAGATCTTCACTGGATTAGCCTTGCTGAGCGTCATGTGGTTTATCTTCGGTTTCAGTCTGTCATTTGGTCCTGATATAGCCGGTTTTTTTGGTAGCCTGGAATGGGTGTTTCTAAGAGGAGTTCCATGGCACGGGGCACTTCCTTATGCACCGACAATTCCCGGAGTATTATTTGTAAAATTCCAATTAATGTTTGCTGCAATTACACCCTTACTTCTGACGGGTACGATTGCAGAACGAATGAAATTTAATGCATTTCTCCTATTCATAGCCTTGTGGTCCATGTTTATCTATTATCCGCTCGTGCACTGGATATGGGGCGGCGGTTGGTTGGGCAAACTTGGTGCAGTCGACTTTGCCGGTGGCATCGTTATTCATACGAGTGTTGGAATGGGTGCCCTTGCGGCAGCGATGGTACTTGGTCGCAGAAGATTCTTTGGCCCAGCAATTGAAGTTCCACATAGCATACCTTTGGCAGTTACAGGGTCAGCACTGCTGTGGTTAGGTTGGTTTGGATTTAATGCCGGCAGTGCATTAGCCTCTGGTTCACTGGCTGGAAACACAGTCATTGTCACACACATGGCTTCTTCAATTTCCGCATTAATATGGGTAGGAATGTCTTGGCTGAGAACAGGCAAGCCTTCTGTTATTGCTGCCGTGAACGGTGCGATTGCAGGTCTGGCAGGAATTACACCAGCATCAGGATATGTGAGCGTAGAACATTCTTTTGTTATTGGTATCGCAATAGGTTTTGCCTCATATTCCGGAGTCATTCTCTTTAAGGAGAAACTAAAGATCGATGATGCATTAGATGTCAGTTCAGTCCATGGTGTGGCAGGAATTATTGGTTCTCTTTCAATTGGACTCTTCGCCAGTAAATTAGTGAATCCAAATGGAGTAGACGGCTTATTCTACGGTAATCCGGCTCAATTAGGTATTCAAGCCATTGCAGTTGGAGTCGCTGGAGGTCTTGGCTTTTGTGGTACCTGGGTCATTATGAAATTTCTAGATTTAACAATTGGAGTGAGAGTGTCACCCGAAGTAGAGGATGCAGGATTAGATATCAGTGAACATGCAGAACGAGCCTACGCTGATGAAGAAGAATTCAAGTTAGATATGCAAACGTATGTAGAAAACTTGGAAAAAAAGGATAAGTTTTTCTTCAATAAAAGATAATACTCTTGTCCAAGTTAGGATTTGAGGCTGAGCCGCCATGGGATAGAATCGGGGTGCATGCCACCACGCCGTTCACCCGACCACCCAGGAGGGCCAACCATGATGAAGGCGTGTAGCATCTTGAGCCAACTCTTGCAATTATTCCCGCGTCTGACCCGTCAGACGCAAGCCGAGCAGCATGCCCGAGGACTCACCTATTGGGGGCAGCTGGTAGCGATGCTGTTCTGCCGGCCGGGCTGGCGCATGCGCTCCGGGAGATCTGTGGGGGTCTGGCCAGTTGTGAGGGCAAGCTGAGTCACCTGGGCATTCAGGCGCCTCGCCGCTCCGGTCTGGCGTATGCCAATGCACAGCGGCCCTGGCAGCTCTACGAGCACTTCTTCTACCGGCTGCTGGAGCGCTGCCGGGCCGCTGCGCCGTGGTCGCGCAAGGTCCGCTTCAAGCACAAGCTGGTGAGCCTGGGCTCGACCGTCCTTGGTCTCTGCGTCCTCCTGTTTGATTGGCCACGTTCCGACGTACGGAGGGCGCCATCACACTGCATCTGAATCTTGGACCATGAATGAGGGCTACCTCCCCGCGTTCGCGGTCATCACCGAGGGCACGGTCGCCGATGTGACGGTGGCCCAGGGGCTCTCCTTTGAGCCAGGCACGGTGGTGGTGGATGACTGGGGCTACAACGACAAAGGGCTGTTTGCCCGCTGCCCGCCGCAGGCGTCTCTTGTGTCACCCGCATGAAGGAGAAGGCTATCTACGAGGTGGTCGAGGAGCATCCGCTCCCGCAGCGTCGGCAGATTCTCAAAGACCACACGATCCGTCTCACCGGTCCGGGGGCAGGTCAATAGCCCCAGGCCTCCCCAAGGCTGTTATCCAATTCACGGGAGAAACCTTGTGAGAATCATCAGACAGACAGGCTGGGCCGGTCTGTTCACCTACTGTAGTGCGGCTGTGCTGGCAGCGGGGATATCATTCGTGACGGCCCCGGCGCAAGCCGCGTTTGAATTGCCGGAAGGTGAAAGAATCACCGATGTCTTGGTCCTTGGTCGCGCGATTCCGCAGAAGGAAGCGTACGAACTCTACGATCCGAAGATCGGAAAGAATTTCGATATTAAGAACTTCTGGATGCGGGCCGATCTTCGCGTGCGGCCGGAAATGCGGAACAGCGCCTGCTTTGGAAACACGTTCTCGGCTACCTCTGCCGGCAGTTGTAACAATAGTGCCGCAAACACAGGGACGAAAGGGAAGAACAACGACTTCTTCGTCCAACAGATGGTCCGCTTGGGGATTGGCTACGACCTCTCGCCGGATCTCAATTTCTACTTTGAACTCATCGACTCCCGCAATTGGGGAGGCAATGGTCAAACAGGAATCGGAAATGGGGGGAACGTCGATGCCTTAAACCAGAACGGCGGCACCAGTAACGGCAACTTTAGCTCTACGCTTGGCGTGCGGGCTGCCTATGTGCTGGTCAGAAATCTGGCCAGTGTCCAGGGGCTCAGCATGAAGGCGGGCCGTCAGTACATAGTCTTCGGGAGCCAGAGCTTATTCGGCCACTTCGATTGGTCCAACACGGGCTTCTCCCATGACGGTGTGATGTTCCAGTACTCCACCAAGGCCTTCGACTCGCACTTCGGCTGGATCCGCACCGGAGAAACAGATCTCCCGCAGGCAGCACCGGTTGGGAGTTTAGGTAACAATGTTGCCGGCTCTCAGACGGGCAATGGGAATGCTGATGGCAACATGTTCATTTTCTATAACCAGATCAAGTCGGTGCCAGGCTTCCTGATCGAACCCTACTACATCTACTACAAGAACGG
>Ga0315287_10007920_pt1 | contig 10690 bp, 11 predicted proteins | sample YL17G11_0_MG_FD_205037 | JGI IMG/M metagenome (GOLD analysis project Ga0315287, IMG submission 205037) | Sediment microbial communities from Yellowstone Lake, YNP, Wyoming, USA - YL17G11_0 | ecosystem: Environmental > Aquatic > Freshwater > Lake > Sediment | place: USA: Wyoming | collected...
ACATAAGCCAGGATCACCAGCATGGCGGACATGCCCAGGTCTTTTGAGCGCAGGATCAAAAACGCGTCCGAGCTATTGCCGAGGGAAAAAACCACGCTAACCAGCAAAAAGAGATTGAACTTGGGGTCAAATCCATTCCAGGCCAATTTAATCTTTTCGACTGGAATCGGATTCCTGACTTCCTGCACAAAAAATTGCAGGATCAATACTCCGATCAGAGCGGGAATAAAAGAAATAAGAAAAATCAGCCGGTAGTTGGAAGCAAAAATTGCCATTAAACCTAGGGCAATCAGCGGCCCGCCAACCGCGCCGAGCGTATCCATGGTACGGTGAAATCCGAAGACCGCGCCGCGGGAACCTTCTTCGGTTGAATCGGCTATCAGGGCGTCACGCGCCGCCACCCTGACCCCTTTACCGAAACGGTCAATAAATCTCGCCAGCAGTACCATCGGCCAGATGTGAGCAGCTGCCAGAATCAGTTTGGATAATGTGGAGAATGAATAACCAAACACCGTCAACGGTTTTCTTCTCCCGATCAGGTCAGATATCCAACCGGAGAAAACTTTTAGAAGACTGGCGGTCGATTCCGCCACCCCTTCGATCAGCCCCACTACCGCCATGGGAGCTCCCAGGACCACGGTTAGAAAAATGGGAATGATAGGATAAATCATTTCCGAGGCGATATCATTAAAAAGACTAACGAATCCCAGCCAGATTACATTTTTTGGTATTTTGGTATTCATGTTTTTTCTACAACCGGAAAGGTGGTGTAAGCCAAAGGCATTATATAAGTCGCGGGATCGCTACTCAACTCCTTTTTTGTTAGAGCATAAGCTTCTTCAAAAGAATCGGCCGGAACGATTCCCATTCTTTCAACCACTGCTTTCGGCAGTTTTGAAACCCAGATGATCTTGAATTTTTCCGCTTTGGAAAAAGCGGAATAAACGGTGTGTCCAGCTACGGTAAATTTCTTATTGAGCTCAGTATGGATCCGGCCGGAAGATCCCATTTCGATATATTTTAGATAAATATCCGATGGAAAACCTTCAGAAGCTTCCGCCAGTAGGATCATTACCCCGCCATCCCGCAGGGCATAGCGGGCATTTTCCATCGCTTTGTGGGACTGGACAAAATTGATATCCATCCCTCCGCCGCCCGCGGCTGCGATCACTAGCTCCGCCTTTTCCCTGACCTTGACCATGGCGAAGCGGTTGATGAATTCACAGCCCGCCCGATGGGCGGCGATCAGCTCGCCGGCAAAGATTCCGCATAACTCGCGCTCTTCATTCAATACGGTATTTAAAATAAAGTCCGGTTTGAGCATCCGGGCGGCTTCTTCCATATCTTCGGAAAGGGGATTTCCATCCAGTGCGGCGGTCTTGCAGACCGATTCATCCATCGAAAGGCGGTGGTTGAGTTGGATCGAATCATAGGCCGCGATCCCGGGAAGAGCGGCTTTTCTTCCCCCGCCGAAACCGGCAAAGTAATGATAGGTGATCCCCGAAGTAAGGATCTTGCGGTCAGCCTCGACCACCTTACGGTTTAATTTGACCGGCGTCCCGTGCGCGGTTTTTCCCAGCTCAACCAGGTTCGCTGCATCGTTGCAATCATGGTCCTCCATTGCGACCCGCTGTGCCACTTGCCGGCCGACGATCTTCTCTTGCTGCTCACGGGTCTGCTTGGGGTGCGCGCCGACCGAGAAAATAATAAAAATATCTTTATCGGGAACACCGCCGGCATTTATCTCATCCAGCAAAATAGGAAGGAAAAGATCGGCCTTGGTCGACCGGGTCCGATCGGACACGATCACCGCCACTCGCTCCCCCTTTTTCAATTTTTCACTCAGCGGTTTGGAAGAAATGGGCTGGCGCAGCGCCAAAAGGACCGCTTCTTCCGGCTGCTTAAGCGGCGGCATATGTTTGCCGGCAAGGATCCCCAGCAGATTTTTTTCGGGCAGGTTTAGATCAATAAATGAAGAGCCGTATTTAACACGCATTCCGAAGCTAATTTTATCGCAGATTGACACAGAAGTAAAATTAAAGTATAATTAGTTTGTTAGTAGTTGAATCGTTTAAATCAGTCATAGGAAATTTTAATAATGCCCCCAGATTACGATCTGGGGTTCTTAAAAAAATAGACTGGAATACCGTCAAGCTGGGCGATCCCGAGTAGGAAATCAAGAACCAGCAGGTCACGAGCAATCCAGTCTATTTGTTTATCGTGAGGTTTTCAGGAAAATTTCAGGCTTTTACAACCGCGGTTCGATCCAGTTCAAAATATCCGCAAAAACCTTTTCTCTGCCCAGTTCGATCGAGAGGGCGTGGTACATTTCCGGATATTCGATCAACCGCTTGTCTTTCAACCGTATTTGCCCAAACATCTTCTTGCTTGCTCTGGGGTCAACCAGATAATCGATTCCCGCCAGCAGAAAAAGCATCGGCAGATTAATTTTTTTCAGCATCCGTTTAACGCGCGGCACCGTCAACAGGAAATTAGCCAGTAGCTTAACCGATGCCTGCCGGATCTCGCGCGGATCATTCTCCATTTTTTTTACGTAATCCCGGTCCCGCGTGCACATGCCGAGATTAAAATTCAGCCTTATAAGCTTCGTGGGATTAAAAATAAAATTGGGCAGAAAGAACAAATAATCCAGCAGACTGAATGCTATCGCGTTCTTAAAGGCCGGTGAAACACAGATCAACCCGTCATACAGTTCGGGATAGACCAGCGCGGAGTATAGAGCAAAGAAAGCCCCCAGGCTTTCACCGACTATAAATATTTTCCTGCCGGGATTTTTCTGTTTGATATGCAGGGCCAGCTGACGCAGGTCTTCATAATAGATCCCATAATTATCGATATGCCCCTGAGGCCGATCCTGGGTCTCTCCAAAGCCTTTCAGTTCAATGGCATAAGAGGAAAATCCCTGTTTGAGGAGGTACTCGGCCAGAAAATCCCAGCGCGCGGAATGGGCACCGATGCCATGCACCAGCAGAAAGGCCGCTTTGGGTGCCGGCGATTCCCAGCTGCGGAACAGGATGTCCGAATCGCTTAATTTTTGCAGTTCAACCACGGGCTTATTATAACATTGACAAATTGAAAGGTGAAGGGTAATATCAGTCGTAAAAGAGGTGCCCGATGTCCGAAGCTGTGCCTGCCGGCAGGCAGGAGAAAAGAGAATTGCTGAATAAAATAAATTCTGACCTGCAAAAGGCCATGAAGGATAAAGCTGAACTGCGCCTGAGCGTGCTGCGAATGGTAAAAAGCAAGATCCTCTATGTCAACGCGCGCGGCGACCTGCCGGACCTGGAAATCAGTAAAATCATTAACAAATACTCTAAAGACATCAAAGAAGCGATCGAAGAGTTTAAAAAAGTCGAAAGACCAGAAGAAGTCGCACGCAGTGAAAAAGAATTAGCGGTGGTGCAGGAATATTTACCCCAAGAACTTTCGGCGGACGAAGTCAAAGCCCTGGTCGAGCAGGTGATCTCAGAATCCGGGGCGGCTTCGATCAAAGAGATGGGGAAAGTGATGAAAGAAGTTATGGCGCGCAGCCCGGGGGTCGACGGCAAGCTGGTCAATCAATTGGTGCGCGAAATTTTAAAGTAAATGGAAATAGTTATCCTCTTGATCATTGGTCTGGTGGCTGGAACGCTGAGCGGCTTTCTGGGAGTTGGCGGCGCAACCATTCTAATCCCGGCCCTGGTTATAATCTATAAAATGACCCAGCATATGGCGCAGGGAACCTCGTTGGCCGCTCTCCTGCTCCCGGTTGGTCTCTTAGCTACGATCAAATACTGGCAGGCGGGAAATGTAAATATAAAATTCGCGGCTTTGATGGCGGTCGGCTTTATCGTGGGCGGCTATCTCGGCGCGACGCTGGCTCAGCCGGTCCCGGACGAGCTATTAAAAAAGGTCTTCGGAGTTTATCTGCTGGTTATCGCGATCCAGATGATCTTCTGGTGATCAGCTTTTAAACAGCCGCGGGACTATTTTCAGCAAGGACCAAACCCCTTTCAAACGGTCTTTTTTTCCGTAAAGAGCTATCAGCGCGCCCCGCAATCCCTCATATAAACCTTTTTCTGAAGGGAACCACCATAGGTTTCTCTTGGTGGGCAAAAGATCATGGATGATGGTTTGCGTCTTCGTCACTTCTTCAAATCCCAAACTACTGTGCGTCCTTCCGAAGCCGGAGAGTTTGAATCCTCCCCAGGGAGTTTCAGCCATGCCGTGGCTCATTAAATGATCGTTGATCGTGATCACTCCCGCTTCGATGCGTCGGGCGATCGCCTCCGCTTTCCTTCTATTCCTGGACCAGACCGAACCGGTTAGCCCCAATTCGGAATCATTCGCCAGCCGCACCGCTTCATCCATATTTTCCACTTTCATCACTCCAACGATAGGACCAAAAGTTTCTTCCCGCATGACCAGCATGTCATGATTAACCTCGGTCAGGACCATAGCCGGGAGAAAATATTCGTTCGAACCGGCGGGAGGATCCTGCCGGGCAAAAATGGTCGCCCCTTTCCTCAGCGCGTCTTCCAGATGCTTTTTGACTTTGTCGACCTGTCTTTTTAAGGTCAGAGAGCCCATCTCAACGTTAAAATTTTTGTCCGGTCCGATCCGCAGCGACTCGATTTTGTTTTTCAACAAAAGTAAAAATTTATCATAAACCGCTTTATCAACATAGATCCTCTCAACTCCAGCGCAGGATTGGCCGGCAGTGGAAAAACCGGCCCAGGTCGCCCCGCCGACCGCTCTATCCAGGTCGGCGTCTTCGCAGACAATCATAGCGTCTTTCCCTCCCAACTCGAGCAGCAGCGGAGTCAGGGTGTCAGCCGCTTTTTTCATCAAGGTCTTGCCGGTCGCGACCGAACCGGTAAACATCAATTTATCGATCCCTGCTTCCAAAAAAGTATCTCCCGCTACCGGTCCGGGCAGATTGATATATCCGAAAACCCCATCCGGCAGATCGGCCGAATCGATACAGTCTTTCAATATTTTACCGGTGGCCTGAGCGGCGGAAGCCGCCTTCAAAATCACCGCATTTCCCGCCAGCAGAGCGATGATCACGTCCGAGAAGGGAATGGTAAAGGGATAATTCCACGGGCTCACCACACCAATCACTCCGTAAGGAATGCGCAATAGTTTACTGCGCTTATTCGCCAGCAGAATATTCCCCATCGGCAGCATCTTTTCCTTTAAATATTCAGCAGCATGCCGGCAATAAAAATCGATCGCCATTGCGGAAGAGAGGACTTCGGTCGCTAGAGCATCCACCCGAGTTTTGCCGTTCTCCCTGGAGATTATATCGGCGATATTGTCTACATTCGCAGCGATATAATCCCTGACCTTGAGCAGGTGATTTATTCGATCCTTAACGGGCGTCGCCGCCCATCCCGGCTGCGCCAGCCGGGCTTTCCGCACCATTTGCCTTAGCTCTTCCGGTGTATTAACTTTGAATTCACCAATTTTTTCACCGCTCGTCGGATTGATAGAGATGGTCATATTTTTTTCCCTTCCCTTCCCACAAATTCATCCATGGTATTATTGATCCCGAAAAAATTGGCCATAAAATCGCAGAAGAAAGGCGGCAGCAACCGCAGCAGCCAAACAGTGTAAACCATCCACGGCATGACGACCCGTTTGCGGCTCTTTTTAATCGCCCAGACAATCCGGTCGGCGACTTTTCCCTCGTTCAAAATGGGAAGGAGGAGCGGGAAACGGGTCTTCACTCCCTTGAACATCCCGGTATCGATATAATAAGGGCAGACGATAGTGGTTTTTACGTTGATCTTTTTTCTCTTTAATTCGAATCTTAAAGATTCATCCATCCCAATATTTGCGAACTTGCAGGCGCTATAATCGGCCAGGCGGTAGACTCCCACGATCCCGGCGGCGGAGGAGAGGTTGACTACATGGCCCCGGTTCTGCTCGATCATTTTGGGCAAAAAAGCTTTTATGGTCCAAAAATAGGCCAGCGCATTAAGCCTGAACGTGCTCTCGATCATTTCATCCGGTATATCCAAAAAGTCCTTGCCGCTGACCCGGCCCGCATTATTGATCAAAATATCGACCCGGCCAAATTCTTTGAGCACTTCCGCCGCGACTTTATAAACTACCTGCCTCTCCGACACATCGCAGTGGTAGGTTTTCACTTTTCCGCCCAGATTTTTTAACTCGCCCTCCACCCTCGCCATCGCCTGGTCATCAATATCCCAGATGATGATATTCCCCCCCTCTTTGGCCAATTTCAACGCCATCAGTCGGCCGATCCCGCTTGCACCACCGGTAATCAGAATATTGCTATCTCTAATTTTGGTCATATCTTCCCCCTTAAACTATTTGGTTAAAACAGATTCTTGATCAGTTTGAGAATGCCCTGCTTCCAGGGGACACGGTGAGAAACTCCGCTGGCGTGCTCAAAATTCTTTAAGTTAGCCAGATACCAATTATAGTTGCGGACTAGAGCATCCTGGTTTGAATACTTCGGGCTAAAGCCGAGTATCTTTTCCGCTTTTTCTATTGAAACGAACGAGTCTTTCGACGCAGTCTCATATACCCACTTGTAGAGCGGGGATAGCCGGAAAAACTCAAGAAGACGTAAAGTCCAAATCACCGGTTCAGCTGGAAAACCGATGATCCGCTTGCCGAAGCCGGCCCGGTCGAGGACCGCCTGATAATCCTCTTTCATGGTGGTAAATTCCTTGGCGCCAACGTTGAATGTATCGTTAACGATTCTCTTGTCGAGCGTCAGGCAGAGCCAGGTCGCGGCGCAAAGATCCTCCACATCCAGCAGCTGGTAACGGTTGTTGCCGCTGCCGATCATCGGAAAATTCTTGCCATCCTTGGCCCAATCATAGAACAGCGCGAAAACGCCGAGCCGCTCCGGCCCGATGAATGACTTGGGACGGATGATCGGGACACACATCCCTTTTCCCCGATACTCCAGGCAAACCTCTTCCGCCTTGATCTTGGCGATCCCATATGGTCCGACGCCTTCGAGCTTATCCGTTTCCAGGAGGGGATGATGGTCGGGGATGCCGTAAACCGCGGTCGAAGAAATATGGACGAACCGCTCGACCCGCTCTTTGGCCGCGGCCTCCAGCAATAGCCTGGTCCCATCAATGTCGGTGGAGAAGATCTCTTCTTTTTTATAGAGCGGCAAAGCGGCCGCGGTGTGGACGACTAACTTGACGCCAGCCATGGCCCGCGCGACAGCCTCCCGGTCGCGGATGTCGCCCTTAATGACCGTGACGCGGCCCTGCTCCGGATAATCAAATTCGGCCAGATCGAGCGATACGATCTCGGCCTGTCCCTGTTCTAGCAGGTAACGGATAAGGTTGATGCCCAAAAAGCCGGCGCCGCCGGTCACTAGTATTTTCATTTCAGATAAATTATAACCATCAGAGCAGCGATCCAAAATCCCAGATCAATGATCAATGGCAGATCGGTCAGGACAATCTCTTCCGGCTTGCCCCCCTGATCCTTCCGGTAAATCAAATAAAGGTAACGGAAGATGCCGTACAGAACAAAAGGGACTGAATAAACCAGATTGTGCGTCCCGAACTTAGCGATCGTTTCGGGCCAGAGAGTATAAAGGGCGTAAGCCATGATGGTTGATCCGGCTACGGCCGAGATCAGCTGATCGAGCAGCTGCGGATTATATTCGTCAAGAATGGCACGATGCTTAACCGCCACATCGGACAGCGTTACTAGTTCATGCCTTCTTTTCCCCAGCGCGATAAAAAGGGAAAGCAGGATGGTGCAGATGATCAGCCAGGGAGAGAGTTCCACCGCGATCACAACCACCCCAGCCACCGCTCTCAGCACAAACCCGGCGGCGATGGAAAAAACGTCCAGGATGACGATATCCCTCAAGACAAAAGTATATAGCAGCATCAACCCAAAGTAGCTCAATGCTACCCAAGCAAAATTAGTGTCCAGATAAAAAGCCGATAACAGCGAAAGGCTTGCCAGCACCAGCGCGATGCCGAGCGCCCATCCCACACTCAACTGGCCAGAAGCGATGGGCCGTAATTTTTTGGCCGGGTGCTTCCGGTCGCTCTCCGCGTCATTAATATCATTGATCAGATAAATAGAGCTGCTGAGGAGACAAAAGATGGAAAAAGCGTAGATAACTCTGAGAAGTAGCGCCGCCTCAAAAAAGCGGAGTGAAAAAACGATCCCGGCAAAAACAAAAAAGTTTTTAGTCCACTGCTTGGGGCGCAGTGAGCGGATAAGAAAGATCATGCTTTTTTAATCAAAAAGAGCTTTTGTCCGTATTCCACCGGTTTGCCGTTCTCGGCCAGGATCTTGATGATCTTGCCGCGTATTTCGGATTCGATCTCGTTAAACAGCTTCATCGCTTCGATGATGCAGACCACTTTCCCGGGCTCAACTTCATCTCCCACTTCAACAAAAGTCGGGGCTTCCGGCGAAGGCGCGCGATAAAAAGTGCCGACCATGGGCGAAGTGATCGCCGCCACCCCTTCCTCCTCTTCCCTGGCCTCTTCCCGGCTGGAAGTCCCCGGATCCGCAACCGCTGAAGCCGGGAGATGCGGCGTGTGACTGCTCACTACCTGTCCCTTTTCCCGTTTAACCTCATATTTGACGCCCTTTTCTTCGATCGCCAAACCAGAGATATCTTCTTCTTTCACGATCTGTATCAGCTTTTTTACTATATCCCAATCAACCATCATACACCCCCGTGGAAAGTTTAAAGTTTAAAGTTCAAACCGTAAAACTAATGTCTTATTATTAATAAATATTACCATAGTTTTAAGCTTTACACTTTTAGTTTTAAGTTTCCTAGGCTCTCCCCAGATATTTTCCTTCCCTGGTATCGATTTTTAAAACATCCCCGACATTAACAAAGAACGGGACCTGCACCACCGCCCCGGTTTCGAGGGTGGCCGGTTTGCCGCCGGAAACAGTATCCCCCTTGAAGCCGGGCGAAGTCTCCGTCACTTTCAATTCGACCGCTGCGGGGATCTCGACATCCAGCACTTCTTCACCGAAAAAAGTGATGTTAACCACAAAACCGTCTTTGAGATATTTAGCGATGTCTTCCATTTTCCCGCTGGCGACCGTGATCTGCTCAAATGTGGTCGGATCCATAAAATGAAAACCCTCCCCGTCAGAATAGAGGAACTGCATCGCATGATATTCGATGCGGGCGCGCTCCACTTTCTCATCCACATTAAAGGTTTTTTCGACTATGGAACCGGTCCGAAGATCCTTGAATTTGGCGCGAACCCTGGCCTGCTGGGCCCATTTGATGTGGTTATATTCCAGGCAACGATAGATCTTTCCATCCATCTCAACCGTGGTGCCGGGCCGGACTTCAGTAATTGCGATAGCCATAGGTGGGAAATTATAGCAAGCCCGGCTCCGCTTTTCAAGCTCCAGGGTTGACGCTTGGTTTTAAGTAAAGTAGAATAAATCCATGCCTCTTTTATTTATTGTTATCGCTTACCTGATCGGTTCCATTCCTTTCGGCGTGCTGATTTCTAAGGTTTGGGACCTTGATCCGCGCCAGCGCGGCTCCGGCAATATCGGAGCTACCAACGTCTATCGTAATCTGGGTCCGCTGGCCGGCGGAGTAGTCTTCATTTTAGATTATTTAAAGGGTTATATAGCGGTCAGCATCGGCTACTGGGCGGGAGGAATTCCGCTGATTATTCTACTGGCCGGAGTCGCGGTTATCCTGGGGCATATGTTCCCCGTTTTTCTTGGATTTAAAGGCGGCAAAGGAGTCGCTACCGGATTAGGGGTCTTAGCAGGGATCGCCCCGGAAGTTTTTATTTTTATCGTGATCTTCTCTTTAGCCATGCTTTACCTCACCCGCTATGTTTCGCTGACATCGATTTTTTCCGTCAGCCTGGCAACCGGCTTGATGTTCTTTTTCCATGAGCCGCTCCCCTATTCAATCGGGACAGCCATCGTAGCCCTTTTAATGCTCTTGACCCATCTTCCCAATCTTAAACGGCTTATGAACGGGACCGAACCGCGCCTGGGGGAAAAGCGATGAGTAAGATCACGGTGGTCGGAGCCGGCGCCTGGGGAACGACCATTTCCATTCTGCTGGCCGAAAATGGGCACGAAGTAACTCTCTGGGTCCATGACAAAGCGCGGGTCGAAAAGATCCAGGAATATCATGAGAACCGTAAATATCTTCCTGGTTTCCAGCTACCGGAGATCATCGATGTAACCAGCGATGCGGAATGCGCCAGAGATTCTGCCATTCTTTTCTTTGTGTCGCCCACCCAGGTGATGCGCCAGGTGGCGCGGCAATTCGCCAGGTATGTCAGGCCTTCCACCATTATCGTCAACGCCAGCAAGGGAATCGAAGAAAAGACCCTCAAGCTGCCGCTCACTATCCTGGAAGAAGAGCTGAAAACCGAAAACCTGGCCATGCTCTCCGGTCCCAATCTGGCAACCGAAGTCTCAAAAGGATTGCCCACCGCCACCGTGGTCGCTTCTCGCAAGGAGGAAGTGAATAAAGCCATCCAGAACTGCCTGATGATGGATCGCTTCCGCGTCTATACCAATAACGATATTATCGGGGTACAGCTGGGGGGGGCAATGAAGAACGTGATCGCCATCGCCGCCGGCACCGCTGCCGGACTGAATCTGGGCGACAACGCCAATGCCACCATGCTGGTGCGCGGGATCGCCGAGATCTCGCGGC
>Ga0315287_10007921_pt1 | contig 10690 bp, 3 predicted proteins | sample YL17G11_0_MG_FD_205037 | JGI IMG/M metagenome (GOLD analysis project Ga0315287, IMG submission 205037) | Sediment microbial communities from Yellowstone Lake, YNP, Wyoming, USA - YL17G11_0 | ecosystem: Environmental > Aquatic > Freshwater > Lake > Sediment | place: USA: Wyoming | collected...
TGCATAATTATGGTCGCGCCGAGCTTGGCTGCGATTGCTGCAACGGACGGGGCGCTTCCAACCACGAATGATGAGCCCGCAGGACCGCGGGCGGCCGGCGACCCGACGACTCTCAAGCTGGACGCCCACAACTGGAACGCGACCTGGTCCATGACGGATATCAGTGTCTACAACACGGTCAACCTCACGTCCGGTTCCGGAGGCGGCGCGATTCTCGACATTGACAAGAAGAACTTCACGGGCGGCGGGGAGGTGAAGCTCACTGGCAACCAGAAGAACAAGGGCAACCCCGATATGGCAGTGAACACAAAGGGGAATCTCGTGGCCGTCTGGGACGTCGACAACAGCGCCGACGGCGCACCTGACTATGACATATACGGCAACATCATCGACACAGCGACCGGCCAGCCCGGCCAGGAATTCGTGATAACCAACTCGAAACGGAACGAAACGCGCCCCCGAGTCGCCGCCCTTTCGGACGGCGACTTTGCCGTCGTGTGGATAGATGACGGAACGGATACGGGGAACGCTGTGACCATCCAGATGGCAATATTCAATTCGACGGGAATCCTGAAGACGAGCTGCAAAATCGGTGCGGACACCGACAACAAGGGCAATCCGGACATCGCAGCGGACGGAGAGGGCAAGATACTGGTGGTGTGGGAGGACCATGGCAATGCCCTGGACTTCGACATCCTGGGCCATTATTACAATTCGAGCGGCGTCGGGACCGGGGGGGACCTCAAAATCGGAGCTACCAGCAAGGACGAGCGCAACCCGGTGGTCACGAGCTTCGACAAGAACATGTACATGGTGGCCTGGCAAAGGTACAACGACCCGACCGGCAGCGAGGCCGGCTGGAATATTAACGGCTCCATAGTCAAAGACGCATCGCTCACTCCATTCCCGATAAGGGCGGCCGTGGACGAGCAGATGAACCCCTGCATCGCCTCGTACCCGGGGCTCCCCCAAGTTGCCGTCGCCTGGAGGGAGATGCCGACCGACAAGCAGAAGGGCGACGCGAACATCTCCGCCATTCTGGTCAATGTATCCGGAGACGTGAGCGGCAACAAGATAGATGTCGCCAACATCACCGCCTGGGACGAGCGCGAGCCCAGTGTGGCAATGGACAGCCAGGGCAATTTCGCAGTCTTTTGGTCCGACAACCGGTCGAGCGGAAAGGATTACAGCATCTACGCAAAAATGTACGACAGCACGGGCCACGGAATCGCCAGGGAGGTCGTGGTCTGCAACGAGAGCCTGTCCCAGGCGGAACCGTCCAGCGCCGTCACCCCAGGCGGAACATTCTGGGCGGTGTTCACAGACGCCCGCGCTGGGTCAGGCACGGACATCTTCGCCCGCGAGCTCATCCATCCATACTTCTCGCCCGGCCTCCTGACGACCGGCGACTTCGCCCCGGCCAATCTCTACAAATGGGAGCACTTCAACCGCACATTGAGCGTGCAGGCAACCACGAAGTCCGACCTCAACTACTCGTATTCCGTCGACTCCGGCGCCTCCTGGAACTTCATAAATGACCGTGAGAACCTCACGGGCGTTTCCATCGCATCGGGCAAGATAAGAATAAGGGTCAAATTCACATCGTTCGACAACGAGAGCTCGCCCTGGCTCCGCGACTTCAGCGTCGCGTACATGACCAACAGGGCGCCCCTCATCATGTCGTTCCCGGCGAACGGGACGGTTCCCAAGAACGTTCCATATACGCTCGCCACCTGCGCCACCGATTCCGACGGAGACAAAATTGTCTACAACTGGAGCCTCAAGGGGACACCGGGGGCCACATTATCCAACTACTCGGCCGCATCGCCGGTCTTCCTGGCCACGCATTCCGGGAACTACACAGTCTCACTCAATATCACCGACGGATACGTCTGGGTGAAAAAGGAGACTAACCTCACGGTCATCAACCACGAGCCTGCCATCTCCGGTCCCGACAACCTGTACATGTGGAAGAAGAGCTCGCAGCGGCTCGCATTCAGCGCCACCGATTCCGACAACGACACGCTTTCGTACGAGTGGGCCTTCGGCGCTAACCCGGGCTCCGGGGCCTCGCTGAACAACACATCGTGCCTGGCGCCCACCCTGAACGTCACGCTGTCCGGAGTGTATTCGCTCAAGCTCGTGGTAAGGGACGGGGAGACGGAGCGCGCCGCCCTCCTCAATGTCACGGCCACCGGAAGGCAGCCGTCTGTCTGGGGCCCGTCGTCGCTCTTCGTGTTCAAGAAGACCGCCGCGCTGCTGGACTTTTGCGCCCTGGACCCGGACGATGACGCCCTTGCATTCGAATGGAGCTTCCTCTCCAACCCCGGCTCGGGCGCGTCCCTGAACAGCTCGAGCTGCCTGTCCCCCTTGTTCAACGCCACGATGGCCGGGAACTACTCGCTGCGCCTCGTCGTGAGCGACGCCGACAACTCGAGCACGGCGTTCATCAATGTCACCGCCGTCGGGAAGCCCCCGGTTGCAGGCCTCACTGTGGACAGGCCTTCCGTGAAGCGGGGCGAGGCCGTCAGGCTCGACGCGTCCTCGAGCACGGACCCGGAGGGCGATGCGCTGTCGTACAGGTTCACGTTCGGCGACGGGACTGTCACGGATTGGGGCAGCGCTTCGTCTGCCAGCATCACCTACAAGGCCGTGGGAACTTACTCGGCCCGCGTCGAGGTCAGGGACATCGACGGCAACATGTCCGCCTCGGACATTCTCACCATTACGGTCCTGCCAGTCGGCAAGCCGGGCCAGAACATGCCGCCCGTCGCGAGCTTCACGGTGAGGCCGCTGAGCGTCAACGACACCATCAACTTCACTTTCAACTCAACATCCTACGACCCCGACGGCAACATCACCAGGACCGTGTGGAACTTCGCGGACGGCTCGACCGGAGTGGGGACATCCGTCGCTCACAGCTTCATGTACACAGGCAATTACTCAGTCTCAATCACGGTGACGGACAACAACGGCAGCCAGAGCTCCACAAGCAGGCTCGTGGTCGTCTACGTTCCCGGTGCCGTGACGCCCAGCAACAGGCCGCCCGTGATAACGGTGGCTGTCCCGGATGCGGACCCCGAATCGGAGCTGGGCAACTCGAGCTCGTTCGGGGTCACCGTGTCGGACCCGGACCGCGACCCCATATCATACGCATGGACCGTGAACGGAACGGCGCAATCCGGCGCCACCGGCGCGTCATTCTCATACAAACCGACCAAGGCGGGAACGTACAGGATATCAGTCACGGTCTCGGACGGCAAGGCGGCCTCGCTCTCCCACAACTGGACGCTGAATGTGAAGCTGCCCCCCGCGCCCCCGACTCCTCCCACGCCTCCGGGTCCAAATCCCAATCCACCGTCCGCGTTCGACACTTATGCATATCCGAGCATCATGATTATGGTCATCCTCGCAATGGTCGTCGCCGCCATCGCCCTAATCGCCACCAAGCGCAAGAGAACGACGCTGGCGGACCTGCCTCCTGAGGAGGAGGATGAAACGGTCAGCAAGCCGGCACCCGGACCAGCCCAGACCCACCGGCCGTCCTCCATGGAAATGGCCGCTCCGCCCGTGAGCGTATCCGCGGCAGTGGTTTCACAGCCCGAGCGCCATTCGGAGGCCTACACTCAGCCTGAGAATGAATATGTCCCGCGCGAGCTTGCGGAAGAGGACGAGCCTGAAGCACCATCGGCACCCGTGACGCATACAGAATCGCCGCCCCGAAAACAGCGCCGCTCCCTCAGCATCGTTTCCGTCACGAAGCCCGCGGCAAAGGCACCGAAGGAGGCCGTTGCCGAGGAGACGGCACCCGCAGAGCCTGAGAGTGCGACACCCGAGGAGCCTGACGCAGTTCCCGCGCCTGAGCCGGCCGATATCGATTCCGTGACGGCGGCCGAGTCTTTCTATTCCGCCTCTTCTCAATCATCTGAGGAGGACCGCATAGACGCCGTCGCCGCGGCCACGGCGCCGAAGCACCGGGCGGGGCCCGCCCCCAAGGTCGTCGCCACCGACACGGAAGGCCCCGGGCGCGTCGAGCAGGTCTTCCTGCTGTACATGGACGGCCGCCTGATATCGCATGTCTCCTACACCGGCGACAAGAAGCACATGGACGCGGACATCTTCGGCTCCATGCTGCATGCGGTGCAGTCCTTCGTCAAGGACTCGTTCAAAGGGCCGGAGAACCTCAGCGCGCTGGGCTTCGGCAAGAAACGCATTATGATACAGAGGGGGCCCCAGATATTCCTGGCCGTGGTCACAACGGGAACCGAGCTGCCCGGCCTGAAGGAGAAGATGCGCAAGGTCCTCATCGCCATCTGGGACGAGTACCGCGAATACCTGAAGAAGTGGAACGGCTCGACCGACGACCTGAAGGGCCTGAAGACGATACTGAAGACCGCGTTCCAGTGAATCGATACTGACTGATATTATTGAAGTTCTCCGGAATATTTCATTTAATTAACCAGCTCGATGTCATTTTATAATATGAAGTGACATTGAGTTGATACATGATAAGGACAGTCAAGCATGCACAGGAACTGGGGCTGATGTGAATTTGGTGACCGGTTTCCCATTCGGCGGTGTTATAGGTATGTATTCCAGCTTTGACTGAACGGCGTGGGGTAACACTCTTGGCGCAGTACAAGTAGATTTCGGTGCATTATGCAAACATACTTACCCTAGGAGTGCGTATGGGCAGCTAGGATGATAACATGAATGATGAGACAGATGACGGGGAAAAGGCAGATCAGGAGAAGAGCAAGGAGCCTACTCGCTTGCGTATGACGCGTGTTCATTCAAACCACATTCTTCCATCAGACAGATATTCGTTCGAGGTCCATATGGAATTATTAAAGAATCTAACCATCTATTCGAATGCAGGGACAAAATCTATTCCAACTTCAATGGATTTCGGGGCGACAGTCCCAGCCCAAGCATATTCGTTAAATGCGCGCTTTTTATCTGACATCAGAATGATAGAATTCGAGAAAAAAGGATCATACAAGGTTACTCCAAAAACAATTGAATTTGTCAATGCTAGCTCGGTCGATGTGGCTCATGCAAAACCAATATTATTCGAGATAATCAGAGATACTTGGTTTGCTCAACATATTATTCAATTGATTAGTACTATGGGGGCAAAGACAAAAGATGAGATTATTAATGCCCTTGCGATATATTGTCAGACTGATAAAAATAAAAAAGGTGCAGCCCTTGATGTTCTCTTCGGGTACATCCAATTCTCAGAGATAGTTGTTCAGGATGCAAATGGTAGTTTCAATATTTCGAGCACTGCAAGATCATATAAAATGGCAGACAATCAAAAAGAGACTAATATCAAACCGGCCGGAACGATAAGTCGCTTAGATATAAATCAAACGGGATCCCAAAACATAGAACCGCCAATACGGCCGCCTGCTGGATTATCAGAAATATTGAAAATGTTTAATTTGGGACACCTAATCGGTAGAATTGAGATACTCATAGAAAAAAATTCCGATTTTAATCCGGATGTCGAACAGCTCATTTCAATATGCAAATCGGATCCTAATCTGAATCATGCTGGAATTCTATTAGAAGAACATTATCAGCTCGCCAAAGATCTTCAAAAAGCGATTATTATATTGCCAGATATCAAACTGATAAAGAATCACATAACAAAAGGACAAGGAATGAAATAATCATGGCCGTGTAAGGTAGCCTGGATATCCGACTCCCCGTAGAGAACCACGGTAACTATGGAGCCACGGTGGTTCAAATCCACCCACGGTCTTTATTTCATTCCTTCACGAGGTGGCCGGTCTCGAGGGCCCACCTGTGCCTTCTGAGCTCGTAGGGCTCCAACTTGAAACGCTCACCCTGACGGTAGCGCGTGCCGGTCTCCCAGTCGGTGTAGCCCTTTCTTACGATATAGTATGCGGGTCCGCTCTCGTCATACTTGGAGACATTCGCCTCCTCATCTGCAAGGATGCTGCGGTACTGAGTGTAATTTCCTGGGTATAGCCGGATGTGGCCGCCGTACATGGCCAGGATATGGTCGCATGTGCGGTCCAGAAAATACCTGTCGTGGGATGCGGTTATAACGGTGCCGACGTAGGTGTTGATGGCCCTTTCCACGGCCTCCCTCGATATCAGGTCCAGATGGTTCGTGGGCTCGTCGAGCACCAGAAGGCTGCACGGCGACAGCACGAGCTTCAGTATCGCAAGCCGCGCGCGCTCCCCGCCGCTGAGCTTCCCGACCGTGCCGTTCACGGCTTCGCCCTTGAAATTGAAGCGGCCCAGAAGGCCCTTCACCTCCTCGTCGGGCATCGCCTCGTCGATTCGCCTGAGCTCCTGTATCAGGGAATTTGAGGCCTCGAGCGAGAGATGGCCCTGGTCGAAATAGCCGACCCTTGCGACGCTGGACAGGGCGAGCTCACCTTCGGTCGGCTGCTCCTCGCCGACTATCATCTTGAGCAGCGTGGACTTGCCGCAGCCGTTGGGCCCTATGAGCCCGACCTTCCACCCCTGCTCTATCGCGAATTCCGCCTCCGAGAACAGGGTCTTGTGCTCAAATCCCTTCGAGAGCCCCTTGACGGACACGATGTTGCGGCTCCCGTGCTCAGTGGAGCGCTGGAAGCGGATCTTGAGCATCCTCTTCTTCAGCAGGGGGTCCTCGGGCTTATCCATCTTCGCCATCCTAAACAGCTTGTTGCGTATCTGGGCGTCGAAACGGTTCCGGCCCCTGAGCTTCAGTATGATGTCCCGTTGGCGCTTCTCCTCCTTCAGGAATTTCTCGGACGCCCTCGACAGTATGGCCTCGCGCAGCGCCTTCTGCTCGGTATAATCCGTGAAATCCCCGTCGTAGGTGCGAAGCCGCGTCGCCTCGATCTCGAATATCCTGAATACCGTGTCGTCGAGCATGTAGCGGTCGTGGGATATGACGATGACCGTGCCGTGGAAATCGCAGATGAACTCCTCGAGCCACTCGATGGCGTCGATATCGAGATGGTTCATGGGCTCGTCGAGCAACAGCATGTCCATGGCTTCCGCGGCCACGAGGACCTTTGCGAGCGCGACCTTCCTTCGCTCGCCTCCGGAAAGGTCCCGTATGCGAGCGTCCGGAGAGATGCCCGTGCCGCCCAGTTTGTTGAGCACGGAGCGCGCCCTGTCCGAGACGCCCGCCCCGCTGAACTTGGCGAATTCCTCCTGCAGGGCGCTGTAGCGCTCCATTGTCTCCCTGTATTCGGGAGCCTCGTAGAACTCGGTATCGGCCATCCTCTCCTCGATGGCCCTTACCTCGGCCTTGAGCGAGGAGCTGTAGTCGCTCTCGGAGAGAGCGCCCGCAACGGTCTCGTCGCTGTCCGCTGTCTGGTACTGGGTGAGCCATCCGACGCGAAGGTCCGGCTTCGCATACATCTCGCCGTAATCTATGCATTCCTGGCCCAGCAGGATCTTCAGCAGCGTTGTCTTCCCTGAACCGTTCGACCCAATGAGGCCTATCTTGTCCTTCTCGTGGACATCGAACTCCACCTTGTTCAGGAGAAGGAGGCCTCCGAACGCCTTCCGCAGCTCCCGCACGGCGATTAACGGCTTCACGGGGCGATGATTAAGGTGGCGGTTGATAAATGTTTCACATATCCCGGCCAGTATAGTCGGATATCTCCTTGCGAAGCTGGGCCCTCTGCAATACGAGACGCTTCGTCCGCGCTGAGAGCTCTTCTTTCATATCACTGCTCTTGGGCACCGGCACAACGACCTCGAGAAGACGGTTGCCCAGCGAGGGTATGGTGGCCTGCACGAAACGCTTGGACTCTATCTGGTCCCGCACCACGGGGAGCTTGAGAATGTAGAGCAAAAGGTAGGGGTCCATGAGCTTGGGCTTGAGGACCCTTATGCGGCGGATGTGGCTCTGGATGACCATGCGACCGTCATGAGGGGTGATGATGGCGGCCTCGCCGACCATGCGGCCGCCGTCGTTGACGAAGAGTATGTCCTCCGGCCGGAGGTCCTGCGTCCCTGAATATTTCAGAAATATTTCTTCATCGACGCCCGTTTCCGGATTTATGCGGATTTCCCAGTTGGAGATGTCCGATGTACGGATGAACGGAATATCCCCAAGGCCGTAGAACCTGGAGCCTATCTCGTTCCCGCGCTTTATGCTGAGCACTCCGTCCCGGACCAGGTCCGAAACCGTCACGAGCTCGAACCCGCCGCTCCTCTCCAGCTTGCCCAGCCTGGCCACAAGCCCCGGATCGAAATATTTCGGAGTCAGGATGAGCTCGCTCGTTCTCCTGACGGCGTCCAGGCTGACGGTGAAGCCGAGCCTGTCGTACTTCTCCTTTTTGCCGGCCTTGAGGAAGGTGCGGTATCTTCCGGCCGCAAGGGGAAGCTCGTCCTTCCTGTTCTCGCGGCCGCGCTTGTCGTGCCCGCACTCGTTGACGATGGACATGAATATGGGATGGTCCTTTTTCGGCGGCGCATTCACCTTTTCGACGAAGAGCACGCTGGTCTTCGTGGCCGTGCTCGGCTGGAATGTCTCGGAAGGAACGTCGATGACCGCCAATATTTTGGAATGGACAAGCAGGAACTCGCGTATGTATCCGTCGGATGTGTTGCTGAATATCCCGTCGGGCAAAACGATGCCCATCCTTCCGCCCGGCCTGAGAAGCTGCAGGCACCTCTCAATGAAAAGTACCTGTGGAGGCTGGGACTCGAGCAGCTCTCCGGTCCGGACCCATCGGTCCTTGGGCCTGTGCCACCTGTGGCCAAGCTCATACTGGGAAAGGGTGCCTCGTCCGCTCACGGGTATGCTCGCGCCGAACGGCGGGTTGGTCATAACGATGTCGAAAGCGCCGAGGGGGCCCCCGGCCCTCGACCCGGGGGACCACGTCTTCGGGTCCTCGAGCGAATTCTCGCAGCGCGTGCTCCCCTTCACGCCGCCTATGAGCGCCAGATGGACCCTCGTCACCTTGGCCAGGAACCTGTCCTTGTCGATGCCCATTATCATTATGGGAGCGGCCGGGGCCTTTTCCTTGACCCGCAGCAGCGCGACCGTGAGGAACCCTCCGGAGCCGCAGGCAGGGTCGATGATGCGCTCGCCCGGACGGGGGTCCAGCATCTCCACGGTCATGTCCACGACGCTCTTGGGCGTGAAGAACTGGCCCTCGCCGCCCCTCAATGCAGGCCCTATGAAGACCTCGAAGGCCTCGCCTATGACCTCCCTGCTGGCGGAGGTCAGGCACAGTCCCTGAAGTTTCCGGACGACATAGGAGACGCTTCTGGCATCGAGGGCGATGCGGTCATCCTTCCCGTAGATGTCGCCGTATCCGAACCTGACCTCGGAGAAAAGGCTGTCGAGCCTTTTCTTGACCGCGGAATCCGCTTCTTTTTCCAACGCTCTGAAGCGGACCTCGTCCTTCGGACCAGCATGGTTCTCGTCGTAGAGCTTGCAGAATAGTATGTTGATGAGCTCCGAGGCCAGGGCCTCGTCGCGCGTCATGCCGGCGGCATTCCCCGCCAGATAGTTCCGGATTTCCCCGAATATGGCCTTGAGGTCCTTGGCGGGTAAAAGGTCCATCCTTCTGAGGCTCATCATCCCGTTGAACCGTCAGCAGGTGTATAAAGATTGCGCACTGAATGCGTTTGAACGCATTCGGTGATGGAAAACCACAGCATTCGATTCCGGAAGAAGAAATGAAAAACGAAAATTAAAAGAAAGGGGGTTGAAAACCCCCTTTGGTTCTTGCTTAGTTCTCTACGAGCCAGCTCTCTGCCCAGGCGTTGTTGCCCATGACATGGATGGCTATCGAGCCCACGCCGCCGGCCGCATCGCCGGGGATGAGGCAGGACGCATCGAAGGCGCCGTCACCGGTTGTGCCGGCCTTTCCTTCCCAGAGCTTGTACGCTGCACCGGACTGGTTCAGCTGGATGACGACATCCATCGCCTGGTCTATTGTCAGCCACGAGGCGGTCCCTTCGTTGTAGTACTGGACAATGCCCTTTACCGTGAAGGGCTTGCCCTTCGGCCAGGAGATCTGGCCGTTGACTGCGCTGCCGTCACCGTTGGTGAAGGAGCCCGCATCGGCGAACGAGAGTATCGCCCTGGTCGCAGGCTTGTTGGCGCCATTGCCGGGGTTCTGGTTCTGTCCGTTGCCCTGGCCCTGTCCAGGCTGGCCCTGCTGCTGGCCACCCTGCTGCTGGCCCTGGCCCTGACCCTGGCCCTGCTGGCCGCCCTGTCCCTGCTGGCCCTGCTGGCCCTGGCCGTTGCCCTGGCCCTGACCCTGGCCCTGTCCCTGGCCCTGGCCCTGGCCCTGTCCCTGACCCTGGCCCTGACCCTGACCCTGGCCCTGTCCCTGGCCCTGACCCTGGCCCTGACCCTGGCCCTGTCCCTGGCCCTGTCCCTGGCCCTGTCCCTGGCCCTGACCCTGACCTTGGCCCTGGCCGTTGCCCTGGCCCTGGCCCTGTCCCTGGCCCTGGCCCTGACCCTGGCCCTGACCCTGGCCCTGACCCTGGCCCTGACCCTGGCCCTGACCCTGGCCCTGACCCTGACCCTGGCCCTGACCCTGGCCCTGACCCTGACCCTGACCCTGACCCTGGCCGCTGTTGGATCCGTCCGTGCCATCGTTGCCAGGCCCGTCGAGCGGGTCCGGAACGAGGGGGTTCGGGTCCACATCGTCCATGCGGCCGTCGCCATCGGTGTCGGGGTTGGTCG
>Ga0315287_10007922_pt1 | contig 10689 bp, 8 predicted proteins | sample YL17G11_0_MG_FD_205037 | JGI IMG/M metagenome (GOLD analysis project Ga0315287, IMG submission 205037) | Sediment microbial communities from Yellowstone Lake, YNP, Wyoming, USA - YL17G11_0 | ecosystem: Environmental > Aquatic > Freshwater > Lake > Sediment | place: USA: Wyoming | collected...
CCGCCCTTTGCTCGTTGGCGAGCGCCAGCTCGAGCGCATGATACGGCTGCATCAGGTAGTGCACTTCGTCGCCCGGCGTGGTCTCGGGCGCCTCGAATCCTTCGGGGAACACCCTGCGCGGGCGCGGCCCGGGCATCGCGGTCCAGCCCATCTCCGCCATGATCTGCTGCGCGTGCTTCCCCTCGATGTCGGCCATCTTGCGGAAGAGCGCCGCGACCTCGCGGTTGTTGTGCGTTTCCATCGCGTCGGCGAGTTCGGCGTAGCGCTGCCCGGCTTCCACCTCCATGATCAGCGCCTGCGACATGAATTCCTCCAGCGTGCGCGGCGCGGCGGAGCGGGGCTTCGCCGCGAGCCGTGCCTTCGCGGCCGATGCGGCGGGCTTCGCCGTGCGCGGCTTCTTGGCGACGGGGCGTTTCGCGGTCTTGGTCTTCGCGACGGATGCGGTGGTCGTCGCCGTAGGCGGCTTCCTTGCCGCAGCGGCTTTCGCGGACTGGGCCGTCACGGCGGCGCGGGCAGTGGCTTTGGGGCTCATTCCATGAACTCCGCTTCCAGGTCGGCAACGGTCGATTTCGGCTTGCGGCCGTGGATCGGATAGGGTGTTCGGCTTCCGGCGTAAAGCACCCCGATGTTGAAGCCATCGTCGGTCATGATCCGGCGCGCGGCTCGCGCGGGATCGTCGGTCGGATCGACAGGAGCCGGATGCGCGAGCTTCTTCCAATCGCGCTGATCGGGCCGGAAGGTGACGCAGGGCGAGAGCACCTCGACGAACGAGAAGCCGGGGTGGCGGATCGCCTGCGCGATGATCTGCGCGGTGCCGTTCGGGTCGCCCGAGAACGCGCGCGCGACGAAGTTGGCGCCGGAGGCGAGCGCGATGACGAGCGGATGGAACGAGCGCACGCCGGTGCCGCCGGGCGAGAGCTTCGAATCCCAGTCGGGCTCGGTGGTAGGGGAGGGCTGGCCCTTCGTCATTCCGTAGACGTGGTTGTCCATCACGATGTACGTGAGGTCGACGTTGCGCCGGCACGCGTGCAGGAAGTGGTTGCCGCCGATCGAATAGCCGTCGCCGTCGCCGCCGGCCACGAGGACGGTGAGCTCGGGTCGGGCGACCTTGAGGCCGGTCGCCGCGGCGAGCGCGCGGCCGTGCACGCCGTGGAATCCGTAGCAGGTCGTATACGCCGGGATTCGCGACGAGCAGCCGATCCCGGACACGACGACGACGTCCTGGGGCGGCACCTGCACCATCGCCAGCGCCTTGGTGACCGAACTCAGGACCGAGTAGTCGCCGCAACCCGGACACCAGATCGGCTTGTAGCCCGACTTGTAATTCTGCGCGGTCAGCGGCGCGCGCGCGGCAACTTCAGTCATGGAAGCTCTTCCCCGATCGTTTCGCGACAAGTCTGCTCACGCCGTCCTCCAGTGCACGATCGCCTCGGTCAGTTCGCGGGGCCGCAGCGGCAGCGGGCCGGGACGATGGAAGGTCGCGGGCTTGCCCGGCAGGTCGTACATCGAACGCAGGTAACGGTAGAGTTGCGCGCCGTGGTTCTGCTCGATGACCAGCACCTGCTTGACGCCCTCCAAAGCTGCCGCAAGCCGCTCCGGCTGCGCGGGCGCGAGAAGCCGGATCGCAATCAGCCTCACCCTGACGCCGTCCTTGGCGGCGCGCGCCACGGCTTCACGCACCGCTGCGGTCGTCGAACCGAAGGTGATCACCGCCGCTTCGCCGTCGCCCTCGATGTCCGCCCAGAAGCGACCGTAGTCGTGCTGCGCGAGCTTGCGGTGACGCTTGTCGAGCTGCGCCCCGTGATCGCGCGACTGACTGCTGGGAATGCCGGCTTCGGTGTGCTCGAGGCCGTCCGCCGTGTATGCGATGCCGGGTGTGCCAGGGATTGCCATCGGCGAAATGCCCGACTCGGTATTGCGGTAGCGCTTGTAGTCCGGCGTGTTCGCCGCGACGGTCTGACGCCTGCCGATGAAGGCGACATCGGCGGGCCGATCGATGATCGCGCGCGACTGGCCCATGAACTGGTCGGAGAGGACGATTGCCGGCGCCTGCAGCGCCTCGGCGAGTTCGACCGCCCACTGTGTGGTCGCCAGACAATCGGCGATCGACGTCGGTGCGAGCACGAGCCGCGGCGCGTCGCCGGAAAGACCGCTGACCGCGAACGACAGATCGCTCTGTTCCGACTTTGCCGGGATGCCCGTCGACGGCCCTCCGCGCATCACGTTGACGACGACGATCGGCACTTCGGCGCTGACCGCGAGCCCGATGCCTTCGGTCATCAACGCGAGGCCCGGCCCCGCGGTGGCGGTGAGCGACGGCACGCCGCCATACGAGGCGCCGATGATCATGTTGATCGATGCCAGCTCGTCCTCCGCTTGCAGCAGGGTGCCGCCGACCTGCGCGAGCGCGGGTGCCATCCACTCCAGCAATTCGGTCGCCGGTGTGATCGGGTACGCCGCGACGAAGCGGACACCGCCTCGTATCGCGCCAAAGCCGGCCGCTTCGTTGCCGCTGATGAGCCAGCGCTTGCCCGCGGCCCGCGCGGAAGTGGCGAGCTTCGGCACGCCGTCGATGCCGGCGGCGGCGGCGATGCCTGCCCGCACGGCCGCGAGGTTCGCCGCGAGCGCCTCTTCGGAACGCTTCCAGGTGTCGCGCACGGCGGCGGCCAGCGCCTCCTCGGAAATCCCCGCGAGCGCGCCCGCGAGGCCCAGCGCGACCATGTTGGTCCAGCTTCCCGCGATGCCCTTGGCCGTCTTCTTCAGCGGCAGCGGAAAGTAGCGTGCACCGGTGGCGCGAAAGACCTCCGGGGCCTCGCCTTCGTCGGGATCGCCGATCATCACGCTCGACGCAGCGAGCGGAATCTCATCGGCGAACCGGTCGACGTTCTGCCAGTCGATCGCGAGCAGCACGTCGAAGCGGTCGTCGAGACCGTGCATCGGTCCCTCGCCGAGCCGTACCAGCGCCGCCGCCTCGCCGCCGCGGATCTGCGGTCCGCTCGTGCGCACCATCAGGCCGTACAGGCCGGCCTTTGCCGCCGCGCTCAGGAGCAGCGTGCCCGCCGTCATGACCCCGCTGCCGCCACTGCCGGCGAGCACGATGGAGACGCTCGTTGCCGTCCGCTGCAACGTAGATTTCCTGCTCACTTCAGCGTCCACGTCGTTCCTCCCTCGGGAGCCGCCGCGCAAGTGCCGGTCGTGCTGCCGGGCGCTACCGCTTGCCAATGGAGCAAAGTAGATCGGCTCCGCGCCCGGTTGCAATTGATGCAGATCAAAGCGTCCTCATGCCGGCTGATTCATCATTATTTCCAGAAAACCGGTATTATAGTACTGTAATACCAGAATAGGCCGGAGCGCCCCGGCCGTCAAGCCCCGCCGTGGGTTGACCGCAGCACTCCCCGGAACGGGGCACGCGAGGAGGAAAGACACCGATGAGCATCGAAGCCCACCGCTGGCTGATGACGGCGCCGAAAGCGCCGCTCGAGCGCGCGGCATTCAGCGCGGAGCCCGGGGCCGGCGAGGTGACCGTGGCCGTCGCCGGCTGCGGCGTCTGCCACACCGACCTCGGTTACTACTACGACGGAGTGCGCACCAATGCGCCGCTGCCGCTGGCGCTCGGTCACGAGATCAGCGGGCACGTGGTCGCCGCCGGCGCCGGCGCCGAGGGCTGGCTCGGCAAGGCCGTCATCATTCCGGCCGTCCTGCCCTGCGGCGAGTGCGATCTGTGCCGGCGTGGACTGGCGCCGATCTGTCGCAGCCAGAAGATGCCGGGCAACGATGTCCAGGGCGGCTTCGCAACGCACGTCGTCGTTCCCGGGCGCGGGCTGTGCGAGGTCGACGCAGCGCGCTTGAAGCGAGTCGGCCTCACGCTCGCCGAGGTTTCCATCGTGGCCGACGCGCTCACCACGCCCTACCAGGCGGTGCGCCGAGCCGGCGTTGCGCCGGGCACGCTCGCCATCGTCGTCGGCGTCGGCGGTGTCGGCGGCTACTGCGTGCAGATCGCCCGCGCGTTCGGCGCCAAGGTCGTGGCGATCGACGTCGACGACGCCAAGCTCGAGGCCGTCGCGCAGCATGGCGCCGCGCTGACGCTCAACGCCCGCGTGCTCGACGGGAAGGCGATGAAGGCGGCGATCGGCGCGTTCGCCAAGCAGAACGGACTCCGCTCGACCGAGTGGCTCATCTTCGAATGCTCGGGTACGGCCGCCGGACAGATCACCGCCTACGGCCTGCTCGTGCACGGCGCAACGCTGTCGGTTGTCGGGTTCACGATGGACAAAGTGGAGGTGCGGCTTTCCAACCTGATGGCGTTCGATGCGCGCGCGATCGGCAACTGGGGTTGCCCGCCCGAGTCCTACCCCGCGGCCCTCGATCTCGTCCTCGACGGCAAGGTCGCGATCAAGCCGTTCGTCGAAACGCATCCGCTCGACGACATCAACCGCGTGTTTGCCGATGTGCACAGCCACGCGATCAAGAAGCGCGCGGTGCTCGTTCCCGCCCACTGAGGAAACTTCCAATGAACGCTCCCGACGCTCTCCACCCCACGCGCGAATTCAAGAACCACGACCTCGTCGGGGACATCTCCAAGCCGGGTGTCCGCTACGAGAAGCGGCCGGCGAAGACCCCGGACGGCAGGACCGCGACCGGCCTCTACAACGCGTGGATCACGCTGGACAACCCGACGCAGTTCAACTCCTATACGACCGACATGGTGAAGGGCGTGATACTCGCGCTTCGCGCCGCGTCGAACGCGCGCGACGTCAACTGCGTGGTGTTCACCGGCGCCGGCGACCGGGCGTTCTGCACCGGCGGCAACACGAAGGAGTATGCGGAGTACTACGCCGGCCACCCGCAGGAATACCGCCAGTACATGCGGCTCTTCAACGACATGGTCTCGGCGATCTTCGTCTGCGACAAGCCGGTGATTTGCCGGGTCAACGGGATGCGCATCGGCGGTGGCCAGGAGATCGGGATGGCCTGCGACTTCTCGGTGGCGCAGGATCTCGCGCGCTTCGGCCAGGCGGGCCCCAAGCACGGCTCCGCGCCGATCGGGGGCGCCACCGATTTCCTTCCGCCGATCATCGGCAACGAGCGGGCAATGGTCGCCGGCGTGCTGTGCGAACCGTTCTCGGCGCACAAGGCGTATTACATGGGAATGCTCGCCGACATCGTTCCGGCGCTCAAGGTGGACGGCAAGTTCGTTGCGAACCCGCTGGTCGAGACGCAGCGCATCGTCGACGAGAACGGCCGCTTCGTTTTTGGCGAGCCGAAGGCCGGCGAGGCGGCGAAGGAGGCGAAGGCGCTGCTCGGCCGCGGAGCGGTCGACCTGTCGCTGCTCGACGCGAAAGTCGACGAGCTCTGCGCGAAGCTGCTGCTCACGTTCCCGGACTGCACGACCAAGACGATCGAGGAACTGCGCAAGCCCAAGCTCGACGCTTGGAACCGCAACAAGGAGAACTCGCGCGCGTGGCTCGCGCTCAACATGATGACCGAGGCGCGCGCCGGCTTCACCGCGTTCAACGAGGGCACCAAGGAGGACCGCGAAGCGGACTTCGTGCTGCTGCGCCAGAAGCTCGCGGCCGGCGAAAGCTGGGTCGGCCCGCTGCACGACTCGATCCAGCCGAAGAACAAGGGCAAGAGGTAGCGCGTGGCCGGTGAGTCTCCACTGAAGGATCGAATCGAGGGCGACGGCGCGCTCCTGCGCCTCACCCTTGCGCGGCCGAAGGCGAATCTCGTCGATTCCGCGATGATCGCGGCGCTGCACGGAGCCTTCGTCGCGTATCGCGGACATCCGGGTCTGCGTGGCGTGCTGCTCGCCGCCGAGGGTCCGCATTTCAGCTTCGGCGCAAGTGTCGAGGAGCACCTGCCCGACCGGTGCGCCGCGATGCTCGCGTCGCTGCACGCGCTGATTCTGGCCATGCTCGAATTTCCGGCGCCGGTCCTGGTGGCCGTCCGCGGCCAGTGCCTGGGCGGCGGACTGGAGGTCGCGCTCGCGGGCGGCCCGATCTTTGCAACGTCGGACGCGCAGCTCGGCCAGCCCGAGATGAAGCTCGGCGTGTTCGCGCCGGCGGCCTCGTGCCTACTGCCTTACCGTGTCGGGCAACCGGCCGCCGAGGACTTGCTGCTCTCCGGCCGCTCGGTGAGCGGCGACGAGGCGCGGGCGATGGGCCTCGTCCAGGTCGTCGCCGCCGATCCGGAAGCGGCGGCACTCGCGTATTTCGAAGCGCATCTGGCGAACAAGAGCGCTGCCTCGCTCGCCTGCGCGCTTGCCGCGGCACGCGGCTCGATGATCCACGACGTGCGTCGCCGGCTGGGGGACGTCGAGCGGCTCTACGTCGACCGGCTCATGCAGACGCGCGACGCCAACGAAGGCCTGGTCGCGTTTCTCGCCAAACGCAAACCGCACTGGGAGCACCGCTGATGTCAACGATTTCGCCCGTCCTGCAGATCGTCGAGCGCTGCCAGGCGCTGTTCGACGATCTGGATCTTTCCGCCGTCAAGGAATGGAAGTCCAAGGTGCCGGGGCGCAAGGCGATCGGCTACCTGCCGGTCTACGTGCCGCGCGAGCTGGTGCACGCGGCCGGGATGCTCTCCGTGGGGATTCTCGGCGGCGGCGATCAACTCGAGGTGATTCAGGGCGACGCCTATTACCAGAGCTACATCTGCCGCATTCCGCGTTCGACGATCGAACTCGGGCTGACCGGCCGTCTCGATTGCCTCGACGGCGTGCTTTTCCCGTCGATTTGCGACGTGATCCGCAACCTGTCGGGGATGTGGCAGCTGCTGTTCAAGGACAAGTACGTGAAGTACTTCGACGTGCCGCAGAACTATGTGGACTCGATCGGCGGCACCTTCTACATCCAGGAACTCGAGATCCTGCGCGACGACCTCGGGAAGATGCGCGGCGCGCCGATCACCGACGCCGAGCTCAACGCGTCGATCCGTGTCTTCAACGACAACCGCGCCGCGGTCCGCGACCTGTACGCGTACCGTGCCGCGAAGCCCTGGCAGGCCCCGACCGCCGAGGTCTACCTCGTGCTGCGCGCCGGGATGGTGCTGCCGCCCGAGGAGCACACGGAGCTCGTCCGCGAATACATCGCCGCCGCCGACGCGGTCCCGCGGCCCAAGCGCGACAACGCGCGTGTCGTGCTGACCGGCGCGTTCTGCGAGCAGCCGCCGCTCGCGCTGATCAAGTCGATCGAGATGTCGGGCTGCTACATCGTCGACGACGACTTCATGCTGGTGACGCGCTGGCTGCTGGACGACGTTCCGCCGGACGCCAACCCGCTCGAGGAGCTGTCGAAGGCGTTCCTCCACCGCTCGGCGACCACCGCGGCGAAGTACGAGACGACGCGGGAGGAGAAGGGCGTATTCCTTCTGAATCAGGTCAAGACCCGCGCCGCCGAGGGCGTGATCTTCGCCGCGCCGTCGTTCTGCGACCCGGCCCTGCTCGAACGGCCGATGCTGCAGGACGTCCTGGGCAAGCACAAGGTGCCGCACACCGCGTTCAAGTACGCCGAGAACACGGGGCAGATGGCACCGATCCGCGAGCAGGCGGGCACCTTCGCCGATTCGATCAAACTTTGGAGTGCCGCATGACGACCACCGCCGCAATGCCCGCCAGCCCGAAGCAGCCGACGGAGGCAACGCAGGGCCGCTCCCAGGTTTCCTCGCCCCCCTCGGGGGGAGGGGCGCCGCAAAGCGGCGGCCCAGGGGGCCCACGTCCCGTGCAGAAAGAGGACGCGATGTGGCTGCAGAAGGAGCTCATCAACCGCAACTACCACGAGCTCGCGACCGCGCACCAGACCGGCCGCAAGGTGTCGGCGACATTCGTGCCGGGCAACCTGAACGAGCTTCTGATGTGCTTCGACTTCGCGCGGAGCCTCCCCGAGACCAACGCGCTGCAGAACGGCATGCGCAAGAAGTCCGGGAAGATGATCATGGACGCCGAGCGCGACGGCCAGTCCGAGGACGTCTGCACCTACGTGAAGGCCGACCTCGGGATGATGATGGGTGGCGAGATCGGCCCGACGGGCGAAGTGCTGCCGAAGCCCGACATCCTGCTGCTCTCGTATACCGGCTGCTTCACGTTCATGAAGTGGTTCGAGCTGATCCGCCACAAGTACGGCTGCGAAACCGTGATGCTGCACGTGCCCTATCAGGGCGAAGGCAGGATCGCGCCGAACATGCGCGAATACGTGGTCAAGCAGCTGAAGGAAACCGTGATCCCGACCCTCGAGCGCATCTCGGGCGTCAAGTTCGACATCGACCGGCTCCGCCAGTACATGAGGGAGTCGGCAAAGGCCGAAGAGGACCTCGTTGCGGTGCTGCAGTCGGCGAAGAATCGCCCGTCGCCGATCGACGGTTACTTCGGCGCCGTGTACTACATCGGGCCGATCTTCACCGCATTCCGCGGCATGCCCGAGGCGTCCGAGTACTACCGGGTGCTGCGCCAGGAGATCGAGCAGCGCGTCCGCGAAGGCAAGGGTCCGATCACGCCGGACGGCGAGATGGGCGAGGAGAAGTACCGGCTGGTCGTCGAGGGTCCGCCGAACTGGACCAGCTTCCGCGATTTCTGGAAGATGTTCTACGACGAGGGTGCGGTCGTCGTCGCATCGACCTATTCGAAGGTTGGCGGGGTCTACGACTTCGGCTTCCGCCACGATCCCGATCATCCGCTGGAGTCGCTCGCCGACTACTGCCTCGGCTGTTACACCAACCTCAACCTGCCGTCGCGCGTCGACATGATCTGCAAGTACATCGACGAGTACCAGGCCGACGGGCTGCTGATCAATTCGATCAAGAGCTGCAACAGTTTCTCGGCGGGGCAGCTCCTGATCCTGCGCGAAGTGGAGAAGCGCACCGGCAAGCCGGCCGCGTTCATCGAGACCGACCTCGTCGATCCGCGCTACTTCTCGGCGGCCAACGTCAGGAACCGGCTGGAGAGCTACTTCCAGATGGTCAAAGCGAAACGCGTGGCGGCCGCCGCCGCGCACTAGGATGATGCCCCCCCAAGCTCACTGCGTTCGCTACCCCCCCGAGGGGGGCGCTGAGGAGTAGCCCACATGCGTTGTTTCATCGGCATCGATCTCGGCTCGACGACCACCAAGGCGGTGGTCATGGACGAGAACCAGAACGTCCTCGGGCGCGGCATCACGAACTCGCGCTCGAATTACGACACCGCGGCAGCGATCGCGAAGCAGGAGGCCCTCGTCAACGGGCGCTTCTTCCTGTTCCGGAACGCCCTTGCCAGCACCGGTGCGCTCAATGGCGCGCTTGACGGGTTCCTCGGCCAGCTCGAGCGTGACTTCCGCTCGGAGCAATACCTGGAGCAGCTCGGCGATCTGGAGCAGACCTGCCAGCGCAGCCTGGCCACGGCCAAGTTCGGTGATGCGACCAAGGCCGTCGGCGTAGCGTTGACCGAAGTGTTCAAGCGGCTGTCCGGGGAGGCGCCGAGGCTGTTCGCGCCCGGAGCGAAGCGCAAGTCGGATTTCTTCCGCGACATCGCGGGCAGTCAGTACCTCGCGACCGGTGAGGCCGTGGCCAAGGAAGCGGGCATACGCTACGACTTCCTGCTCAACGTGTTCGACCGTTCGATCATCGAGGTCGAGAATCGCGTCTACGGTGACTCGATCAAGCGGCATCTGCTCGCCGCGCTCGAACGCACGTTCATCGAACTGCCCGATACCGCGAGCCGCCGGAACCAGGTGGAAGCGCCGATCAAGGGCATCCTCGACACCGACATGGAGGAAACCTACGTCGTCGGCACCGGCTACGGCCGCGCGCGGCTGCCGTTCTCGAAGGAGCACGTCCGCTCCGAGATCCTGTGCCACGGGCTCGGCGCCCACGTGATGTATCCGGGCACGGCAACGGTGCTCGACATCGGCGGCCAGGACACCAAGGCGATCCAGGTCGATCCCGCCGGCATCGTCGAGAGCTTCCAGATGAACGACCGCTGCGCGGCGGGCTGCGGGCGCTACCTCGGTTACATCGCCGACGAAATGAACATGGGCCTGCATGAACTCGGCCCGATGGCGATGAAGTCCACGAAGACCATCCGCATCAACTCGACGTGCACGGTGTTCGCCGGCGCCGAGCTGCGCGACCGGCTGTCCCTCGGCGACAAGCGCGAGGACATCATGGCCGGCCTGCATCGCGCCATCATCCTGCGCGCGATGTCGATCCTCGCGCGCTCGGGCGGCATTCGCAACGAATTCACGTTCACCGGCGGCGTGGCCAAGAACGAGGCGGCCGTGAAGGCGCTGAAAGACCTCATCCGCGAGAATTACGGCGAGCTGACGCTCAACATCAATCCGGACTCGATCTACACCGGGGCGCTCGGCGGCGCGACGTTCGCGTGGCGCGCGGTGGTCGAGGAAGGCAAATCGGTGGAGGCACGGACGTGAGCACGATTCACACGATCGGCATCGACATCGGCTCGGGCGCCGTCAAGACGACGCTGTTCCGCTCGGACGGCGACAGGCACGATTGGCTTGCCAAGCGCTGCGAGCGCATCCGCCGGCGCGACCCCATGCAGCTCGCGCAAGAGGGATTCGACGGCGTGCTCGCGGATGCGGGATTGACGGGCGCCGACATCGACTACACGGCGACCACCGGGGAGGGCGAGAACGTCAAATTCGCCACCGGCCACTTCTACTCGATGACCACCCATGCGCGCGGCGGCGTGTTCCTGCA
>Ga0315287_10007923_pt1 | contig 10688 bp, 7 predicted proteins | sample YL17G11_0_MG_FD_205037 | JGI IMG/M metagenome (GOLD analysis project Ga0315287, IMG submission 205037) | Sediment microbial communities from Yellowstone Lake, YNP, Wyoming, USA - YL17G11_0 | ecosystem: Environmental > Aquatic > Freshwater > Lake > Sediment | place: USA: Wyoming | collected...
GCGCCCCCGCGCCCCCGCGGGGCCCGCGACCGGCCTCTACCCGCTTCCCCCGGCCGACGACGGCAGCCGCGCCGCGCTGGCTGGCGACCTCGAGGACGACCTCGAGGTCATCACCCGGCGCGGCTTCTTGTCCAAGATGCTGGTCGCCGGCGTCGGCGTGTTCGCCCTCAGTCAGCTCGCGTTGCTCGCCTCCTTCGGGCCCCGCCCGCGCCAGACGCTCATCACGACGCGCTGGCGGGCCGGCAGCCGTCTGTCGACCATCGACGGCCGCCTCGTGACGCCCGAGACGCTCGGCGAGAACGCGCAACTCGTGGTCTTTCCCGAAGGCCATCTCGACGCCGCCGACTCGCAGGTCGTCCTGTTGCGACCCGCGGCCGGGCAGCTGCGGCGGCTGCCCGGGCGCGAGGACTGGAGCCCCGAGGGCTACGTGGCCTACTCGCGCGTCTGCACGCACGCCGGGTGTCCGGTCGCCCAGTATGAGGACGAGGCCCAGGTGCTCGTCTGCCCCTGCCACCAGTCGACGTTCGACGTGCTCGACGGCGCCCGCCCGATCTCCGGCCCCGCCGGTCGCGCCCTGCCGCAGCTGCCGCTGATGGTCGACTTCGAGGGCTTCCTGGCGGCCAGCGGCGACTTCGACGAACCCGTCGGTCCGGGATTCTGGAACATGACGTGACCGACGACGGACTCAAGCGCGGGCTGGCCAAAGCCTTCGGGGTGCGCCATTCGCTGACCCGCCGCGGGGTGCGCTGGTTCGACGGCAACGTCGGCGGCAGCGGCCTGATCCGCGGCGAGCTGCGCCACATCTTCCCCGACAACTGGTCTTTCTACCTCGGCGAGATCGCGCTCTACTGCTTCGTCGTCCTGGTCGCCTCCGGCATCTACCTGGCCCTGTTCTTCCACGCCTCGGAGGCGGAGGTCGTGTATCAGGGTGAATACGTGCCCCTCGTCGGCGTCCCGGTCTCGGACGCCTATGCGTCGGTCGTCGACCTGAGCGTCAGCGTGCGGGCCGGCCTGCTCGTCCGTCAGGTCCACCACTGGGCGGCGCTCGTCTTCATCGGCGCCGTCATCCTGCATCTCTTCCGCATGTTCTTCTCGGGCGCCTATCGCCGGCCCCGGCGCATCAACTGGCTGCTGGGACTGACGCTCCTCTTCCTGGGCGGGATCAACGGCGTCTTCGGGTACTCGCTTCCCGACGACCTGCTCTCGGGGACCGGCCTGCGCATCGCCTACTCGATCACCGAGTCGATGCCGCTGGTCGGACCGCACATGGCGTCGCTGATGTTCGGCGGCGACTTCCCCACATCGGGCCTGATCGCCCGCATCTACCCCGTGCACATCCTCCTCGTACCGATGGCAATCGCCGGCGTGCTGTCGGCGCATCTGGGGCTCCTCTGGCTGCAGCGTCACACCCAGACGGCCGGGCGCGGCCGCGACGACCGCACGATCGTCGGCACGCCGCTCGTGCCGGCCTACGCGCTGCGCACCACCGGGTATCTCTTCCTGGTGGCCGGCGTGCTCACCCTGCTCGGCGGCTTCGTGCAGATCAATCCGGTGTGGCTCTTCGGCCCCTACCATCCCTGGGACGCGACGACCGCAGCGCAGCCCGACTGGTACATGGGGTGGCTCGAGGGCTCGGTGCGCATGTTCCCCGGCTGGGACGTGCGCATCGCCGGCATCTACATCCCCGGCCTCTTCTGGCCGGCGGCGATCCTTCCCGGGCTCGTCTTCGGCATCCTCTTCCTGTGGCCCTGGGTCGATGCCGTCGGCAGCGGCGACAACGAGTTCCACAACGTGCTCGTGCGACCGGGTCGCCGGCCGCTGCAGACCGCGTTCGGGGTGGCGTTCATCGTCGTCCTCGTCGACCTGCTCGTCGCCGGCGGCAACGACGTCTTCTCGGTGTGGAGCGGGGTGTCGCAGCCGACGCTTCTCACGGTGCTGCAGGTCCTGGTGCTCGTGGGTCCCCTGGTCGCGATGTTCGTCACCTATCTCATCTGTGAAGGCATCCAAAGACGGGCAGGTGTCCGATGACCGACCGCCTAGAGTCGATTTCCGAGCAGCATGGCCACGAGAACGACCGCCAGGTAGGGCCCCGATCCCTTGAAGAAGGCCCACGAGGCGGCGGGAGTGCGCTTCACGGCCAGACGGATCGCCAGCCACCAGAGTGCGGCTCCCGCCCCCAGGCACATCCACAGGTAGACGGGCCCGTAGATGCCCGCGAGCGCCGGCACCAAGCTGAGTGCGGTCAGGACGGCGACCGCCGCGACGATCAGGCGCCGCGTGGCTCGCGGGCCGTACCTGGCGACCGGGGTCGGGATGCCGGCCGACTCGTACTCGTCGGCCAGCGCCAGGACGAGTGCCCACGAATGCGGCGGCGACCAGCAGACGATGAAGGCGCACAGGAACGCGATGCTCGCCGTGGCCGGAGCGCCGACGGCGGCCCAGCCGATGAGCGGCGGAAAGACGCCGGCAAGGCTGCCCGGCACGGCGCTCAGAGCGAGGTGTGGTTTGAGCAGCAGGGTGTAGATGGCCACGTAGTAGACGGCGCCGCCAAGCGCCAGCCCGGCGGCGCCGACTCCGGCCCACAGCCACAAGGCCGCGACGCCGACGACGATCATGGCGGCGCCTGCCAGGACGGCGCGGCGCGGGTCGACGGCGCCGGTCGCAGTGGGGCGCCGTCGGGTGCGCCGCATTCTGCGGTCAAGCCTGGCTTCGAGCACGTTGTTGAGCATCGCGGCGCCGCCGACGGTCAGCGCGGTCGCGGCGACGACCTGCGCGACCAGAGTCACGCCCGGTCGTCCGGCGAGCAGCATCGCCGCGACCACGGCGAGCAGGAAGAGGGCGACGATGCGGGGCTGGGCGAGTCGAACGTAGTCCATCTCCCCATTGTCTCCCATCGTTCACGTGTGGGGCGAACGATCGCACTGCTGGGTCTGCTGGCACTCGGTGGCCTGCTGCTCTCCGGTTGCGGCGAGTCCTCGCCGACCATCCTCAAGCCGGGAGGGTCGGCCGCCGAGGACATCAAGCAGCTGGCGGTGGAGATCTTCGCCATATTGAGTGTCGTGCTGCTGACGGTCTGGGCGCTGCTCGCCATCGTGATCATCAGGGGCCGGCGGCGGCCGGAGGCGATGGCCTCCCAGACCGAGGGCAACTGGGTCATCGAAGTGATCTGGACGCTGATCCCGGCCGTGATCATCGTGATCCTCTTCGCGCTCACGATTCGCACGACGCGCGAGCTCACCCTGCCCGAACACGGCGCCGATTTCGCCGCCATCGGTCACCAGTGGTGGTGGGAATTCGATTTCGAGCGCGAGGGCTTCAAGACGGCCAACGAGGTCCACGTACCGGTCGGTCGGCCGGTGTCGATCGACATCGCCTCCAGCGACGTGATCCACAGCTTCTGGGTACCGCAGATGGGCGGCAAGGTCGACATGATCCCGGGACGCATCAACCACCAGCGGTTCCTGCCCGTCAAGGAAGGCACGTATCTGGGCGAGTGCGCCGAGTTCTGCGGCGCCCAGCACGGCAAGATGCGGTTCCTGTTCGTGGTCGAATCACCCGAGGAGTTCTCGGCCTGGGTCGCCGACCAGCGCCGGCCGGCGGCCGAGCCCACGACACCGGCGGCGATCGCCGGCGCCGAGGTCGCCGCCACGGTCGGATGTTCGGGCTGCCACACGATCCGCGGGACCTCGCTCGGGGGGACGGTCGGCCCCGACCTCACGCATTTCGGCAGCCGCAGCGGGATCGCCGCCTTCACGCTGCCGAACACGCCTGCCAACCTGAAGGAGTGGCTCACCGACCCGCAAGCCGTGAAGCCCGAGAGCCACATGCCCCGCATCCCCCTGCCCGGCGCGCAGATCGACGAGCTCGTCGCCTACCTTGAAGGGTTGAAATGAACCAGACCACAGCGCCGGGATCCGTCGCCGCCGAGCCCACGCGAGACCGGGGGCTCCGCCACTGGCTGGGGGCCACCGACCACAAGCAGATCGGCCTGCTCTACATCGGCACCGGGCTCGTCTTCTTCTTCATCGCGATCGCCAACGCGCTGCTCATGCGGACCCAGCTGGCGCGGCCGGGGATGAAGCTGCTCACACCGGAGCAATACAACCAGGTCTTCTCCATGCACGGCACGACGATGGTCTTCCTGTTCGCGATGCCGATGCTGATCGGCTTTGCCAACTACCTCGTCCCGCTGCAGATCGGCGCGCGGGACATGGCCTTCCCGCGCATGAACGCGCTGAGCTACTGGCTCTTCGCTGCAGGCGGACTGTTCCTGTACTCGAGCTTCCTCTTCGGCGGCGCGCTCGACACCGGCTGGTTCAGCTACGCGCCGCTGACGCTGGTGAAGTACTCGCCCCACGACGGCGTGACCTTCTGGACGATCTCGCTCGCGATCCTCGGGGCGTCGTCGATCCTCGGGTCGGTCAATTTCATCGCCACGATGCTCAAGATGCGCGCCCCCGGCATGACGCTGATGCGCATGCCCATGTTCTCGGTGGCGACGTTCGTCAACTCCTTCCTCATCCTGTTCGCGTTCCCGAGCCTGACGGCGGCGATCGCGATGCTCTATCTCGATCGCCGCTATGGGACCGCCTTCTTCAACCCCGACAAGGGCGGCGACCCGCTTGTCTGGCAGCACCTCTTCTGGTTCTTCGGGCACCCCGAGGTCTACATCCTGATCCTGCCGGCGTTCGGCATGGTGAGCGAGGTCGTCCCGGTGTTCTCTCGCAAGCCGCTGTTCGGCCGCACGTCGATGATCGTCATGATCGGGGTGATCGGGTTCTTCGGCTTCGCTGTCTGGGCGCACCACATGTTCGCGACCGGACTGCCGACGATGTTCAACTCGATCATGGCCGCGACGAGCATGCTGATCGCGATCCCCACCGGCGTGAAGATCTTCAACTGGCTGGCGACGATGTGGGGCGGGTCGCTGCGCCTCAAGACGCCGCTGCTGTTCTGCTGCGGCATGATCGCGCTCTTCACTGTCGGTGGCATCACCGGGGTCACGCTCGCCGTGGTGCCGTTCGACTGGCAGGTGACCGACACCTACTACGTCGTCGCCCACTTCCACAACGTGCTCATCGCCGGGACAGTGTTCGGAGTGTTCGCCGGCTTCTACTACTGGTTCCCGAAGATGTCCGGCCGGTTGCTCGACGAACGTCTGGGCAAGTGGCACTTCTGGCTGATCCTCGTCGGGTTCCTGGTGACCTTCATGCCGATGTACGCGCTCGGCTTCCTGGGCATGCCGCGGCGCGTCTCGACGTATGCGTCCGACATCGGCTGGAACACCGCCAACCTCATCTCGTCCATCGGGGGCTACGTCATCGCCACGTCTTTGGTCATCTTCCTGGTCAACGTGCTGCGCAGCCGGCGGCGGGGCGTGGTCGCCGGCGACAACCCGTGGGAAGCCTGGACGCTGGAGTGGGCGACCAGCTCGCCGCCGCCACACGGCAACTTCGCGTCGCTGCCCCCTGTGAGCGGCTCGCGGCCGCTATGGGACCTCCAACACGCGTCATCGGAGACGGACGCGGACGACGTCTCGCCCGCCGCGCCGTCGGCCGCCGCGGCGCCCGAACCCGGCGAGCACACGACCGTCGTGCCTGTGTTCGCCGCCCTGGCCGTGACACTCATGGCCACCGGTCTCCTGTGGTCGCTGGTGCTCACCGCTCTGGGCTTCGTGGCGCTGCTCGTCGTCATGGCGGTCTGGACGTCGCCGCGGCACCCCTGGCCGGGGGTGCCGGCGATACCGGGGGAGCGCTTCACCGCCTCCGGAGTGGCGACGCTGGCCTTCATCGGCTCGGAGAGCGTCTTCTTCATCTCCCTGATCTTCGCCGCCGTGCATCTGCGCCTGCACGTCGGCCCGCTCGACGCCGGCCGCGACCTCGACATCGTCTTGCCGACGATCAACACCGCCATCCTGGTGCTCAGCGGGATCACGGCCCACTACGGTCTCGCCAGATACCGTCAGGACCGGGCGCGGGCTTCACTGATGCACGTCGGGTTCACCATCGCGCTTGGTATCGCCTTCCTCTGTGGACAGGCGTGGGAGTACACCCACATGGGCTTCGGGCTGGCCGACGGGATGGTGGGGTCGACCTTCTACACTCTCACCGGGTTCCACGGGATGCACGTCGCCGCGGGCATCCTGGCGTTGCTGTACCTGTTCGTCCGCGTGCGGCGCGACGCCGCGCGCGGACCGGCCGCGGCGCCGCAGCAGGCGCTGGGCTTCGCCGAGTCGGCGACCTTCTACTGGCACTTCGTCGACGCTGTGTGGGTGGCCGTGTTCGTCGTCGTCTACCTGCTGTGATGCGGTGAGCTTGCGTCTGCGGAGCACCGGGTGCGTCCTGGGCATCGCCCTGGCGATCTGCTACGGCTGGATCCTGGTCGGCGCCTCCCAGGCGGCGGCGCACGCCGATCTCGAGACTACGACCCCGGCTTGCGACGCCGCCCTACAGGAGCCGCCGTCCGCAATCGTGCTGACCTTCTCCGAGGCACCCGATCCCGGCCACTCGCTCATCGAGGTCGTCGACGCGAGCGGCACGCCGGTCGACGGCCTGTCCGCCGTCGAAGTCGCGCCTGACGACCCCAACACGCTGAGGGCGATGCTGACGAGCGCCCTGCCCCGCGGAACGTACTCGGTCAACTGGCGCGTCGTCGCGACCGACGACGGCCACGTGTCGACCGGCGCCTACGCCTTCGGCGTGGGTCAGGCGCCGGCGCCGGGCGCCGTCGTGACCACCGAGGTGCTGCACACCTCGCGCCGGATATCGCTCGCGGCTGCCGCCGGGCGCTGGCTCCTCTATGTCGGCCTGGCGTTGCTTACCGGCGCGGCGGCGATCTGTGGGCTAGTCCTGCGTGGCCGCGTCCCCGCCCACGGCATGGCGCTGATCCGCTGGGCGATGGTCGTGGCGGTCGTGGGGTTCGCCTTCTCGACCGAGGCGGAGCGCGCCGCCATCGGCGTTCCACGACTGCTGCCCCTTTTCGAGACGCATGAGGGCGCGCTGCTGCTGGCGCAGGGCGTCGCGCTCGTGCTGTGCGCCGGGGCGGTCGTCTTGGTCGACCTCGTCCCCGCGCGCTGGGCGCTGCTGACTCTGGGAGCGACCGCTGCGCTGGCGATGCTCGCGCACGTCTATGCCGGCCACGCCCACTCGCCTGAGGATGGGCGTGCCCTGCACGTCGCCACGCAGTGGATCCACATGGCCGCCGTCAGCGTGTGGATCGGCGGCCTGCCGTGGCTCCTGATGGCCCTTCGCCAAAGCGCTCGCGAGGAGCGGTCGAGAACCTTCGCTGCGTTCTCGCGGCTGGCCACGATCACGCTCGTCGTGGTGCTGGTCACCGGAGCTCTTCGGGCGTTCGCCGAGGTCGGCTCCTGGGACGGCCTGCTGGACAGCACGTATGGCAGGGCGCTCCTGGTCAAGCTTGCGCTGGTCGCCGGACTCGTCGGACTAGGCGCTCTCCAGCACTTCCGCTCGGTGCCGCGCGTCACCGCCGACGCCGACGGCGACGTCCGTGCCGACGCGACACGGCCGCTGCGGCTCACCGCGCGGGGCGAGCTCGCCCTTGCAGCCGTTGTCCTGGCGACGACGGCCGTGCTGTGCGGGCTCGCCCCGCCGGGTACGTGAGCACCGTGCTCCCGTAGCGGCGGAGCTCCCGGCTGTCGTCCCTGGGGGTCCGGGGTCAGGGAGCGGGAGTGGGCGACGTCGACGGCGCCGCAGGCGCCGACAGCGTCGCCTTCATGCCGTCGATGAGCTGCTGCTTCTCGGCGTCGGTCAGTTTGGCGCTGGGATGGACCATCGAGTACCTGGTCGGCGGCATCCTTCCGTTGTTGACGACCGCTTCGATCTGGCCCCAGCCGACCTGACCCGCCCATTCGGAGAAGTTGAGCGTCTTGCGACCCTTGTCGACATCCTTGCGGATAAGCCACGAGGAGGGTGCGATGTAGCTTGAGAAGGCCCACTCCGTCTCGTTGCTGTGGCAGTCGAAACACGATGCCTTGACGAGGGCGCGGGTCTGCGGGCTGTCCCAGGCAGGCTCCTTCACCACCGGTGGGTTGGAGTGGTCGTGCCCATAGGGAACGAGCTGCATGAGGGCAAACACAGCGACACCGGTCACCACGAGCCACAAGACGATCTTCTTCCAGGGACGCTTCTTCACCGAATCCTCCTCAGTCGTTTGCCCGAACGTACCCGAGGTGCGAAACTCCAAAAACGTTGTCGACCGGCATTCGACCGGCGCCGCGCGCCCGCCGGCCCGGCGTTCGCGCAGTGGTACCCTTCATGCACCACTGAACCGTGCACCTACTCCAGGAGGCTCGATGAGACGCACCATCGCCACCATCGGCATCGTCATTCTGCTCGCTGCCGCGGCAGCCTTGGCAGCCTGCGGCGGGTCGGACAGTTCCAACACCAGCGCTCCCACGCCGACCACTCCACCGGCAGAGACCACTCCGGCCACGAGTGATTCCGGGGTGCCCGCGGCGGTCGACGGCGCCGCCGTGTACGCCGACAACTGCTCCGGCTGTCATTCGGCCGACGGCAGCGGGGGACAAGGACCGAACATCACTGCCCAGACAGACGCCCAGCACGTAGCCGACCAGGTAGAGAACGGCGGCACCGCCATGCCGGCGTTCGACGGTTCGCTCACGAGCGAGCAGGTCGACGCGGTAGCCGAGTACGTGACCACGCAGCTGTAGAAGGTCCGGCGCTGAGGGCCTCCCGCACCGTGTCCCCGAGCCTGCGGCCCCCCATCATCCCGGGGCAGACGTGCGACCCAACAGTTTGGACCGCTGAGTCCCGAGGGATTCCCCCTGTGTCCGACAATCACGCTGTCGCACCATCAGCACAGCGTCACTCACGCGCAGGGGTTCCCTCATGAAGAAGATCTCGCCGCAGACCGTTGGTCGCGCCGCCGCCCGGCATCCCTGGATGACGATCGCCGCATGGGTGGTGCTCCTCGTGGTCGCCGGAGGTGTCATCGCTACGGTTCTGCCGGGGACTCTGACCGCCGAGTACAGCTTCGTCGGTAACCCAGACTCCCAGGTCGGACGCGACCTGCTCGCCCAGAAGATGGACATGCCGCGCAAGGCCACCGAGGTCGTGATCCTGCAGTCGCAAGCGGCTGCGGCCACCGACCCCCGTTTTCGCGCTGCCGTGCTGGCGCTCCAGCGTGACATCGCCGCGCTCGGGCCCGGCGTCGTCGATTCGGTGGCCAGCGCCTTCGAGGGCGGCTCCGAGCAGATGATCTCGGCCGACGGCCACACCGCCATCATCCCCATCGTCATGGCCGGCGACGTCCCCCAGGCAGAGGAGAACATCGGCGCCGTCCACGACGTCGTCCACGCTGCCGACGGCCGTGACGGCGTCACGGCCACGATCACCGGCACGGCGAGCATCACCAGCGACATCGGCGAGACCGCCGACCGCGACCTGCGCCAGGGCGAAGGCATCGGGCTGCCCATCGCGCTGATCATCCTGCTGATCGTCTTCGGGACCCTGGTCGCGGCCGGACTGCCGATCGTCCTGAGCCTCGTTGCGATCACGGTCGCGGTGGCGCTCACTGCCCTGCTGGGTCAGGCGACCAACGTCTCGGTCTTCGCCGTCAACATGGTGACCATGATGGGGCTGGCGGTCGGTATCGACTACTCGCTGTTCATCGTCTCGCGCTTTCGCGAGGAACTGCTCCGCGGCCGCTCGGTGCTCGACGCGGTCACGGTCGCCTCTGGGACCGCCTCTCGGGCGGTCTTCTTCAGCGGCATGACCGTCGTCCTGGCTCTCGTCGGGATGCTGATCGTGCCGACCAACGTCTTCGTGAGTCTGGGAGCCGGCGCGATCCTCGTCGTCGCTGCGGCGGTGTTCGCGGCGCTGACGCTGCTGCCGGCTTTGCTCGGGCTTCTGGGCCACCGCATCAACAGCCTCAAGGTTCCGTACCTGGGCCGCAGGCTCCTGGACCCGCGCGCCCAGGACAAGCCGTCAGTCTGGTCGCGCGCCGCGCGGAGCGCCATGCGCCGGCCGCGGACGTCGCTGGCCGTCGGCATCGGCGTCCTGTTGTTGGCCGCATCGCCCCTGATCGGCATGAAGACCGGGGTCTCGGGCGTGGTCAGCCTGCCCGACTCGTTTCAGTCGAAGCAGGCGTTCGCGGTGCTCAGCAAGGAGTTCTCTGGCGGTCTGGTGAGTCCCATCCAGATCGTCGTCGACGGCCGGGCCGATTCTGCCCAGACACAGGCCGCTATCGCCACGCTCAGAAAGGAACTCGCGGCCGACCCGACCTTCGGCCAGCTCACCGTGCAGGCCAACGACGCCGGCGACCTGACTCTTCTGCAGGTGCCCAGTCAGGGAGAGGCGTCGAGCAGCCAGGCTATCGCCAGTGTGCGTGAACTGCGCGACACGCTGGTGCCGCGAGCCTTCGCGGACAGCGGCGACAAGGTCTACGTGACCGGCGAGACGGCCGGCAACGTCGACTACATCGACATCGTCAACGCGTACTTCCCGTGGGTGATCGGGCTCATCCTGACGCTCAGCTTCGTGCTTCTGATGCTGGCGTTCCGCTCGGTCGTGATCCCCGCGACCGCGATCGTCATGAACCTGTTGAGCGTGGGCGCCGCCTACGGCCTGATCACGCTCGTCTCGCAGGACGGGGTCGGCGCCGGTCTGCTCGGCTTCCAGAAGGTGCCGCAGATCGAGCAGTGGGTGCCG
>Ga0315287_10007924_pt1 | contig 10687 bp, 15 predicted proteins | sample YL17G11_0_MG_FD_205037 | JGI IMG/M metagenome (GOLD analysis project Ga0315287, IMG submission 205037) | Sediment microbial communities from Yellowstone Lake, YNP, Wyoming, USA - YL17G11_0 | ecosystem: Environmental > Aquatic > Freshwater > Lake > Sediment | place: USA: Wyoming | collected...
TAGGAACGCCAACAAGTCCAAAGTCGCTGACCCATTTAGCTACCTTCTCGCCTGCCTGGTCGCGCGAGTCGAGATCATGGTTGCCTGAGCAAATGGCGACCTGCGTTTTTGCCCGCAACAACTCAATGTACTTGCAGATCACCACTATCTGGGCCCTACCTTCAACCAGAGAACTCAGATCAAGGTGGTCGCCTGCGAGAATTACAAGATCGAAGCGATCGGCAACATTCACAACCCAATCAAACTGCGGCAGTGAATAGTGTAGGTCTGCTAGGATAAGACATTTCATTTCTCAACCCCGATCTCTTACCAACTTGAATAGACGAAGGCACCACATTGAGGCCAACGGGTGGAGATTGACAAGTCTCCTAGCGCGGCGCCTTGAGCGCCCTCGCACAAGCTGCCCAATCCTGGAGACATCCTATGGGAGGGTCTGCATAGTAGAGGTTGAAAGAGTTCAAAAAACTGCTTAAAGCTTGGCCCTAATGCCAAATACCAGTTTGCTATTACTGATCCTACTACTGCAATTCAAGCATTTCATATGTGATGGACCGCTGCAGACTAAGGCTATTGTTGACGGCAAGTCCGTTTATGGCAACCGGCTCGGCTTGCTACACGCCGGTCTCCACGGATTGGGAACACTTGCAGCTTTTCAATGGGTGACACTGGATTGGAAGTTGGCCCTGGCCCTTGCAGTCGCAGACACCCTGATTCACTATCATGTCGACTTTATTAAGGAAAACATCGTCAAAATCAAAGGTTGGACAACAGCCAACGCCAAGTTCTGGTGGGCGCTAACAGCTGACCAATTCGCACATAACGTCACCTACATCGCTCTCGTGGCGATCTGTGCTGGAATGGTTTAGCGATCAAGCTTGCGGCCTAATCGCCCGACCCGTCATTTTCCCCATTATCTTCGCCATTTTCTCCGTGTCCATGATGGTCATGGTGGCATTTGCCATCATCATCATCGCCGCAATCGTGATGATATGCGTCGTCGTGTGGGTCCGGTGTGGATTGGGCGCACACTTTGGCAATGTCGCGAATGTACTTGGTACCCTGCTTCTCGAAGACCGCGTTTTTTGTCGGGCAATTTCCATCGCCCACGTGAAACCCTGAAGAAAGTCACTGGGAATTGGCGAGGTACGGGAAAATCTTCGTGGCTTCAACGCGTCTGGTAAAACCATTTGATACCCGCTTTAGGCCTGTGATCTTGCGAGCCGTCACTTCCACATAGTCGCAGGACTAACTCAACGGACGACAGGTCGAACCGGTGCAGAACTTCGCACCGCCTGAGATGAGTGCCACATAAACATGACCATTGCGGATTGTGACATCAAGTGCCGTTCCCCGGATTCCCCAAGCCGAATCCAGACCAAGAACAGCAATTCCTGCCTCAATACTTCGGTAACCTGAGTTCAAGGCTAGTGCGCTTTTCCCAGCCGATCATAAAACCTGTCCAGTGCCGGTATCATGAATTTTGCAGCTGCAAGGGCCTCGGCTTTGAGCGCGACGCGGGCTTTGACAGTTGCTGTGGGAAGAGCGGCAAGCAACTTGGCATGTACATCCTGCAGCTTCTGGAATTCAGGCCTTTGCGCCACATCCGCGTCACCTAGAAGCAGAAACAGCTGCACCCGCTCCGACTTGCCTTTCAAAGCGTAGGATCCAGCGTCCAGTAGTGCAAAACTTTTGAGCTTTTCTGCGACTGCGGCTGACACGAGAATATCGTAACCCACATCCTTTGATGTGCTTTCGATACGCGCCGTCGTATTCACGGCATCGCCGACTGCGGAGTAATTGAAGCGGTTCTCCGCCCCTAGGTTGCCGACGCAGGCAATGCCGGTGTTGAGACCAATGCCAAAGGCAACAGTCCTCCCGAGGCCGAAGGCATCGTGTTCATTCAGTTCACGCAAAGTGGCGCGCATCGCCAGGGCGCAGCGGGCTGCCCTCTCGGCGTGATTGGCCACGTCAACCGGAGCATTCCAAAAGGCCATGATTGAATCGCCAATGAACTTGTCCAGCGTTCCTTCGGTTGTCATGATATGTTGGCTCAGCCCGCTCAGAAGTTTGTTGAGAAAGCCCACCAGCGCGGTCGGCGCCAGACTTTCGCTGATTGTCGTGAAATCGCGGATATCCATGAACATCATGGTGATATCGCGATCCATGCCGCCGAGGAGCAGGGCTTCCGGCTGGCTCTCGGCCCGCGCCAACACGGCCGGAGAAACGTGCTGGCCGAAGGCTTTTCTGATGTGGCGACGCTCCTGGTCCGTGGTTAGAAAACGAAAGGCAATGACCGTGAACTGTGCCAGGAAAGCCGTCGCCACCGGAAAGGTTGGGTCGATGAGCATTCCATATTCATGAAATGCTGTCCATGACGCCAGCATCACCGCCAGCGACACCAGGCTACCCACGGCGACGGCGACCCATGGGGATACAAGTGCGATCAACAACACTACGACAAAACCGAGCACGGCGACGGTAACTATTTCAAACCCATCTGCCCAATCCGGCCGGCTAAGGAAATGCCTCGTCAGAATCTGCTCGATGGCCTGGGCATGGAGCGAGACACCCGGCACGTTCTGGCCCAAGGGAGTGGCCCGAAGGTCGAGGAGGCCAGCTGCCGAGGTGCCTACAAAGACGATGTTGCCTTCGATGAGGGGTCGTAGGTCAGCATCCTTGCCTGACATAACATCACGGGCAGAAACGTAGCGGTCGGGCCGTTCGGGTCCCATGTATAACTGTAACTCGCCGGCAGCCGTCGTGGGGATCTCGAAGTCGCCTACTTTGACTTGAGCTATTGAGCCTTCGCGCTCAGGTGCATTGGCAATGATGTAGGTGGATGCTCCCTGGGCGACACGCAGCGCTTCCATGATGAATGACGGATAGAGCTGCTTGCCATCGGAAACGAAAAGCGGAATGGTTCGAACGACAGTTGAGTCTGCATCAGGGTTCATGCTGATATCGCCTATGCCGGCAGCTGCATCCTCGAGATTGGGCAAGGGGGGAGTAGCGCCGACCATGCGAGGTGGTGCCCCAATCGGGCTCTCACCCGTGAACGCAAAGCCCGCTTTTACCTTTGGCATTCTTCCAGCCGTGTCAGCTGATGCAAAACCGAGAACCACTGGTTGCTTGGTCAGTTGGTCGGCAAAGATCACATCATTGTCAGGCAGGCTTGCCAACACGCCGGGATCGAGACCACTTTGCTTGGCCATGACTTTTGCTGGAGACAAACGATCCGCCTCGGAAAACAGTACATCGAAGGCCACCACTGCAGCGCCAAGTTCATTGAGCCTGGAAGCCAGTTCAGCCACTTGGGTACGCGGCCAAGGCCACTGGCCAAGCTCCCTCAGGGAGCGCTCGTCAATGTCTACGATGCGGACAGGAACCGGTTCATAGCTGCGAGGGGCCAGGCGCTGGGCCTGGTCAAAGGCAATTTCACGAACCATGCGCACGATCGGGACATTGCTCCAGCGCAGGGCTGTGAGCATGGCTACAAGGGCAAGGCCAAAGACAATGGCCAGCGATGCATATCGCCGTCTCATGAACCGATGTCCACTGCGTCCCTTTCTATCCAAAGGGCACCCCAAAACGCTGCCCCAATTTGTATGTTAAATTGACTCTTTCTCCGGTGCTAGTGCCAAGGCCTGGGGACGCGCCGATAAATTACGTGGATTGCGCAGACTGCGATACGTAACGTTATTTCTAAAGCTCGTCCATTCTGACTAAGTTTTTACCACGGGTGTGTAGCATAACCTGTCGGCACCTTTTGGCTTTGCAGCATTTACCAGTATTTCAACAGCTTGCACTAACTCAACCGATTGGCATGATACTTGTTAAGCTTTTGATTTATGGGCTGAGGTATAGCATGAGAGTCGTGACGGCAGTGATTTAGTCGCTCAAACGCGAAAAGGTCCAACAAGCCTTGGACAAGATCGGTGTCCACAGCATCACGGCCAGTGGTGTAAAGGGACATGGTCGCCAGAGGGACCACACCGAGACTTGTCGCGGCGCAGAATACAGGGAAAGTTTTGTGTCCAAGGTGAGAATAGAATTGGCGGTTGAAGCGCCGATTGTCGACAGGGTCATAGAAACGATCCACGCTAGCGGGCTGAGCGTCAGACCGGTAACGGAAAAGTTTCGTCCAGCCATTGGAGCTAGCCGTTCGCATTTGCATTGGTGAACATTTGCACTGGTGAAATGGCTCTCCAGCTGGCACATGTGCGACGTTTCCTACACAATTTGACTGGGCCACCAATTTAGGCACGCAGTAGAGTGGACTCTGCCTCAAATGATGGCATGTTAAGGTTAATGTGGTGCGGCGAGCGGCCGGATTGCTTCTTGTGCTTTGGCTGATGTAATCAGTATACGGTATTTTCCGTCGAAATTGACTAAATTGAGTGATTCCAAGTTGACAATTGTTCAACCCTCACTTAGCTTTTTTTGGGTGGAGACTGGTATCTTGGGCTTTTTGATTAGATTTCTGTCGGTTTTTCTGGCGATGCAAGTTGTGCAGGTCGCGGGCGTATCTGCGGCGGAAGAAATCGGAAAGGCTGTCGCCATTACCGTGACCGTAAGCGGCAGCAGCGGCCCCCTGTCGATTTCCTCACCCGTTCACCGCGATGAACGCATTCAGGCCTCAAGCAGCGGAACCGGACAGTTTGTATTCCGCGACGGGACAAAGCTGGCGGTGGGCCCAAACTCCTCTCTAGCGCTCGATCAATCGATTTTTAACGACCAGAGCTCCTTCAAGAGTTTTTCCCTGAAGACGAGCAAGGGTGCCTTTCGCTGGATCAGCGGCAGTTCGAAGTCGTCGGCCTATCGGATCAATACGCCATTCGGTACGCTGGGCATCCGGGGTACGGCATTTGACTTCTATGTCAATGGCCGCTCGGCCACCATAATTCTCCTCAAAGGACAGGCAAGGTTTTGTGGCAATGATGGGTCTTGCAAAAGCCTCTCGCGTGGCTGTGACGTGGTTAGCGCGGACCGTAGTGGCGTAAAGCAGTTGGGCAAAACAGAAGCCAAAACCCCCGTAAATGGTGTTGGAAACGCTGTTTCGTTTCCATTTCTGACAGGATCACGCAAATTGACCCAGCCATTTCGGGTGGCGGGTGGCAGTTGCGGGCTTACCACAGTTCGGGTTCTGCAAGAAGAGCGATCAGGAAGTCGCCCGGATGGCGGAAGCCCGGGTGGTGGTACTGGTGGTACTTCAGGATCTAGCGGTGGCAATTCTAATGGTCCGACTTAAACAATGGTTTTGAATCGTTCCAAATTGTAATTGTGCTATAGTTATAATTGGGTATGAGTGTGAGTGTCATGGAACAGTCTATACGGTCAAAAGCAAAACTAGCGGTTGTGCTTGCCGCCGCCAGCGTTATCCATGGGGGCCACGCTGCAGCTTCCACCATGGTGGCGCCCGATGGCGCATTTGCAAGCTCGCAATTCCAAACCAATACTGGCGCTGATCTTTTAATCGAAAACACGTTCGACCAGTCCGGCCTGTCGGTTACCTATGTAAGCGGGACAACGGATTTCGAAACTTACAAGGCCCTCAATCCGAAACATACCAGTGTAGCCAATGGGAACGAATGGTTCAGCGAGGATTTTAGCAAGACCAGCAACAATGTGCTAACGTCCAACAGTAATGTCCCGACGCCTGGAAATGTTAAAAAGATCAACACGAAGAAGGCCTCCGCAAAGGCCAGGAAAGCCGCTTGGGTTGTCCGACTGGCAAGTGCCAGAAGTATCACGAACAAAAAGGGCGTCATCAGGAATATCGGGGGTGGACACACGCGTAACGCGCGGCACAACCTTAATGTCGTCAACAATGTTCAGACTCAAAATGTCGCCACCCCAGCTCTGAGTTCATTGGCCAGCATTGCCGGACTGACCGTGACCTATTTTTTCAATAAACCAACCTGGATCGACACCTTCATATTGTGGAATGAAGAGTTTGCCGGAATTGGCACAACAGAGTTGTGGGGGGCGGGGAAAGACGAAATCTACAAGCTTCTCGGCACCATAACACCTAAACCTTCCAAGTATGCACCTGATGGAAAGGACATTCCCTACGGAGCACAGTACTTCTCGATCAAACTGCCGCGCGAACTGATGAATACAGGACTGATGTTCTTCCAGCTTCTGATAAGTGACTGCCCTGGTCCGCCGCCAAAAGCTAATTCCTCCTACAAGGGTTGTGGCATTGGCGAGGTAGCGTTTTCTTCGTTCACACCTGGGGAAGCCACACCAGAAGTTCCGATCCCGGCAGGTCTGCCCCTTCTTGCTTCTGCACTTGGTCTTTCAGTCTGGCTTGGCAGGCGGAAAAGGACCATTAAATCAACGCCCATTTAAGCAATGCCGCGGCGAGGACAGTGATCCTCGGCTTACCAAGCGGCAGCCTGATTGCCGCTTGCCTATTATGTAGTTTTCAACCAACTGATGGACGCAGGTTTGATTAAAGCTTGGAAAATGCCAGCCATGAACGATAGAGACGGGCAGATTTGCCAGCAACTCGAATGTTTCAATATAGGCAGAGCTGGAATGATTGGCGTCGTCAATGAGCGGGCCATCGTAGATAGCATCGCCCGGCTGAAAGCGCCAATTGACCTATTGTAAAGGTCCAGGCCGCCGGGTGAGCGCCCTGGCCTGTGGAAAATCTCAAAGTGCCGGTCGCCGAGATTAGTGACACCTAAGTCCTCCACTAGACACTGTGCAAGATGTGGTTTCACCTTGTTAGCTCCCCTGCATAGATTTGAGATGAAATGCGCGGGCGGCTTTATGCTCGACGGCAAAGTCCGTGTATTTCCGGAACGCTGGTGACCTGCCTGATGTCGGCTCAGTGAAGGCGCCATTCAGAGCCGACGTAGCGCAGTTCTGCGGGCTTTATGAGCTCGGCTTGTGCAACCCGGATTGTCGCAAGCGGCCCGTCCAGGTTGTGTGACCAAAAATCGAGGAACTTGATCAACTTCGGAAATCGTGGCGCGTGGTCATAGTCCTGCCAGATAAAGGTCTGCAGGATGTCGCGGAAATCTGGCATGCGATAGGTGATTTCCGCTGTTGTGAGACGCATTCCTTGCAACTGATTTTCAAAGTCTTTCCCGCCCATCTTGGCACTCCTTTGCCATTTTGACTTCCACCATAACAATGGAAGAATCATGCACCAGTCAACCGTTAAAATGGTTAAAAGCTAATTAATATCACTATTTTAGCAGCCGTTTCCAGAGATTGCTGCCAACTCAGGTGAGGGCTTAGGCACGTCCCTGCCCGGTGTTTTGGCATATGGCAAAGATTTCGCAATCCGTTCCAGGCAAGAAGCGCCCTCCAATGCACTGCACCGGGGTTTCTGACGCGTGAGGCTTGCGGAACAAAGGGCACTGGCGAACACTGTAACAGAAACGAAACTCACAGGGGATCATGGTGCTGCAGGAAAATCTCAACTCTGAAATCAAGGTCGTCGCTAAAAGAATCGCCAAGGAGCCTGAGGAAATCTTCGAGTTCTACGAAATCCTGCAGGAAGAGCGCAACGCCGACAAGGCGCTGACAGAGCTTGCCGTTTTGGTGATTAACATCCAGGCCGAAACTGCCTGACACTCTCTGATGAAGACTCTTACCAAGGGGGGTGCGTTCTCCGTGGTGAGTTCCGCTGTGGGGCCATGGTTTGCGAATTTGTTGCATCATCACCAGTCGGGCGGGGAGTGCCGGCCAATCTTGGGCGCCACTGGTGGGTGAGCTTTTCGCCGCGCATGGCGTTTCAGCCACGATTGTTGAACCGGAGCCTGGCAGCGACAACGCGGCGATCGCAAGGCAAGCTGCAGACGAGCACTTAGACGTCATGGTCGCCGGCGGTGGAGACGGCACTCTTGATGCCATTGCGTCAGCCATCGTGTGCAAGAAGGATTTTCGCTTCGGCGTGCTGCCAATCGGAACCTTGAATCATTTCGCACGGGACGCAGACATTCCCAAGGACATTGCCTTGGCCGTTAGGAATAGTGTGGTCGGCTACACAAGGGCCAGGGGATGTGGGCGAGGTCAATGGGCGTATATTTCTGAACAACTCAAGCGGTGACCCTTAGTCCGGCGATCGTCAGGCTGCGGGAAGGTTTGCAGAAATCCGCTTACGGCAATTAGACCGCAGCGACTTGGCCCACCCTCCGCATTCTGTCAAAGTTTCGCAAACTCCACCTCCAACTGCAGCCGGCCAGCGGAACAGTCGTGCGGCGCTCTGCGGCTGTCCTGTTTGTCGGCAATAATGCCTATGACACCAACCTTGCAATTGGGCGCCCGTCCTGAATTGGACCAGGGCCTCCTGTGGGGCACCATGCCTACCTCATCAACGCGGTAGGGCTTGCTCATGCGCGTGTTTGCGATCATCCTTGGCTGAGACAACGTTGAAGATATTTACAAATTTGAGGTAACTGACATGTTGGTGGCCAGCAATCGCAAGCATTTAAGGGTGGCGGTGGATGGCAAGGTTTTGCTGCTGCGCTCGCCCCTGACCTACCGCACCTTGCCCGGAGCGCTGGGCGTCAATGTTCAGCGACCCGATGGCAGCCAAGCGTAAGTGCGCGCAATGGAAAATCCACTTGGCTTGGGTGCAGTTGCACTAGCACTGCTCCTCAGCGCGATCATCTGGCTTGTATTGAGTGGCCGCGCTGACAGTTTCGACTTCCCCTTGCGTGATACGTTGCTAGGACTAGATCCGGAAGGTGGTGCTTCCCTGTGGAGTGCCATAACTTTTCTTGGATCCACAGCCTTCCTGACTGGGCTTACCATCCTATGCCTGACCGTGTTTGCCTTGCGGCGGGAATGGCAACCCGCACGCCATCTGGCCATTGTGATGGGCGGTGCGATCCTGGCGAACAATGGTTTGAAGTGGATTATCCACCGCCCGCGGCCTCTCGAAGTCTTTCAACATACCATGCCGGTATCCTTCAGCTTTCCCAGCGGCCATTCACTGTTCAGCCTGGCTTTCTATCTCTCGGTGGCCATTATCATTGCGCCCCGGCTGAGCAGGATGGCGGGCACTACGCTCTTCTGCTTGGCAATCCTGCTGGTCCTGCTCATCGGCGCCTCCCGCATTTTTCTCGGGGTGCATTACCCGCTTGACGTGATGGGTGGATACACCACGGCGGCGCTGTGGCTCGTGGTTGTGCGGCTATTCGAACGAAGAAGAGCCCGCTAAATACTAACCCGATACTGTCCCGTCATTCCCGCGCCGTAGGAAATCCACACATTCAGCCCTTGTCCGTGGGACCTTCCGGCTGCGCGGGGAAGACGAGTGTGGGAAGTGGCGATTTCGCGGGATTTCGGGAACTAACCCGCTCTCCAGCCGTTGAAACATGTCACCGCAAAACAATCTCATCAGGAGGTTGGCATGAACACGGATTTTTCGAAGAAGGAACAATCTGAAGCACTTGCAAAATTTGGCGAAGTAACACGCAACTACGATGGCAAACCCGTGCACGAAAGCTCCTTTCACAAGGACAAAGGCGCCCAGGAAGCCATCGACAAGCTGCCAGACCCAATTCCCGACAAGTAACCCAGACATCAATAGATATGCCGTCTTGGTAAATGCCGGGATATCCAAAGCTACCCTAGACAGTGATCCTGATTATGGTGATGCCAAGGATGCTGATTAATTGACAGTGTTATCCCAACGCCTGAGTTAGGCGTTGCCTGAAAAGTTTCGGTGTGGCGTCAAAGCGTTGGTGGAAGGCTTCGTAAAAGCGTGACAGAGAGCCAAAGCCACAGTCGAAGGCGATGCTGGCAATGGGTTGCTCGGTTGCAATCAGCATGGACTGCGCCATGTCGAGCCGGTGCCGGATAATGGCCTGGTTGATGCTGAGCCCCACACTGCGCTTGAAAATCGTCATGGCGTAGTTGGGATGAAGGCCTACGGCCTTGGCCACATCCTCCACCGCGATATTTTCCGTAGCCCTTTCGCCGATGTAGCGCGCCATTGTTTCCACATGCAGGGCGCGATCGGCATCATGATTTGCAGCATGAGGCGAGGCTTCTGCAAGATCGCGCAGGTCACGCCAGCCCTCACGGTCAATGCGGCGCACCCTTGCGGTGAGTTCGTCACGCACAATCTGCTCGATCTGATCATCGCCCGATAGCAACTCATCCCTCCACCTGAGGAAGATGTCACGGTCGTAAGCCTTGATCTCAAGTGCTTCGATCACAGCACCCCGAAACATGGCTTCGCGCAACCTGCTGAGGGCTGGCAAGCCCAGAAACACCGACATGGGCACATAAAGGCAAACAAAGCGGGTGGGCTCCTCAATGGCAGTGACCTGGTGGGGTATCATGCCCCAGAATAGGACAAGGCGCCCTGCTGATGCGGCCAGTTCACGTCCGTCAAACCAATAGGTCATGCGACCTTCTAGCACAAAGTTCAGCTCAATTTGGCTGTGCATGTGAGGACCCGGCATACACATCACATTGAGCGATTTGCCGGCGCAAAAACCATGGTCACCAAATATGACGTGCGGGTGTCGCCGCGTCAGATCGGGGTGGGCAGGCGTACTTTCATCGTGAAAATCTTCTGGCATTATTTTGAGCATCGTCATCACCGACATTAGGAAACCGGAAGTTTATCCTGTATTTCCGGTAGAAGCTTACGGGTTTACCGGCTAGGGTCAAGTGAAACGGAAGTTCCACAACTAGAACTGGACCCGTAAAAACA
>Ga0315287_10007925_pt1 | contig 10686 bp, 5 predicted proteins | sample YL17G11_0_MG_FD_205037 | JGI IMG/M metagenome (GOLD analysis project Ga0315287, IMG submission 205037) | Sediment microbial communities from Yellowstone Lake, YNP, Wyoming, USA - YL17G11_0 | ecosystem: Environmental > Aquatic > Freshwater > Lake > Sediment | place: USA: Wyoming | collected...
CGCGATCTCGGGGGCGTTCTCGTTCGGCAACGTCTTCCTCGTGGACGGCTTCGCGGCGCAGGACGTGCTGCGCGGCCAGGGCCGCCCGTTCTACATCGCCGAGGCCGTCGCCGAGACGCGGGTGTCGACAGGCGCGGTGCCCATCGAGTACGGCCGGTTCCAGGGCGGCGTGGTCAGCACGGTCACCAAGTCGGGCGGCAATACGGTCAGCGGGTCGGTGCGCGTCGGCATCAGCAACGACAACTGGCGGTCGCTGACGCCGTACCGGGGCGACGCCACACTCAACCGGCGCGTGCCGGCCCTGGAATTTACGCTCGGCGGGCCGATCGTGAAGAACCGGCTCTTCTATTTCGGAGCCGGACAGCTCACGCACACCGAGCAGAACCGCACGTTGTCCTACACCCGGCAGTCCTACCCGTACGACGACCGGGAGCAGCGCTACCAGGCCAAGCTCACGTGGGCGGTGCGCCCGACCGAGACGCTGCGGGTCGAGTACTTCGGCATCCGGTCGACGCGGACCAACGTGAACACCGGCTCCGTGATGGACCTGGCGAGCCTCTACGACAGCCAGACGCCGGAATGGCTGCTCGGCGCGTCCTACACGACGACGATCGGCCGGCGCCTGCTGCTCGAGGCGCGCGCCTCGACGCGGCGGCTGCGCGCCACCGGCATCGGCGCGAGCGCGACCGACGTGATCGCGGGGACGCCCGTGTGGGATCGTTCGCGCTCGGACGCGCGGTTCAACTCCCCCACCGGCTGCGCGGTCTGCCCCGATTCGGCCGACGACCGCGACAACCGAAACGTGGCGGTCCTGGTGAGCTGGGGCACGTCGCGATTCGGCCCAGGGTCCCACGCACTGACGACCGGCATCGACGTGTTCCAGGAAGCGCGCCGGACGAACACCTACCAGTCCGGCAGCGGCTACAGAGTGCGCGCCACGCGGGCGACCCTGCTGAACGACCAGGTCTTTCCGGTGTTCCTGGCCGACCGGACCACGTGGATCTACTGGACGCCGATCCAGAAACCGTCGGTCGGCAACGACATGCGCACCTACTCCCTGTTCGCCGGCGATACGTGGCGGGCGTCAAGCCGCCTCACCGTGCAGGGAGGCGTGCGGGCGGATCTGAACCACGACACGGACAGCCAGGGCGCGCTCGCGGTGAAGGACACGGCCGTGAGCCCTCGGGTGCTCGCGAGCTGGAACCCGGACGGCCGCGGCGCGTGGGTGATTCGCGGCGGGTACGCGCGCTACGTCTCGTCGATCAACACGACGATTACCGACACGGCGTCCCCCGGCGGCCGGCCGTCCACCTACATCTACGACTACCTGGGACCGGCCGTGAACGCCACCGGCACGCCGGTCGCCGCCGCAGACGCGCTGCGCACGCTGTTCACATGGTTCCAGGCCAACGGCGGCACGACCCGTGTCACCCGCAGCGCACCGACGATCCCGGGCCTCACGGTCAAGATGGACCCGGCGCTCGGCCCGCTCGACGCGCAGGAGTTGCTCGCCGGCGTCTCGCGCCAGCTCGGCGGGCGGGGCGCCATGCGCGTGGACGGCGTCTTGCGCCGCTACGGGAGCTTCTACGGCAACCGGCGCGACCTGACGACGGGCAAAGTCGTGGACGCGGCGGGCGCGCCGAACGACCTGCAGGTGGTGACCAACGTCGGCGCGGGCGCGCGGCGTACGTATCAGGGGCTCCAGTCGCAACTGCTCTACCGCCTGGGCACGCGGACGCAGCTCAACGCCGTCTACACGCTGGCCTGGACGCGCGGCAACGTCGACGGCGAGAGCGGGACGGCCGGGCCGGAGATGGCGCCGATGCTCGATTATCCCGAGTACCGGGACGCGCACTGGAACAGCCCGGATGGCTCGCTCGCCTCCGACCAGCGTCACCGGCTCCGCGCCTACGCGCTCTGGGACGCGCGCATTCCGGCGAAATACGGGCGCGTGTCGGTGGGGATCGTGCAGCGCGTCGAGTCGGGCGTGCCCTGGAGCGCGGTCGGCAACATCAACCCGCAGGCCTACGTCGTCAATCCCGGCTACGCGCGCCCGCCTTCGTCGGTGCAGTACTACTTCAGCGCCCGCGGGGCGTACCATACGGACACGATGAGCGCGACGGACCTGTCGGCCACGTGGACGTGGAAGGTCGCCGGCACGAAGCGGACCCAGGTGTACTGCCGCGGGGCGCTGATGAACGTCTTCAACCAGGCGGCGGTGCAGCGGATGAGCCGCACCGTGCTCACGCGCATCGACAACACGACGTACGCCGCGTTCAACCCGTTCACCGGGACGCCGGTCCGGGGCGTGCACTACGAGTACGGCACCGACTTCGGCAAGCCGACCAGCCCGAACGACTACCAGGCGCCGCGCGAGTTCACGCTCGCGCTGGGCGTCAGATTCTGACAGCCGGATCAACCTCGTCCACCAGGAGGCTCCCGATGACCGACACGAAAATCACGCTGCCTGAATCCGACATCCCGACGCACTTCTACAACATCGCGCCGGACCTGCCGACACCGATGCCGCCGCCGCTCCATCCCGGCACGAAACAGCCGATCGGGCCCGAAGCGCTGGCGCCGATCTTCCCGATGGGGCTGATTCTCCAGGAGGTGTCGCAGGAGCGGTTCATCGAGATCCCGGACCAGGTGCGCGACATCTACCGGCTCTATCGGCCCACGCCGGTGTTCCGCGCGCGCGCCCTCGAAGAGTTCCTCGACACGCCGGCGAAGATCTACTACAAGTCCGAGCACGTCAGCCCGGTTGGCAGCCACAAGCTGAACACGGCGCTGATGCAGGCGTACATGAACAAGCAGGAGGGCGTGACGCGCATCGCGACCGAAACCGGCGCCGGGCAATGGGGCTCCGCAATGGCGTGCGCCTGCCGGCTGATGGGCCTGGAGTGCATGGTCTACATGGTGCGGGTGAGTTACGACCACAAGCCGTACCGCCGCATCATGATGAAGACCTACGGCGCCGACATCGTCGCGAGCCCCTCCACGCTGACACAGGCCGGCCGGAACATCCTGGCGCAGGATCCGCATTCACCCGGAAGCCTGGGCATCGCGATCTCGGAGGCGATCGAGGATGCGGCGAAGCGTGACGACACGAAATACGCGCTCGGGAGCGTGCTCAACCACGTGCTGCTCCACCAGACGATCATCGGCCTCGAGGCGAAGAAGCAGATGGAACTCGCCGGTGACTACCCGGACATCATCATCGCGTGCCACGGCGGCGGCAGCAACCTCGCCGGGCTGGCGTTCCCGTTCCTGAAGGACAAGATCACGGGCGACCGGAAGGCCCTGCGCGTCATCGCCGCCGAGCCCGCTTCGTGCCCCAGTCTCACGAAGGGTGCGCGGGAGTACGACTTCGGCGACACGGCCGGGACGACGCCGCTGATGATGATGCACACGCTCGGGCACAACTTCGTGCCGCCGCCGGTCCACGCCGGCGGCCTGCGCTATCACGGCTCCGCGCCGCTTGTGAGTCATCTGCTGGCGAGCGGCCTGGTTGAGGCCGAAGCGTACGATCAGCACGAGGTGTTTCAGAGCGCCGTGACCTTCGCTCGCTGTGAGGGCACCATTCCGGCGCCGGAGTCGGCGCACGCGATTCACAGCACGATCCGTCACGCCCTGGCGGCGCGCGAGTCCGGCGAGAAGAAGACGATCCTCTTCAACCTCTCCGGCCACGGCATCTTCGACATGGCCGCCTATGAGGCGTACCTCGACGGGAAGCTGGGAGCCTGACATGGCACGGGGTCAGAGTCGACATCCGTGTCCGGGCCACGCTCATTCCGGGCTTGCCATGATGTCGACTCTGACCCTACCGCGTGGCGGACGACTGGCGCGCCGGCGAACTCACCAGCGCATTGAACAGGAACTTGTACGTGCCGTGCGTCTGCGCACGGTTCTGGGTCCGGAACCCGATCAGCACGACCTTGCCCTGGCCGAACCCGATCGAGGCCATGGCCGTCTTGCCGGCGATGTACTGCTCGCCGTTCACCCAGCCGCTGCGTTCGATGTTCCGATCGGCGTAGCGCACGACGACCTCGTTCCGGTCGTTGAAGTCCGTGGCGACGACGTCGAACGCCGGGCTGTAGTGGAAGAGGACGAGCCCGTCCGACGGCATGCCGTACGCCAGCGGATTCGTCGTCTCGATCTTTACCCGTAGCGTCGACCCCGGCACGAAGAACTCTTTCGTGCTCAGGCCGGCCACCACGTTGCGGACCGGCAGGCCGAGCTTCGTGATGGCGAAGTCCGTGGCCCCGCCCAGCGTGACCAGCGTCCCGCCCTTCTGGACGAAGTCCCTGATCGCAGCGACGCCGTCGTTCCCGATCCCGCTCCGGTATTCCGGTGGCGTGGTATCCGGCACGGCGGCAAACGACCCTCCCCGGCCGCCTCCTTCGCCGCGTCCTCCACCGGCCGCGGCAGCCTCGCCGGTGATGGTGCTCGTGGTGTCGTCGGCGAAGATGAACACGTCGTATTTCGCGTTGAGGCCGCCCTTCCGAATCTCCGCGTCGTAGACCTGGGTGAACGGGAAGCCCCACTGCTCGAAGAGCCAGCGCGTCCAGCCCTCGTCCATGTTGCCGCCGCGGTAACGCTGGTAGATCCCGATGCGCAGGCGCGTCGCGTCGTGCACGCCCTGGGTGACGGCCGCCTTGAGCGCCGAGAACTCCACGCCCGTCTGCCTGGCGACGTCGGCGAGCACGGAGGGGGGCGCCGCGGGCACGATCCAGTCGCCGGGGCGCAGCCCGGCCGACGCCGCGTCCACCCGCTTCACGGCGACGCCTTTGTCCCACAGCAGGTTCACGGCGCGGAAACTGTCGTTCAGGCGACCGTCGATGACGTACCCCAATGGCGCCTGGGCGGCGACCTTTCCAGCTGGCACGATCGGCGCGGTCACCTTGACGAAGTCGCCCGGCACCGCCTCGTTCAGCGGATCGGCCCTGATGCCCATGTACTCGGCGAGCACGTCCTGCCCCATGTCGTAGGGCCGGATGGGCGTGCCGTCCGGCCTCCGCGTGTGCTCGTTGTCCATGTAATGCGTTTCGCCGAGCAGGTAGCGGATGAGGCCCATCTTCGGCTGCGCAAGCGTCACGTAGAACGAACCGGCGGGATAGGTCATGCCGTCGGGCGCCGCGAATCCGCCGGGCGACCGCAGCACCTCGATGCCCTGGGCCAGCAGGGCGTTGACCAGCTTGTTCAGCGTCAGCGGATCATGCTGCCGCGCGGACATCGCGTACGCCGCCGGCTTGCCCTTCGCCCCGCGCTCGGTCTGGCGGCTCGCTTTCAGGTAGGCGTTCCAGAGCACGGTCTCCTTGTTGCGGGCGGCGAGATCCAGCGTCGCCCACGCCGACACTTTCTGCCGCTCGACGATGCCCCGCAGCGTCCACCAGCCTCCCGGCCAGGGGTTCGGGAAGTTCATCTGCTCCTTGTAGGTCTCGAGGCCGCGCGCGCCGCCGGCCAGTTGACTCGGGTCGATATAGAGCGGCGTGGCGATGCGCACGCTGGCCGACTCGGTCAGCATCCCCGCGATGTTGTGGAACGGCGTGATCCAGTGGAACCCGAAGTGCCCCCAGCCCGAGTACTGCCCCGTATTCATGACGCCCGACAGGCCGGCCTCCTCCTCTTTGTAGGCGATGTGCGCGCCGTACCACTGCATCTCGCGCCACACCTGGGGATCGGCCAGCGGCCTGACGGGCTCCGCATACGGCGGCACGAAGATCCGCGCGCCGTAGGAGCCCATGTGGTGATGGTCCACGTAGGCCTGCGGCGTCCAGTCCACGAACATGAGTTTCCCGACGTACTGGGAGTCCCTCATGTTCATGGTGAGCGCGTCCCGGTTGTTGTCGTGGCCGATGTACTTGTTGTAGAGCCACGGCAGGGGGCCGCCTTCGTACTCGGTGCCCAGGTACTTCACGTAGTAGTCGTGGATCATGATCGCGCCGTCCGGGTTGAACGACGGGATCTCGAGATACACGACGTTGTCGAGAATCCGCTGCGTCTCGGCGTCGGTCCGGGAGACGAGGTCGTAGGTCAGCTCGGGCGCCATGTTGACGCCGCCCACCTCGCTCGCATGCATGCTCATCGTCTGGCAGATGACGACCTTGCCCTCGGCCACGATTCTCTTGATCTCGGCCTCGGAGACGCCGCGCGGATCGCTCAGCTTCAGGTTCATCTGCCTGAGCGACTCGAGCTTCGCGTGATTGGCGGGCGACGTGATGATGACCAGCAGGAACGGGTTGCCCATCTCGGTGGGCCCCATGTCGACGACCTTGAGCCTGCCGCCGCTCTCCCTTTCGAGCAGCCGGTAGTACTCGACCGCCTTGTCCCATCGCACCAGCTTCCGATCCGCCCCCATCTGGAAGCCGAAGAACTTCTCCGGCGAGGTGACCTGGCGTGGAGCCTGGGCCTGGGCCTGGGTCACGCGAGACGACAGGCCTGACCCTGCCAGCAGCAAGGCCAACCCCACGGTTGCAACCCGAAGTCGCCGGGTGATGCCGTTCATGTGGATCTCCTGGCGCCCGCCTACCGCTTGCGCATGCGGATCTCGGTGCCGCCGCGTCCGAATTCGACGTGGTCCATCAGTTCGCCGATGAGGTAGATGCCGCGGCCGTGGTCGGCGAACAGCCGGTCGCCGGTGACAGGGCTGGCCACCTGGGCGGGGTCGAACCCCGGGCCGGGATCGCGCACGACAATCAGCATGCCTCGCTCCTGGTCGCAGGCCACCGACAGCTGCACCGTCTTGCTCGGGTTGTGGTCGCAGCCGTACCGGACGGCATTCGCCAGGGCCTCGCGCAGCGCGGTCTCGATCTCGAATTCCTTGCCCTGGGCGCAGCCCGTCTCCCGGACCAGTTCCAGCACCCGATCCACGACGGGCGTGATGGCCGCGGCGTCGCCAGGCAGTTCCACGTCGAGGCGCACGGCGAGGTCAGCGCACTCGAACTCCGCCCAGCCGGGGTCGTCGGCGGGCGATGTCGGATTGGTCGGCTCGGTCATGTCGTTCCTGCGTTTCTCCAGACCCGCCGGGGCCAAGGCCTTCGGGGCCCGATCATCGACGCGACGTCGCACGCACGCAAACGGCTGCCGGGCGCCAGGCGCATCCGGAAATCTCAAAGAGGCGGTTGCGCGTCGGCCGCGCGCCGGTGTTCGAGAAATCCGTGCTCAGCATATCACCGACGCCGAGGCTGTTCGGCGCGACCTGGCCGGCACCGGTGGGGTCAGACTCGAACTGGCGGGGTGAGCGACTGGCGTTTCCCGTTGCTGCAGATCGAGTCTGACCCCAACTGGCTAGAGCTTCGGGGGAACGCGGCGCTTCGTCGCCTGCTCGAAGGCGTACGCGAGTTCGATGAGCTTCGGTTCGCTGCACGCCATGCCGGTGAAACTGACGCCGTAGGGTGAGGGTTTCGGATCGAAGCCGGCCGGGAACGCGCTCGCGCTGCCCCGGCCTCCGCCCGCCGCGCCGGCCCCCGGCGCGCCGCCACCCGCGCCCACGAAGCCGAACGGCACGATCACCGTCGGATAGCCCGGCTTGGCGGCGATCGAGGCGCCGCTGGACGAGGGGAACACCAGCGCGTCGAGCTGGTGCTCTTTCATCGCCGCATCGATCCCCTCCGTCGCGCTGAGCCGGATGTCCTTCTCGCGATCCGCCTGGTAGCGGGCGCGGTCCGCACGCACGTCCATCTCGTCCGAGATGTCGAGCAGCGTCTGCCCGTACTTGATGGCGCCCGCCCGCTGGTGCGCCACGTTCCACAGCCGCAGCTCCATGAGGCTCTTCACCGGCGCCGCGGGCCCGAGCGTCGCGAGCCACGCGTTGAAGTCGCGCTTCATGCCGTACTTGAACACGATCGAGCAGTCGGCGTCCTTCCCCTTCGCATTGTCGAGGCCGCCGCACGTCGACCACAGCAGGAAGCTGTTCTTCGCGTCCGTGGTCACGATGCTCGGGATGTCGGCGGGATCGACGATGACGGCGCCCTGCTGTTTCAGAATCTCAATCGCCTCCGCCATGATCTTCGCCTGCTCCGGGTTCAGCCCGCCCCGCGGTTCAGTCGAGCCCGGCGCGGTCACGCGCTCGTAGAACGACGCGCGGGGAATGCCGATGCGCGCGCCCTTGAGGCCGCCGGCATTCAGGAACTTCGTGTAGTCGCGGTTCGGCGGCGGCGTGCACGCCTTCGTGGCCGCGTCATTCGGGTCCGGCGCCGCGCCCTCGAGCGCGCCGAGCATGATCGCCGCGTCCGTCACCGTCCTCGCCAGCGGCCCCGGCGTGTCCTGATCGGCCGTGATCGGAATCACGCCGTAGCGGCTGACGCGCCCGACGGTCGGCTTGATGCCGACCAGCATCGTGGCATTTGCCGGGCTCAGGATGGAGCCCGACGTCTCCGTGCCGACGTTGGCCGCCCAGAAACTCGCGGCCGTGCCGATGCCGGAACTCGAACCGCCGGTGCCCATCACCGGCCGCCCGTCGCCGGTCGCCTCGCGGGGATCGCGGCGCGGGTCGTACGGGTTCATGCCGTAGCCGCCAAGCGCGCTGTAATTGCCGGGCATGCCGGTGGCCACCCAGTTGGCGAGCTCGGTCATCACCGTCTTGGCGATGATGATCGCGCCGGCGTCGCGGAGGTTCTTCGTGAGCGTCGCCTCGTACGGGGGAATCAGCCCCTCGAACGCCAGCGCGCCGCCGGTGGTCGGCATGTCGGTCGTGTGAATGTTGTCCTTGAGCGCGATCGGGATGCCGTGCAACGGACCGCGGATCTTCTTCTCGGCGCGTTCGCGATCGCGCGCCTCCGCTTCCTCGAGCGCCTTCGGGTTCACCGCGATCACCGCGTTGAGCCGATCCTCCCAGGTCGCGATGCGCACGAGGTACTGGCGGACGAGTTCCTTCGACGTCACACGCCCCTGTTCCAGCGCTGCCCGCATCTCGGGGATGCTCGCCTCGACGATGGTGAACGGCGGTGGAGGCGGCGGCGTCTGTTTCTTCGCCTGCGCGGAGAGCATCACGCCGCACGCGGCGGCCACGGCACACGAGGCGAGCACGAGGCGTTTCATGGGCATCAGTCTCCTCAGGGCAGCTGACCCGCCGACACGGGGCGGCCGAACCGCAGGTTCGCGCGATGGGCGCGGGCGGCAGGCCCGCCGAGGCGATCGGCCAGGTCCAGCAGTTTCAGGTCGGGATAATGCGGCGCGGCCGCCACGAACAGCGGATAGTAGGACGCAGGGTCGAACGGCCTGATCTGTTTATGCGGCCAGGGCCGGCCGTCTCGGACAAACGGCAGCACGAACGCGATCGCCTGGCGGATGCTCCGGCCGTCGGGCGTGGCGTAGTCCCACAGGTGGATGCCCGCTCGCTCGCCGAGTGCGGCCAACGCGGCAAATGCCTCGAGATTGAACTGCGTGTACCCGGAGGAGGTCGTCCGCGCCAGTTCGCGCGGCATCGATCCGTCGGGCTCGATCTGTTTCGCGATGCGTTCCTTGCGCGCCGCCTCGAGCGTCAGCCGGGCCTCGGCGTCGCGGCCGGTGAACAGCGCCATCGACGCCACCTGCACGTCGTACCACACGCCGTGATTGTTGGTGCCGGCCCGTTCGGCGCGCCCGAGCCGGCTCGTCAGCAGCCAGTCGAGAAACGCGCTGTGCCACGCGACCAGCCCCTTGTGATCCATCGCCGTCAGGCTCGGCGAGTCCTGGAGCAAGCCGAGGGCGTCGACCACCTCCGCCAGTCCGCGCGTGTCGATGATGCCGTAGGGGCGGCCGGGCTCGCTCCCCTTCACGCCCTGGCCGAAATCGAGGTTGGGTTTCATCCGCGTCGCGGGGTCGAGATACCACGTGCGAATGAGACCGACTGCCTTGGCCGCGTACGGTTCCTCGCCCGTCAGGTAGTAGGCCAGCGCCAGGGTCGAGACTGCCGAGATCATCCCGTTCATCTGCGCCTTGTCGGGAATCGTGTCGATCTCGGGGTTCGTCTCGCCGTCGCGCTGCACGTACGGCAGGCCGCCGGGCTTCTTCGGGTCCGGCCAGAAGTACCGCGCGAGGCTCATGTAATCGTGCTTGTCGCCGCTGGGCGGCACCTGCGGCTTGTTCATCACCGTGAACGGCCCCGCCTTCAGGGCCTTCGCGGCATCCTGGCGCAATTGGGTCATGGCCTCGGCATACCCGGGCGCGCCAGCCCGCACGGCATCGCGCACGGCGGCCAGCGTCGCCGGTGCCATCAGGAACGTGCGGGGGAGCGGCGCAGGATCCGACTTGACCGAGACCGCCCAGACGGCGAAGACGATGATGGCGAAGATCCGCGCACGTCTCATTGGTGCCCCTCTCCAGGGTCGGGCATGGATGATCTGCGCCCAATCTACCATGACCGCTCGAGCGGCGGCGGCTCCGGGCCTGCCCCGCCATCGCCCCGCGAGGGCCGTCAACCCACGGCAGCGCGGCGACGGCTCCGGGCCTGCCCCGCCATAGCCGCGAAGCGGCGACGGCTGCGGGCCTGCCCCGCCATCGCCCCGCGAGGGCCGTCAACCCACGGCAGCGCGGCGACGGCTGCGGGCCTGCCCCGCCATCGCCGCGCGAGGGCCGTCAACCCACGGCAGCGCGGCGACGGCTGCGGGCCTGCCCCGCCATCGCCGCGAAGCGGCGACGGCTGCGGGCCTGCCCCGCCATAGCCGCGAAGCGGCGACGGCGGGTCAGCGGAACATCACCGAC
>Ga0315287_10007926_pt1 | contig 10686 bp, 11 predicted proteins | sample YL17G11_0_MG_FD_205037 | JGI IMG/M metagenome (GOLD analysis project Ga0315287, IMG submission 205037) | Sediment microbial communities from Yellowstone Lake, YNP, Wyoming, USA - YL17G11_0 | ecosystem: Environmental > Aquatic > Freshwater > Lake > Sediment | place: USA: Wyoming | collected...
CGAGCCAGCGGCGCGGCGCGGCGCGCACCGCGTCGACGTCGGCGGGCTGCGCCTCGTCGAGTCGCTCTGCGGTCGTTGCGACCAGGTCGGTGACGAGGCCGTTCAGCAGCGCGACGATCGTCTGCGCGCGCAGCACCGGCACCGGCGCGTCCGGCATGCGCTGGCGCGTCGCGCCGTGCACATCGCGCCAGAGCGGCACTTCACCCAGCTGTTCGAGCGTCAGCAGCTCGGAGCGAAGCCCGTCGTCGAGATCGTGATTCGTGTAGGCGATCTCGTCGGAGCGGTCGGCAGCCTGGGCCTCGAGCGGCGTCTGCCCGCTTCGATCCGGACGCGGCACCGGATGATCCCAGTTCGGGACGTGCTTGAGGATTCCCTCGCGCGTTTCGTAGCTGAGATTGAGACCGCGGAATCCGGCGTAGCGCTCCTCGAGCAGGTCGACGACGCGCAGCGTCTGGCGGTTGTGATCGAAGCCGCCGTCGTCGCTCATCAAGCGGTTCAGTACGCGCTCGCCGGCGTGGCCGAACGGTGTATGGCCGAGGTCGTGCGCGAGCGCGATCGCCTCGGCGAGGTCTTCGTTGAGTCGCAGCGCGCGCGCGACGGTGCGCGCGATCTGGGCGCCTTCGAGTGTGTGCGTGAGGCGGTTGCGATAGTGGTCGCCCTCGTGATGCACGAAGACCTGCGTCTTGTACTCGAGGCGGCGGAACGCGCGCGCGTGGAGCACGCGGTCGCGGTCGCGCTGGAACGCGGTGCGCAGCGGATGCTCTGGCTCCGATGTGACACGTCCGCGCGACGCCGCGGCGCAGACCGCGAACGGGGCGAGGCGCGCGCGCTCCTCGGCCTCGTAGTCGACGCGGGTGCGAAGCGAAGTCACCGCTGCGGCTCCCCGGCGCCGGCCTTCCGCACTACGTCGTCCAGCTGCGCACGCGATGTCTCGCCGATCGACTCCACCGGCGCCGCCTCGCGCGGCGGGACGGCCGTTCGCAGCAGGCGGTATCCCGCGCTGAGCGCGATCCCGATGCCGAGCGCGAGCGCGATCCAGCGCTTCAAATTCGAACCTCTCATGGCGAGTCGCAGACAGAGATCGCGGAAGAGTGCAGGAGGAACGCATCTTCCCGCGGGGAGGGACTGCCGAACTTAGGAAGGAGGCAAGCTCCTGTCAAATGATTCCGCTCGGCGCCGGGGAACCGGCGTCGAGCCGAACACGAGTCAGGGTGCTACGAGGAAAGCGATGACGCTGCCGCGACGTTTGTTGCTGGGGCCGGGTCCTTCGAATCCCCATCCCGACGTACTCGCAGCGATGGCAGATTGTTTCGTCGGTCACCTCGACCCGGCGTTTCTGGACTGCGTGGAGCAGCTGCAGGAGCGGCTGCGCCGGCTCTTTGGCACCAAGAATCGCTTGACGATTCCGCTCTCCGCGACCGGCAGCGGCGGCATGGAAACGTGCTTCCAAAATCTCGTCGAGCCCGGCGACGAGGTGCTGATCGGCGTCGCCGGTGTCTTCGGCGAACGCATGTGCGAGGTCGCGACGCGTCAGGGTGCGCGCGTGACGCGCGTGGACGCCGCGTGGGGCACAGTGCTCGATGACGCCGCGATGGCCGCTGCGATCGCGCGCGTGCGGCCTTCCCTCGTCGCGTTCGTACACGCGGAAACCTCGACCGGCGCGTGCCAGCCCGTCAAAGCGATCGCGCACGCCGCGCGCGAGGCGGGCGCACTGGTCGTGCTCGACTGCGTGACCTCGCTCGGCGGCCTGCCGGTCACGCTCGACGCCTGGGGCATCGACGCCGCCTACAGCGCGACGCAGAAATGTCTCTCCTGCCCGCCCGGTCTCGCCCCGGCATCGTTCGGCGCGCGCGCCCTCGAACGCGTCGCGCGTCGCAAGACGCCGGTGCCCAGCTGGTACTTCGATCTCAACCTGCTCGGCGGCTACTTCGGCGAACGCCGCATCTATCACCACACCGCGCCGATCGCGGCGATCGTGGGGCTCGCCGAAGCGCTGCGACGGATCGAAGCCGAGGGCATCGACGCGCGCGCCGCGCGCCACCGCGCCACCGCGCAACGACTGGTCGCGGGACTCGAAGAGCGCGGCTTCGAACCCGTCGTCGCAGCAGAACATCGGCTGCCGATGCTCACCTCGGTGCGGCTCCCGGAGCGTGTCGTGCGCGACGGTGAAGCGGCGCTGCGCCGCGGCCTGCTCGATCGCCACGACATCGAGGTCGGCGGCGGACTCGGCAAGTTCGCGGGCAGCGTCTGGCGCATCGGGCTGATGGGCGAGAACGCGCGCGCCGACGCCGTCGACCGCCTGCTCGGTGCGCTCGATCGGGAGCTGTCGGGAGACTGACTAAGAGGGTTCCCGTCTCTCGGAAGCCGATTCGGGGGGCGCGGGCGCGGTACGTTCGTCCAGAACGTCCTCGGCGGCGGGCGTCGCAGCTTCGCGTCGGGGCTTCGAGGCGCCTGCGGATTGTTCTGGCCGAACGCACCGCCCCCGCTACTTGCCATTCGTTCCGGAATCTTCCCTGCTGAACACGGCGTGTTCCAGGCGCGGGCGGGGGACTCGGCCGAAACAATCCGCAGGCGGTCACCCGACTCTCGCCGCGAAGCCGCCGACGTCCGTCCGCCGAGGACGTTTCGGACGAGTCCACCGCAAGCGCGACTCGCAGCAACGATCCAAGGCAGGTGCCGCGCATCGGCCCCAGGCTGGGTCAGGCCTCTAGTCGGGCGTCGCGATCGTCTTGCCGCGCTCGCTGAGTTCCGCGCGTGCCGCCTTCGTGTCGGCGTGCCACGAGTGCTGGTCCTCGATCGTCCCGGCGGCGGGGTCGATCTTCCAGCCCTGCGCCTGGTAGCCGAGCAACAGCCGCTCGGGAATCAGACCGACGCGCAATAGGTTCGGCAGCACCGTGCGCGTCATCGGCTCTTCGAGGCCTTCGAGGTCGATGCCGGCGGGGTTCGACACTTCCTTCAGAAGCTTCGGGACGAAGGTCGCGGTGTCGACGCCGGCCGTCTGTAGCGCCAGCCACTGCGTCGTGAAGGACGGCTTGCCGCCGCGCCCGGCGATGCGCAGCACGCTCTCGTAGGCGAGGTTCTCGAGCCGCGTGCGCGCTTCGTCGGGCAGATTCGGAATGCGCGCTTCGAGCGACAGCACGCCATACGCGACGTGACGCGCCTCGTCCTCGTGGACGTTGCCGATGAACGACGCGAGCACCGGCTCGACGGCCATCTCGGTGCCGGAGCGGAAGAAGCCGAGCGCGACGCTCTCCAGGATCACCTGCATGCCGACGCATTTCGCTTCCCAGTCGGACTCGGCGAGGATCTGCTCGACGATCGCTTTGAGGTCGGGATCGATCGGGTAGCGGCGACCGACCTTGGCGAGGTAGCGCGCGAAGACTTCGACGTGGCGCGCTTCGTCCATCACCTGCACGGCAGCCGCGAACTTGCCGTCGAGATCCGGCACGACGTTGACCAGCTGGCCGCAGACCATCAGCGCCGCCTGCTCGCCGTGCAGCACCTGGGAAAGCGTGAAGGTCGCGGCCTCGCGGAACAGCCGCGTCTGCACGTCCTCCGGCAACTCCCGCACGCAGTCGAGCCGCGACAGGAAATCGCGCGAGCGATCGAGCACGTCGGAGCTGGTCTCGTAGCGGTCCCAGTCGACGTCCACTTCGGCGTTCCACTGGTGGCGCTTCGATTTGCTGTACAGCGACTCGAGCTTCTCGGCTTCGAGCGCGTAGTGGTCGCGGAACACGCTCTGCATCATCGCGTCGGTCGAAAAGCGTTCGATTGAACTCATCGGGTACTCCGTTGGTGCACGCGCAGCCTAGACGGATTCGCGCACGCGAGCCAAGTGCTCGCGCAGAGCGGCGATCCATGCGGCCGGGTTTTCGAGCTGCGGCTGATGGCCGGCATCGGGAATCACCGCGAGCCGCGCGCCGGGGATCGCCTGCGCCAGCTCATCCGCGGCGCCGAGAAAGCCGGTGTCGCCACTGCCCACCAGCACGAGCGTCGGGCAGTGGATCTCGCCGAGTCGCGCGGCGAGCGGAAGCTGGTCGAACATCGCCGCGCCGAGCGCGCCGAAGGCAAACGGATCCATCGCGTGGTAGTTCGGGAATCGCCAATCGGTCCAGTAGCGATCGCCCCACTCGGCTTCGAGACGCCGATCCGCGTCGGTGCGTCCCGCCTCGGAACTCGATGCCCGTGCGCGCAGGATCGCCGCGAGCTGCGGCATCCCCGCTTCGCGCGCGATGCGGCCTGCCAGCTCGATCGGTTCGCGCGCGAGATCGGCGGGGGCGCGCGCCGACGTGTCCATCAACACCAACGACGCGAAGCGCTCCGGCCGCGCGAGCACCGCCCGCAGCGCGACCATGCCGCCCATCGAGTGGCCGAGCAGGTCGCAGTGCCCGATGCCGAGCGCGTCGAGGAACGCGAGCAGGTCGAGCGCGAGCTGATCGAACGTGTAGCCGTCCGCGGCGCCGGTGTTCGTCGATTCGCCGTGCCCGCGCAGGTCGGGCAGCACGACGCGACCCTGCGCCGCCAGCTCCGCAGCGCGCGGTGCGAAGTCGCGGCGCGAACCGGTGAAGCCGTGCACCAGCACGAACGGCCGCGTGCCGCTGCCGTGCGCTTCGTATGCCATCTCGATGCCGTTCACCGCGATGCGTTCGCTCATCGCCTGCTCAGCCATGCAGGCGCGGCTCGGGCGGGTTGTCGGCGAGCACCTGGGCTTCGTGCTGCGCGATCTCTTCGAGACGCGCGCGCACTTCGTCTAGAGGACGGAATCCGTCGGCCAGCTCTATGTAGTCGCGATGGTGACGCGCCTCGACCACGCGCAGCGAGCGGTAGTACCCAGCCAACTCGGCGTCGACTGGATCGAGGGCGTCCGCGAGCAACCCGAAGCGTTCGCAGCTGCGCGCTTCGATCACCGCGCCGACCAGCAGCGAGTCGACGAGGTGATGGCGCGGGTCGCTGCGAATGACGGCGTGCAGCCGTCCCGGGTAGCGACCCGGCTTCTGGCGCGCGAACGGCACGCCGCGTCGCGCGAGGTGCGCGAGCACGCCTTCGAAGTGCGACAGCTCCTCGCGCGCCAGTTGCGCGAGCGGCACCTGCAACGCGGGATGCTCGGGATAGCGGAACAACAGCGTGACGGCTGCGCCGGCAGCCTTCTTCTCGAGGTGCGCGTGGTCGAGCAGCACCTCGTCGAGCGCTGCCAGCGCGCGGGGCGCCCATTCGGGTCCGGTGATCGAGGCGAGGTGCAGCATCGGGCCGGCAGTCTACCGCCGCGCGCGACTCCGACGAGGGAGCCGCGCGCACCTCGAGTCGCCCGGCGCTGACCCGTCGCGGCCCTCCCCTATCATGGGCGGCCATGCAATACCGACAACTCGGACGCAGCGGGCTGCGCGTCAGCGAGATCTCGCTCGGATCGTGGCTCACCTACGGCGCGACTGTCGACGTCGGCGCCGCGAGCAAGATCGTCTCCGCCGCACTCGAACTCGGCATCAACCTCTTCGACACGGCCGATGTCTACGCAAGCGGAGCGGCCGAGGAGGCGCTGCGCGAAGCGCTGCGCGGTGTCGCTCGGCACAAGGTGGTGATCGCGACCAAGGCGTTCTTCCCGATGTCGGACGACGTCAACGATCGCGGGCTGTCGCGCAAACATCTGTTCGAGAGCGTCGAGGCGTCGCTGCGACGGCTCGGCACCGACTACGTCGACCTGCACCAATGCCACCGCGCGGACGACTCGGTGTCACTCGACGAAACGGTGCGCGCCTACGAAGACCTGATCCGCGCCGGCAAGGTGCTCTACTGGGGCGTCTCGGAGTGGAACGAAAAGCAGATCGCCGGCGCGGTGCGAACGGCAGAACGCTGCGGCGGCTACGCGCCGATCTCGAACCAGCCGCAGTACTCGATGCTGCGTCGCGGGATCGAGCAAAAGATGCTCGGCACCTGCCAGCGCGAAGGCATCGGGCAGATCGTCTGGAGTCCGATGGCGCAGGGCGTGCTCACCGGGAAGTACGCGACCGGCCTGCGACCGGAAGGAACCCGTGCGGCGCACCCGTTCCAGTCGCGCTTCATGGAGGCGTTCCTGACCGAGGATGTGCTCGCGCGCGTCGAGCAACTCCGGCCGCTCGCGGCCGACCTCGGTCTCACGATGAGCCAGCTCGCGATCGCCTGGTGCCTGCGGCAGCCGAACGTCGCGAGCGCGATCGTCGGCGCGACGACGCCGGCGCAGATCGAGGAGAATGCGAAGGCTGCGGGCGTCGTGATTCCGCCTGAAGTGCTCGCGAAGATCGAGGCTTTGTTTCGGGCTTGAGTTGGTTGCCAGCACGACCGCGGGCCTTGTGACCTCGCCGCTCGCCGTTGGCTCGCTACGCGGGAGGAGCTGTTCCGCTCGGGCTCGCTGAAGGCTCGGTACGCGAGCCTTATGGACCTCGCCGCTCGCCGTTGGCTCGCTACGCGGGATGGTGCTCCGTGCTTCGTCAGCCCTTCGCGATGTTCACGGTTTGGAGTTCCGTAAAACCGAGTAGGCCCCAGGGGCCGTTCTCGACGCCGATGCCGGACCATTTGGCGCCGCCGAACGGTGCGTTGGGAACGATCGCGACGTGCTGGTTCACCCATGCGGTGCCGCACTCGAGCTGGCCGGCGACCTCTGTGGCGCGATCGACGTTGGATGACCAGACCGATCCCGAGAGTCCGTACATCGTGCTGTTGGCGCGCTCGATGACGTCGTCGATGTCGCGGTACGTGACGATCGGCAGCGCGGGGCCGAACTGCTCTTCGTCGACGAGCCGCGATCCTTCGGATAGCCCCGTGACCAGCGTCGGCGGGATGAAGTAGCCACCGCCAGCGAGCGGCGCGCCGCCCGTCACGCAGCGACCGCCTCGCTGCTTCGCATCCTCGACCAGTTCGTTCACGCGGTCGAACTGCATCTTGTTGTTGAGCGGGCCGAGTTGGGTACCGGCCTGCATGCCGTCTCCGACCTTCACCGCGTTCGCAACGGCCGCGAGCGCGGCGACGAGCGGCTGCTCCAACCGCGCGGGCACGTAGAGGCGCTTGATCGCGGAACAGATCTGTCCGCTGTTCGAGAACGCGCCCCAGAACAGTTTCTCCGCAACCTGCTGCGGATCGGCGTCGTCGAGCACGATTGCGGCGTCGTTGCCGCCGAGTTCGAGCGTCATCCGCTTCAGATCGGGCGCGCACGCGGCCGCGACCTTCTTGCCGGTCGCGACCGAGCCGGTAAACGACACCTTGCGCACGGCGGGATGCGCGGTGATCCATGCACCGAGTGCGTCGTTGCCCGACACGATGTTCAGCACGCCCGGCGGCAGTGCGTCGCGCAGGATCTCGCCGAGCTTCAGCGTCGAGAGCGGCGTGTACGGCGACGGCTTCAGCACCATCGTGTTCCCGGCCAGCAGCGCCGGGGCGATCTTCCAGACACCGAGCAGCACCGGGAAGTTCCACGGCGTGATCGCGCCCACCACGCCGTACGGGCGCCTCCGCACCTCGATGCGGACGTTCGCGTCGTCCTGCACCACCTCGACCGGAATCGCTAGCGACGCGGTGTATTGGAACCAGACCGCCGCGCCGATCAATTCCTCCGCGGCGCGCGCAAGCGGCTTGCCCTGCTCCTGGGTGAGGATCGGCGCCAGCTCGCCAACGCGCGCCTTGATCGCTTCCGCGCACGCGACGAGCGCGGCGCGCCGCGCATCCAAATCCCGCTTCCACGGACGGAACGCGCGCGACGCCGCGTCCATTGCCGCGTCGAGCTGCGCGCGGTCGCACTCCGGGGCCTGCGCAAAGACCGCGCCGGTCGCGGGATTGATCACACCGAAGCTGGTGTCGCCCGCGATCGAGTTGCCGTCGATCGTCATCGTGAAGTCGCTCACGACGCCTCCGCGCCGCGCGCCGGCGTGGCCTTGTGGAATGCGACGAGATCGCCGCCTACCGCGAGTGGCGGATTCGGATCCGCGAGTAGCCGCAGCGCCTCGGCGCGGTCGTTCTCGTCGAGCGCGCGCGTCATCGTGCAGAACTCGACGAGGATCCCGTTCGGGTCGGTCGTGTAGATCGAGACGCACCAGCCGTGATCGATCTCAGCGACATCGTGTCCGTGGCTGAGCCAGCGGTCGCGACGCCGCTTGATGTCGTCGAGGTCGGTCGCGTGGAACGCAATGTGATTGCTCCACAGCGGCAGCCCGAGCCCGGCGGCGATCGCGGTCGGGTAGTCCTTCGGGAGACTGTCGTCGTGCAGATCCCAGAACGCGATCAGCTGACCGCCGCCGGTCTCGTAGAAGAGGTGCTTGGCCCAGCCGCCTTCGGGCGACTTGGCCGCTACCACCTTCACCAGTTCGAAGCCGGTGGCCTCGGTGTAGAAGCGATGGTTACCCTGCACGTCGCGCGTTGCGACGGCCACGTGGTGAAACGCCATGTCGGTGTCCTCCTGCTGGGTGCCGTTCGGCGGCGTGAGGCGCATCGTAGCCGAGCCCGGGCTCCGCGGGCTCGCGACTTCAGGCCCCGCCGCGACGCTCCGATAGGCGCTTTGATCATGTGGATCGATGCCATCGCGCTACTCGTGCTTGCAATCTTCGCCTGGCGGGGCGCCCGTAGCGGCGCGCTCGCTAGCGGCCTCTCACTCGCAGGATTCGCGCTCGGCTACGCGGCTGCGATCTTCGCTGGGATGTATGCGGGCGGGATCGCCGCTGGGCTTTGCGGCGTCTCGGCGCTGCTCGGCGCGCCGATTGCCGGCACGGTCGCGTTCCTGTTCGTGAGCTTCGGCCTCGCGGTCGTTTCGTTCGTGCTGCGGCGCCGGAGCGACGCCGCCCCGAGCGCCGCGAGCCGGGTCGGCGGCGCTTGCTTCGGCGCGCTGCGCGGCTCGCTGCTCGTCGTGCTGATCGGCGTGCTCGCGGTCTGGATCGACGCGCTGCCCCAACTCGCGAATCGAGACGCTATTGACGCGCCCGTCGTCGACACGCCGCTGCGCACGGTCGCGCGCGCGGCGGTAGCAGTGGGAGTCGAGACCGCGCTCGGCGACACGCCCGGCGCTGATCTCGTCGCGCACACGCTCGCGCAACCCGCAGAAGCGATCGAGCAACTCCGAGCGCTCGCTGCCACGCCGGAAATTGTCGCGCTCGCGGGCGACCGCGAATTCTGGACCTACGTCGAATCCGGAGCGATGCAGGCCGCCGTTGCGCAGCCCAGTTTTCAGAAGCTGCAATGGAATGCGAAGCTGCGCGGCCAGCTGGCCGCCGTGGGCTTCGTCGACAAGATCTCCGCCGGTGATCCGGCGATCTTCGCACTCGAGATGCGCGGCGCGCTCGAGAAGATCGGACCGCGCCTGCGCCAACTGCGCGAGGATCCGGAGCTCGCACGGTTGGCCAACGACCCGGCCGTCATCGCTCTAGTCCAGCGCCGCGACGTGGTGGGTCTGCTCGCCAACCCGGACTTCCAGGGCGTGCTGACGCGCGCGCTCGCGCCGATCCCGAATTCCGGCTGAACGAACGCAGCGAAGCGATCTGGCTCTCCGCGTGGCACTCTCGGGGCTCGCGCCCGGGAGGAGTCACGCTTGTCGTCCCAAGTTCGCACCGACGTCGGCGCCACCCACATCGCGCTGAGCGTCGCCGACCTCGACGCCAGCATCGCATTCTATGCACGCTATGCCCGGATGAAGGTGGTGCACGAGCGCAAGGATACGACGCGCGTCGCGTGGATCTCCGATCTCACGCGCCCCTTCGTGCTGGTGCTGATCCAGGTGCCGCGCGTCGAGTTCCGCCTCGCCGGCTTCAACCACATTGGTGTCGGCTGCGCTTCGCGCGACGACGTCGCCCGACTCGCAGCCGAGGCACGCGACGAAGGTTGCCTCGCGCTCGGCCCGATCGATTCCGGCTACCCGGTCGGCTATTGGGCCTTCCTGCGCGATCCCGATGGACATCAGCTGGAGATCTCGTTCGGGCAGGAAGTCGGGAATACCGTCGAGCACGCTCGAGAGGATTCGCGATGAAGTTGCTGCGCGGTCATCACATCTCGTTTTCGGTCGCCGACCTCGAGCGGTCGAAGCAGTTCTACGGCGTCGTGCTCGGTCTCGCCGAGATTCCACGACCGCAGATGGGGATCGGCGGCGCATGGTACGGCGCGGGCGATACCGAGGTACACCTGATCGTGAAGCCCGCAGGCGTCGACGCGGGTCAGCCGCCGTCGAAGCTCACGCCGGTCGCCGATCACGCCGCCTTCCAGATCGACGACTACGACGCGGCCGTCGCGCATCTGCGCGGGACGGGTCTCGAAGTACTGGAGACGAGCCGCGCGCTGGGACAGCTCTGGGTGCGCGATCCGGACGGCCACGTAATCGAGCTGATCGTGCCGCCGCAGCGGAGCTGAGGCAGAACGGGGACGTCCGAGCGGTCTGAGCGGGGACGTCCCCGCTCACGCTCAGGACCGCTCAGAATGCGAACGCCACCTTCACGCAGCCCGTCGTCTTCGCGATCGCCGTCGAGAAGGCCGCCTTCCACGCGTCGAGCGGATAACGGTGTGTGACGAGGAAGCCGAGGTCCACTTCGCCCGAAGCACAAAGGTCGACGTAGTGCTCCATTGCGTGCTTCCTCGCCCCGCGGAACTCCTCTACGCCGAACGCGTTCGATCCGACGACGCGCAGCTCCTTGAAGTAGATCGGCGTCCATTCGAAGCGCTTCGGCGCCTCGACTCCGATGATCG
>Ga0315287_10007929_pt1 | contig 10685 bp, 6 predicted proteins | sample YL17G11_0_MG_FD_205037 | JGI IMG/M metagenome (GOLD analysis project Ga0315287, IMG submission 205037) | Sediment microbial communities from Yellowstone Lake, YNP, Wyoming, USA - YL17G11_0 | ecosystem: Environmental > Aquatic > Freshwater > Lake > Sediment | place: USA: Wyoming | collected...
TACGAAGAGACAGCAGTGCGAACTGGACGAGTGTAGATCCTACCCTTGCTGATGGTGAGATAGGTTTTGATAAGACTCTCACGAAGTGGAAGGTCGGAGACGCCGTTAATCCGTGGTCGACTTTGCCCTATGTGAATGTGCAGGGAGACACAGGGATCCAGGGGGTCACCGGAATATTTGGCCGGACAGGGGTCAGGGGTCCGACCGGTATCCAGGGGCCCGATGGGGCTACTGGAATACAAGGGGTGACTGGGGTCGTCGGCAGCACTGGGGCACTTGGTAACACGGGGGCACAGGGGGTCACTGGAATTATTGGAAGCACTGGGGCACAGGGGGTCACTGGAATTATTGGGTCGACTGGGGCACTCGGTAATACCGGGGCACAGGGATTCACCGGGCTCGGAACGACAGGTTTACAAGGGCAGACCGGGGTCATTGGTCCAGCCGGCCAGACTGGGGCATTAGGAAATACTGGGGCACTCGGAAACACAGGAGCCATGGGTGTGACCGGTTTTCAAGGGGTCACTGGGATAATTGGAAACACAGGGGCACAGGGGTCGACCGGTCTCGGTGCCACAGGAATTCAAGGTTCGACGGGAGTCGTCGGCAGCACCGGGGCTCTTGGAAACACCGGGGCGTTCGGAAACACTGGGGTGATGGGCACCACAGGATTAATCGGAGCCACTGGGATTCAAGGGGAAACTGGAGTCGGTGTTCAAGGCGCCACCGGAATTCTTGGTATAGACGGTGTCACTGGGATACAAGGCCAGACTGGGGCGATGGGTGTTACTGGTGCCGGTGTTATAGAGGACGATGGTTACCCGCCTACGTTCACTCCGGTGCAGTTACTATGGGAGACGACCAATGAAGCTTTATACATCGGGGTATCCGGTGTGCAGAACTTCATTCAGATCGGCGCCATGGGACAGATTGGGGATACAGGCGTACAAGGTAATACTGGCATAATTGGGGCTACTGGGGCCCAGGGCGAGACCGGGTTACAAGGGGGACAAGGCGTCACAGGATTAAACGGTTCCAGTTTTGGGAGTCCGCTGTATTTGTGGGCATTAAATAATGACGTCCCTAATTATTGGAACATAAAAACGTACCCCAATACAGATTCGGGGCAGGCTACTGGATCGGTTACTGTGACTGATTCCCAAGGGACAACTGGTGCCCAAGTAGATTATTCTTTCATTACAGATGTCGGGTTCCCGGGATTAGATGCTATTCAGGAAAGTACGTGGGTATTTAACACATACATAAAGACATCTTCGGTTGTTGCTACCACTACTCTTTATCGGGTAGATGTATTGAAAAGGGATCTTGCTGGAAATGAGACCCTGCTTTTCACCACCGATGAAGTTTTATTGACTGCTGCTGTTGAGATAGTCCCCATAACTTATGTGCAGAATTCTGTGATCCCGCTTTTGAATACGGATCGGTTAGTTTTCAACTATTGGGCTGTGAATAATAGTACTATTTCTCGATCGGTTACTCTGTTCTATCAGAACACATATTCTTCATATATCAGCGCAGAACTCGGTAAGGGTGTTCGTGGTCATACCGGAATACAAGGAACGACTGGGGCTGGAATACAGGGTGTCACCGGACTGACTGGGTCGACTGGGGTCCAAGGGGCCACCGGATTAATTGGAGAAACCGGGGCACAGGGGGTCACTGGCCTGGGAACAACCGGTTTGCAGGGTGAGACAGGTCTCGGAACCACTGGCTTACAGGGCGAAACCGGTATCCAAGGGGTACCCGGAGCGTCTATCCAAGGCGAAACTGGGGTAATTGGAATCCAAGGTGTCACGGGGCTGGTCGGACAGACCGGGGCACTCGGTAACACTGGGGCGCAGGGCCCGACCGGGTTTAAAGGTACGACTGGAATACAGGGGGTGGGAGGTTTCGGACAGCCTTATTATCCCTGGGATGTGGCGTCGGACATTGGGGGCTATGAGGTTCTCAGCCAGCAGCCGGCTGCGAACCCAGAGGATTCTGACTCGGCGAGTGTTTCTAATGCACAGGGATCGACGGGCGCCCAGTTGGGTAATGCGTATATAACGCCTATTGGTGTCCCGGGCATTGCGACTTTACAGGCGGGGACATGGGACTTTGAGACGCATATTGAGACTTCATCAACGGTAGGGGGGACGATCTCCACTTACTATGTCGAGGTCTTGAAGTATTCTGGTGGGGTAGCCACCTCACTTTTCCGTACTGCTGATTCTGCGGCGCTGACGACGTCTGCAACCAATGCTACATCGGTGACCTATACACAGACGTCCCCCATAACGATCCTGCCTGCAGATCGTTTGATTATTAGGTATTGGGGTGTGCAGAATGCCAACGCCACCAACCGCACAATTACCTACTATTACCAAGGCACAGCCAGAACGTCTTATTTGACGTCACCGATTGGAAAAGGGAACCAGGGCGATACTGGGGCACAGGGGGTGACTGGACTCAGTTTGCAAGGGACTACAGGTTTGCAGGGTGTCACGGGTCTTGTTGGATTGAAAGCAGTAACATATGTACTCTCAGATATGGTATCCAATCTTCAAGGCTCCACGGGTATTTATGGGTGGTGTTGCCCTTCAGAAATGAATGGTTTGAATTTGATCTCTGGAGCTGCAGCAGGATCAACGGCTGGATACACGGGCTTATCGTTGATGATGCCCCGCCGGCTGCGTGCGGGCACACACGCTGACATGTGTTACACTGGTGTGGGAATCGCTTCTGGGGATAAGACGTCATCGATAATCAATATCAATACAAGCAATGACGACATTGCCACGAAGGATTTGATCTATGTAGACACACGGACGGTGCAGGGTGTGCCGCCCAAGGGAGTGTCTGTAACTTTATCGTTTGGGTGATCATGAGCATATCGGCTGGAACTTACACTATTGGTCCCGGATATGACTACACCTCGATAAGGGCGTTTGCCTCGGATATTGCCGCAAATCTTACCGGGGATTTGACGGGAGTCGTTAAAGCTTCTCATACGGAATACAACACAGCCTATTTCAATGCTCGAATTGTTCATCAATATACTCTCCTAATTGATAATGCGATCACCCGGACGAACCATCAGCAGGATAACACAATTACTTTTGATTCTTCAACAATCCCTTTTCAGGGTATTTATCTCCGACAGGATGCGGATGCCACATCTCTTGGCAGAATTATAGTTAGAAATCAGCACTTCAAAAGAATTAATGGTACTTTTCCTCTCAGGGGTCAGGACGCTGACATTTACTGCACTCAGAATACATATCCTTTCCGCGCTGAAATCTATAATAATGTTTTTGAAGACCAGACTGGGTCATGGTATGCAATCTGGACACACGGGGATGCTACTGGCGGAAATACGAACATCTACAACAATATCTTTTTTGGTGAACACCGCATAGGAATGGTAAATCAGAACTTTGGCCGACACGACTGTACGGTCACCAATAATCTTATTTGTGGATTCGGGGCTTATTCGCAGTATGGGACTGCATACGGTAAATCGATGACCAGATATGTGAATAATTATTTATGTAATCACACAGCGAATGAACTATCCGTGACAGACTCTACATGCATATGTAATGTTGGTGAGAATGTTAACGGTGGAACGCCCCTGGTTGGGCCAAATTACAGGATACCGGACACAGTGGCTTTGATTACTTCTGACTGGTCATCCAGTCGATTTGGGATACCCAATCCCCAGGGTGGTTTATGTTTCAAGGGGATCACGCCCGGGCATACGCAATATCTTAATGGTTTGCCGATCATTCCCGGGGAAGTCACGATCGGTGCTCTTTCAGAACCCAAACAAACAATGTTCAATACTTGAGGTAGATATGTTTCCAAACTCTCAGACATCCGGAACGGCTTATCAGACTCTCCTTGGAACTAAATACCTTTTTGATGGAGTTGCCTGGCAGCTGGATTCCACATCTCTTGGTTCGACTGGCTTACAGGGTATTACAGGGTTAGTTGGATCGACTGGTGTCCAAGGGGGCACTGGAGTAGGCGTGCAGGGTGACACCGGAATACAAGGGACAACAGGGGCCGGTATCCAAGGGGCTACTGGTACTCTTGGAATAGATGGAGCCACGGGTTTACAAGGGGCTACCGGAGCCGGTATCCAAGGTGCCACTGGAGTTGGTACCCAAGGCGTTACTGGATTGCAGGGGCAGACCGGAGTCCGTGGGATGACCGGCATTCAAGGTGTCACCGGGTTGGGCGTGACGGGTTTACAAGGTCCCACCGGGGTAGGGTTTACCGGTATACAGGGTACAACAGGCCCATCAGGGGGGCCCGTTGGTCAGACGGGTATTCAGGGGGTGACTGGAGTACCAGGGGGCTCTGTCGCATCGGACGGCACCACCGCTTACATAGTGGATTTGGCGACCATCAATCAGTACATGGTTCCTGCAGCTTATGGTTCGCTCTATTTTGGTAACTCATCCAACTACATAAATAACGGATTGATTGTTAAGACTATGGGTTCGGATAGATGGGATCGTTTTCAGGATTGGACATCTACAAACCCCTCTAAGTTGGTGACTGCTGATAGAACGGGGTTAAAAATACAGGCGGGTGGAGATGGAACGTATAAATTATCCGCAGGTGCCCATGTGGAATATGGGTCATCTGGGCAACGTGGATACTTATGGCCTTTTGTTGATGGTACCCGAATTCCCGGGGCACTCGGTATTATAGCACAACCGGCGTCCAATTCCCCTCAGGGCATGTGTACCGAAAGTATTGTCGGTCTAAGAACAGACCAATCAGTAGATTTAAGATTATCATGGAATGCGAACTCGACAGTAAAATGGCAAAACCTTTGGTTAAACATAGTTCGCATAGGTAGGTAACCACGATGACCGATAAAGACGTAATTATCAATTAATACACAATCAATAGGTATAGGAGGCCACACTATGGCACTGATGTATAATGAACAAAATGTGATTCTCTCAGCGGGCGCTTCATCGACCGGTGGTTTCACGATCTCCGGGTACGAACGCTTCTCGATTCAGGCGCCGACCTTCGCCAGTTATCTAAACACGGCCGTGGCTGCCGTGCGTATGGGCGTCTACAGCTCAGACTCCAGCACCTGGACGACGTTACTGGACGGCACGAACCTCCAGAACACCATCGTCCCGTCTCTGGCCGGGAACTGGGCAGTCGTTAAGGGCCCGTTGCCCTTCGACACAGTGCGTCTGGAGATGGATGGCACCAACTCTACGGCTACTGCAGCGATGTCTTTCAAAGTACGTGGGCAAGCGTACTAAATCATAAACACTTGTAGGGAGGATACCAGTATGGGAAACAGTGATCGAGTCAAAGTCGTGAACATGATGAAGACGGTCTACAAAGAGACCTTCAAGGAACGTGAAATCGTGATCCCGCCGAAGGGATCTGTGGAAATGCGTCGTGATGAGGCTGTGGAATTCCTCGGCACCATCAGTCCCGGGCTCGTAAACGGTGGTTTCCAGCCTAAGAACCTGGAGATTGAAGAGATCCCTGGCGGGGCAGTCGTGGAAATCCAGTGTGACTTATGCGGTGTGAAGTTTGAAAACGCTGCACAGCTTAAGGCTCACATCCCGCTGGTACACAAAGAGCAACTGGAAGAGAAAAAGGGTAGATAAATGCGACCCTCTGATGTAGTGCAGATAGCCCGTGACCAAATGGCAGATCCGAGTCAGAACTTCTGGACGGATCCCGAGCTCTATCGTTACATGACGATGGGTGTGAATATTCTGGTCTCGAAATGGCCAGAAACACTCGGTAAGGCCACGGCTACGATCGATGCTACTGCCAATGTCGCTAATTATGCTCTTCCCACGTCCACGGACACCACGGCTTTCGGATCTTATTTGAGTGTGAACTGGATTGCCCCGGGAAAAAGTCTCGCTGATGCACAGAATCTTGGTATCGGGTATCGGTTGAAGAAGATCGATGCCCGAGCCATGTATTGCACTCAGTCTGACTCGACTTCGATGGGGACTCCTGAGTATTATCGAGAAATTGATGGTGAGAAGTTCGGGGTCTTCCCGACGCCGGACTCTACCGGGTATTTTTTCATTGAATACACGGCAAAGAACGGTAATTACTCGTCGACTTCCAATTTCAGTAGTGATCTGGCGCCTTTTGCCCATCACTTACCGGATTATATTCTGTTCCGCGCTTTCTTGAAGGATCAGGAACTGCAAGCTCAGTCGACTATATATAAACAGCTCTGGGATGAGCATCTGGGTGAGATAGAAGAGAGCCTCTATCAAACGAGCAACTCCGATCGTATCGTGACCATCAAAGACGAGGATGTTTATCCCTCGACGGATCTTGGTATCGTATGATGAGGAGTCTGCATGTCGAAATACTCTGTACGCCTCGGTAACTTTGGCGGCGGCCTTAATAGCAAAGTTTCTCCCTGGCACGTCCCCACCAATCAGGCGACGGATTTATCCAATGTAGTTTTCAGCGACTTTGGGGCTGTACAGACTCGTCCGGGTAACTTATACCTGACGGCCACTGCAGTTGTGAATAATATCTCAACTTATAAGCCGGTTGGAACCGATGAACGTCTGATTGTGATGTACAACAACAATATGCTGGCGGCTTATACCGGAGATATTTCAGCGCTGGCGTCAGTCCATTCCGCTATGACCATTGCTACGGCACAGGGTGTTAATGACGAATTCCGCAGTCTCCAATATCTCGACCGTCTTTATTATAACACCGGTGGGACTTACTACACGCCTCGGCAGTACACAGGAACATCGATTGTACGTTGGGGGATGTATCCTCCTCCTCAGAGTCAGGCGGCTGCCAATGCCCCGTTAACGGCTCTGCCATCGACTAATGGCACGGTGGTTATTGGTCCTTGTCGGTATGCTGTTCTCTTCGAGGATAATGACGGAAACTATGGGGATTATGGAGTAGTGACTGATGAGATTACCACTACGTCTCAACAAGTCAGAATCATGAATGTCCCCGAGCCCAAGACCAATGATGGTGTCCGAGCCGTTCGTCTCCTCAGAAGTAAAACGAGTTTATCGGGGGTTTATTACTTCGTACCGCCCGCTTATGTTGGGCAAAGTAACGCAACGGGAACCAATACTTGGAATTCGCAGATATTCGATAACTGGTGTCCGGACTCAGCGCTGGTAGATCTGGCACCGACTGACATAGGCACTGTTCCGAGAATGTCCTGTTTTGTTCAGTTCCAGGGTCGCATTTTCGGTGGCAATGCAACCGGTACCAATCCGACCCGACTTTATTACAGTGAAATCGGACTCCCCAATAAGTTTCCGCAGCTCAACTATATTGATGTGGGCACCGGTGACGGGCATGCGATCAGAGCGATTGGGATACAGTCTAATGGTCTGGTGATTGGGAAGAACGATGGTCAAGGCAACGGATCCATGTATTTCCTCTACATGCCCGATAACGTGGTTTCCAACTGGACGCTTACTAAACTCGATTCAGACTACGGCGCCATTGCTGCTGATATGCCCAAGGCACTCAACGGTTCTATGTACCTCAACCGGTTTGGTGTTTTCGCTCTTACCGAGGCCATGGCCGGTAAGCTGGACGCTAATGCAGTCTCCGCGGATATCACGCCGGACATCTACGATCTGAACTATAAAAGGCTCACCGATACTCTCGGAGTGAATTTTCAGAACAAATTGTACTGGGCGGTACCGGGAAATGGGCAGTCTTACAACTCTCAGCTCCTACAGTACGATTACTATAACACGATTGCGAATGGAGCGGTGGGATCCTGGTCGGTGCATGATGCGACGGGTGAGCATTCTAAGCCTTATAATATCAAGTCTCTGACTGAGTATAATGGCCGGCTGCTTTATGCTTCGACTCTTTCCGGGCACGGGGATACGATATACGCGACGGAGCAGGAAGATTGGAACGATGATAACTGGAATGATGACGGTGAAGCAACCATTCACGCGTCCTATACAACGCCGTTAATTAAAGGGCTCCCGGAGCACGAAAGCAATGAGAAGGTTTGGCGATGGGTTTATCTGACCATGGGGATGGAGTCTCTTAAAGATGATTATATGGCTCTTGAGTACGCAGGTGATCTTACTGCTGAAACGCCTCAAGTTGAGCTCGTGACGATAAATTCTCATGCGTCTTGCTGGGGCATTGCGGAGTGGGGACAGAATGACTGGGGTGGCGGGCAACTTATTAGAAAAGTGCGGGTCGTTTTAAAGACTGTCTGTTCGAAAACTATCCAGCTGCGGTTTAAGACATATTCCCCCTACTCACGCTGGAAAGTTTATGACATCGAAGCTTTTTATAACTTAAGGGCGATTCGTCCCTAAAGGATAATTACTATGGCGAGAATTTCTATTGAGAAGTTTGGAATACTGGAGCCGGCGGTACAGGGCAGAATTCCTGTTGAGATGTGGCCGGAGGAGATAGTCTCCGACGCAGGTACTTTCCAGGCTGTACAGGGTAATATCGCGGCTGCGAAGAGTCAACCTCCTCGAAGGATGGCGGAGTCACAGTACAACTCCATTTCTTCAGAACTCCGGGACTATATACCGATTGAGAGATTACCGGTTTCCATGGTACGGACGGCTCAGGGTGAAATCACGCAGCAAGCAGCACCTATGACGCCTACGATTAACTTTGGGGCACCCACGCAGACGGCTCAGGGACAGGTAACACCGTCGGCGGCACCCATGGCACCCACGATCAATGCTCCCGTGCAGACTGCGTCAGCCGGCGGCTTATCGAGTGCTCCTAAACCTGTAGCTCCGGCGCCCTACACCTATGCACCGCAAGAGCCCACAACTGCTTTGGCCAAGCCAGTGGTAACGCCAGCGGTAACGCCAGCGGCGACCCCTGCCGGAACGGCGACGTCCACAACCAGAATTACCAAGGCTCAGTGGGACGCTCTTCCCGACTTTATGAGAGCGTCAATCCCCACATCGATGTGGCCGGCAGAGGCTGGAACACCGTCCAGTGGGACGACCACGACTTATACAGCGCCGGCATGGACGGCTGGTGCAACTCAGCAGATGTCTACGGCACAGTGGGATGCCATTCCTGATATAGTTAAACAGACGATTCCTGCGAATCAGCGCCCGGCTGCCGCAGGGGGATATAACTCTCCGCTCGAGCAGAAACCGACGCCGGACATTGCCAATAGCGGCAATCTTACTGGCATGAGCAATTTCTATCTCACATCGACCACCGATAAGAACACCAAAGTTATCAGTAATCCCGCGGTCACCGGCAGCTATACAACACCGCCCGGAACGACCCCTGGCACTGTGGATTATGATCAGGCACATCCCACGGGTACCGGGCAGCCCTCTACGCCTTACTACGACGCCAATGGCAACCGTTTGTCGGTCGACCCTACAACGGGGCTCCTGTATAGCAATGCGCCGATAAACGGGACGTCTACGCCGGCACAGGTTCCGGCGATCACCTACGCCACCAAAGTTTATGATGCCCCCACGCCGGAAACCCGTAAAGAGGTTTTATCACCGACCATCCGTTTGAATCCCGATGAAAAGACGGTCACCTATGGTTCGATCGGTAAAGTGGCCACTGTGACGGGTGAGAACACTCTTCAGCCGCCAGTAGTGCCTACTATATGGACGGCTAATGATACGGGCACTGTGGCCAGTGGGACGGGGTCCGGGTCACAGGGTTGGGGTGGGACGACTCAGACCAATGATCAATTTTATGGTAAGACTCCGACACAGGTGGTGAAACAGTATCAGCGTACGCCTGTAGCGAGACCTACTACCCCTACACCGACATTGGCGTCCGGCACCACGAATCAGAACACCTATAAGTTACCGGGGAATCTGCCGACGAAGACGATCACTCCGTCACAGGCCTATGACCGTTATACCAATCAGGAGTATAACACTTCGAAGAATTACCAGGCACAGAGTGAAAACCCTCAGGCTAATAAGATGATGGCTGCGGTGGGTAGCAATACGCAGGGACTCGGTAAGGTGAATGTCTCCAACAATCAATACAATCAGCAATGGAGTGAAAACACTCAGCAGCCGAAGGCTACGTATAATTCCAATCAGAATGTTTCACAGGTTCGGAACACGCAGGGGTATGGTGGTCAGCAATTAAAGCTTAATCAGTCTGGCAATCAGCAGTACCTGGCGCCGAACTCCATGGCTCTGACCAATCAGGCCAATAAGGCTTACCAGCCTTCGACGTATCAGACCTCGGGACCTGGCACCCAGGCTTACACTGAGGCAAAGCCACAGTATCAGACAGCCTCCAACCAGGGACAGGTCGCTAAGATCAACCAGCCGGCCTCTCAGGGGTATCAGAATCAAGCGCAGAGGATTAATCAGGGGCAGTTCAATCAGGCTTACACTGAGGCTGCTCCGAATTACCAGACTGCTTTCAACCAGGGTAAGACCCCCACGATGGGTGCAGTGACTGGTCCCGGGACTGATCAGTATCAGCAGCAGGGCTTAAACATGACCGGCACTGGTCTGCAGGCCTGGACGCCAAACACGAATTACAACGACATCAATAAGATCTACGACCTCCAGAAACAGCAGGCCACGGATCAGGCAACGACAGAGCGTAACAAGATGCTCGAGGACCTGGCTGCCAAGTATGCCGGTCAGGGCTTACAGGGTGGAGCTGCTTCTGGAGCCACCCGT
>Ga0315287_10007930_pt1 | contig 10685 bp, 12 predicted proteins | sample YL17G11_0_MG_FD_205037 | JGI IMG/M metagenome (GOLD analysis project Ga0315287, IMG submission 205037) | Sediment microbial communities from Yellowstone Lake, YNP, Wyoming, USA - YL17G11_0 | ecosystem: Environmental > Aquatic > Freshwater > Lake > Sediment | place: USA: Wyoming | collected...
TCCTGTGCTACACGAACGCGATCTTCAACCGCGACGGCGGCACGCACCTCACCGGCCTGCGCGCGGCGCTGACGCGGACGCTGAACGCCTGGGCCGTCGAGAACAAGCTCATCAAGGGCGACAAGGAGGGCCTGAGCGGCGAGGACGTGCGCGAGGGCCTCACCGCGGTCATCGCGATCAAGCACCCGGATCCCTCGTTCAACAACCAGCCCAAGGAAAAGCTGATCAACAACGAGGTCAAGGGGATCGTCGAGAACATCGTCAACGACAAGCTCGGCCGGTTCTTCGGCGAGAACCCGCGCTCGGCGAGGCTCATCCTCGAGAAGGCGGTGCTCGCGAGCCGGGCTCGCGAGGCGGCGCGCAAGGCGCGCGAGATGGTGACCCGCAAGGGCGTGCTCGACGGCGGCTCGCTGCCGGGCAAGCTCGCGGACTGCCAGTCCAAGGATCCCGCGGACTGCGAGATCTACATCGTCGAGGGCGACTCGGCCGGCGGCTCGGCCAAGCAGGGGCGCGATCGAAAGTTCCAGGCGATCCTGCCGCTCCGCGGCAAGATCCTCAACGTCGAGAAGGCCCGCCTCGACAAGATGGTCGCGTCGGAGGCGATCGCGAACCTCATCACCGCGCTCGGCACCGGCATCGGCGACGAGACGTTCAACTTCGAGAAGCTGCGCTACCACAAGATCATCATCATGACCGACGCCGACGTGGACGGCGCGCACATCCGCACGCTCCTGCTCACGCTCTTCTTCAGGCACATGCGCGGGCTCATCGAGCGCGGCCACCTGTACATAGCGCAGCCGCCGCTGTACCGGGTGCGCAAGGGCAAGCGCGACGTGTACATCAAGGACGAGATCGCGTTCCGCGAGTTCCTCATTTCGGCCAGCGCGGACACGATCGCGCTGCTCGACGACCGCGGCGCGCCGCTGGCCGTCGAGCGCACCGAGGAGGCGATCCGGCTCTCCATGTCGCGGCGGCAGGTGCTCGAGCGGATCGAGCGGTACAGCGACGCGCGCATCACCTCGGCGCTCTGCGCGGCGGGCATCGAGCGCGCGGACCTCGACGACGCCGCACGGCTCGAGGCCAAGCTGCGCGAGGCGCGGCGGCTCGTCGGGGCGGGCGCGATCAGCGTGGCGGCGCTCCCGGACGACGCCCACGGCGGCGCCAAGATCCGCGTCGTGGCCGGGATCAACGGCAACACGCGGACGCTGGAGTTCGACTTCGACTTCTTCTCGTCGCCCGAGTACAGGGATCTTCTGCGATCGCGGGATCGCGTGAACGGGTTCGGCCCCGGGCCGTACACGGTGCAGTCCGGCGACGAGCGTGTCGCGATCCCTACCCTCGACGAGCTGTGGCCGCTCGTGGATCGCGCGGTGCGCAAGGGGCTCGGCATCCAGCGCTACAAGGGCCTCGGCGAGATGAATCCCGAGCAGCTCTGGGATACGACGATGAACCCGGAAACGCGCACCCTCCTCCGGGTGATGCTGCAGGACTTCACCGAGGCGGATCAGATCTTCTCCATCCTCATGGGCGACCAGGTCGATCCGCGCCGCGAGTTCATCGAGCAGAACGCCCTCGCGGTCCGCAACCTGGATATCTGAGAGCAGCGGGCGAGATCAGACCGATCCGTCGGATCCGGCCGATCGGTCGGATCTCCCGCCCCCGCTTGACAGCACCAGAACCTGGAGCCACATTGGAAACTGGATAAACTCTTTCGGTTTTCTAGAGTGACCAATGCGTGACGACGCCCAAAGCGACAGGATCCTCGAAACCGGTCTGGAGAAGTTCCGCAAGTTCGGCATCCGCCGCGTGACCATGGACGAGATAGCGCGGGATCTGCGCATCAGCAAGAAGACCTTGTACCGGCACTTCCCGGACAAGGAGGCGCTCGTGCGCGCGTGCACCGACAGGATCGCGGGCACCGTGATCCCGATCGTGTCCGAGGCGCTCGGCCGCGACGGGCCACCCCTGGAGCGGATTGTCACCGCGTGGCGCGGCTTCGCGATGATCCCGCAGTTCCTGAGCGCCGAGCTCATCGCCGACCTCCAGGCGGATTACCCGCACATCTGGAAGGAGATCGACGAGCGGCGGCACGAGGTGATCGGGCGCTTCGAGAAGCTGATCGCGGACGGCGTGCGGTCCGGCGACATCCGCCCCGAGGTGCACCCCAGGGTCGCCATGCGGCTCATCCTCGCGGTGCTCGAGCAGGTGATGGTGCCGGACGTGCTCGCGAGGGGCGAGTTCACGCCGGCCGAGGCCGTGGGCACGATCCTCACGATCTTCTCGCGCGGGATGTGCGCGGCGGCGGCGCCGACTTTCGAGGAGCCGCGGCCATGAGGAAGGCGATACCGCTCATCCTGATCCTGCTCGGCGCGACGATCTACGTCTACTTCGCGCACATCCGGCCGAGCCGCGAGGTCGATCCCACGGTGCGGGCCACGGGCTCGATCGAGGCGGACGAGGTCTCCGTGTCGCCCAAGATGCCGGGCCGCATCGCCGCGATCGCCGCGGCCGAAGGGGAGAAGGTGCGCGCCGGGGCCGCGCTCGTGACGTTCGACTGCGCTGAGCTCGAGGCGCGCGTCGAGCAGGCCCGCGCGCAGGTGGAGCAGGCGCGGGCGGTGCTCGCCCAGGCGCAAGCGGCGTCGCGCCAGGCGCGGTCGCAGATGCGGCCGCTCGAGGTGCAGAGGAAGAGCGCCGAGCGCGAGAGGGCACGCACGGAGAACCTCAAGGCGGTGGACAGCGTCTCCGGGTACGCGGTGGATCAGGCCTCGACCGCGGTGGAGGCTGCCTCGGGGCAGATCGGCGTGGTGAAGAGCGGTGCTGCGGTGGCGGATCGCGCGGTCGCCGTGGCCGCGGCCCAGGTGGCGCTCGCCGAGAAAGGCGTCGCCGCGGTCGAGGTGCAGCGGTCCGAATGCTCGCTCCTCGCGCCGGCGGACGGCGTGGTGCTCGCGCGAAACTACGAGCCGGGCGAGATCGCCCTCCCGGGCGCGTCGATCCTCGAGATCGGGCAGCTCGATCGCGTGCACACGTGGATCTACGTCGCGAACGCCGAGGTCGGTCGCGTGCACATCGGGCAGAAGGTGGAGCTCGTCGCCGACACGTACCCGGGACGGGCGTTCGTGGGCACGGTCGTCCGCGTCAACGAGCGCGCCGAGTTCACGCCCAAATCGATCCAGACCAAGGACGACAGGACGCGCCTCGTGTTCGGCGTCAAGGTCGAGATCGACAACGGGGACGGGGCGCTCCTGCCCGGGATGCCGGTGGAGGCGGCGCTCGTCGAGGCCGCGAAGGCCGCGACGCGCTGAGCGCATGGAAAGCGCGCTCGCCATTCGGGGGCTCGCGAAGCGGTTCGGGGAGACGACCGCGCTCGCCGGGCTCGATCTCGAAGTCGCCCCCGGGGAGGTGTTCGGCCTCGTCGGCCCTGACGGCGCCGGCAAGACGACCGCGATGCGCCTCGCGGCCGGCCTCCTCGCGCCCGACGCGGGGACGATCGAGGCGCTCGGCGCCGAGATCCCGAGGAGGATCGCCGAGGTGCGGCCGCGCATCGGCTACATGCCGCAGCAGTACAGCCTGTACGGCGATCTGTCGGTCGCGGAGAACCTGCGCTTCTTCGCGGGGATGTACGGCGTGCCGAGGAAGGCGTTCCGCGAGCGCTCCGCGCGGCTCCTCGACATGGCGCGCCTCTCGGAGTTTTGCGAACGGCCCGCGGCCGCGCTCTCCGGCGGCATGTACAAGAAGCTCGCGCTCGCCTGCGCGCTCGTGCACGCGCCCGAGCTCCTCCTCCTCGACGAGCCGACGAACGGCGTCGACCCCGTGAGCCGGCGCGAGCTTTGGGCGTTCCTGCGGGAGCAGGTCGGCGCCGGCGTCGCGGTGCTGTACTCCACGCCGTACATGGAGGAGGCGGCGCGCTGCGATCGCGTGGGGCTCGTCGTCGACGGCCGGATCCGCGCGACGGGGCGGCCCGCGGATCTGATCGCCGCGCACGGCGAGGCGGCCGCGTCGTTCGAGGACGTCTTCCTGGCGCTCACGTCGTCGGGGGCCCCCGAGGCGGCGCCGTGACGACACCCGAGCGCGAGCGCGTCATCGAGATCGAGGGGCTCGTGCGCCTGTTCGGCACGTTCCGCGCGGTGGACGACATCTCGTTCCACGTCGAGCGCGGCGAGGTGTTCGGCTTCCTCGGCGCGAACGGCGCGGGCAAGTCGACGACGATCCGCATCCTGTGCGGCCTGCTCGCCCCCTCGGCGGGCAGGGGGCACGTGCTCGCGTACGACGTCGCGACCGGGCTCGAGCGCGTCAAGCCGCACGTCGGCTACATGTCGCAGAAGTTCTCGCTGTACCCGGATCTCACGGTGATCGAGAACCTCGAGTTCTTCGGCGGGGTGTACGGCGTGCGCGGCGCCGCGCTCGAGGCGCGGATCCGCGCGGCCGTATCCGAGGCGGGGCTCGCGGGCAAGGAGCGCGCCCTGGCCGGGGATCTCGCGGGGGGCTTCAAGCAGCGGCTCGCGCTCGGCGCAGCGCTCCTGCACGAGCCGGACCTCCTGTTCCTCGACGAGCCGACGGCCGGCGTGGCGCCGCTCGCGCGGCGGGCGTTCTGGAGCCTCATCCGGGAGCTCGCGTCGAAGGGCGTCACGGTGTTCGTCACGAGCCACTACATGGACGAGGTCGAGAAGTGCAACCGCATCGCGCTCATGAGCCGCGGCCGCATCGTCGCGCTCGACACGCCCGCGGGACTCAAGCGGGATCCCCGCGTCGTCGCCGCCGGGTGCACGAGCCCGACCCTCGAGGACGTCTTCGTCGCGCTCCTCGGCGCGGAGGCGCGGCCGTGATCCGCCGCATCGCGCACATCGCCGCCAAGGAGGCGCGCCACATCGCCCGGGACTTCCGCACCGTGTACCTCGCGCTCGGCATCCCGCTCGTGCTGCTGCTCCTGTTCGGCTACGCGCTCACCATGGACGTCGTCGACATCCCCGCCGCGGTCGTCGACTCGGACAAGACCGCCGCATCGCGGGACGTCGCGGCGGCGTTCGAGCGCACCGGACTCTTCTCGATCGTCTCGCGGATCGACGACGCGGGCGACGTCGAAGGGCTCTTCGTCCGAGGCGCGGCCAAGGTCGCGATCGTCATCCCGCGCGAGCTCGGCCGCTCCCTAGCCCGAGGGGAGCGGGTGTCCGTGCAGATCCTCGCTGACGGCACCGACGCCAACACGGCCGCCATCGCCGTCGGCTACTCGGCGGCGATCGCGCAGAACCGCACCATGGAGCTCGCCTCGAGGGTGCTCGCGGCGCTCGGCGCGTCCGGCGCCCGCGCGCCGAAGATCGCGATCGACGTCCGATCGCGGAACCGCTTCAACCCGGCGCTCAGGTCGCAGTGGTACATGGTGCCCGGCCTCATCGCGCTCATCATGTCGATGATGTCCGCGATGCTCATGTCGCTCACCGTGGCGCGCGAGTGGGAGCGGGGCACCATGGAGCAGCTCCTCGCGACCCCGGTCCGGCCCCTGGAGATCGTCGCGGGCAAGCTCATCCCGTACTTCGTGATAGGGCTCCTGCAGCTCTCTCTCATCACCGCGGCCGGGGTAGCGCTGTTCGACGTGCCGCTGCGGGGCGGCCTCCTGCCGCTTTTCGGAGTGTCGAGCCTGTTCCTCGTCGGCGCGCTCGGCCAGGGGCTGCTCATTTCGATCGCGACGCGAAAGCAGCAGCTCGCCATGCAGCTCGCGCTCCTCACGTCGATGCTGCCTTCGATGCTCCTCTCGGGCTTCATGTCGCCGATCTCCTCGATGCCGGAGCTCGTCCAGCTCATCTCGCGGATCGTGCCGGCGCGGTACTTCCTCGTCGTGCTGCGCGACCTGTTCCTCAAGGGCTCGGAGCTGTCCGCCCTGTGGCCGGAGCTCGCGGCGCTCGCCGTCTTCGCCGCCGTCATGCTCGCCGCCTGCGCGGCGCGTCTCAAAACGAGGATCGACGCATGATGCGGATCGTGCAGCGGGTGGCGAAGAAGGAGCTGATCCAAACGTTCCGCGATCGGAAGATGCTCGGCGTCCTGCTCATCGCGCCCATCATCCAGGTCGTGCTGTTCGGCTTCGCGGTGAACCTAGATCTGACCGCGCAGCCGCTCGCCGTCGCCGACGCGGACCGCTCCCGCGAGAGCCGGGAGATCGTCCGGGCGATCGCCGAGGACGACGGGTTCACGCTCGCCGTGTCCGCCCGCGACGAGGCCGAGGCCGAGGGCGCGCTCGACACTGGCGACGCGTCGCTCGCGCTCCTCGTCCCGCGCGGGTACGCCGCGCGGCTCGCCGAGGGACGCGCCGAGGTCGCCCTCGTCGTCGACGGCTCGGACTCGAACACCGCGGTGCGCGCGGGGCAGGAGGCGGGGCAGATCCTGACCGCGCAGGCAATCGGCGGGCAGCGCGGGAAGATCGAGGCCGCGCTCGCGGCGTCGGGCCGGTCGGCGGACCGCGGGATCCCGCAGCTCGTGATCGAGCCGCGCGTCCTCTTCAACCCGCAGCTCCGCTCGGCGGTCTTCCTCGTGCCCGGCGTGCTCGCGCTCGTGCTCGCCGTCATCACGATGATGCTCACGGCCATGGGGCTCACCCGCGAGAAGGAGCTCGGCACGCTCGAGCAGCTCATGGTCACGCCGATCCGCCCGGCGGAGCTGATGCTCGGCAAGACGCTCCCGTTCGCCGTGCTCGGGCTCCTCGATCTCGGCGTGGCGCTGTCGGTCGCGGTCGTCGTGTTCGATCTCCCGGTGCACGGCTCGCTCGTGGAGATCTATGCCGCGACGCTCCTGTACCTCATGACGACGCTCGGCATGGGGCTGTTCATCTCGACGGTCTCGGCGACGCAGCAGCAGGCGATGCTCACGACGTTCTTCTTCCTCCTGCCCGCGCTCATGCTGTCGGGGCTCGTCTTTCCGATCGACAACATGCCCGAGCCGGTGCAGTGGCTCACGCAGGCGAACCCGCTGCGGCACTACATCGAGATCGTGCGCGGCGTGCTCGTCAAGGGCGCCTCGCTCTCCGATCTGTGGCGCCAGGCCGCGACGCTCGCCGGCCTCGGGGTCCTCGTCCTCGGCAGCGCGTCGCTCCGGTTCCGCAAGCGGATCGCGTGAGGCGTCGCGGTCGGCGACGTGTGCTATAGTCCCCCCAATGCGCTTCGAGTGGGATGTTGGAAAAGCCGCGCGCAATCTGGCGAAGCACGGACTCTCGTTCCAAGAGGCGGCCACGGTCCTCGGCGATCCGTTGTCGGTGACCTTCTCCGATCCCGACCACTCGCGCGCAGAGGATCGGTTCATCACGATAGGGCACACTCGACGGGGGCGTCTGGTGCTCGTTGCGCACGCGGACCGCGGGAGGAACGTTAGGATCGTCAGCGCGCGTGAGGCGACGGCGAGCGAAAGGAAAATCTATGAAGAAAGCGGCAAGTAAAAAACCGACGCGGGACGAGCTCAGGCCCGAGTACGAGCTGGCGGATCGCATCGCGGAAGGAGTCCGCGGAAAGTACGTCGCGGAGTACCGCCGCGGGACGAACCTCGTCCTCCTCGACCCGGATGTCGCCGGTGCGTTCGAGAACGACGCCGCGGTGAACGAGGCGCTGCGCCTCGCCCTGAAGCTGGCCGATCTCCCGCGCCCGAAGAAAGCCAAGCGCACCCCACACAACGCGACGACGTAAAGACCACCAACTCCCTCGGCATCACGCTTGTCCTCGCCGGCGCCTCGCTCAGGTTCAGGAAGCGGATCGCGTGACCCTCCCACCGTCCCGACCGACAAGGTCGGTATCGCGTTGCCGTCCGTCCGGTTTGGGCTTTAATGTCACCTTGTGGGGGTCGGAGGTCGATTCCAGATGAAGGCGTCTCTCTCGGACACGGTGCGGATGAGCCTCGCGCTCGCGCGCAGCGCCCTGCTCGCGCCCCGGCCGTTCCTGCTCTACCTGAAGCCCACGGCGCGCTGCGATCTGCGCTGCGCGATCTGCAACCGCTGGAAGGAGTCGAGCTCGACCGAGGAGGAGCTCTCCCTCGACGAGATCAAGCGCGTGCTCGCCAAGTTCCGCGCCGCGGGCGCCGAGATCGTCACGCTCTGGGGCGGCGAGCCGACGCTGCGCCGGGATCTCCCCGAGATCCTCGCCGAGGCGAAGCGGCTCGGCATGCGCACCTCCATGTGCACGAACTGCAACTCCCTCGCCAAGAAGGCGGACGCGGTGCTGCCGAACCTCGACACGCTCCTGTGCTCCCTCGACGGCTACGGCGAGACGCACGACGCGCAGCGGGGCGTCCCGGGGCTCTTCGACCGGGTGCTCGCGGCGCTCGGCGAGGCGAAGCGCTTCCCGCACCTGCGGCTCAAGATCTGGGCCACGGTGCACACGCGGAACGCGGGCCAGCAGGAGCGGCTCGCCCAGCTCGCCCGGGAGCACGGCGCGTGGATCGAGTTCTTCCCGGTGTCGCGGATCCCGGGCTACAACAACGCGACGGTGCCGGACGCCGCGATGCTCGCCGAGGTGTTCGCGGAAGTCGCGCGGCTGAAGCGGGCCGGATACCCGGTCTGGAACGCGGACCGCGTGATCGACAAGATGGCGCGCAACGCGCCGTTCCGATGCAACTTCGGGCACGCGTCGATTCACATGGACCACAAGGGGACGGTCTACTCCTGCGAGGATCCGGCCGGCACGCCGATCCACGTCTGGGGGCCGCTCGCGGGCATCGACCTCGAGGAGCTGTACGCGTCGGCCGAGTTCAAGGCCGTGGCAAAGAGGCTCGAGAGCTGCGGCCGGTGCCGCCTGCCGTGCGTCGTCGAGCTCGCCGACAACCTCACCGCCGATCTCGGCAGCATGTTCCTCCAGTCCTTGACGCGCTGAGAGCGTTCAGGCCGCCGGCCGCGCGAGGGCGACGATACCGCGCAGGAGGAGGAGGAAGATCACGGCGTGGACGATCGTGCCGACGATGCCGAGCAGCGCCTGCACGAGGAGCATCGCCTCGATGCCCAGCTCGCCGCCGAGGAAGGATCCGGCCCAGCCCGCGGCCGGGCCGACCACCGAGACGACGAGCCCCATCACCGCCGCCGCGAGGAGCCACGACGCCGCGTCGCGCCGATGCCTCCGCACGGCGGTGAGTACGACCGCGAGCAGCGCGATCTGCAGGCCCACGTTCACGAGCCATGACAGCCCGCTGCTCATCCAGATGAGGCCCATCGACCCCTCTTCTCCGAGCCCGAATCCGCCGAGATCCGCCATGTGCGCCCTCCTCGCCGCCGACCGCGATCCGGATATCTCACTTTCCCGCACGGCTGTCCCCCGCCGCCGTTTCTTTTTCCCGGCTCGGGCGTCAAAATAGCCGCGCACCTTGGAGGAACGACGACCGTGAGCGCACGCCGCGACGACGACGAGACCCTCGTGGCCCGGGCCGACGCCGGCGACGCCGCCGCGTTCACCGCCCTGTACCGCGCCCACGGGGGGTGGGTCTTCGGCCTCGCGCTCCGCTTCACCGGCAACCGCGACGACGCCCTCGACGTGGCGCAGGAGAGCTTCGGCACGCTGTTCGGCAAGTTCCCGGGCTTCGCGCTCGCGACGTCGATCCGCGCGTTCCTCTACCCCGTGGTGCGCCACACCGCGATCTCGCTTTTGCGCAAGCGGAGGAGGATCGTCCCGCTGGACGTCGGGGCGCTGCGGGCCGCGGAGCCGTCCCTGGGCTGGAGCCCGGAAACGCCCTCGGAGTTCGACCGGATGATCGCAGAGCTCCCCGACGAGCAGCGGGAGGTCGTGCGCCTGCGCTTCGGCCTCGACCTCAAGCTCGAGGAGATCGCCGAGGCGCTCGGCGTCCCGGTCGGCACGGTCAAGTCGCGCCTCCACAACGCCCTGAAGGCGCTCCGCGCGCAGGTCGGGTGAAGAAGTTCCGGGGGCCAATTCCGCGGGGCCAATTCCGCGGTTGCGGCCGTCGTCTCTTCGGGTATCATCCCGGCTGTGCCGAGGCGCTTCGCCTTCGCGCCGCAAGAAAAGGGCTTCGAAGATGAGCATCGATCTCTCTGTGGTGGACGCGATCGTCTCGCGCGTCGGCAAAGATGCGACGAAGGCGATCCCGGTGCTGCAGGCCGTTCAGGAGAAGTTCCGCTACGTCCCGCTCGAGGCGATCGAGCGGATCGCGGCCGCGACCGAGATGACCGAGTCGCAGCTCTTCGGCGTCGCGACGTTCTACGCCCAGTTCCGGCTGAAGCCGATCGGCGAGCGGCTCGTGCGCGTTTGTCATGGCACGGCGTGCCACGTGGGTGGCGCCGTAGGGATCAGCGAGGCGATGGAGGCGCGGCTCGGCGTCAAGGACGGCGAGAACACGCCCGATCTCAGGTACACGCTCGAGTCGGTGGCCTGCGTCGGCTGCTGCTCGCTCGCGCCGGTCGTGATGGTGGACAAGAAGACGTTCGCCAAGCTGGACCGCAAGAAGGCGGCCCAGATCATCGACGACATCGAGAGCGCCTCCGGAGGTCCGCGATGACCGCGCAGAAGAAGACGATCGTGGTCGGCATGAGCACGTGCAACATCGCGGCCGGCGCGGAGGAAGTCTACGGGTACCTCGAGGAGCGCGTCGCCTCCGGCCTCGACGCGACGCTCTCGATCACCGGCTGCTTCGGCATGTGCTTCGCCGAGCCGCAGGTGCAGGTGGTGGGCCCGGGCGGCTCGCGCCGCATGTACGCCAACGTGAACCGGAATCGC
>Ga0315287_10007931_pt1 | contig 10684 bp, 7 predicted proteins | sample YL17G11_0_MG_FD_205037 | JGI IMG/M metagenome (GOLD analysis project Ga0315287, IMG submission 205037) | Sediment microbial communities from Yellowstone Lake, YNP, Wyoming, USA - YL17G11_0 | ecosystem: Environmental > Aquatic > Freshwater > Lake > Sediment | place: USA: Wyoming | collected...
CGAACAGGTGCGCGAGTTCGAAACCGTGCAGAAACACAGCAGTCGCGTGCGCGAAGCGGGCGCCGAACTGTCGGTGCGCGAAGCCGATCTGGCTCGGATCGAAGAAGAACTGCGCGCCCGAAGCAGCGCCGAGACCGATCTCGAGCGTCAGCTGCGGTTGCTGATCACGTTCTGATCTGGCGGGCTTGCGATCACTCTTCTTCGGGCCCGCTGAACGGCTCGTCCTCTTCGAACTCGCCGGGCGGAAAGAGTTCCTCGTCGGGCTCGTCGGTCTCGGTGCGAACGCCGAGATCGATGTCTTCCTCGTAGCGGACCGTGCCGTCGTCCTCGTCCTCGAGCAGCGGCGCCATCGGACGCGGCTGCTTGCGGGGCGCCGGCGCCGGCGGAGTCGGCGCGACCTTGGGTCGCTCGCGCTGATCGGCGCCGCATCTCGGACATAGCGGCAGCGGCTTGTTCAAGTCGTAGAACTTCGCGGCGCAGCGGAAGCAGGTCCACTTCGTCCCGAGCTTCGTTGCTGCAGCGGTGCCGGCCTTCACCACGATGGTGCGCGCCGGCTTCTTCGATCTCGGCTTCGCGCTCTTCGTCACGATGGGGCGGGCGGGCGGCGGGGCCGGCGTAACTTTCTCCTTGATCGCCGACTTGGTCGGCGGCTGCAACGGCTTCGCAGCCTTGGTGACAGCTTTGACAACAGCCTTCAGGAGAGCCCTCGGCGTTGACACGGGTTTCGCGGGCGCCGCCTTCTCGGTGGCGACGGGCTTCTTCGAGGGGGCGGGCTTCTTCGAGGGGGCGGGCTTTTTTGCAACGCTCGCCGACTTCTTCGAACCGCCTCGCTTGGCGCTCGATTTCTTCGCGGTCGCCATCATTTCGTCCTCGACGCGAGTACCAAACCCGCGTCCTGGGCGCGCCGGACGCCTGCGCGCATGTCTTCTTCTCCGTCGACCTTTGCGTGGTCGATCTCGACCCATTGATCCGTCGGAACTTTGATTGCTCCGACGGCGAGCCAACGTCGCGCAAGCGCATCGAGCGCCTCGCGCGCAGTCTGCGGTGAATCACCGCCTGCTGCATTCTTCACCGGTGCGTACTCGTCCTCACGTGCAACCTCGACGAGCGCGACGTGCTGCGCAGCCGGCAGCGCGTCGAAGAGGAAACGCTCGAGCTTGTGTCCGTTGGGCTCGGCCGGCTTCACGGCGCGGCCGTCGGCATCGATGAACGGAATCTTCTTGGCCGACGCGTGATAGGGCAGGTAGCGCTCGGCATCCGCCGCAATGCGCCGCGCGAACGCGACGTCGAGCGCATGGATCGCAATGCTGCCGGCCCAGTAGACGAGTTCGCCCGAGGCGTCCTTCTGGTAGCGATGTTCGTCGTCGATCTCGGTGTACTCGACGATTCCGATGTGGCCGTCGACGCGCGCCAGCACGCCGACCTTCTCGAGCGGGTCGAGCTTGCGTACCACCTTCGCCGACATCTCGGCGCCAGCGCGGTCGTGGAGCCCGAGGAACACCGGGTCGGCGAGTTGAATCAGCGGATTGTCCACCTGGTAGTAGGAGATCGTGGTAATGCCGCGCGCGCTCATGTCGTCGAGCGCGCCGGAGTCGGCCAGGGCCTCGAAGGAGCCGCCGTGCCCGTTTGGGCTTTCCGCGATGCGGCCGCGCGACTCGAGCAGCAATCGCCCTTCGAAGTCGAGCGCCGGCGCCATGCTCTGGCATAGAAAGTAGACGTCTTCGCGCGGCAGCCCGAAGTATTTTTGTTCGGCGAAATAGGCACGGGTCGGGGCATCCGTCGCAGGGCTCGTCATCACGTACCACGGGATCTGAGCGGTAAAGCGACGGCGCGCACCCCGGATCTTCTGCGCGTGGAGTTCGAAGAGCGTGCGACCGGTGACGGGACCGAGCGGAAAGACTCCCTTGGGACCTTCGAAGCCGAGCCGGGTTCCCTGGCCACCAGCCACCACCATGACCGCGACGCGACCGCCACGGAGCAGCGCCTCGCCGCGCTCGCGCGCCTCCGCGCGCCGAGCCGGACTGCCGCCGTAGGCCGGTAGACATTCGACCGGCGCGGGCTCGAGATTCCGAGCCCCGGGGCTCGCGAGCGAGCGCGTATGCTCGTGGACGCGACGCAGCTCGGCCAGCTCGATGGCGGCCGCCTGCCTGGCCAGCGCTTGACGCGCAGCCTCGTCGAGCTGGTTCCAGAAGCGGAATACGTGCCCCTGGCCGAACTCGTCGTAGTGTCTCTTCAGTAGATCGATCGGCTGTTGCATGTCGCAGATTCGCCGGGGGGTTCGATCGGCGCCCGCGAATAGCACAGCGAGCGGATCAAGCAAAGCACGAGCGGGGATCGGCTTCCCGGCGGGCCGAGCCGGGCGCGTCCGCGACCGCACGAGCCGGACCTCGATGATTTGACATAATATATCTTATCGGACATTTTGATGTCGGCGCAAAGTGGGAATGGCCGACATGGGCGACGCGCGAACACTGACGATGAGCCCAACGAACTGAACCGACTCGAGGTCCTGGGCCGCGCAGTAGAGCCGCGGGGCTCGTCTCGCCCAAGCGCGGACGCCCGAGCAACCAAGAGCTCCCCGCGGCGGTCCGGGTTCGAGCAGTGGAGCCGGCCGTGTCTCGGCGAGCTCGTTCAGATCGATGGCTGTGACCACGAGTGGTTCGAGGATCGTGGGCCGCGCTGCACGGTGCTGGTCGGTGTCGACGACGCGACGAGTCGGCTGATGGAGCTTCGCTTCGTGGTGTCGGAGTCCGCCTTCGACTACTTCGGGTCGGCCCGATCGTAGCTCGAGCGACACGGCAAGCGGCCTTCGAGGCCAAGAAGACGGCCGGGATCACGCAGTTGAAGCGAGCGGAGCCGGCCCGGGCGGCTCGCCGATCACACAGTCGGACGGCGAGCCCAGCGCCGAGCGGGTTCGAGGTCGCGCCGTGCTGCTCGCTCCTCGCGTACCTTCCCGGCTCGGACAGCAGCGATCTCGCCAACAACACCCCGACGGCCGGTGTCGCGGACTTTCAGTCGGCGCTCAGCTGGGACGAGGTCCTCGCGCCGGGCGGCAGCTACTCGGATCGCGGCGCTCCGCAGCTCAGATCGTCGCCGGGCTTTCGCGACCGAAGGCGTTGTTGTAATGCGATGGTTGTGGTCCGAGGATTGGGTCCGGTGTCAGTCGGAGCGGTTTCGAGAACGGAGATCCACTGTTCTGGAACCGGAGAGGCCGTTCGACGGGCTCGAACGAGACGGACCCAATCAGAGGACCACAACCGACGGCTTCAAGAGGCTGATGAAGGGCGACACCGGGCACATGCACGACATCGACCCGCAGGCGACCTGGTTCCAGGCCACGCGGGCTCTCCAGACCCGGATCGAGCGGAGCGATCTCGACGGTCCAAAGCAACTCGAGGCGATCGAGCAGGCGGCGCAGCTCACGCATGACGGGGCGAAGAAGTGCTACGCGCCGATCGGGTGAGCATGCGCGGCGCGGTCCGGCGTGGCGCCGCCGTCGTGGCGTTCGTCGGGATCGTCGGCGTCCTCGTCGAGATCGCGCTGCGCGTGGCGCCCGGGGCGCTGATCCCGCTGCGCTTGCTCGAGCGCTTCGAGCCCTCGCTGCGCGATGGGATCGCGCGCGAGCTGGGCCTGAACACGGCATCGCAGACCTGGATCCTCGAGCGCGACGACGGAGGACCGCTGCTCCGTCTCTTCAAGCCGCACGCCACGGTCTCCTACGACGTCGGCGACGGCATCCGGCACAGCTACGCGATGGACGAGCTCGGCTTCTGCAACGCCGCTCGCGACGCGTGGTCGCGAGCGCAGATCGACGTGCTCGCAATCGGCGACTCCTTCACCGCCTGTCTGATCGGGTCGCCCGAGGCCACCTGGCCGAGCCAGCTCGGGCAGCTACTGGGGCTCTCGACGTACAACTTCGGCTTGAGCGGCATCGGTCCCTACGAGTACGTCCAGATCCTGCGCCGCTTCGGGTTGAGCAAGCACCCGCGCGTCGTGGTGATGCACCTCTACGAGGGCAACGATCTCCGGGATGCGCTCTTCGTGCAGGCGGCGCGTGGAGCACCGCGACCTGTCGCGCTCGGCGGCGCCGAGCGCTACGACCTCACCCCCGTGCTCGACCACCCGCTCGGGCGCAACAGCCGCGCCGTCGATCTCGCGGTGGTCTGGACCGCGCGCGCGCTCGAGGGGCTGCGCCCGCTGCGCTCGGCCGCCGCCGCAGCCGTCGATTTCCGTTACGAGCTGCGCCTCGGCGAGCGCGTCTTCGCCTTCAATCCGCAGAACACCGATCAGGACGAGGTGCGCCATGCGCGCGCGTTGCAGTTGGGCGCGGTGTCGCTCGCCGTCTTCGACGAGCCGCTCGAGCGCTTCGCCGCCATGGCGCGCGAGCACGGCTTCGTGCCGATCGTCTCCTACGCGCCCTCGGCGCACACCGTGTACGCGCCCTTCGTCCACTTCGCGGATCCCGCGCTCGCCGAGCTGATGCCCTGGTTCAGCGCCGCCCAGCGCCGCCATCTCGCCGAGCGAGCCGGCGCACTCGGCCTGGTCTGGGTCGATCAGACACCCGCCTTCCAGGCTGCCGCCCGCGAGCGGCAGGGCCGCGACCTCCTCTACGAGGCGACTGCGCTTCACTGTTCGGTGTCGGGCCACCGCCTGTCGGCCGAGATCCTGGCCCAGGTGATCCGCGGGCTCGGCCTCGTCGCCGCATCGCCGGCCGACGCGGCGACGCCGTAGCGGGGACGCGGCCGCACCGATCGATGCAGCGGCAGACCCTCAGGTGCGGAGCTTCACGATGCGTCGATAGGCGGCGTTCGGGCCCGCGACGAGCTCGTCGTGACACGGCGCAGCCGGGCGTGAGGGTGTCGCGGCTCGCCGCTTCCTGACCCCGCTGCGGCCAGCGCGAGAAGGCGACTTCGGTGCTCGGCATGCCAGGCTCTCCTCTGCAAATCCCTCCGATGAGATGAGACATCATCCCCCGCAGAAGCGCCGCATCCGCGCCGCGCAGCAGCGCGCCGCCGCTCCTGGTGGGTCCGATGAGGTCGCGTGACGACGAATCCCAGTGGGTGGGCGCACAAAGAGCTAGCGGATGTGTCCGACCTGGGTGTAGGGTGAAACTCCGCATTCCGCCCGCAAGGAGCACCCCCATGCGAAGCTCGCTCGCGACTCTCCTCGTCGTCTCGCTCGCCCTCCTCGCCGCTCCGGTGCAGGGACGCGCGCAGGAGCCGAGCCCCGGCGTAGTCGATCCGGCGGTCCGCGAGACCCTGGCGGCGCAGGGGACGGCGCGCGTGCTCATCGCCTTCGCGGTGCCGGCGCTCGCGCGGCTCGGCCCCGAGGCCCTCGGCACGGAGCCGGCTCGCGCAGCGATCGGCGCGGCCTGCGAGGGCCTCGTCGCCGGCTTCGAGCCCGGCGAGTTCACGCTGCGACACCGCTACGGTTCAGTGAACGCGCTGGCCGGCGACCTCTCGGCGGCGGGTCTCGAGCGGCTCCTCGCCGACCCGGGCGTCCTGCGCGTCGATCTGGACGAGGGGGGCACCGGCCAGCTCGCGGAGGCCGTGCCGCTTGCGACCCTCGACGAGGTGCAGGCGCTCGGCCTCAGCGGCGTCGGCGTCACCGTCGCCGTCATCGACAGCGGGCTCGACACGGATCACCCAGACCTCGGCGACGACTTGGTCGCGGAGCAGTGCTTCTGCAGCGGGCCGGCGGGCAGCACGGGATGCTGCCCCAACGGCGCCGACAGCCAGAGCGGCGCGGGCGCCGCCGAGGACGATCACGGCCACGGCACCAACGTGACCGGCATCATCACCTCGCGCGGCACCGTGGCTCCGCTCGGTGGAGCGCCCGACGCGGGCATCGTCGCCGTGAAGGTGCTCGACAACAACAACGCCTTCTGCTGCGTGTCCGACGTCGTCGCCGCGCTCGACTGGATCATCCAGAACCGACCCGATGTCGACCTCGTCAACATGAGCCTCGGGACGAGTGCACTCTTCGGCGGAACCTGCGACAACGCCAACGCCAACACGATGGCCCTCGCCACTGCCATCGACACGCTCCGCACTCACGGCGTCCCGGTCTTCGTCTCGGCCGGCAACGACGGCTCAGGCACGCAGATGACCGCGCCGGCCTGCGTCGCCAACGCGATCGCAGTCGGCGCGGTCTGGGACTCGAACGTGGGCTCCCAGACGGCGGATGGCTGCACCGACGCCACCACGGCCGCCGACCAGGTGACCTGCTTCAGCAACAGCGACGCGGCGACGGACCTCTTCGCTCCAGGCGCGCCGATGCTCTCGACCGGGCTCAGCGGCGGGACCTCGACCTTCTACGGCACCTCCCAGGCCTCGCCGCTCGCCGCGGCGTGCGCGGCGCTGCTGCTCGAGGACAACCCCGCGCTCACGCCCGACGCGATCGAGACCGCGCTCGAAAGCTCCCCGACGCTCGTCACCGACGCGACCAACGGCCTCGCCTTCCCGCGTCTCGACTGCCGCGCCGCGCTCGGCAACCGGCCGCCGGTCGCGCGCTGCAACGACGTGAGCGTTCCGACCGATCCGGGGCTCTGCTCCGCCGCGGTGGCCTCCGTCGACGACGGGTCGTCGGATCCCGAAGGCGGCGCCTTGACGCTTGCGCAGGTGCCGCCCGGGCCCTACGGCCTCGGCCCCACCCCCGTCGTGCTCACCGTGACCGATCCCGAGGGCGCGACGGATCACTGCACCGCGACCGTCAGCGTCATCGACTCCGAGCTCCCGACGCTCGCGGTGAGCCTCGCGCCCGATGTGCTCTGGCCGCCGAACCACAAGCTCCGGACGGTGCGTGCCACGGTGGCCGCGAGCGACAACTGCGACCCGAGCCCGCAGCTCCGCCTGCTCTCGGTGGTGAGCAGCGAGCCCGACGACGCGATCGGCGACGGGCACACGACCGGAGACATCCAGGGCGCGAGCCTCGGCACCGACGATCGCGAATTCCAGCTGCGCGCCGAGCGCCGCGGCGGCGGTTCGGGGCGGGTCTACACCGCGACGTATGCGGCGGGGGATGCGAGCGGAAACCTCTCCGCGTCCCAGAGCGACACGGTGTCGGTTCCGAAGAGCCAGGGGCATTAGAGGGCCGCGTCGAGCAGCTCTTGCAGCTCGTCTCACGGCAGCCGTTCCAGGTGCGAGCGACGTCTACTGGCGCTGCAGTCGCTGCCGGAGCAGCAGAAAGCGCGCCCTGCTTGGACCGAAATCCCGCCCATTCCGCTTATGCTCTCGACTTCGACGCCTGCCAGCGCGTAAGGTGAAGGAGTCCGAACATTGGTACGCATTGGTACGGGACGGTCGCGCGGGAGAACGCGCGGGAGGTGTGAAGTGTCGGGCTTTCGCTGCTGCGTCGGAACCGTGCTCACCGCAACCCTGCTCCTCGCGACCGGAGGCGCGGCCGCGCGAGCTGATAACGCCTCCTACGACGGGGCGCCGCGCGAAAACGTCGACACCAACCCCGCCACCGTCGTGACGCTGTTCGCGACCGTGGCCGGGCCCGTCGAGCGCGTGACCGTCCGCCTCCAGACCTCCGCCAAGTACTCCGACAATCTCGAGATCCGGCTCGTCCACGCGGGCGTCACGGTGACACTCTACGACGGGAACGGCGGCGATACGTCGGGCGCCGAGATCAATGCGGCCTTCGCCGACGATGCCGGCGGCGCGTACCCGACACCCGGCTCGGTGCTCGGCTCGGTCGAGCCCGGCCCAGGCAGCCTCGCCAGCTTCATCGGGCGCGAGGCCGCGGGCCCCTGGGAGCTGCGGATCCGCAACAAGTACGGGACCGCGGACGATGGGACCGACCTGCTCCTGTGGAACGTCACGATCCGCTCCGGTCTCGCCGGCCCGCCGGTCGCGGTGGCCGTGTACGACGACGGGGCCTACGTCGACAACGTCGACGACGACGGGCCCACCGACGCGGAATCGACCAACGTGCAGGCGAGCCTCGTATCGCTCGGCCACCAGGTCTCGCGCTTCGATGGTATCAGCGCGGCGCGCTTCAGCGCGGGCCTCGCCGGCAAGCAGGTACTGGTGGTCCCCGAGCTGGAGATCGGCGACCTCGGCGCCGCGCTCGACGAGAGCGCCGAGGGCGTGATCGCCACGTTCGTGGCCGGGGGCGGCACGCTCGTCAAGATGGGATCCCAACCCGCGGACATCAGCTTCCTGAACGAGGTCTTCGGCTATGCGCTGAGTTCGGGGGTCGCCACCGAGCCGTACGCCCTGGGGTCCGAGGCCATCGGCACCCGCTTCCAACAGGGCCCAGGCGCGCTGCCAGACGTCAGTGCCACCGGCGCCATCACGGGGCTGCCGGCGCTAGCACGCGTCGTCTACCAGGAGTTCGAAGGCCCCGGCGCCATCGTCAGCGCGGTTCCCTTCGGCTCGGGCCAGGTGATCTACCTTGGCTGGGACTGGTACGACGCGGCGCCGCGCGGTGTCGCGGACGGCGGCTGGCTCGACGTCCTGAACCGCGCCGTAATCGGCGAGGCCCGCGCGATCTCGACGCGACCCGTGGCGGTTTTCGCGGACGGCGACTTCGTCGACCTCATCGACAACAGAGAGCCTGGCGTGGCCGAGGCGGAGGCGCCCAACGTGCAGGCGAGCCTCGCCTCGCTCGGGCACGAAGTGACGCCCTTTGCCGGCACGACGCTCGGCAGGTTCCAGGCCGCACTGGCGAGCGCCCGGACGCTCCTCATCCCGGAGCTCGAGGTTGGCGACCTCGCGGCGGCGCTCGGGACGGACGTCACGGACGCGATCGAGAGCTTCGTTGCGGCCGGCGGGGTGCTGATCGTTCACGGCGACTTCGACGGATTCGCCCAGCTCCTGCTCAACCAGATCTTCGGCTTCTCGACGCTTGCCGGCCCGGAGCTGGCCGGCGGACAGCTCGTCCTCGAGCCGATGCTCACCGCCACCCGCTTCGAGGGGGGCGTGACGAGCCTGTACGAAAACGATGGCACGCTCGCGATGGAGGGCCTCCCCGATTCGGCGCGCACGATCTACGAGTCGCCCGCCGGCGACGTCGGCGTGGCGCTGATCCCCTACGGCGCCGGCAAGGTGATCTACCTGGGTTGGGACTGGTTCGACGCGGCGCCGCGCGGGATGCAGGACGGGGGCTGGCGCTTCGTGCTCGACCGCGCGGTGCTCGAGTCGCCGGCGCCCGAGCCGGGCGCCGCAGCACTCGCGCTCGCGGCCGTGGCCGCGCTCACCGCACTCGCGGAACGCGGCAGGCCGGGCAAACGTGACACGCGATGGGCTCGCGGTCGGCGCCCGGCCCACTAGGAGAGCGACCCAACGTGGATCCTGTCTCTCGGAATCTGGTGCGGGAGTCGCGGGGACGTGGCGTTCGTCCAGAACGTCCTCGGCGGACGGGCGTCGCAGCTTCGCGTTGGAGCGTCGGGGGGCCGCCTGCGGATTGTTCTGGCCGAACGCCCCGCCCGCGCGACTCGCAGCAACAATCTAAAGCAGATGCGGCGCGGCCGGGGCGCGCATCGGCCCCAGGCTCGACCGCGCATCCTGGGTCACGCCCCTAGCTCGCGCGCTGTCTCCGATTCGCGGCGAGTCCCAGCACGGCTGTCATCCCGAGCAAGCCCGCGTCGGGCTCGGGGACGAGACTCGCGACACGAAAACCGACGGAGTTGTTCGCGGCCGACGGGGGGTTGAAGCCCGGGAACGCCCCGGCGAGGTCGTCGTCGGTGCTCTCCCAGCTCCCGCCCCAGAGGCGCCGGAATTTTAGCAAAGGGAGCGAGCCCACCACGATCGTTTCGTTCCACTCCTCCACGTTACCGCCCTGGTCGAATGTGCCGTACGGGCTGACGGAGCCGCTGTAGGAGCCGACATCCGTCAGGGCATCCACGGCCACCTGGCAGTTCGCGGTGTTGGGCGTGGCGCCCGGCGTCGCGCAGGTGGTCGGCGTGTCCGTCCCGGCCGGGTAGTCGTAGTACCCGGGCAGCGCGGGGTCGTAGTACGCCGCCTTGTACCACTCGTCATCGTTGGGAAGGAACGTGATCGCGCCCGGGTTGCGCGTGACGGTCAGGCCGTTGCTCGGCGTGGCCGCGCCGACGAGCGTGTACGCACCGGTCTCGGTGTCGCCGATCCCCTGCCCGTTGTTCAGCCAGTTCGAGAAGCGCAGCGAGTCGTAGAACGACACGTAGGTCACGGGCTTGTTCGCGAAGCCCGCCTCCACCGTGTAGGTGTAGCTGCCGGAGACGCCGCTCTGTGTGATGCCGCCGAAGGTCGCATCCGAGCCCATGCCGGTGTTGTAGAGGCCGAGCGGGTCCGAGGCCGCCTTCGCGTTCAAGAACTCGGTGTACTGGGCGTTCGTGACCTCGTACTTCGAGATGTAGTAGCCGTACGAGACCGAGCCGCAGGCGGAGCAGTTCGTCGTGTCCGGCGGGTTGTACGGCTCGCCGACGCGCACCCACTCGATCGTGACGGCTTGTGCGGGAAGGGAGAGGAGCAGAGCAACGAGAACCAGCAGCCGGCGCATCGGAATCACCTCCTGCCGAAGCGGGAGGAGACACGGCGCAGGGCATCGCGCGGCCCCTTCCGGTTGGCGCTGCTATTCGATCACAGGACCCATGTCGAGTGCAAGTCCCGACGCCGCGCTGCCGGGAGTCAGGGTATTGCGGCGTCAAGTCATTCAAACAACCTGACAAACCGATAACCTGACGCCCGGCACCGGACCT
>Ga0315287_10007932_pt1 | contig 10684 bp, 6 predicted proteins | sample YL17G11_0_MG_FD_205037 | JGI IMG/M metagenome (GOLD analysis project Ga0315287, IMG submission 205037) | Sediment microbial communities from Yellowstone Lake, YNP, Wyoming, USA - YL17G11_0 | ecosystem: Environmental > Aquatic > Freshwater > Lake > Sediment | place: USA: Wyoming | collected...
AGATCCACCGGACAATGGAGTTCCCACCTGTTTCCAATCACTGCCATTCCATTTTCTGACTGTCATTGGATTATCTGTCGCGCTGTATAAGACACTTTTCATTTTGTCATAGCATAAAAGCCGGCTTCCTTGATTGTCTATTTGTTGCCAATCATCATCATTTACACCCTTTCGATAAACACCCGAGGGATTTCCGGCATACATGTTGCCTAATCGATCTAAAACTAAAGAAGAACAAGTATTATTGCCCAATCCCCCAGGATTAATCTTCAACCACAATTTGCCAATTGAAGTAGCAACCTGAGAAATGGGTGCAGCTCCAGAGGATATACGCGAAGAAGACGCCGGTACTAATTTAGCAATTACAGAACCAATAAAAAGGATCGATACTGCTCCGATCATGACGAAAACGAAAAGCTTCTTCATGTCTTTACCTCCCTGGGCAACATTTTTACCTGATGATTAATTTTACCCCTTTTCCGCTTAATTGTCAACGGATACGGGGCGTGATATAATGCCGCAGAAATGCCAAAAATTGTGCTGATCGACGGCAACTCCCTCGCCTACCGCGCTTTCTACGCCCTGCCGGATACTATGAAGACCGCCACCGGCATCACCACCAACGCTATCTACGGCTTTACCAATATGCTGCTTAAGATTCTGGATGAAAAACCGGATTTCGCGGCTATTTCCTTCGACCGGCCGGAGCCGACTTTCCGGCATAAAGAATATAAGGAGTATAAAGCGACCCGCGAAAAGGCGCCCCCTACCCTGGGCGAACAAATCCCTTATTTCCGGCAGGTAGCGGAAGCGCTGGATATCCCGATCTATGAGATAGCGGGGTTTGAAGCGGATGACGTGATCGGGACACTGGCCAAAGAAGCGGAAAAAGAAGGTTACGCGGTCACGATCGTTTCGGGAGACCTCGATCCGCTACAGCTGGTCAACGAGCATATTAAAGTTTTAACTACCCGCAAAGGAATAACCGACACCATTTTATACGGCGAGAAAGAGGTGGAGGAAAGGTATGGATTGAAAGCGGAACAGCTGATCGATTTTAAAGCCCTGAAAGGCGATGCTTCGGATAATATCCCCGGTGTTCCAAAAGTGGGAGAAAAGACCGCCGCCGATCTGCTCAAAGAATTCGGCTCGCTCGAAAACATCTATCAAAACCTGGATAAGATCAAAAAGCCAGCGCTCAAGGAAAACCTGAAAAACAATCTCCATCTGGCGGAATTAAGTAAAAAGCTGGGCACTATCGTGACGGATGTCCCGATCGCGATCGATTTCAAGGCCATGGAACGAAAAACGATCGACTGGAGTAAGGCGCTCCCCCTCTTTAAGAAGCTGGAGTTTGAAAGCCTGGTAAAAAAATACGGCGGGAAAGTGGAAGAATTTAAAAGCGAGAACGTGATCGGACGGAAAAGAGAAGAGATCGCGAAATTCGCTTTCAAAGCCGTTCAGACCGAACAAGCGCTGGATGAATTGATCGGAAAGCTGGAAAAAGCCGAAGCCTTTGCTTTTGACCTGGAAACCACCGGGTTGGATACTTTCACCGCCGATATTATCGGCATCTCCTTCTCGATTGAAACCCGGTCGGCCTATTACCTTCCTCTTGGACATAAAAAAGGCGCGCAGGTTGATAAGAAGGCAGCGTTGGAAAAACTCCGCCCGCTTTTCGCCTCCGACAAATTAAAGATCGGCCACAATCTCAAATATGATATTGAGATCCTAAATAACGCCAAAATTGAAGTGAGCGGCCCGTATTTCGATACTATGGTAGCAGCTTATTTAATTGATCCAGTCTCAGGGAAATATTCTCTTAAGCATCTGGCCAAGCAGTTCCTGGGGCGCGAGATGATCAAGCTGATGGAGCTGATCGGCAAGGACGCGGAATTCACTGATTTTTCCGAAGTCCCTATCGACCTGGCAACCGACTATGCCGGCAGCGATGCCGATTCAACTTTCGGCCTGTACGAGATCTTCAAGCTGGCGCTTAAAGGCCAGAAAATGGATAAACTTTTCCATGAGATCGAAATGCCGCTGGTCGGCGTACTGATCGGTATGGAGGAGGAGGGGATCTTTATCGACAGCCAAGCGCTAAATCAGATGTCCAAGGAACTCGAATCCGAATTAAAGGAGTTGGAACGGCATATCTTCGCGATCGCTGGAGAAGTGTTCAACCTCAATTCGCCGAAACAATTAGCCCATATTCTTTTTACTAAACTAATGCTCCCGGTCATCAAGAAGACCAAGACCGGGGCATCGACCGACGTAGAAGTTTTAGAAGAACTGGCCGGGCAAAAATTCGAGATCGCGGAAAAGCTGATCGATTACCGCCAGCTTTCGAAATTAAAAAACACTTATATCGATGTTCTCCCAACCCTGGTCCACGGCAAAACCGGCCGGCTCCATACATCATTTAACCAGACCATTACCGCGACCGGCAGACTTTCAAGCTCCGCGCCGAACCTGCAGAATATCCCGGCCAAAGGGGATTGGGGAAAGCGCATCCGTTCGGCCTTCGTGCCGGAAAAGAAAGGCCGGCTGATCCTGGCCGCCGATTATTCCCAGATCGAGCTGCGCATCCTGGCCCATTTAAGCGATGACCATGAACTGATCAAGGCCTTCCGTGAAGAAAAGGATATCCACCGCGCCACGGCGGCCGAAGTGTGCGGCGTTTCTGAAGAAGAGGTAAGTGATGAAATGCGCTCGGCGGCCAAAGCGGTCAACTTTGGCATTATTTACGGCATCTCCGATTTTGGTCTAGCCAAGCAATTAAAAATAAAGCGGACCGAGGCCGCCAAGTATATCGAACGCTATTTCGCTAAACATACGGGAGTGAAGGCCTTTATCGAAAAGACCATTAAAGAAGCCAAAGAGAATGAATATGTCACCACTCTGCTCGGCCGGAAGCGGCCCATGCCCGATATTAACAGTCCGCATGGAGGCCTGAAGCAAGCAGCAGAAAGAATGGCGATCAATACTCCGGTGCAGGGAACGGCAGCCGATATGATCAAGGTAGCGATGGTAAAAATTAACTCACAACTTACAACTCACAACCTAAAAACAAAGATGATCCTTCAAGTCCACGATGAATTGGTATTCGAATGCCCGCCGGATGAAATCGACAGCGTACGAAAAATGGTAGAAGAAGAGATGGTTCGAGCGATTGAGTTAAAAGTGCCGGTCAAAGTTGATATCGGCGTGGGGAAGAGTTGGGCGGATGCGGAGAAAAATACCTAAGTCTGGCTCAAGGTCTCAATAAATTTACGCAGATCATCTTTTGTGATGTTTTCATATTTCCTGACACTAAAAAGCTTGTCTGCCTTCTTCATTTCGGTTTCGATGCCCCGCAGAATATTCAAGACTTGATCGCGCTGAATCGAACTGTAGATCGACAGCACCAATTTGACCACCGATCCTCCGCTCTTTTCCGGATAGGAGACATCCGATTCGACATTGATCTGGAGGGTTTTGATAGCATCGGTTATTTTACTCAAGATGCCGGGCTCGTTTGGCACTTCGACCGAGACTTTAAAATTACGAAGGTATTTATCCGGCTCTTTTTCCCGCGCCTGCAGTATTTCGTTCTGGTAATAATCCATAAAGAGCTTGACCATTTCGGTCGGGTCGATTTCACCCTGCCCCACTTTTTGCACCAGCTCCATATGATCCCTTATCTTCAATCCTAGCTTTTGTTCCAGGCCAGCAATAAAATCATTTGACCAGGAGGCTCTTTCCAGATCATCCCATCGCAGGAAATATTCGGCCGCGGCATCATCGATCGATTTTTTCCCTTTCTGTATATGCCAGAGGGTTTCTTTCCCCTGCAGGGATTGTTTCACTTTTTCAGCCGCTTCGGTAGTCCTGACCCATGAAAGCCAGATCGGTTCGATCGCTTCTTCAGGCTGGTAAATGATCCCGACCACGCTGCCATAGTCCATCGTTTCACTCAGATCGACCATTTTACCGTTGAGCCGGGCTTTGACCGCGTTCAAGGCGCGGGTCGGATCCTTAGCAAAGGCAAAATCCAGAACGGTGGAGCCGATGGGAAGTTCGATCTTCTCTCCTTTTTCGGTATAAAAGTTGGTGCGATAGGTCATTTCCCGGATCAAACTGCGCACCTCGCGGGCGGAGGAAACCCGCTTGATATAATTGAATAATTTTTTCAGCCAGTCAAAATTCTTTTGATACCAGTCTTTCTCCAGCGGTTCGGCTCCTCCGAAAGCCGCCAGGCCCAGGCGATTCTCCGTGTTTAGCTGATGAGTGGAGATGGCTACTAGCAGCTCGCCGCGGGTCCCTTCTTTAAAAAAGTAGGTCTGCTGTGCCCGATAATTGTCCGGGCGCGGGACACCGATCCAGTCGGTAACTTGTTCATTGCGCGGCTTAAATCCGGCCAGCGCCTGCTGCTCACGATGCAAAATCTCCGCGCGCAGGATCCCCATCGAGCGATAACATTCGGAATACTTATACCCTCCGATCTCGACCGAAATATAATTGAGCATCAGCGGATTTTCTGCCAGCAGCTCTTCCAGCGACTTCTTGGTCTTGTCCATTTTTCTAAATACTTCATACAAGCTTCGGCAGCGAAGCTCGACCTTCGGGCTTCTGATCCCTTTCTTCCTCAAAGCCTTTTCGATCCCGACCTTTAAATCATCGAACAGACCTTCGGTTTTTTGCAGGGCTGACTGATAAACCGGGAGAGCCAGCAAATATTCCTTCGGCCGCAGATAGCGGATGGCCGCATTACCCAGCATCTCCCTCATTTCCCAGACCCCCATCGCTTCCATGATGGGGATATAGATCTCGCTGGTTTCCAGCGCGTGCTCGATCCTTTTTGCTTCTGGAAAGACCTCCTGATCGCGCATATTACTGGCGTTGTCCGCTGCCTTAAGCAACGCTACCCTGGGATCGTTAGCAATCGCTTTTATCCATCTTTTGAGATTTTCAAATTCCCGGCGCTCACCTTGCATCCGTTGCTTGCTTAGCTTTGTTTCAGCATCAACCAGATCGGCCACCTCTTTACCAAAATCTTTTTCCAGTTCAGCGTATGGAGTAGAAGTATCTTCCAGGATATCATGCAATAATCCCGCTGCCAGCAGGACCGGGTCCTTGATCTCCATTACGGTTCTAAGGATATGCGCGGTATCAACCAGGTGATCGATGAACGGACGCCCCGACTTTCTTTTCATCCCGGAAAAAGCGGAATCGGCTTTTTCGAATGCTTTGATAATCAGGTTTCGGCTATCGCTATTCAATCCTTCGGTGATCTCAAAAAGAATGTGAGGAATAATCTTCACGGAAGAGGAGGCATCAACCATATAGCTGAAATTCGCAGGCAAGCTACTCCCAGTTTGAATAAAAGATAGCTTTTGCCCTCGTCTCCAAGGGCCGAGTTTAATGATCGAATAAGGATTTATCCCTTTAATACCAGGCATAAAATAAGCACACCTACCCCGTTCTTTTCTCGACATTCCAAGCCAAAAATTTCACTCCGGGGGAAAATAATGAATATTGCGACTATCCAACCAGGCGGATGAGGCGGGGAGCGGGAGTATCAACCAGATAACGCAGCGCTGATTCAAAGCGGAACAACGTCTCCGCATCGGATTTAATATCAGTTGTGTCCGGATCGAACAGCCTTCCAGTTCTGGCACTTAAGATCAACCCGGGATAGCCGAAAGAATCAAAAATATCCATGCCAGCAATGCCTATCTGGGAACCTTTTAAACTGTCTCTCACCGCCCTGATCAAATCCCCCGAATGGCCTTCCACTCCTCCCACTAAACAAGCCTTTAATCCTCTGCAATCCCTTTTCCTGAATTCAGGCAGGACCACTTCGCGCAGTGAGCGCGGGACCTCGGTCTCGACGTCAAAATGAGCCATTCCACCCACTTTTTTTTCAGAGGAATAGAGGGTCAAGACCAAACAGCTATTGAAGCCGGGGGTCTTGATAAGATATTCCTTTTCTTTACCGGCAGTAATCGCGAATTCGCACTGCAGCACAAGCTTGGAATTGTCGGTATTCCGGATAATCCGCCGGGGTGGTAAAGTATTAATCCGATTTGATATTTGATACGGCATTGGGTTTTCCCTCATATATTTATCGCTACCTTTTACCGCCGATTTCAGGTACAATCTTGCCATGCTTTCCCGGGAAAACCTCGAAGAGATCATTTTGACCGCCCTGAAAACCGGCGCTGACTTTGCCGAGATCTTTATAGAAGATACCCGCTCCACCTCGATCGTGTGCGAAGATAATAAGATCGAAAAAATAATCTGCGGCGTTGATGCCGGCGCCGGCATCCGCGTGATCGCCGGAGAACAGATGGCCTACGCTACCTCAACTGAGCTTTCCCTAGAAGCGCTGACCGGAGCGGCGGAAAAAGCCAGCCAATCGATAGCCGGCAAGCATCCGCCGAAAAAAATAGAACTGAAGCCCAGAATAAATCCTCTCAAGATCACCGCTGACAACATGCTCCGGCCGGAAAATGTTCCGACCGAAGACAAAGTCGCCAAAGTTGAATTATTGAATAAGACCGCCCGCTCCTTTGGCGATAAAGTAAAACAGGTAATTGTAAGGTATGCCGATTCGAACCAGGCGGTGACCATTGCCAATTCGGAAGGGGTATATGTAGAAGATAACCGGGTCCGCAGCCGCTATTTTATTAATGTCATCGCCGCTAATCTCGGGGTACTGCAAACCGGTTATGAAGCGCCCGGGATCAGCGGCGGCTTTGAGATCTTTTCGCTTTATCCCCCGGAAGAATACGCTGCTAAAGCCGCGGAAAGAGCGGTTCGAATGCTGGAAGCGCCGCACGCGCCGGCGGGAAAGATGATGGTGGTGCTCTCTTCCGAAGCGGGCGGGACGCTGATCCACGAAGCTTGCGGCCACGCGCTGGAAGCCGACTTTATAATGAAAGGGACATCGATCTTTGGGGGAAAGGTCGGGCAAAAGGTAGCTTCATCCCTGGTTACTGTCATTGACGGCGCGTCCATGCCCGGCCGATTCGGCAGTTATCTGTTCGATGATGAAGGCACCGCCTCGCAAGAAACCAAACTGATCGAAAATGGGATATTAAAGGCTTTCATGAGCGATCGGTTTACGGCTAATCAGTTGGGAATTCCGGCTTCAGGCAATGGCCGAAGAGAGAGTTTCCGCACCAAGCCGGTCCCCAGGATGACCAATACCATTATCGCCTCCGGGAAAAGCGATCCCGAACAGATCATTAACTCGATTAAAAATGGCTTGCTGGTCAAACGGATGGGCGGCGGCGAAGTTAACGTCACCAATGGCGATTTTGTGTTTGAAGTGTCTGAAGGCTATCTGATCGAGAATGGCAAGATCAAATATCCGGTGCGCGGAGCGATCCTCACCGGCAACGGACCGAAAGTATTGGAAATCATTGATATGGCCGGGACCGACCTTGGCTGGCAAACCGGCGTGTGCGGTAAATACGACCATGTCCCGGTTGCTGATGCTCAGCCGACCATTCGCATCCCCGAACTGATCGTCGGCGGCAGAGTTTGAAATCCTCATCCCGTGTTTGTGCTGATCTATTGGTGATCATTTAAGCCCTTCTCCATTGTAAATGGAGAAGGGTTAAGTAGATATTTCATAAAACAACTTACCCCTCTCTATCTATGATGGAGAGGGGTTTTTAAGTAAAACCATGGGGAAAGAATAATCGGGGTGAGGATTTAAGAAGACAATCATAATTATTTCTTGCCCCGGTCTGGTCAGGGGCATGGGGACGGAGTCCCCATCTCGGGGGTGTAGGGGGCGGAGCCCCCACGAGCTTCTTTTGTTACTTTTCTTGTCGATACAAGAAAAGTAAGAAGAAAAATGATTGAGAAATAAAGGAGAAGGCGCGGAACCTTTATTTTCTCAATTCCTTCAAGATCCTTGAGATCGGATCGGCTTGATTCATGACGAAGAAATGAAGCCCGGGGACATCCGCCGCCAGCAGCTCTTTACATTGAACTATCGCATGTTCCACTCCGATCGCCTCGATCGCTGCCTTATCTTCCGCGTGCTTTTCCAGCTTCTTTAAAAGCTCCACCGGGATGGTCGCTCCGCAGATCTCGGTCATTTTCTTGACCTGTTTAAAGTTGGTGATGGGCATGATCCCGGGAACGATCGGCACATAGATATCCGCCAGACGGCAGCGGTTGAGAAAATTGAAAAAATGCCGGTTATCAAAGAAAAGCTGAGTGATCACATATTCGGCTCCGGCATCGATCTTTTGTTTAAGGTATTCTATATCCTTCTCGGGGCTCGGCGTCAGTGGATGCCCTTCGGGAAATCCGGCCGCTCCCACACAGATGGCCGGCTTTTTCGCTTTTATGAAAGCGATCAACTCGTGGGCCAGGCGAAAACCGTCCGCCGGCGGGATAAAGCCGGGTTGATCAGCGGGAGGATCGCCCCGGATCGCCAAAATATTTTCAACTCCGATCCGCCCCAGCCGGTTAAGCTGTCCAGCGATATCCTCCCGGGTGGCCGCCACGCAAGTGAGATGCGCGACCGGCTCGATGGCAAATTTTTCCTTGATCTCTTTGACCCAGAAGAAGGTCTTTTCGCGGTTGGTCCCCATGGCGCCGTAGGTGACCGAGGCAAAATCGGGCGTAAAAGCTATCAGCTCTCCCAATACTTTATAAAGATTAGATTCCTGTTCCGGATTTTTAGGCGGAAAAAATTCGAAGGACAAGGCCGGCCGGCTGCTGAACAGTTCACTAACTCTCATTATCGAGTATGCGCATTTCTTCGGCTTGCGGCTGCGCCTGCTGGACCGGTTTCATATGCGGGAAGAACAGCACATCGCGGATCGAAGGCTGGTTGGTGAGGATCATGACCAGGCGGTCGATCCCGATCCCCAGCCCGCCCGCTGGCGGCATGCCGTATTCGAGCGCGCGCAGGAAATCTTCATCCATCGATTCGGCTTCCAGATCTCCCGCCGCTTTGAGCTCCGCCTGTTTCTTGAACCGCTCGCGTTGATCGATCGGATCGTTCAGTTCGGAAAAAGCGTTAGCCAGCTCCATGCCGGCAATGATCAGCTCAAAGCGCTCCACTTCCCCCGCTTTGTCGCGATGTTTCTTGGCCAGGGGCGAGGTTTCCAGCGGATGATCGATGATGAAAGTCGGCTGCCGAAGATTGGGTTCAACGAATTTATCGTAAAGCAGATTGATGATCTTGCCGATCCCTATCTCGGCCGCTCCTTCGATCCCCTTCCCCCTGGCAATTTGCCGGATCTCTTCCTCATTCTTGCCGACCAGATCGATCCCTTCTTCTTTCAGCGCGTCAAGCAAAGTGATCTTTTTCCAGGGAGGAGAGAGGTCGATCTTTTCCCCTTTAAATTCGATCACGGTCGTTCCTAAAACTTCTTTGGCGGCGTAAACGATCAGCTCTTCGGTCAGCTTCATTATCTCCCGATAATCAACATAAGCCTGGTAGATCTCGATCATGGTATATTCCGGATTGTGCTTGTAAGACATCCCTTCGTTGCGGAAAACCCGTCCCATTTCAAAAACCTTTTCAAAACCTCCTACCAGCAAACGCTTGAGGTACAGCTCGGGGGCGATCCGCAAAAAAAGCGGCATATCGAGGGCATCGTGAAAAGTCTCAAAAGGTTTGGCGGCCGCTCCACCCTGCAGTACATGCAGGATAGGAGTTTCTACTTCGATAAAGCCGCGCTGTTCCAGGAACTTCCTGACCAGTGAAACGATCCGGCTCCGTTTAATGAAAACTTCCCTGACCTCGGGATTGACGATCAGGTCGAGATATCTTTCGCGGTAGCGGATCTCCTTATCCTGCAGGCCGTGCCATTTTTCCGGCAGGGGATGCAGCGATTTGCAGAGCAGTTTGAATTCACTGATCCGGACCGTGACCTCGCCGGTTTTGGTCTTGAAAACTTTTCCTTTCACTCCGATGATATCACCCATATCCAGCTTCTGATAAAGTTCGTAGCTGGCCTCACCCAAAACATCCATTTTGCCGTAAACCTGGATCCGGCCGGTTTCATCCTGGAGGGTAGCAAAGGAAGCTTTGCCGTGGCCGCGCTTGGTCATCACCCTTCCGGCGATAGAAACATCCTCCGCGCTCTCTTCTCCTTCCTTCATATCTTTATACTGCTTGAGGAGCTGGTCAGCTGAATGGTTTTTGTCATAGGTATAGGGAAAGGGGTCCATCCCCTTAGCTCTGAATTGTTCAAGTTTGTCTCTGCGAATTTTTAACAGGTCACTTAGTTCTTCCGACATAATTTAATCCTTTTAGAGTCAGCTTAGTATCTATTCTATCAACAACCTTCGTGTACTTGCAAATCAGTTCGGCCAACCCCCCTGTAGCAATAACCTTGCAACTCACCCCCTTCTTTTCCCCCTCTCTTATTAAGAGAGGGGGATAGGGGGTGAGTTCATCTTTAATTCTTCGTATCATCCCCTCCACCATCGCCGCGTAACCATAAACCAGCCCGCTGCGCATTGCTTCGACGGTATCCCGGCCGATAACCTGGCGCGGCTTTTTTATTTCTATTAGCGGGAGTTTGGCCGTTCGCGCGTTAAGCGCTTCCCGCGCCAGCAGGATACCGGGAGCGATCGCGCCGCCAAGATATTCTCCTTTGGCCGATATCACATCAAAAGTGGTCGCCGTCCCGAAATCAACCACGATACAAGCCCCTTTATATAA
>Ga0315287_10007933_pt1 | contig 10683 bp, 9 predicted proteins | sample YL17G11_0_MG_FD_205037 | JGI IMG/M metagenome (GOLD analysis project Ga0315287, IMG submission 205037) | Sediment microbial communities from Yellowstone Lake, YNP, Wyoming, USA - YL17G11_0 | ecosystem: Environmental > Aquatic > Freshwater > Lake > Sediment | place: USA: Wyoming | collected...
CCTGTCCTACCACTCGCTGGAGGACCGCATCGTCAAGCGGTTCCTGGCCGCGGAGCGGCGCGGCTGCACCTGCCCGCCGGAGGCGCCCGTGTGCGTCTGCGGGAAGGCGCCCCGGCTCCGCCTCGTGACCAGGCCGTCGCTCACGCCGACGGACGACGAGATCACCACGAACCCGCGGGCGAGAAGCGCGCGGCTTCGTGCGGCCGAGCGGCTTGCCGCATGAGCGAACGGAGGTAGGCGCCCCAGAGCAACCCGGCTGCCCACCGCGCCGACCCGCGCCACTGTCGTTCCCGGCTCGCATGCCGGCCCGCCCACGGAGGAGGAGTCCCGTGAGCAAGCGCAACCAGAACAACCGCCGCAAGAGCTACGGCCGCCGCCAGCACGAGCTGCACGAGCGCCGCCAGCGCGACGACGCCCCGCTCGAGTACGAGGCCGACACCGACGACCTCGGTACTGCCGGGATCGCCGATCGTCTTGCGTTCCTCGATCCGCGCACGCCGCGCCTGCACTACGCCCTGGGCGACTGACGAGTGGCCGTCCACCAGGGAACGCGGCAGCGCACCATCGTCCTGCCGCGGCGTCCCCGCGTCGAGCTGCAGGCTCCGACGATCACCCGCCGTCGCACGCGGGCGGCCGTTCGTGCTCGCCGCGGCCCGTCGCGTGTCTCCATCCTGCTCGCGGCCATCGTCGTGGCGTTTGCCGGGGCGTTCTTCTCGCTGTCCCAGGACATCCGCGTGTCGGCGACGGGCTACGAGCTGGATCGCCTTTCGATCCAGCATCGCCGCCTGGACGCCCGTGCCGAGGACCTCCGCAACGAGCTGAACCGCCTGGGCAAGGCACCGGCCATCCGCAAGCAGGCGATCGACGCCGGCCTGGGCCCGCTGCCCGAGCCGGTGATCATCCCCGCCCGCTAGCGACGGCCACATCGATGCTCGGCCGAACCGACTCGCGCACTCGGGCGCTGCTCCTGCTCATCGTCTTCGTGGTCGTGGCGGGGAGTCTCGGCGCGCGCCTCGCGTACTGGCAGGTCGTCCGTGGCGACGAGCTGTCGGCGATGGCCGTCAAGCAGTCCTCGATGCGCTACGAGATCCCCTCCGAGCGCGGCTCGATCTACGACAGGACCGGCACGGTGGTCCTCGCGACGAGCGTGTCGCGCGACCTGCTGGCCGCCAACCCGAAGCTCCTGACGCCGCTGCGCCGCGCAGAGGTGGCCGCGAAGCTCGTGGAGCTCCTGGGCCTGGAGGGCGAGGCGGCGGAGAAGCTGACGGCCAGGATGACCTCGGAGAAGGAGTACGTCGCCCTGGCGCGCGACCTGGAGCCGCTGATCTCCGACCGGATCCGGGCGATGTCCGCCGGCAAGAACCCGGAGCTGTCCGGACTCATCCTCGAACCGCAGCAGGTTCGCCTCTACCCGCAGGCCGGCGGCGGGCCGAACACGACCCTGGCCGCCCACCTCCTCGGCTTCGTCAACCGCGAGGGCGCAGGCCAGTACGGCGTGGAGCAGTACTACCAGGATGACCTGGCCGGCATGAAGGGCGTGGTCGCCGCCCAGCGCGACGCATCGGGCAACGCGGTCCCCGACACCTCGACGGTGCTCGAGGAGGGCTACCCGGGCCAGAACCTGACGCTCACGATCGACGCGTCGCTCCAGGTCGCCGTGGAGCAGGAGCTCCTGTCGGCCTGGATTGCCGACCGTGCCAAGCGCGTCTCCGCCGTGGTGATGGACCCCTACACGGGCGAGGTCGTCGCCTACGCGAGCTACCCCTCGTTCGATGCCAACAACTACCAGGCCATCGCGGCCGAGGACCCTGGCGTGTTCGTCGATCCGATCGTGTCCACGGTGTACGAGCCCGGGTCCGTGTTCAAGATGATGACCGCCACCGCCGCGCTGGGCGACGGGACGGTGACCACGAAGTCGAAGATCCGGGACACCGGGACGCTGCGGCTCGACAGCGGTCGCGCCCGGGTCGACGACGCCGACCACAAGGCGATGGGCGTGATGACCTTCGAGGACGCGATCGCCTACTCGCGCAACGTGGTCGCCGCCAAGGTCGCCCTCAAGCTCCGCAAGACCCTCAAGGCCTCCAGCCTCCGGCTGTTCGACGAGTGGCGCACGCTGGGCTACGGCGAGCCGTCGGGGATCGACGTCGCCAACGAGGTGGGCGGACTCGTGCGCGATCCCAACGTTGTTCCGTGGCGCCAGATCGACCTCGCCAACGGCGCCTTTGGCCAGGGCGTCGCCGTGACGCCGATCCAGCTAGCGCAGGCCTTCTCGGCGATGCTCAACGGCGGCGTCCTGGTCCAGCCCCGCGTCGTCAAGTCCGTCGGCGACCGCGAGACGTCGCCCATCACGCGCGGCCGGGTGATGTCCGAGAAGCTCTCGACCACCCTCACCAAGTTGATGAACCACGTCATCACCGAGGTGGACTTCTACCGCACCCGGACGCTGATCCCGGGCTTCGAGGTGGGCGGCAAGACCGGGACGGCCCAGATCTGGGACAACGAGAAGAAGGCCTGGAAGGTCAACCTGTTCAACTACTCGTTCATCGGCTATGTCGCCCGGGACCCCGGCCGGCCGGACCTCGTGGTCGCGGTACGGATCGAGGAGGGGACGCCGACGGTCGTCCGGCGCGGCCACCTCGAGATGCCGGTCATGTCCTTCGAGCTCTTCCGGCGCATCGCCCACAACGCGATCAACACGCCCGACCTCGTCCCCGACCAGCACGCGGCACCCGTCGTCGCGGACCACCAGTGATCGTAGCCCGTGCGACACTCGACCCCGTGACGGATCCCGGACGGCCACGCGCCCCTGAACCCGCCCTGACCGCCGACGACCTGCTCGCAGCGACCGGCGGCCGGCTCATCCACCGCAGCGACCGCCAGGTCCGCGGCGCGGCCGTCGACTCCCGTCTCGTTTCCCCGGGCAACCTGTTCGTGGCCCTGCGGGGGGAACGCACGGACGGCCACCGGTTCCTTGCCTCCGCCGTCGCCGCCGGTGCGGCTGCCATCCTCGTCTCGCGCGGCCCTGACCCTGCGGCGGGTGAGCCGGCCCACGACACGCTTGATGACGTCACCCTGATCGAGGTCCCCGACACCCTCCGGGCGCTGCACGCGGTGGCCGCGGCCTGGCGCGCGCGGTTCACGCCGATCGTGGTCGGCATCACGGGCAGCATCGCCAAGACCTCCACCAAGGAGGCCGTGGCGGGCGTGCTGGCCGGCCGCTTCAGGACCCTGCGGACCGAGGGCAACCAGAACAACGAGGTTGGCCTGCCGCTCACCGTCCTGCGCCTCGGCCGGGAGCACGAGGCGGCCGTCCTCGAGATGGGCATGTACGTGGGGGGCGAGATCCGCGGCCTGGCGGCGATCGGCCGTCCGTCCATCGGGATCGTCACCGCGGTCCAGCCAGTCCACCTGTCCCGGATCGGGAGCATCGAGGCGATCGAGGACGCGAAGGCGGAGCTGGTCGAGGCCCTGCCGGCAGCCGCCAACGGCGGCGTGGCGATCCTCAACGCCGACGACGGGCGGGTGGCCCGGATGGCGGGGCGGACGCGCGCACGGGTCGTGACGTATGGGTTCGCGCCGACCGCCGATGTCACCGCGGACAGCATCGTGACCGCCGGCTTCGCCGGGATGCGGTTCCGGCTGCGAACGCCCGCCGGGGAGCGCGAGACCTGGATCCCGTCGCTTGGACGGCTCGCCGTGCACAACGGGCTGGCCGCGACCGCCGCCGGTCTTGCCGCCGGGATGACCCTCGACGAGATCCTGCCGGGGCTGGCCGTCACCTCCACCGCGCCGCACCGATCGGCCATCGTTCGGGCGCGCGGCCTGACGATCGTGGACGACGCCTACAACGCCTCGCCGGGATCGATGCGCGCGGCCCTCGATCTCCTGGCCGGGCTGCCGGGTCGCCACGTCGCCGTGCTGGGCGAGATGCGCGAGCTGGGCGACGCCCACGAGACCGCCCACCGCGAGGTCGGCGCCGCGGCCTCGGGCCTCGACCTGCTGGTCGTCGTGGACGGCGGGCCGGGCGGGGCGGCCGCGGGGATCACCGACGGGGCGCTCGACGCCGGCCTGACCCCGGAGCGGATCCTGGTCGCGAGCGACGTGCCGGACGCGGTGAGACTGGTGCGGGCCGCGACGGCGGCGGGTGACGTGATCCTGGTCAAGGCTTCCCGCGGCGTGGAGCTCGAGCGCTTCGTGGACGGCCTGGCCGCCCCAGCGGACGGCGATCCCGCCCCTGCGGACGGGGACCCCGGGTCGTGACCCTCGAGCTGATCCAGGGCCTGCTGCTCGCGTTCGCGCTCGTCGTCATCCTCATGCCGCCCTACATCCGGCTGCTGCGCCACTTCGGGTTCGCGAAGCAGATCCGCGAGGAGGGCCCGCAGAGCCACCAGATCAAGTCCGGGACACCCACGATGGGCGGCCTGCTCGTCATCCTGGTGGTGCTCGGGATCTTCATGCTGCTCCGGTGGCCGGTCCAGGGCGGCGTCATCGCCCCGCTGGCGACGCTGGCCCTGGTGGGCCTCCTCGGCGCCGCGGACGACTACCTCAACGCCCGGACCGGCGAGGGGATCCGGGCACGCCAGAAGCTGCTGTGGCAGACGGTGGTGGCGCTCGTCGTCGCCTTCCAGATCCAGACCACCTACGACATCACCGCGATCCGGGTCCCGTTCGTCGGCGACGTGGCGATCGATCCGGTCGTCTACATCTTCTTCGCGGCGTTCGCGATCGTGGCGGCGTCGAACGGCGTGAACATCACCGACGGGCTCGACGGGCTCGCGGGCGGGACGCTCGCCTTCGCCTTCGTCTCGTTCATGATCATCGCGCTGCTCAACGTGCCGGCCCAGCCGAACATCGCGTTCCTGTGCGCCCTCATCATCGGCGCGCTGCTGGGCTTCCTGTGGTTCAACGTCCACCCGGCGCAGGTGTTCATGGGGGACTCGGGATCGCTCTCGCTGGGGGCGGTGCTCGCGGTGATCGCCCTGATCACGGGCCAGATCCTCGTCCTGCCGATCATCGGCCTGATCTTCGTCGTCGAGACCATGTCGGACATCATCCAGATCGGCTACTTCAAGGCCTCCGGTGGCAAGCGGGTCTTCCGGATGGCCCCGCTCCACCACCACTTCGAGCTGGGCGGCTGGGACGAGGAGAAGATCACGCTCCGCTTCTGGATCGTGGCCATCCTCGCGGGCCTCCTGGGCGTGACCCTGTTCGTGGCCTCCATCAATGCGCTCACCTGACATGGCCGTCCGACCGGTCGACCTGGACGCGCTCGCCATGGCGGACATTCGCGCCGGGGCACTGGACGGGCGCCCGGTCACGGTGCTGGGCCTCGCCCGGAGCGGCGTCGCCCTCGCCCGGTTCCTGCACGACGTGGGCGCCCGCGTGACCGTCTACGACGGCCGCCCGGCGGGGGAGCTCGAGCGCGCGATCGAGCTCCTGGGCGGGCGGGACGTGATCCTGCGGCTGGGCCCGGACGTGGACCCGGTCGGGACGTGGGCGGATGCGGCCCTCGTCGCCACGTCGCCGTCGATCACGCCCGACTACCCGACGACCGAACCGCGCCTCCGGGCGGCGCTGCAGACGCTCGTGGCCACCCGCGCGGCCGGCGACCCGTCCGTCCCGGCGCTCGTCTCGGAGTCCGACCTGTTCCTGCGGCTGTGCCCGGCCCCCACGATCGGCGTGACCGGGACCAAGGGCAAGACCACCACCTCGTCGCTGGCCCACGCGATCCTGGCCATGGACCCGATCCACCCGGCGATCCTGGGCGGGAACATCGGGACGCCGCTCGTCGAGCGTCTGCCGGAGCTGACGCCCCAGCACCGCGTGGTCGTCGAGCTGTCCGAGCTGCAGCTGCCGGCCCTCTCGCGCGGCACCACCGTCGCGGTCTACACCAACGTCACCTCGGACCACCTGGACCGGCATGGATCGCTCGACGCCTACCGGCGTGTCAAGCGCCGCCTCGCCGAGCTCGTGGACCCCGACGGGGCCCTCGTGCTCAACCTCGAGGATCCGGTCGTGGGCGGGTACGCGGGCCTGGGCACGGCGCCCGCGGTCCTGTACCGGGACGACCGTCCCGTGCCCGGCGGGCTCGGTGTGCTGGACGGCTGGATCGTGGCGGCTGCCGTGGAGCGCCTGCCGCTCGCCGGCGGCGGCGTGGCCCAGGCCGGACCGGGCGGCGGGATCATGCCGGTGGACGAGCTGGGCATCCCCGGGCGCCACAACGTGTCCAACGCGCTCGCCGCGATCGCGGTCGGGATGCTGTTCGGCGTCGCCCCGGATGCGATCCGTCGGGCCGCGGCGGCCTTCACGGGCGTCGAGCACCGGCTCCAGTCCGTCGGCCTGGTCGACGGCGTCCGGTTCGTCAACGACTCCCAGGGCACCCAGCCGGACGCGGTCATCGCGGCGCTGCGTGCCTTCCCGGCGCCGGTCGTGCTGATCGCCGGCGGTCGCGACAAGGGCATCGACCTGTCCGGGCTGGCGCGCGTGGCAGGGCAGACCGCCGCCGCAGCGGTCCTGATCGGTGAGAGCGGGCCCACCCTCGAGCGCCTGTTCCGCGAGGCCGGGCTGGCCAGGACCGCGCGCGCCGCGACGATGGACGAGGCCGTCTCCGTTGCCGATTCGCTGGCCCACCTGGCCCTGGGCGACGCGCCCGAGGGCACCGTGGCAACCGTGGTCATGAGCCCCGCCGCCGCATCGTTCGACATGTTCGAGGACTACGCGGCCCGCGGCCGCGCCTTCATCGAGGCCGTGGGCCGGCTCGCCGCCGCGCGCGCCGCCCGCCAGTCCAGCGACGGGAGGTCCGCATGAGCACCGTGCCGCTCACGGCCGTCCGCACCCCGGCCAAGGACCGGACGCGGGCGAACACCCTCAAGCGCGAGCGCCACGAGCCCGAGTACGGGATCCTCGTCGCGACCGTCGCCCTGGCCGCCATCGGCATCCTGATGGTCTACTCGTCGTCCGCGATCAGGGCCTACCTGTCGAAGGAGAACGACGCGTTCGCCATCGTGGGCCCGCAGATCCAGTGGGCGGCCCTGGGGCTCGTCGCGATGCTGGTGATGATGCGGGTCGACTATCGCTGGCTCCGAGTCGCCTCGCTGCCGCTGTTCATCATCGGCATCGCCGGCCTCCTGCTCGTGTTCCTCGAGCCGATCAACGTCGTGATCGGCGGCTCTGCCCGCTGGATCAAGATCGGCCCGCTGCCCGCCGTCCACCCGGCCGAGTTCATGAAGCTGGCGCTCGTGGTGTACCTCGCGCACTGGTTCGCCAAGCGCGGCACCGCGGTCCACCGCTTCTGGGGCGGGACCGTGCCGTTCCTCGTCATCACCATCCCCGTCGTGGTCCTCGTCCTCCTCGAGCCGGACCTTGGCACCGCATCGGTCCTGGCGTTCACCGCCTTCACGGTGTTCTTCCTCGCCGGGGCGAACACCCTGCACCTGGCCGCGATGGCGGCCGCCGCGGTCCCCGTCGTGTTCCTGAGGTTCATGCAGGACTACCAGATGGACCGCATCACGGCGTGGCTCAACCCGTGGAACGACATGGCGGGCCTGGGCTTCCACAGCGTCCAGGGCTACTACGCGCTGGCGCTCGGCGGCGTCCTCGGCGCCGGCCTGGGCGAGAGCCGGCTCGCGGGCGGCCTGTTCCTGCCCAACGCCTTCAACGACTTCATCTTCGCCATCATCGGCGAGGAGTTCGGCCTCGTGGGGGCGGGGCTCGTGATCGTCCTGTTCCTGGCCATCGGGTACCTCGGGATCCGCACCTCCCTGGGCGCGCCGGACACCTTCGGGGCGATGCTCGCGGCGGGGATCACGGCGTGGATCTGTCTGCAGGCATTCATCAACATCGCGGTCGTGGTGGGGCTGATCCCCGTCACGGGCATCCCGCTGCCGTTCGTCTCCGCCGGCGGCTCAAGCCTCATCATCAGCTTCGCGGCTGTCGGCATCCTGCTGTCGGTGTCCCGCGAGACGGTCGAGAAAGGAACCTGGAACGATGCGTCTGCTGATCGCGGGCGGGGGGACGGGCGGTCACATCTACCCGGCCCTCGCCGTCGCCCGATCGCTCCGCGCTCGAGCCGGCGCGCCTGAGCTCGGCTGGCTCGGCGGGCACCGCGGGCTCGAGGGGGACATCGTCCCGCCAGCCGGCATCCCGTTGCGCCGGCTGTGGCTGCGCTCGCTTCGCTCGGCCGGTCGCGACATCCACCTCATCCTCGATCCCGTTCGCCTGGCGCTCTCCGTCCCGCAGGCGTTGGTGCTGCTGATCGCGCGACGCCCGGCAGCCATCTTCACCACCGGCGGCTACGTGGCCATCCCGGTGCTGCTGGCGGCAGCGGTGCTGCGCATCCCCAGCGTGCTGTGGGACGGCAACGTGATCCCCGGCCGGAGCGTCCGCCTGGTCGCGCGGCTCGCCACCGTGGTCACCGTGAGCCACCGGGCCACCGGCACGGCCCTGGGCGTCGAACGCACCTACGTGACCGGCACGCCCATCCGGTCCCTCGCGGACGTGGACCGTGACGAGGCGCGGGAGCGCTTCGGCGGGCGGCCCGGAGAGCGGATCCTGCTCGTCTTCGGCGGGTCGCAGGCCGTGCGGCGCATCAACGAGGCCGTGACGGGGGCGCTGCCGCGCCTGGCCGAGCGGGTGCGGGTCATCCACGTGACCGGCGACGCCGGCTATGCCGGTGCCATGGCCGCTCGGGCGGCCCTGCCCGCGGACCTCCGCGACCGCTATCGGCCGTACCCGTTCCTGCACGAGGACATGACCGCCGCCCTCGCCGCGGCGGACCTCGCCGTCGGCCGCGCCGGGGCCTCCACGCTGGCCGAGGCCGCGGCCTTCGCCCTGCCCACCGCGATCGTCCCGTACCCGCATGCCTCCGGTCACCAGCGCCTGAACGCCGAGGCATTCGCCGACGCGGGCGCCGCCATGCTGATCGAGGACGAGGCGTTCGACGCCGATCGCCTGGTCGAGGTCGCCGGCCTGCTCTCGGATCCCGCCCGCCACGCCGTCATGTCGGCCGCGGCGCGCGAGCTCGCCCGCCCGGACGCCGCGGTCGCGGTCGCGGACCTGGTGCTGGCCGTCGCCCGGCGAGCAACGCTACCCACCGAGGCCGAGATCGACGCCGTCGCCCGCGGGGCGCGCCCGTGACCGGCGTCCCGGCCTTCGACGCCATCGCCATGGGGTCCCAGATCCAGCGGCGCCTCGGGGTGAAGACGGTGCGCGACGAGTTGCTCGCGCGCCACACGACGATGCGGACCGGCGGGCCCGCGGACCTGTTCGCCGTCGCCCACAACGCCTTCGAGCTCCGCGGCCTCGTGCGGTTCGCGCGGACGCACGCGATCCCGTTCCTGCTCCTGGGCCGCGGCAGCAACCTGGTGATCGCCGACGCCGGGTTCCGCGGCCTGGTCATCGCGGCCCGCGCGGAGGGCTCGAGGCTCGACGGCGAGCGCTACCACGCGGACGCCGGGGTCCCCATGGCGCGCGCGGCGACGGAGACCCAGCGCGCGGGTCTGACGGGCCTGGAGTACGGCCTCGCGATCCCGGGCACCGTGGGCGGCGCGGTCTGGGCGAACGCCGGGGCGAACGGCTCCGACACGGCGACCGTCCTGGAATCCGCGACCGTCCTCCTCGCCGATGGGACGGAGGCCGCCCTGCCGGTCGACGAGTTGGGTTTCTCCTACCGGCACAGCCGCTTCAAGGACGCCAACGCCGGCGCGATCAGCCCGGCGGAGATCGTCCTGGGTGCCGTGTTCCGCCTGCGCGCCGCCGACCCGGCCGAGATCAAGGCCCGCCTGGACGACATCCGCAGCTGGCGGCGTGAGCACCAGCCGCTGGGCATCCCGTCCGCGGGCTCGGTCTTCCGCAACCCTCCGGGTGACTCCGCGGGACGCCTGATCGACGTCGTCGGCCTCAAGGGCTACCGTGTGGGCGGCGCGGTCGTGTCCGAGAAGCACGCGAACTTCATTCTCAACGACGCGCACGGGACCGCAGCCGACGTCCGCCGCCTCGCGGAGCACGTACGCGAGCAGGTCCTGGTCCACCACGGCATCGATCTCGCATTCGAGATCGAGTTCGTGGGCGACTGGTCAGCACCGACGCCCGAGGAGACCGCCTGATGCCCGGGTTGAGCCGCGCAGCGGCTGTTCCGCCGCTGGCCCACGATCCCGCCGCGACGCCCGTGGCGGTGGTCCTGGGTGGCCCGTCGGCCGAGCACGACGTGTCGATCGTGTCCGGGTCGGCGATCGCCGACGCCCTCGTCGTGTCCGGGTATCCCGTGGAGACCTGGCTCATCGACCTCGGCGGTGACTGGTGGCGGCTCCCGGACGGCTTCCGGCGCGACGGCCGACCCCAGGCGGCCTACGACGACCCGGGCGCGCTCGGGGCGGCGGGGCCGTTCGACGCCGGCCAGGCCCTCGAGCGGCTCGCGGAGCGCGAGGTCCGGCCGGTCGTCTTCCTCGCCCTCCACGGCCCGTTCGGCGAGGACGGCACGGCGCAGGCCCTGTGCGAGGCGGCCGGGCTCGCGTACACGGGTTCCGGCGTGACGGCCAGTGCGGTGGGCATGGACAAGGCCGTGTTCAAGCGGCTCGTACGTGGCCTCGGCCTGCCCGTGACGGACTGGGTGGAGGTTCGCGCCGCGCGTTGGGCAGCACACCCGGAGGGCGTGCTGGCCGAGCTCGAGGCGTTCGCAGCGGG
>Ga0315287_10007934_pt1 | contig 10683 bp, 11 predicted proteins | sample YL17G11_0_MG_FD_205037 | JGI IMG/M metagenome (GOLD analysis project Ga0315287, IMG submission 205037) | Sediment microbial communities from Yellowstone Lake, YNP, Wyoming, USA - YL17G11_0 | ecosystem: Environmental > Aquatic > Freshwater > Lake > Sediment | place: USA: Wyoming | collected...
CCGCGATTCTGGGGGTGACGATTCCCACCGTGATCATCCCCATCTTCCCGGGCAAGAACATCACCGTGCTGGCCGAAGTGGTGGCGCTCGATCACATGCTGCGCACCTACGGCTACAACGCCGCCGAGGCCTTGCAGCGCCGCATCACTGAGGGGGCGCGGATGAAGGCCAAACTTGAGGAATATCTCAAGAACGACGAGGAATGACTGCATGCTCGCCGGCGTCATCGTGACCCACGCGGGCCTGGCCGAGGCCCTGCGCGACGCGGCCCTGCACATCGCGGGCGACGCGTCGAACCTCAGCATCGTCTCCAACGACGGACTATCGGTCGAGCAATTGTCCGATCAGGTGCGTCGCGTGCTCGATGGCCTGGGCGGCACCGGTTGCATCGTATTCACCGACATGGGCGGCGGCAGTTGCGCGACCGCATCGCAACTGCTGATCCGCGGCTATCCCGATGTGCGGCTGGTCACCGGCGTGAACCTGCCGATGCTGGTCGACTTCGTGCTGCGCCGCTCGGACCTCGATTTGGATTCGATGGTCAAGCGCCTGCTGCAGCGCGGCTTGTCGTCCATTCAGGAGCTGCGTTGAAGCCGGCCGTGCGCCAGAGCCTCTTGCGCATCGACGACCGCTTGCTGCACGGGCAGGTGCTCGTGGCCTGGGCGGCGGCGCTCCGCCCGGACCGCATCGTGCTCGCGAGCGACGTCGTGGCAGCGGACCCCGAGCGCCGTGCACTGTACGAAACGTTGCCCCAAGACGACTACGAGATCGCCATCGTCACCCTGTCCGAGGCGGCACGGGAACTCGCGGCGCCGGAGACCGTTCTGGCGGTTTGCGGTTCGCCGCAGGAGGCACTCCAAGTCATCGATGCCGGGGCGCCGCTGCAGTCGGTGCAGGTGGGCGGGCTGCACGACGCGCCAGGGAAGAAGCGGATTCTCGACTACGTGCATGTGTCAGCTGCGGACCGCAGCGCGTTCGGCGCGATGGCGGCGCGGGGCATCGCGGTCGTGGCGCAGGATTTGCCCTCCAGCCGTGCCCATGCGCTCGATGCCGCGCTGTGGGGCGGGCGCGGGGATTGAGAGGAGCCGGATGGGATCGATCGATTTAGTGCTGGCGGCGCATAATCACCAGCCGGCCGGCAACTTCGATCATGTGATCGAGGATGCGTATCAACGCGCCTACCGGCCGTTTCTGGAGGTGTTGGACCGCCATCCCGGGGTGCGTTTTTCGCTGCACCAACCCGGCCTGTTGTGGGAGTGGCTCGCGGCGCACCATCCTGAATACCTGGACGCCGTCCAGCGCTTGGTGACGCGTGGCCAGATGGAGTTGATTTCGGGCGGCTACTACGAGCCCATTCTGCCGGTCATTCCGCCGCGCGACCGCCACGGCCAAATCACCAAGCTGAATGCGTGGATCGAAGAACGTTTCGGCACCCATCCGCGCGGCGCTTGGCTGGCCGAGCGCGTCTGGGAGCCGCACTTGGCCGAGACGCTGCGGGAATCCGGGCTCGAGTTCACGATTCTGGACGACTCGCATTTCAAGAGCGCCGGCATCCCCGAGCATCAACTGGATGGTTACTGGCTGACCGAGGAGAACGGCCACGTGGTGCGAGTGTTTCCGATCAGCCAGAAGCTGCGCTATCTCATCCCGTTCGCCGCGCCCGAGGCGTCCATCGAGTACCTGCGCGCCTGTTCGGAAGCGCCGTCCCGCGCCGCGGCGCCGGTGCTGGTGCTGGCGGATGACGGCGAAAAATTCGGCCTTTGGAGCGCCACGCACGCCCTGTGCTACGAGCAGGGATGGCTCGAGCGGTTCTTTACCGCATTGGAGGCCAATAGCGAGTGGCTGCGCACGCGGACGTTCTCCGAGGTCCTGGACCGCACCGCGCCGCGCGGCCGCACGTATCTGCCGACCGCGTCGTACGCCGAAATGATGGAATGGGCCCTGCCGCCCGCGGCGCAGCGCGCGTTGCATCAGGCGCTGGAGCAAGTCGGCACGGCGCCCGGGGCCACCGAGCTGAAAATCTTCGTGCGCGGCGGTTTCTGGCGCAACTTTCTCGCCAAGTATCCGGAATCCAACTGGATGCACAAGCGCATGCTGGACACCAGCCGCCGCGTCGCCGCGTACGCGGAACGCTGCGGCGACGACCATTCCGCGGTGCGCCGGGCCCGCGAGGCGCTGTGGAAGGGCCAGTGCAATTGCGCCTACTGGCACGGGTTGTTCGGCGGCCTGTATCTGCCGCACCTGCGCAGCGCCATCTACCGCCAACTCCTGGAAGCAGAAGCGGCGTTGGAGTCGATCGAGCCGTTGCCGCCGTTCGAGGTGTTCGATTTGGACGCCGATGGCGAACTGGAGATCGTGCTGCGCTCCGCGGCCGTGCAAGCGATCGTCAAGCCGAGCGAAGGCGGCGCCGTGTTCGAACTGGACCACCGGCGGGCATTCTTCAACGTGCTGGACACCATGGCGCGGCGCGAAGAGGCGTATCACGACAAGCTGCGCGCCCTCGACGCACAGGGCCCGGATGCGGCGCCCACCGTCGATGCCGGCGGCGGGGCGGTGTCGATCCACGACATGGTGGCGGTCAAAGAGCCCGGCTTGGAGAACAAGCTCTTCTACGACGCATACCGTCCGGGCAGTTGCGTCGATCACGCGCTCGCGATCGAGACGCGTTTCGACCAGTTCGTCGAGTCCGCACTACCGGAACTGGCCGAATTGGCCGGGACCGCGTACCCGTGGACCCGGACCGGGGACTCGATCTTGCTCGAGCGGACGACGCCGTTGCTGGTCGCCGGCACGCCGCGCCTGCGACTGTCCAAGCGCATCCAGGTGACGGGGCCGGCGCTCGAGTGCGCCTACGAACTGAGGCTCGATGGCAGCGAACCGGCCGAATTCTTGTTCGCGGTCGAGATGACCGCCAACTTCCAAGCCGGCGATGCGCCGGACCGGTACTTTGAACTCCCGGATGGCGGACTCGAAGACCGCCGATTGGTGAGCACCGGCGTTCTGGACAACGTCACGCGCATCGACCTGGTGGACGAGTGGCTCGGCCTGCGGACCCGCCTCGAATCGACGGTTCCGGCGCGCCTCTGGCGCCGCCCGATCGAAACCGTTTCGAATTCCGAAAGCGGCTTCGAGTGCGTTTACCAGGGGTCGGTGATGCTGTTCTTGTGGCAGCTGCACCTGGATCCGGGCGCACGCTGGAGCACGCGCCTGACGCAAGCGCTGGAGACGCGATGACCGGCCTGCCTTGGACCGCCGCGTTGCTGGGTGTGGTCTGCGTCCTGGACGATGCCGTGTGCGTGTCGTTGCTGCTCTCGGAGCCGGTGTTCGCCGGGGCGTTGTTTGGGGCCGCGACCGGCCGTTTCGAAACCGGCGTCGCCTGCGGCGCGTTGTTGCAATGCCTGTGGATCGTGAGCCTGCGCGTCGGCGGGGCGCGTCCGCCGGAGGGTTGGCTGGCGGCGCTCGCAGCCGTGAGTGCCGCGCCGGCGGGCATCGGGCTCGATCGCGGTGCGTGGCTGGCCTCGGAAGCGCTCGCGCCCGCTCTGTTGATGGGGGTGGCGTGCGCGTACGCCGGTGCCTGGGGGCGCGCCGCCGTCGTTCGCGTGATCGCCCGCCAGGCCGATCGTGCCATGGAGTCCGCCGCCCATGGTGACTTCGGCGCCATCGAGCGATTGCACGCCGGATCGGTGGCGCTCCATGCCGGGCGCGGTGCGTTGATGGGCTTCGCGGTGGCGGTCGTGATGCCGCGGCTCGCGACGCTCGCCGCGCCGCTGCACGCGGCGGCGCCGGCCGGTTGGATTGCGTTGGCACTTGCCGTCGTGGCGCTGGGGCAAACCAGCGGCCGGACGGCACGTTGGACCTGGGCGGCGGGCGGCGTCGCCGGCCTCCTCTGGGCGTGGCGATGAAGGGGAACACGGTGCCGGTGCCGGGCCGGATCGCATGGCGTGCGTGGAGCCTCGAAGCCTCGTGGCATCCACGGCGGCTGCAAGGCGTCGGCGCGCTGTTCGCGTTGATGCCGGTCCTGCGCCGCGGCATCGATCCCGTGGCCGCGGTGCAACGTCACGGCGCGCCCTTCAACGCCAACACCTGGATGGCGCCGGCGGCGCTGGGCGCGATCGCGCGCTTGGAACAAGACGGGCGTGGCCAGGACGCCGTTCGGGTGCGCGACGTGGTCAGCCCGGTGTTGTCCGGATTGGGTGACGCCTACGTCTTTCAAGCCGTGCGGCCGGCGTGCATCGCATTGGCGGTGACCGGTGCGTTCGTGGGCCACCCGGTGCCGGCGCTGGCGGCCGCATTTGTGCTGTATACGGTGGCGGCGCTGGCGCAGATCGGGCGCGGCTTCGCGCGTGGTGCAATGCTGGGAGGCGATGCCGGCCGTGCGGTGGCGCAGTTGCGGCCACCGCTCGGCGTGGCGCATTTCGCGCGCTTCATCGTCGCCCTCGCGGCCGGCGCATGGGCCACCTGGGGCCTGGCGCGGGCCTGGCAGGCGGGACCCAGCAGCGCTTTCATCCTGGGGGGCACGCTGTGCGTGGGGTACACTGCCGCGCGGCGCCAGCGCTCCGCCGCATTGTTGTTCGCGGGGCTCGTGGTGCTGGCAATCTTGCTGCGCAGGTTCTCCAACCCGGTGGGCCTGCCATGACGCAACGGGAAGCGACGGTCTGCAACGAGTTGGGGATGCACTTGCGCTCGGCAGGCATGTTCGTGCGCACGGCGGCACGGTTCAAGGCGCGCATCCGGGTGGGGACGCCGGAGGTTGCGGCGGTGGACGGCAAGAGCATCCTGGGACTGGTGACGCTGGGCGCGGCGCGGGGCTCCGTGCTGCGAATCCAGGCCGAAGGTCCGGACGAGGCCGAAGCCGTCGACGTCCTGATCGCCCTGGTCGAAGACGGATTCGGAGAGTGAGACCATGAGCGAAATCCGTTTCCGCGGTATCGCGGTCTCACCGGGGATCGTCATCGGCAGCGCTTACGTGCGCCAGCCGGAAGAAATCGTCGTTCCAAACTTCGTGGTCGATGCGGCGCGTGTCGGCGAGGAAATCGCGCGGTTCCATGCCGCGCTCGCGAAGACGCGCGACGAGATTCGCGAAATCCAGGAGCGCCTCGCGGAAAAAATGGGCGAAGACCATGCCAAGATTTTCGACGCCCACCTGTTGATTCTCGAAGACACCATGGCGCTCGAGGATACCGAGCGGCTGATCGGCGAGCAGTTGATGTGCGCCGAATTCGCCTTCAACCGGGTCATCGGCCGTATCTTGGAGTCTTTCGATACCATAGGTGATCCGTATCTCAAGGAGCGGCGCGCCGACATCCAGGACGTCCGGCGCCGCCTGCTGCGCAATCTCACGGGCCAGGAGTCGCGTGCCTTCGGCGCCCCCAACACCGAATCGGTGATCGTGGCGCACGATTTGTCGCCGTCGGATACGGCGATGATCGATCGCCGGTTCGTGCTTGGCATCGCGACCGATATCGGTGGCCGGACGTCGCATGCCGCCATCTTGGCGCGCAGCTACGGCATCGCCGCGGTCGTCGGCATGGACGGCCTGTCGACGCAGGCGCGCCATGGCGACAGCCTCATCATCGACGGCAACCATGGTGTCGTGGTCCTGCGCCCGACGCCGGAAACCGTGAGTGAATATGAAGCGGCGCGCAGCCGCTTCGTGGAGGTGGAGCGGCAACTCCTGACCCTGAAGGAGTTCCCGGCGATCACTCTCGACGGCCGGACGATCGAACTGTCCGCCAACATCAAATCACCGGACGACACCGCGCTCGCCATCGCCAAGGGAGCGAAGGGGGTCGGCCTGTACCGCACCGAGTACCTGTTCCTCGCCCGCAGCGAATTGCCGACCGAGGACGAACAGGTGGCGGCATACAGCCGGGTCCTGAAGGATACGGCACCGGACACCGTCATCTTCCGGACCTTGGACATCGGCGGCGACAAGTTCGCGAGCTACTTAGGGTCCGGGACGAGCGAACTGAACCCCTTCTTGGGCTGGCGCGGCATCCGCTTCCTGCTGACCCGCCACGACATTTTCCGGACCCAATTGCGGGCCTTCTTCCGGGCCTCGCCGTCCGGCAAGCTGAAGATCATGTTTCCGATGATCACCGGTCTCGAGGAGGTCCGCGCGGCAAGTGCTCTCGTGGAGGAAGTGAAGAAGGAACTGGACGAGGAGGGGTACACGTTCGACCACGATGTCGAGATCGGCCTGATGATCGAAACTCCGGCAGCGGTGGCGATCGCCGATTTACTGGCGCGCGAGTCCGACTTCTTCAGTATCGGTTCGAACGACCTGATCCAATACACGCTGGCAGTGGACCGCGGCAATGCGCGGATCAATTATCTCTACGAGCCGATGCATCCCAGCATCTTGCGCCTGATTCGCAATACGGTGGAAGCCGGCCACGCGCATGACATCTGGGTGGGCATGTGCGGTGAGGTGGCGGGCGATCCTTTGTACAGCGTGTTGCTCGTGGGGCTGGGCCTCGACGAACTTTCGATCAGCGCCTACATGATCCCGGAGGTCAAGCGGATCATCCGGAGCATCACCTACGACGAAGCGAAGATGCTGGTGAAACGTGCGATGGGGTTGTCGACCGGGGGGGAAGTCCGGCGCTTGGTGTACAGCGTGATGCACGAGCGCTTTCCGGACCTGGTCGCGCAAGATACGGAGGACCGTCCGTGACCGGACTCGACGATGTGCAACATCTGAAGTTGGCGGATCCGTCCGGGATGCTCGCGATGGTGGCGGGGCTGCCGGATCAACTGGCGCGCGCCGCGGCCGCACGCGATGCGCTGCGGCAGAGTGCGGGTCCGGTGCACGGCGGCGGATTCCGCTCCGTCCTCGTCTGCGGCATGGGTGGTTCAGCGATCGGCGGCGATGTCGCGGCGGTTTGGGCGGCCCCGCATGGAGTCCGCGTCGTGGTGCATCGCGGCTACGGCCTGCCCGCCGGGGTGACGGGCGATGATCTGCTGGTCTTCTCGAGCTATTCCGGCGATACCGCGGAGACGCTGTCGGCCTTCGACGCCGCCGGCGCGCATGGCGCGGCGCGGCGTTGCATCGCCACCGGCGGCGCGTTGGCGCGCCGGGCTACCGAAGCCGGGGCGCCGTATCTCGCGATGCCGGGTGGTCTGCAGCCGCGCGCGGCGCTCGGGCACTCGCTTGTCGCGCTGCTGACCCAATTGCATCACGCCGGCGTGGTGCCGGACCCGGTGCCGGACTTGGAACGCGCCACGGCCTGGCTGCAGCACCTGACGGCGGAGTATGGGCCGCAGGTGCCGGAGGCCGAGAACCCCGCCAAGCAGCTCGCACGCTCGTGGCACGGGATGCTGCCGGTGATCTACACCGGCCCCGGCCTGGCGTCGGCAGCCGGAGTGCGCTGGCGCGGCCAGATCAACGAAAACGCCAAGAGCCTGGCGATGACCTCCTGTCTGCCCGAGCTCGACCACAACGAGATCATGGGCTGGAGCGCGTTGCCCGAAATCCGGCGTGCCATCACGCTGGTGTTCCTGCGCGACCGGGATGACAGCGTGGCCATTGCGTTGCGGATGCAGGTCACCGCCGAGATTCTCGGACCGCGCGCCGGGCACATGTTGTGGATCGACACGCCGGGCGAGGGTCTGCTCGAGCGCTTGCTCGGCACCTTGTGGCTCGGCGACTGGGCGAGTTTGTATCTGGCGTTTCTGAATGGCGTGGATCCCACCCCGGTGGCCGAAATTCAGGAACTCAAGCGGCGGCTGGCCGAGCCCCGGCCCGCCTGACGCCGGCGCGGGCGCCGTGTTAAGCTGACCAGTCGAGTCCGAGAAGCGAATCCCCTTGGAGGACGATCGTTGAAGGCCGTCATCCCCGTGGCGGGCAAGGGCACGCGCCTCCGTCCGCACACCCATACGATTCCAAAGCCGCTGGTGAACGTCGCGGGGAAGCCGATCTTGGCGCACATCATCGATGATCTGTGCACCGCCGGCGTGACCAGCATGGCGTTCGTCGTCGACAGCGAAACGATCCCAGACTGGGTACGGTCGACGTATCCCGGCCTGGATGCAACGTTCATCTCCCAGACCGTGGCCGATGGGCTGGGCGGGGCCATTCACCGGACGCGGGATTTCGGCACCGGCGGCCCGCTGTTGATCCTGCTGGGCGACACGATCGTCCGGGCCGATTTCGGCGCCATCGTGCGCCGCGACGCGACGCTCATCGGTGTCAAGCACGTCGAGGATCCACGCCGGTTCGGCGTCTGTCTCGTGGACGGCGACCGGATCACGGGCATGGTGGAGAAGCCGGAGACCCCGGTTTCGAGTCTGGCGATCGTCGGGATCTATCGTTTCCAGGACGCCACACCGTTGTACGACGCGCTGGATGCCAATGTCCGTGCGGGGATGCGCACGCGAGGCGAGTTCCAGCTCACCGATGCGCTGCAAAAGATGATCGAACTCGGGATCGACATGCGCACGTTCGGCATCGAGGGCTGGTTCGACTGCGGCACCATCGAGACGCTGCTGGCTACAAACCGTTTCCTGCTCGAGGAGCGCGGCCAGGGCTTCGACCGGGCCGGCAATCTGATCGTGCCGCCGGTGGCCATCCATGAGTCCGTGGTGCTGGTGGACTCCATCATCGGGCCGCATGTCTCGATCGCCAAGGGCGCACGGGTCGAACGCTCTATCGTCCGGAACTCGATCATCCACGATGAGGCGACCGTGTTGAACTCGATCTTGGACGCCAGCGTCATCGGCAACCGCGCTACGGTGAGCGGCCGTTCGGCGCGCCTGAACGTCGGAGATTCCACCGAACTGGATTTCAACTGAAGCGCGCCGGCGCACCCGTAGTTCCATCGTTGCAAGCCTGTACAGAGGAGACGAATCGATGGCAGAGAAACACCTGTTCACGTCCGAGTCGGTGACGGAGGGGCACCCGGACAAGATTGCCGACCAGATTTCCGATGCGATTCTGGACGCCATGCTGAGGGGCGACGAGCGCAGCCGCGTGGCGTGCGAAGTCATGGTCACCACCGGGATCGCGTTCGTGGCCGGCGAAATCACCACGAATACCTACGTCCCCATTCCGTCGCTGGTCCGTGACGTGGTGCGGGAGATCGGCTACACGCACTCGGACTACGGGTTCGATTGCGACACCTGCGCCGTGGTCACCGCCATCGATCCGCAGTCGGGCGATATCAAGGACGCCGTGGACCGCGACGGCGCCGGCGATCAGGGCTTGATGTTCGGCTATGCGTGCAACGACACGCGTCAACTGATGCCGATGCCGATCACGCTGGCGCACCGGCTGGTGCGGCGCCTGGCGGAGGTGCGCAAAGACGGCACGCTGGACTACTTGCGCCCCGACGGCAAGTCGCAGGTCACGATCGAATACGAAGGCGACAAACCGGTGCGCGTGCAGACCGTCGTCATCTCGACCCAGCACGATGCCAACGTCACGCAGGAGAAGATCCGCCACGATCTCATCGAACTCGTGGCGAAGCCGGTGCTGGCGGGCGAGCCGATCGACGCGTCGGAAGTGATCTACCACATCAATCCCAGCGGCCGCTTCGTCACCGGCGGGCCGATGGGCGACTGCGGACTCACGGGCCGCAAGATCATCGTCGACACCTACGGCGGCATGGGCCGCCACGGTGGCGGCGCCTTCAGCGGCAAGGACCCGTCGAAGGTGGACCGTTCGGCGTGCTATGCCGCGCGTCATATTGCCAAGAACATCGTAGCCGCCGGCCTGGCCGATCGCTGCGAAGTGCAGCTCGCCTACGCCATCGGCGTGGCGGAGCCGGTGTCGGTGCGCTGCGAGACGTTCGGGACCGGCAAAATGAGTGAGGCAAAACTGGTGAAGGCCATCCGCGACGCCTTCCCACTGACCCCGCGGGGTATCATCCAGGCCCTGGGCTTGCGCAGTCCCATCTATCAGCGCACGGCGGCCTACGGCCATTTCGGGCGCGAAGAGGAGGGCTTCACGTGGGAGAAGCTCGACCGAGTGGAGCAACTGAAGCGTAGTGTGTGATTTGCTGCCTGTTTACGCCGATGAAGTCCGGCTGGCCGGCTTGCTCGCCGCAAGTCCGGCCGGCCGTCACGGCGACCTCGATCCGCGCGTGGTTGGAGTGCACGACTCCGCACTCCGGCAGGCCGCCGTGTTGGTGTTGCTCGAGCGCGGTCCCGGGTGGCGCCTGGTCCTAACCAAGCGCACGACCGAAGTCGATCATCACAAGGGTGAGGTGTCGTTTGCGGGCGGTATGCGTGATTCGGACGACGCGGACGCCCGCGCCACCGCGCTCCGTGAGGCGCACGAGGAACTGGGACTGCATCCCGACGCAGTGACCGTGCTGGGGCAGCTTGACGACTACGTCACGATCACGCGCTTTCTCGTCACGCCGGTCGTCGCGGTGATCGACGCCGGTCACGACTTCCGCCCGAACCCGCGCGAAGTCGACCGCGTACTGCGGGTGCCGCTCGATCACTTGCGCGACGACGCCCAATGGTTCGACGACGTGCGCGAATTCCGTGGCGAGCGCTTCGTGTTGCGCTCGTGCCGCTACGAAGGCGACCTCATCTGGGGCGCCACCTCCCGCATGCTGCAAAGCTTTCTCCGCCTGCTGCCGACGGACCTGCTGCGCTGAGCGCTCGCCCGACGGCGCCGGCGGGGCGAACAACTCCAGCGGCGGACGGGGTGAGGCACACTCGGGCCGGGGCGGC
>Ga0315287_10007935_pt1 | contig 10683 bp, 6 predicted proteins | sample YL17G11_0_MG_FD_205037 | JGI IMG/M metagenome (GOLD analysis project Ga0315287, IMG submission 205037) | Sediment microbial communities from Yellowstone Lake, YNP, Wyoming, USA - YL17G11_0 | ecosystem: Environmental > Aquatic > Freshwater > Lake > Sediment | place: USA: Wyoming | collected...
CAGCAGGTAATGCAAATGCAAACAAATCCATTAAGATTATGTTAACCAAAACTTTGTTGCTTTTATTATTCCTTTTGCCCCTTTCGGCTTTGGCACAGGATGAGACGCTTTTTACCATTGACGGAATACCCGTGATGCGATCAGAATTTGAGCGGATTTATCATAAGAACAATCATGTTGAGGGCGTTGAAAATAAGTCTGTTGAAGAATATCTCGACCTTTTTATCAACTTTAAGCTCAAGGTACTTGAAGCTAAACGACTGGGGTTTGATACGGTTCCTTCTTTCATAAAGGAACTTGCAGGATACAGGGAACAGCTTGAGAAACCTTATCTTCAGGACCGCAATGTGATTAATGCCCTGGTGCAGGAAGCATACTACCGCACACTGAATGAAGTAAACGCAAGCCATATCATGGTCAGACTGCCTGAAAATCCAACACCTGCTGATACCCTCAAGGCCTATCAACGCATACTCGACCTGCGCAAAAGGGCAGAAGCGGGCGAACCTTTCGAAAAACTGGCGCTTGACCTGTCTGATGACCCGTCGGCTAAAATTAACGAAGGCCGGCTTGGCTGGTTTTCAGCCTTTACCATGGTTTTCGCCTTTGAGAATGCGGCCTATCATACGGCCGTAGGTGAGATATCGATGCCGGTTCGTTCAAAATACGGATACCACCTGATCAAGGTTAATGCAACCCGACCTGCGCTGGGAGAAATAAAACTGGCCCACATCATGACAAGGGCTGACAGAAATACAAGCGAAGAACAGATCGGCAAGGCTACGGAAAAGATTGACCAGTACTTTGACATGCTTGAAAAGGGCGATTCTTTCGCAGAAGTAGCAAAGCAATATTCGGAAGATGCAGGAACTGCCCGTAACGGCGGACAGATGCGCTGGCTCAGATCGGGTGAATTACCAGCAAATATTGAAGAAAAGGTGTTTTTATTGAAAGACAGCGGAGACATTACCGCACCCCTCCGGTCGGATTATGGCTGGCATATATTTCAGCTCCAGGGTAAAAGGTCGCTGTCATCTTTCGACGCAATGAAATCAAAACTTGAGGAGCGGGTCATGGGCGACGAAAGAGGTAAAATAGCCGATAATGCCATGATTGCCGGGTTAAAAAAAGAATCGGGATATCTCGATTACCCTGAGAATGTAGATGCACTTGCTTCACTGATGGACAGCTCGGTTTACCCCGGTAAATGGGAACCGCAATCGGCCGGAGACCTTATTGAACCTGTTTTTTCAATCGGGGGACGGGAATACATCCAAATGGAACTTGCAAAATTTATTAGCGGGCACAATTATCGTATTTCAGAATCCCTGCAGGCCATTGTGTGGAAGAGATGTGCCGAGTTTGCGAACAGCGAACTTATCGCCTGGGAAAAAAACAGACTGGAAGAAAAAAATCCCGAATTTAAAAGCCTGATGCAGGAGTATCATGATGGAATTCTTTTATTTAATATTTCTGATCAGATGGTTTGGAGCAAGGCGGTTTCTGATTCGCTGGGATTACAAAATTTCTTCAGCCAGCATCAGCAAAATTATTCCTGGCAGGAACGCGCCGATGTTTCTGTCTATACCCTGAAGGATGTTTCTTACCTTGATCTGACCCGCAAATTGGCACGCAAAAGGGCAGCACGGGGATGGACCATTTCCGAGATCACCGGTTTGATCTGTAACGGCGATTCAATACCCTGCGTCGTTGTTTCTGACGGAAGGTATGAGAAGGGAGACCATCGTGTTACAGGACCCTTTACCTGGAAGAAAGGCTTTCTGTCGGTAAATGAAGGAGAGGGAGCCTGGAAAGTACTGGTGGTTAATGGTATCGTTGCACCAATGCCAAAGCAGCTTAATGAGATAAGGGGACAGGCAACGGCTGACTATCAGAATTATCTCGATCAGCAATGGATCGCTTCATTGAGGGATAATTATCCTGTTATCGTGAACAAGGAGGTTCTGAACCATGTACAATAAACCTAGCAAATTCAGGATCCTATATCTTTTTTTTCTCCTTACCATTGTGTTAACGGGATGTGTCAAAAGGCAGGAAGAGGTGAAGAATCTGCCGGTTGCACGTGTTTTGGACCAATACCTTTACCTATCAGATCTCAAAGGGGTTGTCCCTGATGGCCTTTCGCCTGAGGACAGCAGTTCCCTGGTACATGATTTTATTGAAAAATGGGTCAGAAACCAGCTTATGCTCAACAAGGCTGAAATTAACCTTTCTGAACCTGAGAAAGATGTGGAACAACAAATTAACAGTTACCGCAGTTCCCTGCTCATCTATGCTTACGAACAAAGCTATCTGAGGCAAAATCTGGATACCTTGGTAACTGACATGGAGGTAGAAGACTATTACAAGGAAAACCAATCGAATTTCGTTTTGGGCAATACACTCATCAAGGGATTGTACATTAAATTGCCGGTCACAGCGCCTGAATTATACAAAGTCAGGCAATGGTACCGCTCCGACGATCCTGAAAACATCAAGAGCCTTGAAGGGTATTGTTTTAAGTTTGCCGCCGTTTACGATCATTTTAACGATGGATGGATTACCCTGAACGAGGTGCTTGGCATGATGCCTGCCGGTGCGGCGCAACAGGAATCCGGATTGCTTTCCCGCAGGTATTTCGAAGGCCGGGATACCGCCTTTGTTTATTATCTGCATATAAAAGAAATTGCAGCTTCAGGTACTGTATCACCCCTGGATATCGTTAAAAGGGATGTGCAAAGTATCATTCTGAACAAACGAAAGATCAAATTGATCAATGAGCTTGAAACCAGCATTTATTCAGATGCTCAGGATCGTGAACATTTCAATATTTACAAATAAGCGACATGATGCGTAGTATTTTTTTCACAATCTTTTCCCTGACCTTGTGTTTTCAGTACCTGTCGGCACAGGTAAAAATAGTGGATGAAGTGATCGCTGTTGTTGGTGATAAAAGAATTTTGTATTCGGATATCGAACAAAATTATCTGCAGATGAAAGCCGAGGGAGAGCCTGTGAATGAAGATTCAAAATGTTCAATTTTCGAACAATTGCTCATCCAGAAGCTTTTGCTGAACCAGTCAGAAGTTGACAGTCTGGAGGTAACTGAATCGCAGGTTGAAAGCGAACTGGACGGGCGCATGCGTTATTTTGTCAATGCCATCGGATCAGAAGAAAAACTTGAAGCCTATTTTAATAAAACAACATTAGAGATCAAGCAAGATTTAAGGAACGAAATTTACGAACAGCTGATGACATCGAAAATGAGAGCCAAAATTACCGAGGGCTTATCTGTTACGCCCTCAGAAGTGAAGGCCTATTTTAAAGGTATGCCAACGGACAGCCTGCCGTACATCAATGCTGAAGTTGAATACAACGAAATTCTGATAAATCCCAGGTCGAGTGAGCAAGCAGTTATTGACGTCAGGGAAAAATTATTGAGTATCCGGGAGCGGGTCATGAAGGGTGAGAGTTTTGCGACATTGGCAGTGATTTACTCGGAAGATCCTGGTTCCGCTGTAAAAGGAGGCGATATCGGATGGATGGCAAAGGCAGAAATTGATCCGGAATATGCCAAAGCGGCGTTTGCGCTTAAGAAAGGAACGGTTTCTAAAATTGTGCAGTCTTCTTTCGGATACCACCTGATCCAATGCATCGACCGTACGGAAGAGCGCGTGCATACCCGCCATATTCTGCTTAAACCCAAGGTTTCACTGGCGGAGAAAACGGAAGCGATAAACCGTCTTGACAGCCTGGTAAGGCTTGTCAGACTAGATTCCCTTAAATTTGAAGTTGCAGCCATTCGGTTTAGCCAGGACGAAAATACAAAGATGAGCGGAGGGCAGGCCGTGAACCTCAGGAATGGCGGAACAAGGTGGGGAATGGATGAGTTTGAACCCAAGGAATATGCCATTATCAACAACATGAAGGTGGGTGAAATTTCAGAACCTTACGAACTCACTGACAGCAAAGGCAAGCTGGCTTTTAAGGTAATCTGGTTAAAAAGCAGGACCAATCCCCATGTCGGCAACCTTAAAGATGATTACAACTTATTTAAGGCCATGGCATCCCGGAAAAAGCAGGATGAAATCGTGAACCAGTGGGTGGAAGAAAAGATAAAAACAACGTATATCCGCATTAACGACAAATATAAGGCTTGTCCCTATTCTCTGAAAGGATGGCTGAAATCATAGCAGGCAGCTTCCCTGTAAGGATTTGTAAATACTTACTTTTACTTTCGGCTGTATGCATTGCCGGAATGCCTTTGCTATGCCAGGAGCCCCAAAAGATAGAACAGCAGGCCGATTTCATGGAATATGATGAGAACATTGCGGGAGGCGCTTACCGGCTTATCAATCATGTGATTTTTACCCATTCGGGTGCTGTTATGTTTTGCGACAGTGCTTACCTCTATCCCAACAATTCTCTTGATGCCTTCAACAATGTGCATATCAACCAGGGCGATACCGTAAACCTCTATGGAAAGTTCCTTCATTATGACGGCAATACGCGCATTGCTGAGATTCGGAACAATGTGAGGCTTATCGGTAAGAATACCTCGCTTACAACTTCGGCACTCGATTTTGATATGGGCAAGAGTATGGGATATTATACCGTTCATGCCGATATTACAAGTGACGAAAATGAGCTAAGCAGCAGGGAGGGTTATTACTATTCGCGGCAGCAGACCTATTACTTCAGGGATTCCGTGGTACTCCGGAATCCGGATTATACGATTTATTCAGATACCCTGCATTACCATACCAATTCAAAGGTTGCCAATTTTTTTGGTCCCACCGAGATCATCGGCGACAGCAGTTACATCTATTGTGAGAATGGCTGGTATAATACCGCTACCAATAAGTCCATGCTGAAGGACCATGCATTGGTGCGCAATAAAAAACAAACAATTCAGGGCGATAGCCTTTATTATGAAAGGGAAACAGGCTATGGTGAAGGTTTTTCCAACATAGAACTGCTGGATGAGGAGCAAAATGTAATTCTCAGGGGCAACCATGCCTTTATCAACCAGAATGAAGACCGGGCATTGATGACAGACAGTGCTTTGTTCATTTATATTACCGGGGGTGATTCGGTTTTTGTACATGCCGATACCCTCAGGGCATTGCCTGATTCTGCCGGTAACAGGCAGCTAAAGGCATATTACCGGGTTAAGCTTTTCAAATCGAATCTGCAGGGTGTATGTGATTCATTGTATTATTCCACTTCCGATTCCATACTGAGGCTGTTTACAAGTCCTGTATTATGGTCCGGTGTCAACCAACTGTCTGCGCAATATATTGAGATCTGGACAAAAAATCAGCAGATCGATCAATTGCATATGCAACGTGTGGCTTTTATTATCAACCAGGAAGATTCTTCGAAATTTAACCAGATCAAGGGAAAATCAATGATCTGCTTTTTTAAGAATAATGAGCTTTCCAGAATTGTGGCAAATGGCAATGGTCAAACTGTTTATTATGCCAAGGACAAGGATCAGCTTATTGGCGTGAATATTGCACAAAGTTCTGATCTGGTAATTTTTTGCAAAAATAATAAGCCGGATGTCATCCGTTTCATTACAAAACCTAATGCAGTTTTGTATCCGCTCAATACAGCGCCCAAAGAAGAACTAATCTTAAAGGATTTCAAATGGAACGAGGAAATCAGGCCCAAATCGAAACAAGATATCTTCAGAAAAAACTGAATCCCGGATGCCATAAAAAAACCCGCCGGCGGCGGGTTTTTCTTTAATATTCATCTTCGTTAAAAAAGAAATCATCCTTGCTGGGGTAATCTGGCCACAAATCCTCAATACTTTCATATATTTCCCCTTCATCTTCAATTTCCTGCAAGTTTTCAATAACTTCGAGCGGTGCCCCGGAGCGAATCGCAAAATCAATTAGCTCCTCTTTGCTTGCGGGCCAGGGTGCATCTTCAAGTTTAGACGCTAATTCGAGTGTCCAGTACATATGCGCGAAATTAATATAACCTTACTTAAAAAATTGTGCAAATATAAAAAAAACTATAAGAATTACAACCTAGGTTTCCAGGGTATATCTTTTATTGAATAATCATGTAAAACCTTACGCGCCAAAACAAAAAGAAAATCTGACAACCGGTTGATATATTTTAGTACGGGATCGGGTACAAAAAGTTCTTCCGAGAGCCTTATAATTTGTCTTTCTGCACGCCGGCAAACAGTTCTGGAAACGTGGCACTGTGATGAAATCACATGTCCACCCGGTAATACAAAGGAAGTAAGGGGGGTAAGAACCGATTCCATCCGATCGATTTCATTTTCGAGGCCGGTGATATCAGCTTCCTGAATCTCAGGAATTTTCACCTGGCAGTCTTCGCAGTCTGCCGCCAGAATGGCAGCACAGGTCATCAGACGATCCTGTGCCTGCAGCAAAGAACCCTTCAGCGCTTCGTTTTCAAGCATATCACGCAACATACCAATATGTGAGATCAATTCATCAACGGTACCATATGCCTCAATGCGAATATGGGTTTTGCTAACTTTTTTTCCACCAACAAGGGTGGTGTTTCCTTTATCACCTTTGCGCGTATATATTTTCATGCGTTTTGTTCAGGTATTTTTTAAGTTACAACTGTTCATATTTGTTCAGGCAACAATTGTCAGCAAGTGGCAATTAAAGCTTGTAGGAAAAGCCAAACATGAAATTAAACCGTTGCGAGGGATAATAATTCCAAAGCAGGTAACTTCTGCCAGCCACATTGTATAAATCGGCAAACAAAGTAAACGCTTTTGAATAATTATAGTTGAATCTGAAATTAATATCTGCAACCGGTTTAATCTTCTGCTTTTCAACCGAAGGTTCAAAACCCGGAACCCACCGGGTACCGATAACGGTAAAAGTGCTTGCCATTGTAATTTTACTGCCGAGGCGCGCTGCCAAATCAACATCGATCTCTAATTCAGGTTTATGCCAGGGTTTCAATTGTTCAAAGACGTGGTATTTGTTATACCTTGCATCGATCATTAACCGCCAATTATTTGATGGCTCCACGGCAACCTGGCCATGATAGGTTACAAGGTCCACATCATCGTATACACCAGTAAACTGGTTTTGCAAGTCAAGCAGCGTGTCATTCACAAAAAAGTGCATGTCTTTTGTGACCCGGTAGGTAACATCCGCCCTGAAATGAACCGAAGGGGTAATGCTGCCCTTCAAACCACCGGTAAAGATCAGGTTACTGCTTGAATTTTTCAAATATAAACCGGGGGTTATGTAGGGATTTTCGGAAAGCAGGTTTGAGTAAGAATTCTTCTGTAATTCACCGGATAATCCAATATAAGGAACCAAAACATTTTCAATGATGATGATATCCAGCCTGGCATGGGGAAATATGTAAAAGTGTGAAACATCCGCATTGTCAGATACAGCTTCGAGCCCCAGCATGAACATCCAGTCTTTGTTGCGTTTACTGATCCAGGGTTTCACACTGACGATGGTATTTTTGATTGAATCACGGGTTGCAGCGAGTTTGGTATGATCAACTGATAAATCGAGGCCCGCCTGCAGGCCATTGAAGTTCTTATTTAGTCCGGCATCTACCCGGATATTGTTTTCATTGTTTTTAAACTTGTCCCAGAAGTAGTCATAATGAACTTTAACGCTGTAATTCAGGTGCGCTGAATCAGTATAGGTGGAAGCAACACCAATATCGAACCCGGTTCGGTATGTATTCTGACGCAGGCTGTCTTCATTGATTAAAGGCACAGAATCATTAAACAATTCCGTGTTGTAACCATAAAAATTATATCCCCTGTGGTCAAAAAGCAGGTTCCCCGAAACGGTGGCATCTTCGAAGAACTTCTTGCCATAAAGGTTAACGGTATTATCCCCATACCGCGCAGATACCTTTTCATCGTTCAGCAATTTTACTTTCCCAAGCGAGGACTTGTGGTACAGGTAAGCGCCGTAAGTAAAATCACGTGATCGCAGGTTGCTGATGTTAAATTCGGCCAGCGGGGTTGAATAATTGCCCAGTCCTAGCCGGATCCAGCTGTTGTATATTTTAGGCAATGAGGTTGCCGACGTTTTGGCAGGTTTAATAGGCTCGGGAATAAAACTATTTTCAAGCTTTTTGGGTGTAACAGTGTACTCAAATGTTGGCAGTTGTGTTGGAATACCGTCCGTTTCGGGCATAAAGCTGAACTTGGATGCATCTGAAAGGGTGGGTTCATACGGACGCACTACATACACTTCCTTGTTAATTTCCTGTGAAAAGGCTTCCATTGCAAACATCTGCAGGAACAAGATCAGGAGCATGCACGGGATGTTATTTGTTGTCAGTTTTTTCATGATGGCTGTCTGTAATCAGTAATCAGTAATCAGTAATCAGTATTCGGTAATCGGTAATCGGAAATTGGTAATCGGTAATCGGAAATTGGTAATCGGTAATCGGTGATCGGTGATCGGTAACCATATAATCGTTAGTCTTAAATCTTGAATCTTGAATCTTGAATCTTTAGTCTTGAATCTTTTTCTATTCAGGCAAATCAATTTCAACTTCATTCTGTTCTGCGGGAGTAGCTTTTATTACCTGCTTATCCGTCAGTTGCTTCTTTTTTTCTTTCGCCGCTGTCAATATACCGTCATCGGTTTTCTCATAGTAGTCAATCAGACTCTGCAGGGTTTGTATGGCCTGGAAATCATCTCCCTTGTCTGTGAATATGTCTGCCCACAATAAAAAGCTTTTAGCCATCCAGTATTGGTGCGGTGTGGTTTTGTTGGCAAAATCGGAAACCTCTTTTTCGGCCTTGTCGGTTTCTTTTCTCTTGTAATAGATTTCGGCAACCCTGTACTTTGATTCAGCACCTTCGGCACTTTTTACTTCCCTGGCGACTTTTTGAAATTCCGTAAGGGCAAGCATTTCGCGGTCCCTTGCCATCAAAGCCTTGGCTTTGGCAAACCGGGTTTCCCTTTCCTGGTCAGGCGACAACCTTTCCGTAAGCAGAATCTTATCAGCCAGATCACCGACTTTGTCATATTCTTCCAACAGGGCGTAACATTTTAACATTCCAAGGCGCGCTTCGAGCAGGTTGTTTTTTACTTCGGCTACTCCTTCGAGCTGGCTGTAATAGTTGGCAGCTATGGCATATTCCTTTGACCTGAATTTAATTCGCGAGGCTCCCAGGAGTGCTGATTCGGTGAACCTGTTTTTAGGCTTTGCGATTACAAAATCAAACGATGAAAGGGCCTCGTTGTATTCATTGGCCCTGTAATTGCAGTCGCCTTTATAGAAATGTGCATTTAGCAAATACCTGCCTTCGGGATGGTTGCTGATGTAAGTACTGAAACTCTTTGATGCCCTGGGATAATCACCGCTCATATAAATCTTTTCAGCGGAAAGGTAGCTGAGCGAATCCTGTTCAATCAGGTCAGACGATGTTAGCACTCCCAATCCGTTGATATACGTGTAGTAGGCATCTACATCGTTTAAATCAACATATACATTCTTTAGTCCAATGATCGCATTTGCAGCCTCATCTGTTCCCGGATAGTCCTTTATCACCTGCTTATAGCACTGAACAGCTTCAGGGTTCCGGTTGCTGTTGAAATAAAGCAGGCCAAGACCCAACAGGGCTTTTTTAACGTAGCTGCTTTTCGGATAATCGCTCACAACCTTTTTATAGTTCGCAATCGCCTGATCGGGTTGGTTGAGTTTTACATAGCTTTCACCCATCTGAAAAAGCACATCGGGTTTATATGCAGAACCAGGATAAGCATTTACAAGCTGGTTAAGGGTTTGAATCTTGTCTTTGTCCTTTCCGGTTACCCCCTGGGCCAGCCCTTTCTGAAAAAGGGCGTAATCGGTATTTCCCTTTCCCGATTTAATGGCATTGTCATACCATACGATAGCCCTGGAATATTCCATTTGCACAAAGTAGCAATCACCCAGCCTGTTATAGGCATCCGTAAGAATTTCCTGTTTTTGTGTGTTTCCCTGTCCTGCAAATTTTCCAAACCACAATGCTGCATCGGCATATTGTCTGATGCTGAAATAACAATAACCGAGGTTGTACTGTGCCAGCGGATATTCACTGAGTTTGGTAACCCCTGGCTGTGCCAAAAAATTGTTATAATTCTCAATGGCCTGGCGGTAATCTCCTTTCCGGTAATAAGCCTCACCTTTCCAATAGAGGCTCAGTGCATAAAGTGTATTATCATTGACGCCATATTTTATGGAGGCGGTAAATAGTTCGGATGCTTCCGTAAAACTGAGGTTATTGAACAATTCCAGTCCCCGGTAATACGCTATTTTCTGGTAGGCTTTTTTTATCTCATTGTTTTTATTTCTGATTTTGTCAATGGATGTCATAGCCAGTCTGTAGTTTTTAGCATTCAGGTAAGCCATTACAAGGTAGTTATTGGCCTCATCACTGCGTTTGCTGTTCGGGTACCTGTCGAGGTAATCGTTAAGTGCCTGCACTGCTTCGTTAAAAGGTGAATAATCAAGTTCGTAGGTAAGCAGGGCATAATTAAAGAGTGCGTCTTCACGAATGTCCTGATCATAATCCATTTTGGAAGCCGACGAAAAAGCCATGCGTGCTTTGTTCTTGTCATTCAGCCTTATCTGGCAATCTGCAAGGTGGTAAAGGGCATTCTGGGTGAGGGGAGATTCAGTGCCGGTGATTTGTCCGAAGTACAG
>Ga0315287_10007936_pt1 | contig 10682 bp, 22 predicted proteins | sample YL17G11_0_MG_FD_205037 | JGI IMG/M metagenome (GOLD analysis project Ga0315287, IMG submission 205037) | Sediment microbial communities from Yellowstone Lake, YNP, Wyoming, USA - YL17G11_0 | ecosystem: Environmental > Aquatic > Freshwater > Lake > Sediment | place: USA: Wyoming | collected...
AGTCATCGGGCTCGCCGTCATCGCCGTGGGCGGGTCCTACGTCGGGAACGTGATTTACCATCGGGTGCATCGCAAGAGGGGCTGAAGGCTGAAGGCCGAGGACTGAAGGGACAAGAACATGAGCAGAAAAGACTACGTACTCATCGCGAACGCAATAGCCACGGCTCGCGAGGAGGCTCGCAAGAACAATGCTTCGGAGTCGGCGTTCACCGCCCTGGGGTATCTCACCGGGGTCTTAGCCGCGGAGCTGAAGTACGACAACCCCAGCTTCAACAAGAAGATGTTCCTGAAGGCGTGCCAGGGCAGGCCGAAGACCATCCTGTAGCCCATGCGCCTTTCCTCCTACCCCTCCCCCGCCGACCACCCCGCGGCGGTCTACCTCCACGGCCTCAACGTCTGGGCTGTGCGGGTCCGCGGCCGGGCTGCGGCGGTCTCTGCGGCCTCGGCTAAGGGCTGGACGGCCTTCCGGTTCCTCGGCGACTGGTTCGTCAGCGACCAGAAGCCCGACCAGGCAGGGGCGCGGGAGCTGCTGGGGAGGATGGTGCCGAAGAGCAACCCCGCGACCTGGGAATCCATCAAAGCCCTCTGCGTGCAGTTGGACTGCCACCTGACTTCAAGGCGCGACCCCTTCATGCGGCAGGCTTATGCCAACACCGTGGACCCCGCGAACTTCGCCGAAGGCGAGGAGTGGTACTTGGGCGACGGAGGCTACAGCCGGATGATTATGAGACGCGACGGCACGCTCGCGCTGACCAGCAATTCCATTCAGCGCACGAGAGCCAAATGGAACGACCCCGAGGCGCTTAGGCTGCGGAAGGCCATCGAGGAAGGCATGAAGGAGCTGTACGGCTCGGAGTTCGAGCCCAACCCCCCCGTCACCCCTCCCCAATTCCCCTCCCTGCCGGTCAACATGCTTTCCGTTTTCAAGCAGCACGGAGGACGCATTCTCAAGTTCAAGGCCCTGCCAGTCGATGCGCAGAAGGCCATCGTCCACTACATGGCGGTGGACGGAGAGGCGTGGGAGGCTAACGAGCCCCTAAGCTTCTACGTCAGGAAATACGGCGGCGTTTCATTCGGCTACGTTCTCCTCCCGATGCAGGTTCTGGTCCGCCAGATTCAAGGGAATATGGACGACTTCACGTGGCGCAACTTCGACGAATACCACAAGTGGTACTTGGGGGGCGGCGGGGTCCCGCACCACAAAAGCGCATGGCCGGTTCTTCTGGCTGACGAGAGAGGAGAGGTGCTCCAAGATGGGTGGCACCGCTTCCACGACTACTACCGAAGAGGTCTGAAGACGGTCCCAGCAGTGGCCTACGTTCGCGGCGCCCGGTATTTTAGGGGGCGCCCCCTCCGCCCGAACCCCGTCACCCCTCCCCCTCCGCCTGGAGCGGTTGGCGACCGGGGACCGGGAGGCGGAGGGAGCCGCTGCCGTCGGCCCCTGAAGAAGTGCATACTCTGCGGCGCCCTCGCCGACACCTCGGGGCTCTGCTTCAGGTGCAAGCATCCGGAGGTCCGCGGGAAACCGAGGGCTTGACCCTCTTCTGGGCGCTGCTGTTGTTCGTGACCGCCGCAGTCGTCTTGTGGGTGCTGAGCAGGATGGGAGGATGGAGTTGAATGGCGGCGGGCAGTAGGCGGTGGTTCGGCTGGCTCACCACGAGCTAGGCGGTAGGCGGATTAGAGACAACCCGTCCCCTGGCTTTGTTCCTTTCCCAGGGGCGGTTTAGGGGGCCTGCGGGTGTCCGGCGCTCGCGGCCCCCGTTTTTATCGGAGGACCGCAGGTCCGGAGACCCTGAGCGACCGAAGGGAGTCGAATGGGTTTGCTCCACCGGCAGACCTTCCCTACGACCCCCCGCCGTGCCCCACGGCTCCCCGTAGCGCCCCAAACGCCTCCCCCGGGGGATGTCGAGGTAGCCACAGGGCAGCCTTCTCGCGTCCTGGGGCATCCTGTGCGGTTTCGGTGTTTTCAGAGGGCCGAACGGGCTGTAAATGTGAGGTTAGTTAGACTGCTCGGCCTACCTCTCCGAGCAGCTCTGTTTGATATATATCTAGTGCTGACTGACTGCCTTTTGACTAAGTCAAACTCTGTTCAGGGGGGCACGCGGAGGGGCTCTCTGCTATCGTCCGTTGGCGTGGCTGACGACCGGAGCGTGACCGCGGCTCACCAGAAGGGCCTCGCGAGGCAGCCGGACCATGGCCGCGAGGTCCCATCGCCGCGGGGGCAGAGGGTCCTCCGGCGGCGGCTCCGGAGCATCGGGCAGGACGTAGACGTTGGACGAGAACGAGCACGGAGTGGTCGTGGATGAGTAGAGTTCCGTGGGAGCCATGCGGTCATGCCCCCTCTTCCAGGCCCTCGCGGGCCTTGCGGCGTTCCTCGATGGCCTCGCGCTGTTCCGCGCCCTTCTTCCACTGCCTGCGCAGCAGCCGTTGCGACGGACCCTTCACCTCGGAGCGGGTCAGCCACTTGTCGCGCTTGATGCCGTTGTTGAGCAGCCGCTTTACTTTACCGATGCCCATCACAGCACCGTCACCCGGTTGCCCTTTGGGAACAGCACCAGGCTCTTCACCGGGAAGCCGAGCTTCTCGTCCCAGGCAACCTTCCCGCCGTTGACGATGACGGCCCCCTGCTGGCACCAGCGCTTGAGTTCGGACGCAGAGGCTTCGCCCGTCCGCTCCCGCGAGGCGAAGAGGCAGACACGATGCAGGCGGCGCAGCCAGGCAAGGGCAGTCTCCGTCCGGGACTCCCCCACCAACAACCCCCGGGCCTCAACGTCGGCAACGACCATTTCACAGTGGCTCATCTCTTCTCCAAAGAAGGGGCCGGGAAGTACGTCCCCGGCCCCGGGGCTCCACCCCGCGTCCTACAATCCCAGGCTCATTATCGTTTTCTCGTTGAGGAACTCAACCAAGTCGTCGGCGTCGTAGCCGATTTCGACCCCCAAGTTGCTCCTCATCCACTGGTCCGCCCGCGGTTCGGCCCCGCTGCCTTCGAGCCCGGCCATCAGGTGGCCGACCTCGTGGGCCAAGACCCCATACCGCTTGTTGCGGTTCAAGGCCCCGAACGCCTCCGCCAGGCAGATGGTGGCGGCCTTGCATCCGACGTGGGCCACCGTCCGGGGGTCCCCGGAGTTCCACGCCTCGGCCAGGGAGCAGCCGACGTTGAGACGAATCGCGGGGATGACGATGTCCAAGTCGTCCCCGTGGCGGCGCAATGCCCCGATGAACTTCTGTCCGTCGGCGATGACCTCGGCTTCGGAAAGCATCCTGCGCCTCCGTTTCGTCCCGGCTTTCCTCGGCACGTTCAGCTCCCTTTCTGCATTCAGACTACCCTAAAACTGGCCAGGAGGCAACCCCTCCCCCGCTTCGACTCGCTCTGCTCGCTCAGGGCCTGCGGCTACTCCCCGAAGCTGAGCGCCTTGGCCTCCCGCGGGTCGCCCGACAGGATTCCGTGGCAGCGCAGGGACTCGGCGCGGAACAGCAGGTGCTCCGCGACATCGCGGCAGCTCTCCGCCTTGACGATGGGGTCCTTCCAGGCGTTGGCGATGGCCGCGGCCAGTTGCTGGTCCGACATCCCCTGGGGAACCGAGAGCAGCTTCTTGGTCTCGGCCGATGCGGCGCTCCAGAGCAGCACCAACTCGGCAGTGAGCCCTTCGTGGAGCGCCCGCAGCAGCTCGAAATCGTCCGCCTCGTTCATCGGCTTGGCCGACCTGGCCTCGGGGTTGCCGACGGCCTGCGAGAAGATGCTCTCCGCGGGATTCTGGTTCGACTCGGGCATGATTGTCTCTCCTTCTCCAACTCTCCCCAGCCTTCCCGCAGGCCCTGAGCGAGCCAGCGAGTCGAAGGGGGCTCCTTTGTCCGCCCCACGCAGGGCGGCGACTGCTGAGGTTATTCTACTCTGCTCAGCCCCCACTGCAAGGGCTGCACACCTCGTTCTTCTGGCCCTCCCGGAGCCTGCACCCGCAGCGTTTACAGAAGCGCGGGGTGGAGGAGGCGTTGACTGAGTCCCCCGGCAGGCGCCCGAAGTTACCCTCTTCCTTGCACCGCACGCAGCGCACGCGGCCGTTGAGCTTCTTGGGGCTCGTCATCCGCTCCGACACCTTGTGCCCGCAGGACAGCACCACCAGGCGGAGGCCTCGGTCGTCGATGTCGAAGTCAACGACACGGCGGAACGGCGGTTGCGTATTTTTCTTACGGCTTGGGAGGGGCATCGGGCTTCTCCGCTTCGATGCAGCGGTAGGTCTTGCCGCGGATGGTGAGAACGCCATCCTCGGGCACGCCCTGGGTAATGCGACCCACAAACGCAGACTGGCACGCGACGAAAAAGACCGTCCCCAGGAGCCAGAGCGGGGTACGGCCATTGCGTTGCAGCACGCCCCATCCACAGACGGCAACCCCCGCGGAGGAAAGAAAAACCCCCACCCACAACCACCAATCAGGCATCGCCAACCACCAATCAGGCATCGCCAGCCCCCTTCCTATTCGCATCCGTGTCCTCGATGACCTTCATCACGTGGGTCGTCTCCTCCTCCATCATCTCCTTCCAGTCGCCCTCGTAGCCGTAGAACTTTTCGAGGCAGTTGTCGAAGGCGGGGAGGTCCTTCAGGTCCTTGCCGTAGATGTGGTAGCTGTCCGAAACGTCCACGTGGCGGACGTAGTGCAGCTCGCGACCGAGGTTCTTCTGGACCGGCTGGCGGACCATCTCGTCGAACAGCCTGACGAACGCGAAGCTGTTCATAAACGCCGCCTTCAGGGCGTCCCGACTCCGGAAGTAGATGTGCGAGTGGAACTCCAACTCCTTGGTCTTGACGTTCTCCAGGATGCGGCACCACCCCCGCTGGAGGCAGGGCGGGTCGAAGTCGCCGGGGTCGGTGAGGGCCTTCCAGGTAGTGAACTGCGCCTGGCGGGTGAACGGCTGCTTCGAGAGCTTCTCCACCATCTGAGAGAGCTGGTCCACGCCGAAGTCTCGGCAGATGCGCCCGTGGTAGGTGTAGCTCCAGCGTTCCTTGGCCTCGCCCTCCTTGCGAATCCAGTGGTCCTTCACGCCCTGCATCACCTCCATGCAGTAGCTCTGGAGGTCGTAGGGACCGCCAGGCATGAAGCTGTGGATGCGGGGCTCCAGGAGGGGCTGGTTGACCTCGCAGACCATCATGGCGTCGATGCTCAGCGGGTCCCCGGGGCGGTCGTACTGCGTGGGGGCCTCGGCGCCCCCATAGCGCAGGTCTATGATGGACTGCTGCCACGCCGCGGGCAGCCCCAAGCCACTGCTATGCAGAACGGGGATGGTGTTTTTCACTTCTTCCCTCCTCTTGCCCTATGATTCTCGCTTAGCAGACATCCGCACGAGCGGGTGTTGCCTGAACTCAGGGAACCCAAAGACACCAAGGTCTCGTTGCCGCAGTCGCATTTGCATAACCACTCGACGTACCTGTACCTCCGGGTCGGCAACGGCCTCAGCGCCACCAGCTTACCGAAGCGCTGGCCGCGGATGTCGCGCCGGTTCCAGCCCCGCGCTATGCTCCTGCGCGCGCTACAGGACTTGCACGAGCTTCTGCCGCGAGACACCCTCACCCCGCACGTGGAGCAGAAATACAGCCTGGGCGGGGGCCGATGCAGGTCGGTCCCGCGATGGGAAATCAGGTCGATGCCGAACTTCCTGGCCAGATGACTGACCCCCTGATGGGAGACCCCGTACTCGGCGGCGAGGGTGTGGGTGCTCTCCCCGGACTTCAGGCGGGCGGCTATCGACTCCTGCTGAGCCGTAGAGAGCTTGTTCCCCCTCCGGCACTTCATGCAGTGCTCGGCCTCGGGAGACTTCGGGGCGCCACAGGAACAACGGTGCTCTTTCACGATTCGAGAATCTCCTTTGCGGCCAGACATCCCTTATCGTGCTCGGTGGCCATCGGGTTGCCGACGGCCATCTCACACCAGCAGTCCCCGCGCTTGAGAAGGTGGATGACCTTCTTCAGCTCGGCGAACCCCTGAATCGCCGCCAATTCCCCGAGCCCGTGGTAGCCCATGCGCTGGAGCAGCCGCTGGAAGTCCTCGGAGAGCCCCACCTGATAGGCGCGGTTCACGCGGTCGTCTGTGCACTCTATTTCCCTGGCTTCCTTCTCCGGGTACACCCCGGCGCTCAGGAGCGATTCGGTGTACCCGGCAGACAGCGGACGCCAGAAGAGGGGCTGAGAAAGGAGGTCCTTTACCACCACCCAATCGCCCATCCTCGGGCTCTTGGCAATCAGCTCGGCGAGCTGCTCGGAGGTCATCATGGCTCGACCTTTGCGGCGGCGTTCTCGGTCAGCAGGCACCGGCTGATGGCGAGGTGCTTATTGCGCTCGACCTCGGAGACGGATTGGTCGTTGACGACGCGGTGAAGCGCGAACATGATGCACGCCCTGATTTCGGCGGCGGTCAGAACGGCGTCGTTCTCTTTGACGACGACCTGCTGCTGAGGTTGACAAGTCATGTTTTCTTCTCCCGAGGACCCGCCTCATGCGGGGCCGAGGCCCTGAGCGACTCGAAGAGGAGTCGAACGGGCTATTCCTTCTTCTTCTCCGCCCACTTCCCAATGCACTCGTCGGAGCACCAGGTCTGGGCGATGTTCCCGGGGTTCACGAGGAACCGCACGGTCCCATCCAGCTTCTTGCCGCAATGAAGGCAGACGCTTCCGAGGGCCTCGGGGTACTTGTCCTTCGACCACTCGACGAACAAGCCAAGCGGGGCGGCGGAGACGGTCGGCTTACACCACAGCACGCGCTTCTCTGCCTTCTCGCTCGCGGTCTCGAAGAAGCGAACGCGAGCGAGGGCGCGGTCCCACGCGAAAGCCGCCGCGTTTGCAGTCGTATCTGACGGACCAACGGCGCGACAGGCAGCGCAGCAAACGAAGTACAAATCGCACTTGGCCCCGTTGGCCACGCCCTGCGTTTTGTTTACGGTTGTGTCGAGGGACCCGCAGAACGGGCACGGGCCGGGTGATGCTTGGTCGCCCATGGCTTTACCCCTTATCCTTCAGCGCCTGCGATAGCTCCCGCTCCAAGCGCTCAATCTCTGCGTTGGCCAGCCGCAGGCTCTCGGCTTTGGCGGCGGCCAGCAGCTCCAGCTTCGCCATCTCCGCCTTCATGTCCTTGTAGGGCTCTTCCGAGCCGCACGCCGGGCAGGTGAGGACCTCGTCCTTCTTGCAGTTAGAGCATCTCATGGTTTTATCTCCCGAGGACCCGCCCCATGCGGGTCCGAGGCCCTGAGCGAACGCAGTGAGTCGAACGGGCTACACTCTTCTCGATGCTGCGCAAAAACTTCCGCCCCTTGGCGATGCCGCGGCGGACATCCGCGTAGTCGGCCCTGCCCAGGTTCAGCGAGGCCCTCGTCGTCCACTCCTTGAACCCGTACACAAGGTCCGCGGACTGGTGGGCGTTGTAGAGCTTCTGCAACACGTCCAGGTAGTCGGCCATCAGGCGGCCGAGTTCGGCTTCGGTTATGCTCTTCGTCTTGCGGGTCATTTTTTATCTCCCGAGGACCCGCTCCATGCGGGTCCGAGGCCCTGAGCGAGCGACAGCGAGTCGAATGGGCTACACTCCTACTTTCTCTGCCATCTTGACCGCTTCCCTTTCATCCATGTGCACGTACTTCTCGGTCGTGGCCATCTGGCTGTGCCTGAGCTGCGATGAGCAGAACTTCAGGTCCTTGGTGGCCTTCCACATCTTGCAGCCTCTGTAGTGCCGGAGCGCGTGAAAGCTGTAGGCCTTGTTGAGCCCCGCCAGCTTGGCATACTTCTTGAAGAGCCGGTGGGCGGTCTTGCGGTTGATGGGGTTGAGGTCGTTCTCGAACAGGAAGAACTGCTCCTTCGGCATCTTCGCCAGGTACTCCGCGAACAGCTCGCGCGTCTGCTTGTCCACCGCCACCGGTTTCACCGGATGCCCCTTCTGCTTCAACGTGGGCACGTCCACCAGGCCAGCGCTGAGCCGCTTGAAACACGTCCTCGACAGGTTGATGGCCTCGGACACCCTCAGCCCAAGCACGCCGCCCACCCAGAAGAGCATGAAGGCCCGCTCGTCGCGCTCGGCCACGACGAGGAGCTTCTTGAACTCCACGTCGGTCAGGAACTTCTCGCGCTCAGTTTTCATGCTTACTCCGTAGGCGGCGGGCGGTAGGCGGTAGGCGGCGGACTTGGCAAGGGATGAGGGGTGTCGAGCCGAGGGCTCTGGGTTCGGTAATCGGGGCGCAGTCGCACTGCCACAGCAAACGCCTTCGTGTCCCGGTCAACGCGCCAGTCTTCCACCTCCGCCAACTCCCTCCTCAGCAGCGACTTCACGGTCAGGGTGGAAAACCCTTTTTCTGGACGAGAGGGGTACGGAGCCCATGTGCCCCCAGGCAACCTGACAAGGAGACAGCCTTGCCTCAAGTAGGCCAGCGCCCGCATCATCTCGATGCTCAGCCCGACATTCTTCACGGCTTGGCCTCCAGGTTCTCCCGGTACTTGACCATCCGTTGTTGCGGTGTCTTCTCGACGAGGCAGACGTTACAGATGTACGCCTTCTCCTTGGGCATCAGCTTCACGGGGACATCCTTGAAACCACAGCAACCGCAGGTGCCGTCGAACTCGAAGTCGAAACACTCGCAGTGTTTCAGTAGGTCGCTCGGCCGCACCGGGACGAAGTCGAAGTGTTCGCTGCCCGCATAGGGCCTCTTGACTATCCAGTCTCCGGGGAGCGCCACCTGAGAGCCTGTAGAGGTCGGCATGTGCAGCTTGTCGCCGTCCTGAATGGGCGACAGGATGGGGTTCCCGCCCATGAACGCCACTATCCCTTTGCGGTTGTCGCCGTTCCACTGCATCGCCTCGACCACCTCGGGCTTCTTGCGGAATTTCATGGGGCACAGTCTCCTGGGTCGATGACGCCGTTGGCGTCGGCGAGCATATCGTTGAGGGCCTCTTCCTGCTCCTTCGTCCACTTCGTCTTTTTGACCCGGCCTTTATAAGGCTTCTTCGCCTCCGCCTTGACCATCAGAATGATGTCCCCGGGCTTGAAGCCCGCAGCGACCAGCGTGCTGTGCGGCCCTTCCCCGTTCATGCCGCGCAACGACACCGCCCCGGGACGCGACGTGGAGGCGACGATGCGGGCGGAGACGGACCTGCCCTTGAGCCTGGCTTCTATCTTGCGCGCGGCCCGTTGCGACTCGGCGGCGTGAGCCAAGTAGAGACTGACCTTCTTCTCGGCCTCGGCAAGATTTGCCCGCAGCTCCTTCGCGTCGCAGTGGCAGTACGGGAAGCGGGTGCGGATGATGGTCCCGCACGCCCCGCAGACAACCCGACGGCCGTGCAGGTGAAGACGCGCGTAGTGCTTCTCGCACAGCTTCGCTATCTCCTTGGCTTCCTTCTCGAACTCGTCCTTCGGGGCGCCCTTTACGCCCAGCCACTTGCGGAGGACCTTGTTGATGGCAGATTCAAGCCCTTCGGCCGGGCTCAGGGACTTCGTCTTGGTCACCGTCGCACCTTCGCTTTCTCGTAGCAGGTCTTGCAGAGCGGGCCAGAACCGTTGGGGACTTGGCGCACCTGGCCAGTCTCGCCGCAGTCGGCGCACCCGGATGCGTAGTAGGAACAAGCGCCTTTGCTCTCGGAGTCCTGACACCTCGGGCACATCCACTTGCCGTCCACCAACATGCCCTCCCCCATGGGCCTGCCGCAGTAGTCGCACGTGCCCTTGAAGCTGGCCTGGAGTGGGCTGGCTGGGAGCGGGCTGAACGCGATGAGTCCGGCCGGGAAGCGCACATCGAAACACTGAAGGGCAAAGTCCGCAAACCCGGTAGAGCCGTAGCCCTTGCCACTGGACAGCGCCGCGGTCCACGCCTCCGTCCACAGCCTCCGGCGGGCCAACTCGTGCTCTTGGACGTAGTCTTTCATCGTCAGCCCCTCTTGTCCATCTTCTCGTTGTGGGGGTTGACCTGGGGGCAGAGGACAGCTCCGTTGTTCCGGATGTCGGCCCAAGACCAGCTCTCGGCGCCGTCCACGTGCAGGAGAAAGCTAATCTCCCCTTCGGGCAGCTCCGGATGCGCGGTCTCGCGCAGTATCTTCTGCACCGCGTCGGCTATCTCGCGCTTCTGACGGACAGAGAACATCTACAGCTCCTCTCCTACGGCCCTTTTCGCGTCCAAGGGCCTCAACAGCCTCCAGACCCCGCCCTCGAAGCCCGAATTACTTGGTAAACCTACAGGGCCACTCCTTGTGCGGCACGTCGCCCCACGCAAGCTCCAGGGAGTTCTGATGTCTCCCGCGCCAAGTAAGCTCTTCTCCGCCTTGCGGGGCCAGAGGAGGACACTCGTTCCTGACAACCCCCACAACGTCAGCCACTGCCACGGGCCTCCACGGCAGCGGTGCGGCGGTCTCAGCGATAGCCCTCCTGAGAATGGAGCAGGCGAAGTCAGCCAGCCAGTCGAAGTTGCCGCGCGGTGGACGAAAAAGCAGGTCTAATGAATAGCCCCCCACGCAGCGGTTCATCACCCCGGCGCATTCTCGCGAGCAGGTGTTAGGAAAAGGGCTGCCCTTCATGCTTCCCCCGCAGACTACACAGCGCCTGTTCACCGCATCCTCCTGTTTTATGCCCCAAAAGGGTCCTTTGGGGACATGGCCGTATCTGAGCGTAAGTAGCTCATTTTGCGTGGGTTACAACCTTTTTCACTATCAGGTACTCCAA
>Ga0315287_10007937_pt1 | contig 10682 bp, 9 predicted proteins | sample YL17G11_0_MG_FD_205037 | JGI IMG/M metagenome (GOLD analysis project Ga0315287, IMG submission 205037) | Sediment microbial communities from Yellowstone Lake, YNP, Wyoming, USA - YL17G11_0 | ecosystem: Environmental > Aquatic > Freshwater > Lake > Sediment | place: USA: Wyoming | collected...
CATGTGGAGCATGGGGATGATCATTCCCGAGGGGATCATGGACGCGAACCCTTTCAACAGGTCCATCTTGGAGCATTTGATCCCAGCGGAGTCCTCGAGCACCAGCCTCTCCACCTTTTCCGGATGTCTTATAGCCATCCAGGCCGCGATCGACCCGCCCATGGAATTGCCCACCACCACCGCTTTTTGAATCCCGAGCTTGTCCAAAAACTCGGCCATCAGGTCCGCATACCAGAGCATCATCTGCTTCTCGGTCTTTTGCGGGCAGCCGCTTTTGCCGTAACCGGGAAGGTCCGGGACGATCACCCGGAAGTCCTTGCTCAGGGTATCGAAGACGGCGCTCCAGTTGTAGGCGTTCCCGCAATAGCCGTGGATGAGCAGGATGACTTTGCCGGAGCCCTGGTCAAGATACACCATCCTGGCGCCCTGGATTTCAATGGATTTTTCCGGCGCGAAATAAGGCTCCGGATTGAATGGAGTTTTGGCCTGGAGTAAAAAAACCGAGGCGGCGATCAGAGCCGCTGCGAAAAATTTTGAAATTTTGATCGGCTTCATTTCTTTTTCTTCTCCTGTTCCAGGGCTTTTCTTTCCGTATCGCCCACCTCCCGGCAGACCGTCAGGTCCTTGTCTTTCAGGAAATTGGACATGGCGCAGTTGAACTCGTTGGGAAGCAGCATATTGGGCGTGTGCCCGCCCTCTTTCACAACATAGAGTTCGCTGCCCGGGATGCTCTCCTTGAAAGTCTTGCTGTATTTAAAAGGCACGGTGGAGTCGTTGTCTCCCCAGATGACCAGGGTCTTGGCCTGGATTTTGTTCAGGTCCTTGGAGAGATCGAACCTGGCGATCTCGGAGAGCGACCGGTCGATGGCTTTCAGGTATGGCAGCTCCTCGTTGGTGTCCCGAAAGGACGCCGAGAAATCAGAGCGCGCCTTGTCTTTTGGAGATTTGCCCGGATACTGGCGCGCGCTGGTGACCCCGCTCATACGGACCAGGGCCGGACTGGCCAGGGGCGCCGCGCTCTTGAGCAAGGGGCTGATCCTGATCCCGGCGCTGTCGCTTAACACCAGACGGTCAACGCGCTCCGGGTAATTGACGGCGATGTAGCCCGCGATTGCGCCTCCCAGGGAGTTCCCGACGATGACCGCTTTTTGAATTTTCAGCTGGTCCATCAACTCGATGATGGTCCGGGCAAAGGCGGGAACCGAGTATTCAAAGGTGTCGGGCTTGGAGCTTTTGCCGTGGCCGGGAAGGTCCGGGATCACTACCCGGTAGGAGTCGCGGAAATATTCAAACTGATCCCACCAGTTCTCGACATTGCCGGAAAGTCCGTGGATGAAGATGATGGTGCCCGGGTTTTGCTGTCCGCACTCCAGATAGCAGATTTTCAAGCCCTGGACCTGCGCGTAATTCTCAACCGCGTAATAAGACGGAGGGTCCCATTTCAGGCTTTGGACCTTCAGGTTTACGCAGCCGGCGAGCAATAGGCCAAATGCCCAAACTGCAATAATCGGCCCGAACTTCTTCATCCCCCAACCTCCCCCAAACTTTTGCCAGGATTGTAGCACATCAGCCTGTGAGCGGCAACGGCTTGCAATTTATGAAATCAGCCTTAAATTTAATCCAAATGGTGTATGTCCTTAAATTAATCAGGAGGCAAGAAATGAAAAAAGCACGGATGATTTTCCTGGGCATTCCATTGGCCGCAATTTTGCTGTATGCTCTGGTTATGGCCACGACCCTGAATGCGGCGCAAAATTCCTCGGAAGTAAAAGTTGTCGGCAAGGTTGAGCTCAGCCGCTATCTCGGGAAATGGTACGAGATCGCGGCCATACCCCAGTCCTTCCAGAAACAGTGCGCGTTCGGCACCACCGCCACCTACAGCTTGAGGGACGACGGCGACGTCTCGGTGCTGAACCAGTGCTACACCTCGGAAGGCAAGCTGAGCAAGGCCACGGGCCGGGCCTGGGTGAATGACAAGGCCACCAACGCCAAGCTCAAGGTCAGCTTCATTCCCTACTTGAAATGGAACTTCCTGGCCGGGGATTATTGGGTCATAGACCTCGGCCCCAATTACGAGTATGCGGTGGTCGGGCATCCCTCCCGCACTTACGGCTGGATTTTGTCCCGCACCCCGGAGCTGCCCAAGGACACCCTGGACGGCATCATCAAAAGAATTCAGGCCCAGGGCTATGACTTCTCCAAATTCAAAATGACGAACCAGAAGAGGACTCCTTAGGCGGGGAACAACTGAAGACTGCAGCTACTTGAAAAGCTTCTCTCGCCCGGCTTTAAACCCCTGCTTTATCTGCTTGATCTGGCTGGCAGGTAAATTTTGCTCTTTCAGTAATTTTTGAACGGTCTCTGAATTTTCGAACACGGGTATTGCGGCGCGGCCGGGCGGATCAAACGCGAGCAGGTCGGGCCGGGAAAGAAGCAGTTGCAATCCGGCATCGATTTTTTTCACCAGGATTGACTCGCCGACCGAATTCTTAAAGCTTATGCCCAGCAGTTCGAGCCGGAATAAAAATTTTCCCAGCCCGGCAAAAAAATCCGCGCCTTGCTCCTGGGTATGGCCCTCTGAAAATTCACGAAGGGTTTTCGCCTGGTCGTCTATTTCAATCCCCGCGATTCCGGGCCGGTCGTCAAAATAATCCAGGGCGAGCAGCACGCGCCGGGCCGGGACCCCGAGTTCAAACAGGTAAAAATATTTCTCCATCATTTTTTTCGCGGAGCCGGTCTCCAGGAGTTCCATTTTTTTGCCGCTGACCTCAACCTCGGCCATTTTCCCAAGCCTGCCCAGCACGAGCAGCTTCTCAAGCGCGTCCTTTCCGATTGACCTGCTCACCCGCAGCTCCATTCCCTCTTTATCGAACTTCTCGATCAGTTCGTTCGTCTTGTCCGCCCAGTTCTGCATCTTCTCCGCGACCTTTTTCAACTGCCTGACCCCGCTCAGGAGCGCGGACTGCCGGAGCGCGCCTTTTCTGAATTCCAGGCCGCTCTCTTTTGAATACCGCTCGAAAATGGTTTCCAGCGCGGGCGAGGACTCGCAAAGAAAAAAGGACTGGAAAATTTTTCCCAGGTTATCGATGCGCTGTTCAATGGACAGGGGCCGGCTGAAAAATTTTATACGCTCCAGGTCCGAGAGAATCAGCTCGAATTCCGCGCCTTTTTCCCGGGCTAGGAGCGAGTCGGGTTTGAAATCGCGCTGGAGCACTCCTCTCGCGTGCATCCCGGCCAGCGTTTTTGAAAAGGCCTTGAAAAGCTTCTTCTGGTCCTCTTTCCCGAGCTCCTTCCACAACTGCTCGAAAGTCTTGAGGCCCTCCAGGTACGGCTCGATCACCAGTTCCTCGGCCGGGAGTTTGTAACTTCCGCGAAAGCCGAACGCGAGCGCGCGCACTGCTGAAATTTCCAGTTCCGCCAGTTTTTTCGCGGCAAAATACTCCTGCCGGCACCGAGAGTTGCGGACCAGGTATTTCACGCGCTTGGCCAGGTCCGCGGGGAGATAAAACTTGACCAGATATTTTTGAGCAGCGCCCGGCGGAGCGTACAGATAAATCCTCCTCCGGCCCGTGGTGGTCTTGAAAATTTTCAGCGCTTCCCGGTCTTTGGATTTCGCGGACGCCTTCAACTCATTGACCAGTTGCCGGGCGGACTTGTCCACGCATTCAAACTTCCAGCCCGATTTCTCCAGGGCCAGTTCCTCAAACATTTTTTCGCTCTCCGGCTCCTGCCCGGCCAGGCCCGCGCTTGCTATTATTTCTTTCCGGCATCCGCCACGCCTTTTTTATCCGCAAAAATAGAAGAGAGATACCCGATCCAGAGCTTGGGCTCAAAGGGCCTGAGCTTGAGAGCGATCAAGAGCAGGTCTTTTGCCGCCTCCAAGTCCCCGAATTTCCTCCAAATCTTGTAACGGTCGTAAAAATATCCGTACATGGTCTTGGAATGATAAAACACATACAACTCCAGCTTGTGTCCCATGTCCGGATATTTGAGGGTCAGCCGGTCCAGTTCTTTTATGGACACCGCGTAGTCCTTTTCATTGGCCGGCGATTTGGGAAAACTGAAAAGCGGCACCGCGCGATGATAGTAGAGCATCAGGTTTATGGAATAATAAGTTTCGAACAGGCCCTGCCGGGTGGCCCGGTCCGGCCGTTCCCTTTCCTCCCACTCCGCGCTCAGCTCCGGGATGTAATAGAAAGGATAATTTTTTCTTATCCGGATCCACATCTCCTGGTCGTGCGCGGTATAGACCAGGCTCTCTATGAACATCCCCAGCTTTTCAAAGCATTCCCGGCTGACCAGCACGAGCATGGATACGATCGGGTCCCAGCGCAGGCATTTCCTTAAATCGATGTCCGGTATGCCCCGCAATACGCTCTTGGTGAGCCGGCCTTTTTTGTCAAAGTAGTTGATTTTGACCTGGGGGTAAGCCAGGCCCGGTTTTCCCGCTTTGTCGAGGCGGTTGACCAGGACCTCCAGGTGGTTGGGATAGACAATGTCGTCATCGTCCAGGAAGGCGATGTAGCCGCCCCTTGCCATCTCCAGGCCGCGGTTCAGCGCCGCGGAAGGGCCTCCGTGCGGCGCGCGATAGTAGCGGAGCCCGGCCAGGCCCGCGTCCCTGCTGACCTGCTCCGCGCTCTGGGCGCCCCCGTCGTTGATCACGATTGTTTCGAATTCCTTGAAGGTCTGGCTTTTCAAGCTCTCGAGCGCCTTGGCCAGCAACTCGGGCCGGTTATAGGTGCGGACGATCACGCTGACTTTGGGCCTGGGGGTTTTCGGGTCCAGGCCGTCGCTGTTGACTGACCGGAATTTTATGTCCATGTTGCGGACCATCTCCAGGACCTTTTCAAGATAAAATTTGTTGATCCCGGAGAGTGAAAATCCCGGGCGCTTTTTCAAGGCCTCTTCGAACAGGGAAATGCCCGCTTCAAAATCCCCGAGCAGGTAGCTGCACACGCCCGCATCATTCAGAATTTCCGGGCCGGCGCCTGCCTTCATCAACTGCTTCAAGGCCTCCAGGCCCTCTGCAAGTTTGTCCTGGCGGATCAAAGCCTTGGCGTCCTCAAAAGAAACGCTCATTTCAACCATGACCTCAACAGCTTGGCCCAGACTTTGACCTCAAACGGCGCCAGCTTCGCGCCCGCGGAATACACCGGACGCGCCTCCGCGGGCCTCCCTTCACTTTCCAGTTTCTTGCCCAACTGATAAAAAGCCGAATATTCCGGCTCCTTGAAGAACTTGCTGAGCTCCAGGGCCGGGGTGAATTGCGGGTGCGCGTCCAGAAGCCCGGCCAGCGCTTCCAAAAACCGGTTGCTGAGCGGGGTCTCGGTCAGGCTGAAACTGTAGAACGGGCACATGCCGTGATAATAGAGGACCAGGTTCCGGTGAAGGTTCCAGTCCATCACCGAATGCTTGGTCAATTGCTGGATCCCCTCCCGGCGGTTGATCTCCCCGCCCAGTTCCGGCAGGTATTCAAAATTGAAATGCTTGCTCAGGGAAATAGCGAATTCCCAATCCTCGGGGCCGCTCAAGCCCTCCAGAAAACCGGGCGTCTTTTCCAGGCACTCCTTCCGGAGCACCATCGCCATCAGGTTGTAAATGAAAAACCCGCTCCAGAGCTTGAAGGCTTGATAGGGACCCGCAACATGAGCTTCCTCCCGGAGCCGCTCACCGCTCACCCCGTCTATCCACACCGTCTTCAAGTCCGTGTAAATCGCGCAAAGCTCCGGGTGAACATCCAGGTGCTCGGACAGCCGCGAATAATGGTCCGGATAAACCAGGTCGTCGTCGTCCACAAAACTGATCAGGCTCCCGCGAGCCAGCCTAAGCCCTACGTTAAACACCCCCGCCGGACCCGAGTGATGAGCGTATGCATAGACCAGCCTTTTCTCCCAGACCCGCTCGATGGTCTTGTCAACCTCGCGGTCCCCGCCGTCGTTAACGATGATCAGTTCCCAATCTTTCATTTTCTGCTTGAGCACGCTGTTGACCGCGTCCGCGATCAAATTCCCGCGGTTGAAGGTGCGCATGATGATGCTCAGCTTGGGCTTGAGATCCGCGTCGCCCCGAGTCAGGTCGATCACGCGGCTCAGGGCGTCCTGGCCCCGGCTCCGGTTCATGTCCGCGAGCGTGGATATGAAATAGCGGTTCACGATCACCCGGATGTCCGAGTCATCTTTTTCCTCGGCCTCCAGGACCATGTTGACCGAGTCCTCGCCATCGCCCTTCGCGGCCAGCACCAGGGCCAGGTCGTTCCTGGGCGCGGCGCCCTCAAACACCTCCAGCACGGACCGGAGCAGCTCCGCGGCCTGGTCCCATTTCTCGGACAGGACCAGCTCCCGGACCTTGTCATCGCCCGGGTAACTCTTCATCCTTTGCTTGATCTTTGCGCCAGCCATTCCCGAAACCCTTCAAATATTTTGCGCTCGTCAAAATTTTGTGCAATCCGCTGCTGCGCCGCTCTTCCCAGATCAGCCCCGGAAATTTTTCCGGAAAGCAATGACTCGATGCGCTCGGTCAGCGCCGGCACGTCCCCCACCGGATAGAGCAGGCCGTTCTTTCCGCTCTCGATCAACTCCTCCACGCCCGGTATCGAAGCCGCGACCACGGGCGTGCCCGAGGCCAGCGCCTCCAACACCGCGATGGGCATGCCCTCCTGCTCCGAGCAAAAAACAAAAACGTCCAGCCCGGCCAGGAATTCCTCGATCTCATGCACAAACCCGAGAAAAATCACCCGGCCGGCCAGGCCCGAATCTTTCGAGAGCTGCTCCAGGGCATTCTGGTGCCTGCCCTCGCCCGCGAGCAGCACCTTGACTTTATGGCCGCTCTCTCTCAGCGTTTTGGCCGCCAGGATCAGGTCTCCCTGCCTCTTGGGCTCGACCAGCCTCCCGGACATGCCCAGCAAGACCTCGTCGTCCCCGGCGCCGATTTTTTTGCGGAGCGCGCCCCGGTCCGGGTTGCGGAACCGCTCCGGGTCGATGCAGTTGGGGAGGTAGTGGAGACGGGAACTATCGAGCTGAAGTTTTTGAGCATACAAATTCTCAATCGCTTTGGAAACGCAGACCACCACATCGATCTTGCCATAATAATATTTGTCGCGGAAGCTGCCTTTCAAGAAGCTCGCGCCTTTCACCTGGATTTTCAGGGGCACGCCCGCCTTTTTCGCCGCAATCGCGCCCAGGCGCAAGTCCCTCTGGTCGTTGAAGATGACGACCTCGGGCCTGAACAGCTTGAACTCCCGGTAAAATTTGAGCGCGGAAAAAAAATCCAGGTCCGCGGCCATGCGGATTTCCTTGACCGGGAAACCCTCCTTTATCACCAGCCCGGAAAATTCTCCCGGCCTCAGGTAAAATTTCACCTGCTCGCCCCTGCTTTTCAGGAACCTGGCGAACCTCACCTGCCAGAGCTCGGCCCCGCCGATGTACCGGCAGGAATTGACCAGCGCGATTTTCATTGCAGGTTTTTTTTCTCCTTCATCTCCTTATTAAAATATCACGCTGGCGGGTGGATGCAAAACATGATTCAATATGTCGCCGAATGATTTTCTGACCGCATCTGTCATTAAACCCCTTTATAATAACGCATTGACGCTAAAACCGGACTTGTATAAAATGAAATTCAAAGCTTATAAAAGGCGAAACAGCAGAACGCAAAAAAAATAGGCGGAAACAGGAGGAAGCATTAAATGGCACTTTCAGCACCACAAATGAAAAAATTGGCATTCATAAAATACCTTTTCAATCATACGATTTCAGTATCCAGACAACCCGAACCGCTCTGCATTGCCTCGATCTTGCTTTTCCATGATACTGTGGAACTTTTTATGCATTTGTCTTGTGAGATCAATGATCCAGGAAAGGCTTAGAAAACAACTAATTTTGGGGATTATTTGACCAAGCTTGACGAATATTTGAAAAGCAAAGGGCTTCAGCTTGAACACAAACAAAGTATGATCAACTTGCATAACGCCAGGAATAATTTAAAACATCAGGCCAATTGGCCGCACCCAAATGAAATCGAAAATTTCAGGGTAAATACAACCAATTTTATTGATGATAATATAACTCATCTTTATGGATTGAATTTATCCACTGTCTCTTTAGTTGACATGATTGAGTGCGAGGACTGTCGAAATGAACTGAAAGGAGCTGAGCAATCTATTGCCAAAGGCGAATATCAAGATGCGATTGATTCCATTACTATCGGTTTTCAAATGCTCATAAATTATTATGACCGTAGAATGGACAAAGGGTTTTGGGAAAGGTCAGTAGAAGAAGTTGACCCAATAAAATGGGATTTGAAAATTATAGGCTTTGGCTTGGACTACCGTCGCTACTATAAATTCTCGAAACTAACCCCAAAGGGTATAATCAGAGGAGCGGATGGCCAAATATTAGGAAAGGATGACCAAATCATATCTTCAATGCAAGCAATTGAAAAGAAAGTTCAACCGAATATTAAGATATGCAGGTTTTGTTTAAATTTTGTAATTGATAGCGCTCTCCGTCTTCAAGAATTTGATTTTTCATTATGAAAAGGAAAGAAATCTAAAATGGCCGAGAAAGACAAAATTATTCGGTCGGAGCGGATTGAAAAAGCGATTTTGCTGGTGCGTGGAGAAAAGGTATTACTGGACCGCGACCTGGCCGCGCTTTACGGGGTGTCCACCAGCAACCTGAACAAGGCGGTATCCAGGAACCTTGAGCGGTTCCCGGCCGATTTCATGTTCCGGCTGAGCAAGGAAGAGTTTGAAAACTTGAAGTTCCATTTTGGAACATCAAGTTGGGGCGGCACCCGGAAGATGCCAAGAGCATTCACTGAACAAGGGGTGGCGATGCTTTCCAGCGTGCTGAAAAGCAAACGCGCGGTCGCGGTCAATATTGAAATCATGCGCGCATTTGTGCGCTTGCGCCGGATGCTTGCCACACACCGGGAGCTGGCGCAAAAAATCAACGAGCTGGAAAAGAAATATGACCAGAAATTCGCGGTGGTCTTTGAGGCCATCCGGCAATTGATGAGTCCGCCCTCCAGAAAACAGAAGCAAATCGGGTTCAAGCTGGATAGGACCAAATAGGGAAAATAATATTCTTTTTTGCGCTCTTTGCGACTTTGCGGTGAATACAGATTTGAATCGCGGCTGAAGCCGCTCGCACATTTATCAACTTATTATCTTAAATCGCTGAAAATTCAGACAAAACAAAAAACTGTTCAGCGGGACTGAAAATTTAACAAGTAAAAAGTCAAAAGGCAAAAGGATGAAAAAGGTCAATAAATTCAGAGAGATTCAAAGATTCCCCTAAAAGAACACCCCTGAAAAGTTATACATAGATAGAGGCTGTAAGCGAGTCCGCTAAACCCGGCTCGGCCGTCAGTGATGAGTCAGGCATGGTCTCTGACCATGCGGTCCAAGGCTTGCCTTGTGGAACAAACTCGCACTGATCAAATTTGACCATCTTCAAAGACCGGCGGTATTCGATTGCATCGGAGCGTTGGCCCTCATTTTTTGCATCCTCATAAGTGGCCAATGCACTTGCAGCTGCTTCGCAGTCCTTCGAAGCGCAGTAATCTGCGCGGAGTAGGACCACATCTGCTCATTGGATGACAACGACTTAATGACTGGTTCTTTGAAAGCGCATCGTTACGGCATGGTGGTCTTAAACAAGGGCATTGCCCTTGACCAAAGTTAGACAGCCTTCGGCTGTCCGGACGGCCATGCTTTTTCATCGCGATCCACGGTCAAGGTTCATGAGCCTCGGCCACATCTGCACTTGGAGCAAATTGGCGCGGCATGACACGCCTTTCCCTGCTCTAAAAAAATCGTCCAGCTTCGTTAAACTTCCGCTCGAAAATTCGAACGCTATTGGTGTTTTCAGAGGATGAAAGGCGTAAACGCCTGAATTTCTTGATGTAGGGGCAAGGCTTGCCTTGCCCTGGGTGGGGCAAGCCCCACCCCTACAAGAAATTCCAAAGCCTGAAGATAACATAACTTCGGAATCGAGCCCTTCCCGATTTTTTTGATGCTATCGAAATATGACGCTAGATGTGTTCCCTGAGAATGGGCGACCCACCGGCTCGCCCTTACATCGTGATGATTATTTTTCTTTGGCCCGCGGTTGAGAGCGGAAATACCCTGAAAATCCGGGTTGCGGGGTTGAAGCTGTAATTTCCCATGGGCTCCAGCTTGAAATTCGGGCTGCTTTTGAAAATGCGGGAGGGCAGGTGGATTTCAGTGGGCGCTGGAATCTTAGGGTCTTCCGTCCAGACCATCTCAAAGCGTTTGCCGGCGGGATCGAATGAAAACGACTTGACGGTCCCGGCAACTGCTTTGGGATATGGCCGGTCAAGGGCTAAAGCTTCTTCTCTTATTGAGCCGTCCGGGTTGAACACCGATGTGTTTTCCATGTTCCAGATGGTCGGGCTCATGGACGCCTCCCAGAAGGTGTGGGAGATTTTCAAGTCGTCATAAACCGAGTTCAGGCTGGTGATGTAACCTGAGGCGCCTGGGTAGAGAGGCGAGATGCCCCATTCCCCGATCAGGATGGGCGTGTCCCATTTTTGGGCCTGGGAATGGTGGCGCCTCAGGCTTTTTTGCATGAATTTATTTTCAAACGCGGTCCCAAGCATCTTCCCGTAGGTGCCGAAGTCATAGTAATGGGGCGCGAAGACCAGGTTTATTATCTTTG
>Ga0315287_10007939_pt1 | contig 10680 bp, 18 predicted proteins | sample YL17G11_0_MG_FD_205037 | JGI IMG/M metagenome (GOLD analysis project Ga0315287, IMG submission 205037) | Sediment microbial communities from Yellowstone Lake, YNP, Wyoming, USA - YL17G11_0 | ecosystem: Environmental > Aquatic > Freshwater > Lake > Sediment | place: USA: Wyoming | collected...
GGATTACAACGTCATACGCGATCTGGCTGCTCAGGAGTTCGGATATCCACCCACAGAAGAGAGCGCTTTTTATGAGAACTTCAAAGAGAATGGCTTTGAAGTCTTCATGAAGCATCGCTGGTGGGTTGAGGCTTTCGTCGGCGTCATCATAGCGCACCCAGAGGATGTCATAGAGGCCGGTCTATCACAAGAAGACACAGCCAAGATGCTGTTTCGTGGCACTGTCAACGATCCAGATGAGCAGGACTATTGTGACGGGGTCATCGATCTGGTTGGCGAAGAAAAGCTTGTGGAATGGCTTGTGGAAGCCATCAGTTCAGCGCTGGACGAACGATATGGGCGCATTGGCCAGCTCGCTGACCTGATCGAGCCGTACATCACCAAAGAAGACATCGATGTCAACGAGGACGCCGACTATTTGGATGGAGAGCCCTGGGAAAACACCAAGGTCGGTGATTACTCCGTGACCATCGATGGCCATGAGGCTGCAAAGTGGCGGCTCATGTCCGAGTACCGCATCTATGACCCTTTTTGGTTTCGCGGCGAAGTTGACACTGATTGCGGCGATGACGGCAAAGACAGTAACATCGATGGCGAGATGCGGGACTTTCTGAGCAGGTTCGACATTGAGTTGTCGAAATTTACAGATCCAGCGCCGCCAGACCATCCGGAGTCGGACGACAAAGGCCCATTTGCAGTACTGTACAAATGCAGCGGAGGCCCCTTCCACTCCAGTGGTGACGAAGACGAAATCACCGTGGTGCCCTACAAGGACATCTTTGACGCCGACGACGCCATGGAGCTGTCTGGATACATCTTCGATCGCGATACGGAGTCGGATTACGTCGAAATGGCCATCTTGCGCAGGCAAACTCCTGAAGAGCTGGAGGCCCGGCACCTGCAGGAGCACGAGCAGGAATTTCTGGCGCACCAGGGAGCCCTGTTCGAGGCCGAGTCAGAGCCCGAGGACGAGCGCGAAGACTGGGAAGACGAGTGGGTGCTGATGACCGAGGAAGAGGTCAAGACCGTCAAGCGTGAAGAGCGCAAGAAGAAGTACGGGTACGACCCAAAATGGTAGACAGATACGAGACCCAGCTCGACTGCAGCACCGCCCTGGTCACCATTGAGGAAAAACCATGAGCGCCGATTTCAAGCTGACCCTGGACGGTGAGGTTCTGGAAATCCAGGCCTACTACGATCCGGATCTAGAATTCGAGATTCTCAACAAAGATCTTGCGCGCGAACAAGCGGAATGCGAGTTCGGATACCAACCAACAGCCGCAGTCTACTTCGCAAGCTCCATGCGGGGTCGCCCATCCATCTTTCTTCTGGAGTGCCTGGAAGACACAGACACTGCTGAAGATATCGAAGTATGTGGCCTGCTAGACTTCTTCGTGCTGGATGTGGCCGAGCACACGATCAGAATCTACGAAGACGTTGCCGAGAACGGGTATCTTGAAGCCCTGCTCAAGTCGACGCGAGACACACTCAAGACCGAAGACAAAAACTACGCGTCAAGGAGCGAACTGAAGAAGGGCGTATTGAGAAAAATCAAGAAGCGTGGACTGCATGCGAAGGTCCGGACCAGAGCGTCGGATAGAGCCGCCGAGGCCGCCATCGGGGCTTTGACATTTGCGATCAAGCCAATAGTAGAATTGACAGAAAGCACGTATGCCGCTGCCGGCATTTGCTTTGACGCCTCCAGGGCTGTAAATGATGCTGAGAGCCAGGAATACGAATCAGGACGAGTTGATTCTTTTGAAGAGTACGTGTGGCAGGCCCGGCACCTGATCCACATGATCGAGGTCATGCAGAGTAGCGGGGACTTCAAAGGGCTGAGGACACCATGAGCGTCATCGTCACAGCCAACCACGGTGGTGAAACCTTCGATGTTGAGGTCTTCCACGACGGGCACATTGAATTCCCAGACCGCGACCTCCGACACGAGCAGGCCATGGCGGAGTTCACGGACTCCGAGTCGCCTGTGCTGCAGCTCTACCGGCTGTGGAAAAGATTACCAACGCAGACGATGTTCGAAAGCTTCGAGTTGCCAGAAGATGGCTGCATCCTGTTGGCTGCCGACTACGCCGAACGCGTTCTGCATTTCTATGAGGACAGGCATCGGGATGATCTCCGTCCCAGAAACGCCATCGACGCTACGAGGGAGTTTGCTGCTGGAAAGAGAGACCTTGGAACTCTTGAAAAAGCGAGGGATGCAGCAATACTCGGGGCTCGGGGTGCATCGCGGGAGGCGGCGCCTGCGGCGTGGGCGGCGGCTTGGGCGACGTCAACGTGGGCGCCAGATGCAGCAGCGCGAGAGGCAGCGGAGGCAGCGGCCTACGGCGTTTCTTCCGACAGAAAGTCTTCAGAATGGGAGCGGGCTTACAACGCCGAGGTTGCCTGGCAGGTGAGGCGCTTCGTGGACGTGATGGAGGCTGTTGGCCAGGGCTTCGACCCTCCAGATATTGGGGCGACACCATGAGCATCGTAGTAGATGCCTTTTTGTGCCTAGGTGAAACCAGCGCTGGTATGTCGAGAAGTTTCAAGGCCGTAGAAGTCGAGCTTTTTGAAGATGGTGACATCGCAATCGCCGACTTTTACGAGACCCACCACAGAGCAGCTTTGGAATTCGGTTACCCTGCACCGCTGGAGCTTTCGCTGATCGACTACTGGCGCTCAAGTCCAGAGATCGTCATCTCCACGAGCCTGGACATTCCACATGAGTTTGGATCACGTATCGCATTGGACTGGGCGGAGCATATTCTTCCGATCTACAAGGAACGGTTCCCGCACGACACCAGGCCCGAGGAGGCTTTTGCCGCAGCAAGAGCATACCTGGACGATCCAAGCGAACAAAACGATTACAACCGCCGGAAGACGTTTGTGGAGGTGATGAAGTGCGAACAGGAGATTTCGTCTGCGATGCGCTGGGGTTCGGTGCAGACGCCAAACAGCGCGTCCAGGTCTATTGTGCGTGCGGCTCAATCGGTGGATCCAACAAACGGTACCTCGATGCAAGAGTCCGTGGTGCAATTTGTAGCCGTCTACGCTAGGATCACAAGGGCGTACAAAATCACCGACTCGATGGACGACGAAAGTCCGGGGTATAGAGCCGCGTCTGACAAAGAGAAGGCCTGGCAGGTCAAAAGATTCGTCGAGGCCATGGAAATCGTTGGCCAGGGCGGGAAGTGGCCGCCGATGGAGATCGCGCCATGAAGAAAAAGATTGCATCCGGAAAGAGCTTCACCGAGCGTCGCCATGAGCAGCTAGAATCTGCAGAACAGGCTGAAACACGCCGAGCCATGGAGGAGGCCACCGGTCGGATTCCCGGCCCACAGGAGCATGAGATACCAGACGGTATCACCCGCGAGCTGGCAACTGCCTATTACGAGAAGACAAGCGCCTGGATGCACCGGTTCAGCGATGTCCGAAGCGACGACGAGGGCTTCTTCTTGCTACACGAAGACAACTCTGACGCCTGGCGCATGAAACCAGGAGACCTCATTCAGGACGTTGCGCTCAATGCCATGCCATACTGGCAGGTTACCGAAAACGACCGGTTTCAGGAAAAACGCGTCAGCCTGAAACCCATCGGACCAAACCCGTTCTCTACTGGCATCGGTGCGGGTGGCGCCAAGATCTATCCGAAGGACGTCAAGATCCTGACCGGAGAGTACGAGAAAGAGCGAATCGTCGCCATCGAGACAATGATCGAAAGCGGCGAGTACAAAGACATTGGCGACGTGAAGTACGTGCTTCTTGGCACCGTTGCGACGAACTTCGGACCCAACGGACCCCAGGGCGGCTGGTACCATCCTGGAGATCGGTCGTGTCGAGGTGGTCGTCGCGGGATGTCCCCAGAGGACACTGTCACAGCCGACGCCCAAACTTTGAGGGACCTGGGCTTTGCAATCTCCCAGGGAGCCATCGATGGCGAGATCCCAGCCGAGGAGTGGGGCCGTTTCGTCGAAGGTTCGGTCTCCATGTTCACCAATTGGGAGGAGACGCCACCGTACGATACCGAGATCTTTGGAAGGTACATACTCGAAGACTACGAAGCCAGAGGGCTGCTCGACGACGAGTGGCGCAAAGGCGAGCTGCTCAAGCGTCTAAACCTTTGGGACGAGGCTATCGAGATCTGGCAATCAAGAGACGGCCTCTCCTACCAGAACATCGAAGAGATAAGAGACAGCGGTGGCCACAATTGGAACCTGATTGACAAGCTCAAGAGCATCTGGAGATTCCTGACCTTTGCAACACCCGAGGAGGATCCGTCAAGCATCCAAAATGCCGTCTTGATGCTGAACCATCAGCAGGGCGATGTCCAGATGCGGGCTGTTGCTCGCTGTCTCATGCATGTCGCAAGCGCTGACGATAAAAGCGTTGACAAGTGCATCCGGGCGTTGCACCGGTTTATCCGGAGCGGCCACGGCTATTGGCTTGTAAACGAACAGATCATCAAGAACGCCCAGACCAGGCATGATGTCGAGATGCTCATCGAGGCTGCACACCTGCCAGACGGAACGAACCGCAAGTATGCCTACTGGGGCCTCATCGACCTGCGTCATCCCTACGTCAAGCGGGCTGTTTATACCGAAGATCACCCGGAAGCCCTGAGTGCCATTGCGAGTGCTCTGGAGAAGCACCTGTTTCTGCCAGGCAGGGCGGAGACCTACTACCTGATGGAAAAACTTGTGGGTTTCATGCACGAGGACCAGGGCACCGTGAATCGTTTCTGGGCTCGGGATGGCTTGATCTGCGCGATCCGACTGGCCCGCCGCCAGCGACTGGAAACCGATGCAGCCGAGGCAGCTTTGAAGGCGTACGACAAACATCCGGAGCAAAACCCCAGCGACGAACTAAGCGATCAGGACTGGGTCGAGACGACCGTCCTGAGGATGAAGACCGCGATTGCAAACGGGTGATCCCATGACAGAACAGCACCAGTTCCAGTCCGACGGTGAGACCGTCACGGTTGAAATTGAAGAGAACGAAAATGGAGAAAAGGATCTGATATTTGTAGACTACAATCTAACCCGCGACCGGGCGGTCTTGGAGTTTGGGTATCCACCAACCCGTGCGCTGATCCTGGCGGCGCTCTGGGAAGACCCCAACAGAGCGCAAGTGTTTGCGGTGTGCTACTCCAACAATGACTTCTACATATTTGATCAGTGGTGCATGCTTGGAAATCCAGAAGCCAGGCTCATCCTGTCGTACAGCCTCGACTCCGCAGAGCGTGGCAGCGTAGCGGCTCTTGGTGTCGGGTTCAACCCTGAGCAGCGGCTTCGCATGGCCACCCACAAAGACGATCCGACCTCAACCTCGATCTTCCTGGCATACTACATGGGCACGGGCCTGCCGCAGGAGGAGAAGGACCGGCTTCAGGCGCAGCTATCACCGAAAGACAAGCGCTGGCTCTTCCTGAATTCCAGAACTCACGAAGAAAAAGAACGCTTCGAGCTTCTCCTGGGAACCACCGACGAATGCAAGCTCCATGTCCTCAAGACCAGGCATCGGTCTTCCGTCACCATCAAGAAAAAAAGAGAGCTGGCCCTCCTGAACTCGATCACAAACGACGAAACCCTGGCTCGGGCGCTCTGCCTGGTTCGTTTTGTCCGAAATTACGACTACATCAACCTGGTCAAACGAATCAAGGATCGACAGTGGGTCGACTACGTGCTCCAGAACGCCCCGGTCGAAGAGGCGCAGATGCTGCGCCTGATGGGTTTCTGATCACTTCGACCCCGTCTGGTCTGGCGGTGGCCACCACGCCATGAGCCGCTTCTGCGCTGCCTCGTATGCTGTCTGGCTGAGGTCGCAGCCTCTGAACGTCCGACCGCACTCCAGAGCGGCCACGCCAACGCTGCCGCTTCCCATGAACGGGTCGCAGACAACATTGCCAGGGTCCGAGCTTTGCTCGATGAGTACACGGCTGACGGCTGACGGTTTCTCGGTCGGGTAGCCATGCACGATGCGCTTGCACTTGATGATATCCGAGAGGTCCGGGTTCTTCGTGAGGCGTTCGCCCTTTTCCAGGAGCAGGATGAATTCATATCTCGCCCGGTAATGATACCCCATGCCAATTGCCGCCTTGTCCCACACCAGCGGGGAGCGAAATGTGAACCCCGCCGCCTCCGCCATGGGCTTCGCAACGAACATGGTCTCCTGGTCGCAGAACATGTACATGTGCGAGTTCGGCCTGAGCACGCGATAACACTGGTAGAACAGCTCCGGGAACCTGACGTTCGGGAAAATCTGGAACCAGTCGTTCGAAGAGCCCGCCGAGTGCTTGAGTCGAGTGGTGGTGCCGACCTTTCGGTGCTTTTCGAGTGATTCGTACGGCGGATCCGTCACGATCAGGTCGATGAATTCGTCCGGAGTGCTGCGCAGAAAATCCACGGCGTCTCCAGGGGTCAGGAAGAACAACGGTTTGACATCCACTGGCGGTTTCTCCCAAGAATCAAGCAAAACAGCCGAAATCATTTGTAAATTTTCGCTCGACTGCAGCTCATCTTTTCTCTTGCCAGCCATGGTAACACATGCTACCTTTGGTTCACAACTGGAAAAAACGAGGTCCCGATGTTCTCCTGCCAGATCGACGACGTCATCACCGAGATCGCCAAGGCTGCCCTCCTGGGACCAGGCCGAAATCCGGAGGACGGCGTGTACGTCCGAGCGAGAGTGCTTGTCGCACAGGAGCGCCAGGAACACGGAGCCAGCCGATTCCTGCATTTCGTTTTCAGAAGGCTCGGACCCGAGCACTCGTCGGTCAACACCTGGTTCCAGCTCGGAGGCGAGACCGGGTTCGTCCCGGTCGACGCAGAATGGAAGAACACCAGCAACCACGACTCGTGCTGGCGCTCCGATGGCGTTCGGTACCCGATCACCAACGCCTACTTCGATCTCTGCAAAGAGGTGGCGCCGAGGAAGGCGCCGATCGAGCTGAGTGCAACAGCCCGCATCGACCACGTGGCCATCGTGAAGATCCAGGTGAAACCCGTGGGCGATGGGTATTATCAGACGCTCGTCCACATGGAGCGCTGAGCGATGATCCGCCACTGCTGCTGCTGCCAGTTTGGACAAGTCGCTTTTAAGGACGGCGACAATTCCAATAGTTGCCGCGAGTGTCACGTTGCCGGTGGCTACCCAGATTTTCAGCGGCGAAACGACCCGGTCACGGACCACGAGGCAGCGCTTGAGTGGCTGCTGCGAGAAGTTGCCAAAATTCGAGTTGAGTTGAAACAGCTCGAAACAAAACACAGATAGGAGACGATCATGGGATGGATTCTGTTTCTGGTGGGCGACGAGAATGACAGGCCAACTCCGTGTGTCTGGCCAGACGCTACGACACGCATCACGGTCCAGGGCGACGGCTACAGGCTGTCGAGTGGCGGTGGCGGTGGAGCCAGCGTGGCTGTGATCGACACCGACGAGATCGAGCACACGAACGACTTCCAGCAGGCCATGATGTGGCTGAATCCTGAGGACGAAGAGGCGGAACCGGCCGACGGTGGCGAAGAGCCGTGATGTCCCGACTGGACCGAGAATCGTTGGAGCACAAGGTCGAGCTGGTGAAGCTCGCCGAGATAGCGCTCCAGGACTACCGAGCCAGAGTTCAGGCCATGCTGGTTGAACTGGTCGAGTTCTACAAGCTGATGCCGAAAAAGGCCAAAGATGGACCGTCCTGAGGATTATGCGATCCAGCAGCTCCTGGACGAGCTTGCCGAAGTCGAAGGTCTCAGCGCCGACGACCGCGAGCTGCTGCTTCGTCTGGCAAACACGGTCGTTTCAGAACACGACCGCTGGCTCCACTTGATGTTTCGGCGCCTGAGAGAGCGGGACAGGGCCAGGGAGCACCTACGGGCGGTCTGTTGCCACTCAGACGGCTGTGATCCGTGCGGCTGGAGCCCATCGGAAACGTGCGGGGTTCTCACGGCGCTGGCCGATGAACCAACCCAGTCAACCCAGCCGGTCACGCACCAGGTCATCCTGCTAGACGAGACGGCCTGGGCCGCCCTGGAACAACTGCTGGAGCAGCCGCCTGGGCCGAACGAGGCGCTAAAAAAACTGATGGCGTCCGTGCCACCTTGGAAAAGCAAAACATGATTTACGTAATTACACTGAACCCAAGGGAGCTGCGCTATGCCCAGTTCGTTGGGAGGGTTCGGCAGGACGAAGCAGAAAAAAAAGGCAGCGCAGACTCACACGGCTACGATGGCGAAAACGGGCTCGAAGTCCATATCACCGGGGCATGTGGTGAAATAGCGGTCGCGAAGATGCTGGGGTGGTACTGGAAAAACAGCGTCAATACTTACAAATCCGGTGGTGACGTTGGACCACTCCAGGTCAGAACGTCTCAAAAGATGACAAAGTCCGGGCGGCATTCATGCCTTATCGTTCGCCCGGATGACGACGACACCAATGTCTTCGTACACGCATGGATGCGGGATTTAAACCACTACGAAATCGCTGGTTACATAAAAGGAAACGAAGCCAGGCAAGCACAGTGGTGGTGGGCAAACCCGACCAACGAGCGCCCACCTGCGCATTTTGTTCCATACACTGCTCTGCATGACGCCAAAGAGCTGACACAGCTATTTTCGCCGCCAACGTGCTTCGAGGAGCAAAGTCCATGAATGGCCTAGAGCTTGACCGGCTCATCTGCGAGCTGGGCATAAACGACAACGAAGTGGCTTTGCTCGTTGGCATCCCGATGCACCGGGCCATCGCCATGGCCAGAGCGTATCCGGAGGAACCCATCGAGTCCCATTATCCACTGGTGTCACACCTCACAGTTGACATCCTGGACGACCTCTCGTGGCTCGTGTCTCAAATGGACGAAGCCACCGCCAAGAGGCAACTTGGCGAGTTCCTGTCAAACGAATTGCACACTCGTGGCGCCGGATACGCTGCCTGGTGGGTGATGAACTTCCGTCGCAAGGACAGGCCGTCGTGGATCAGAGAAAAGGAGACGCCAACGTGATCAGGAGCATCAACATGGTCGAAATTCTGGAAATCAACGGTACGGACTTCTCGAAGATTCCGGACGGCGAGCGGCCCGATCGACAGCTCACCGTCGAATCACACTGGAACTATGACAGCCTTGTCGTTCTCCAGCACGGAGCATCCGGCGAAAAGATAGCGGTCAATGCCGGCGATCTCATCGCAGCCATCGCCAACGCCAGAAACAGCCACAGGCACGGGTGCTGAGCCAAAGTTTTTCTGGACAGGCGAAGTAGCACATGCTACCTTTGGCTCCGTGATGGAAAACCAGCGGTTCTTGCAGCGACTTCAAGCGGTGCTCGAAAACTTCGAAGCCGACGATGCGCAACGTCTTAGCCTGGAGATCCACAAGGCCGAGGATGCCGGATACGCAATCTCGCCGCACGAAGACAGGCTCTGGTTTCAACTCACGCGCCGACTCACGGTCAGGCTCGTAAAAGACCAAAACTGGTGAAAGGCTAAAAATATGAAAAAGATAGCCACGATAAACGGGAAACGCGGCCTGACGGTTCACGCTGACGACATCTCGGACAACTACACGCTCATCAACATCAAGATAGGCGATCAGTGTGTCCTCAAGCTGGACATGGCCGAATCGAAAAGACTGGCAAAGGCACTGGCCAAGGCAGCCGAAGACCCGAAGTCAAAGCTCCACAGGGAGCTTGCTGCTGAGCAGTGCAAGAACTGCCTGTACGCCGAAATGACGCATTCAGCCGAGCGCGCCTGGCTCAAGTGTCGAGGTCTGAGCCTATCAAATGCTGGTGGCGCAACGCTATGCTGTGACCCCAATGCAGAGCTGCTCGTGAGTCGCAGCTTCTACTGCGGCCACTTCGAGGCGAAGAAGTGACCGGCTTTGTATCACGTCCCGGGGAGGGTATCGAGCGTGAGAAGCGAGACAAGCGGCTGCGTCGCGGAACTCGCGTACAAACAGAAGACGGACCCGGCGAGATCATCGGGATGAACATGCGCCGCAACACAAATGGCGGCCCCGGGGTCCGGCAGTACGTCGTCAGGCTCGATGACGGGCGTGTGCGGCACTACGCGACGGAAGGTGTGGCGACACTGTGATGCGCGACGAAATTCTCAAGCGGCTGGACGAGTTCGTTGACGAAATGATAGCCGAGGTCGACGGGGAATGGGGACCATACGATGACCCGGACAACGACAACTGGGTACGTCGCAAATGGCGAGCACTCCGTACCACCCTTGCGGCCGAGCGGTGCGAAAACTGTCTGCACTGGACAGCAAAACTGCCCGAAGGCGAGAACAGGCCCGGGACATGCTGCGGCTGGGAAACCGGCATGTTCTCGATCGAATCAGCAGACGAATGTGACGCAGGCGTATTCTGGACCTGGAGCGACTTCGGCTGCTCGTGCTTCAAGCCGAAGACCAGAGAGGCTTGACAATGCGCGACGAGATGCTCAAGCGGCTGGACGAGATCATCGCAACCGCGGCAAGCGTGATAGCCGGTGCGGACTGTGGCAGGCAGGCCATCGAAGACGATTGGCCAGTGCTCCGTGCCGAGCTTGCTGCCGAGCATTGCGAGAACTGCCGCCATTTCACCCGGTACCAAAAGGCCAAACCGTGGGGTGCTTGTTCTGATTGGGACTACGACGTGGCTCCGGACTTTTGCTGTGCCCATTTCGAGCCCAAGGCTGAGTAGTTTTTCACACGGAG
>Ga0315287_10007940_pt1 | contig 10679 bp, 11 predicted proteins | sample YL17G11_0_MG_FD_205037 | JGI IMG/M metagenome (GOLD analysis project Ga0315287, IMG submission 205037) | Sediment microbial communities from Yellowstone Lake, YNP, Wyoming, USA - YL17G11_0 | ecosystem: Environmental > Aquatic > Freshwater > Lake > Sediment | place: USA: Wyoming | collected...
TGAACCTATGATCGTTGATGATAGGCAAGATGGAATCCTGCGGGATAAGGGAAAGATCAAGATCAAAATAAATACTTTTCCTGGTTCGATCAGTATCGGTGTACTTCTTGGAGATAGGGCGGCTGGAAAAAGATCCCTAGTCGAAAGGAGGCCGGCCATTGCGGCTGCGTCACCAGAAAGGCTGATCCAGCAGCGTGAGGCCGAAGAAGCATTGAGGAGCGGATTCGAATCCGCTGCGACCGTGGAGGAAGTGGTAGTAAGTTATCGGCTGCAGTTGAAGCAGGCGATCGAAACAGAGAGATGGAAAAAGAGAAAGTGGAATAGCACAGGCAACAAATTCATTCTGCATGGATTATTGTTTGGAACGGGCAGCGGCCTTGGCAGCTTGTTTGAGGCTTTAATTGCTTCTGGCGTCAGGGGCGTGTGGACGGTGTTTGGAGCGGTGGCGACTGCTATGGTAAGCATTGGTGGCGCGATCCGTCTGGTCAATCCACATAAAACCGGCAACCGGATATTATCGATCAAAAAATCCCTGCAGGAGGAATTGATAGACCACCTTTCAGAATTCTCGGATCAAGAAATCGCCAAAATGCTGAATGGGCTGCCGGAAGACGAGCGCGAAGGAATATTGGGACTAATCGAGGAAAATATTCCGCAAAGATATATCCGGATCGGGGTCGCGACCAGTGAGCTGCTCAGTCTGGAGGCGGGGCAAGAAAATCCCGCTTTGCCGCCCAAAAGCGGGAAATAATTATTTGGCGATGCGGTATCTGATGATCGTATAATATTTAGCGGGATCGCCCGGGCCAAAGATGCCGGGGCCTTTTAAATATTCCTCTTCATGTTCACCGACCACTCGATAGCCTCTTTCTTTAATGAACTTCTGCAATTTCTCAGTGGTGGGAATTTCCGCGCTGTAAGGTCCGACGTGCAAAATCTCGGCTACTTCTCCATACTCCCAGTTTTGCAATTCAACCTTCTGGTTGGGGTCACTTGATTTATAATTGTCCGGCAATTGCGCTGTATCGCTGACCGGCAGAGCGTAACGGCCGAGCCAGTTTTTTTTGGGAGTGTTCAGGTCCTTGGGCCAGCGGGCACGGGGAGCGATCTGGAAAATAGTTTTGTGATGATTGTTCTTAAGCATAAAATAGGTTTTATACAGCGTAGCGAACGCTTTTGCCCCGGCAAAGTTGGGATCGCCAGCAGCTTCGACTACCAGCATTTTGTGGTTGGGCATGGTAGTGATTTGAGGGTGTTTTAAACATTCATATTTATCCAGGTCAGGTCCGCGCATTATAAAGTAGCCCATGCTGATTACCAGCATGACCAAAATTAAGATTGCCAGCATTGTCCATTTAAGCATTTTATTTCCTCCTTGGCTGACGATTATTATATACCCGTGCCAGTTTCCAGGCAATAAACAAAATAACCAGCAGTAGAATAAATCCAATCCAGTAGAAGATACCCATCGGGGTGATTAAGAGGGGAAGTGCGGGAGATTTGAAAAAATCGGTTTTTAATCTTGGCAGGACCGCTAAGGCTTTGATCGTTTCTCCGATCGGCCATTCTTCTTTTTCTCCCACCGCCAGCACATATTTGCCCTGATTATGATTACCAAAGACAGTGATGCGATAGCGCCCGGCGGGAACCTTCATTTTAATCTCAGGGCCTTTTACATAATAATCTCCGGCAAACTCCTCATAGAATTTAACCCATTTTGAGCGGTCGGCATCAAGCTTTGTGATAATCTGCTTATCTTTGCGGATCAAAGCGGAATAACGTCCATTGGGATTAGAGCTGGGGACCAGCAGATTAACATAAAGCACAAAATCGATCGGAGATTCGATCGTATAATTGCGCGGCTGGCCGGTCAGCTCATCATAAAAAGCCCGGGAGACTTCGGGATTGGTAATGATCAGGTCGCCTTTAACTATTTGGGGTTGGTGTGCAAAAACAGCCGTTGAGATAATTAATAATATGAAGATCGTTATTGACAGTATGTTTTTCATGCTAGGGCAGATAATACGCTGATTTTTCCTCCGATGCAACCTTGACTAATGGTCCTTATAAAGTATACTTCTAGAGCAAGTATGAAAAGGTTTTTTGCCTTATTCCTCTTTACTATTATTCTGGCCGTAGCGGTCAGTGCGGCCGAAAAAGGGATCACTTCTAAGGCGGATATTTTAAATGTTCTCTGGCTGCCATCCAATGCTCCCTGGCCAGGGGCGTTACCCCAAGCTTTTCGGCAAAAATTATTGGAAGGGAAAAATACCCAGGCTGTGTTGGGGAAAAACGTCTTTACTTTGCTCGACCAGCTTGAGGGCAGTTTTTTGCCTTTGGTGCAACGCTATCCAGATCGTTATCAATTGTTGAAAGAGCGGGCAGCGCAAGGCTTGACCGCCAGGCAAGCCTATAATCTGGTTGACCTGCTGGGGGAAGATTATTTTGACGGTTTCGGAAGCATCCCCGGCAATGCCACATTGACTTTTCCGGAAGATCATAAGCCCCACTTCGATTTTCAAACCGGCTGGTATTTTTTTGCCGGGAATTTTAATGACCTGCAGGGAAATTCGTACGGTATCCTGTGCATGTTTTTCCGCCGCGCTCTCTTCCCGCCCTATCTGGCCAAGCGGATGGGGCTAAGCGATCTGGATAATCAGGTAGTTGATGTCCAATTTGGAGTGACGCTGGGGGATAAGAAGCTCCATCTACAGGGGCATAATGCTCTGATCGCCGGCTCTTCCGGACTGGTCAAATACAATACCAATCCTTTTCTGGCTCAGGTCGGAAAAAACATCATGCAGAGTTTCAGGAAAGATAAACTTTTCCCCATGAAGATCCACTTTAAGGACCCGGCTATTCCCCTGGAAGTGAATTTATTATTGAAAGAGAGCCAGCCAATCCTGCTGCAGGGTGATCAGGGAAGAGCGCCAGCAATTTATGGGCTGGGTTCTTTATACTATTCAATCCCGGGAATAAAAGCGCACGGTTTTATCAATTACCAGGGCCAGGAAAAGCAGGTTGCCGGGGTAATGTGGATGGATAATCAGTGGATGGCGGGGATTATGCCGTCCGGTTACGCCAAAAATATTTTTATCCGAGCGCTGGCTAACTCCATCAATGGTTTCTCCGGCCAGGCCAGGGAAGGGTGGGGTTGGGATTGGAATGAAGTCCAATTCGAAGATGGATCGGAGGTAACTTTTTCAGCTATGCATTCAACCTACTCCGAAATATTAAAGAACCGCGGCCCGAACCCACCGGGTAGGATAACCCGACCGATTGCCGCCGGAAAATTCGTAGATCCCAGCGGACGAGCAGTTGATGTCAGCGGTGAAGTGACCCTAACCCGCTGGGTTTTGAGTCCGGCTTCGCGAGCCTGGTTTCCGTGCCAATGGGAAGTTGCGATCCCAACCGTTAAGTTGAAATTTTCCCTAACTCCGCTGGTTAATAATCAATTAATGTACTTTGCCAACGCTTCCGAATATAAAGAAGGAGCGGTCGCTGCCCATGGCTCCCGGGATGGAAAACCGATTAAAGGAGTCGGTTTTGCAGAATCGGTAGCCTATGCCGGTTATGATTATTATCTAAAAACCAAATTTGCCATTTTAGGTATAAATGATACGCCCTGTAATCGAGAATTGATGATGGCCAAAGCGCCCGATTTCTGGTTGACCGTGAAGAGCGCATTGTTTCTTTCTTTTTTTCTGATAATAATACTAGTAATAGTCATTTGGTTGATAATGAGATGGTTCAAAAAAAGAAACAATTCGTCTTCTGTTGCCAGAGGAGTATAATATTTTGGAATGAATCACAAACAAATAGCCCGTGTCGGTGCGCTGCTTCTGTTGTGCGGATTCTTATATCTGATCAGAAATATTCTTTTCCCGATCATCATCGCCCTGGTGCTTTATTATATTCTTAATCCGCTGGTGAATATCCTTTCCGGCAAGCGACCAAAAGGGGCGGGGCTGAACCGGGATCTCTCGATCCTTATTTCGTTTATTGTTTTTATCCTGGTTTTACTGGCTTTCTTTCAGTTCATCATCCCTCCCTTTGCGGACGAATTTGGCCAGCTGGTGACAAACAGCCCGCAGTATATTAATGACGCGCAAAAACTGCTGGAATCGCTGCGGCAGTGGCAGTCGGTTATTCAGCTGCCAAAAGAGATCAGTGATGTTTTTTCCTCCATGGTCCAGAACGTTTTTAGTTATATAGTCATGTTCGTCCAGCAGGGCGCAAATGGTCTGATCAATCTTTTATCTCGCATCATCTATCTGGTGATCATTCCCATCATTACTTATTTCATTCTCAAGGATGACAAGGCCCTGGCCCGGGGAGCAGTTGAAATGATGCCCAAAGACCATCGGGAATTTACTATTCGGATACTAAAAAAGGTTAACGGGATATTGAAGAATTATATCAACGGGCAGCTGATCATTTGTACGGTAGTCGGATTGTTAGCCGGCGGAATACTCTATCTGATCGGAGTAAAATTTGCCCTGATCCTCGGAATGGTAGCGGCCATCGCGCAGCTAATCCCGAACATCGGCCCCTTTATCGGGGCGATTCCCGCGCTGATCATTGCGCTCTTGCTTTCTCCCATGCTGGCCTTGAAAGTCCTGCTCTTCTACATTGTTCTGAATGTTATCGTTATGACCATTGTCGGACCGAAGATTTTGGGAGATAAACTTAACCTTCATCCGTTAACGGTTGTGATATCGGTATTGGTGTTTGGGGAACTAATGGGGTTTTGGGGGCTTTTCTTTGCCGCTCCGATCACGGCGATTCTCAAGGTTTTATACCTAGAGATAAGAGGATAATTGTTTTATTTAAGTCAGGAGCCATTTAGATGCTAAAAAAAATTGTCTGCATTTCCTTGATTGTGTTTTTTTATTTCAGCGCGCGTGGAGCTTTCGCTCTGACCTACCAGCCAATGCCCGGCGATCTGGTCAGTCCAGAGGGTTTACCTTCAATGGTGAAATGGATGCTAGACTCCAGCCTCAGCCCGGCCGACTGGTTGAACCAGAAATATGATGATAAAAATATCCAAGAGCCGATCAATATCATCATTGTGGATAATTTATCTTCTTCTCCCGATCAAGCTAAGAAAAAGCTGATCGATGCCGTTCAATCATCCGGTTATAAGATAAGATGGGGGCATACCAGCGGTTATCAGGGTTATATTGCCGGAGCGCTGTATCCACAACTGCCCGAAGAAAAGGACAATGCTTTTTCGGACGAGCCTTTCGAAATAGATAATAATCATGGGCGGATTTTCGGTCCCTGTTTTGCGGGCGGTGGATATTATTTTATCGGTGCCTTTAGCCGGGAGATCGCCACCCTAAACAAACAGAGAAAGCATCAATATGGCTCGTTTAACCGGGCGCGGGACGATTTCGCGGGCAAGCTGGACAAAAGCCGAATTTACAAGATCAAACGTTTCGTTAATCTGAATAACGCTATAGTTGATCACCCCAGCATGACCACTGGCGATCACGATGGGATTGCGGTTCTGCTAATCGCGGCCAAATAGACAAAATTGGCAGTTTTAAATTTTGATCTTTAACTTTTGACTTTAGATATTATCAGCCGCCACTCGGTGCTGTGCAGGCTAATGGTTGTCCACTCAGAACTTTTATTGACCGCTGGCTGGCCCGGACCGGCGGGAAAAGTGTAAGCTCCGCTGCCGGCCGGCTGCTGTGTGATCTTCTTTGCCAGATCGAGCAGGTTGGGGTAGGACTGGTAGAGCGGATCGGAGAAAGTCATTTTCCCGATTTGTAAGAGGTCTTTGTCATAAATGACTTTGCCGTCTTTTTGGATCGCCAGTGCTTCTACCTGCGGCAGGTTGGCGATATATTTTTTGATCATATTACCCAAAAAGGCATCCGGTTTGAAAACGATACTGACATAACCAATTGGTTTTCCCTGAGCGGAATTTACCGGATAAGCCAGCGAAGTCGCGTTAAATCCCTCTACTGTCTTGAATAGCTGGCTAAGCACCGGTTTGCCGGTTTTCTGGATCGAAATAAAATGCGGCTGGCCGCTGATATCCTGGCCGATCGATTTTTTATAAGTATCGGGTTCGATCCAGGCTAGCCGGCCGTCGAGATCAATGGTAGCAATGTCAACCGCCGAAGAATAAGTGTTATATAGTTTTTGCAGAATTTTAGCGGTAGCGCTGCCGCGGATGCCAACCGCGGAGAGCTGCTGGGCGGCCTGCGCCAGATCGCTATCCATCTGGTTCAATTGAGATTGGAGCTGATCCTGCAGTTCGATTATTCCTGGCAGATGGGGCGCCTGGCCCATGGCGTAAACCGCGGTGGAAAATAAAAGGAAAAGAAGAATAAGTTTGTATTTCATAGCTTGATTTTACCTCCTTAAGCTTAAAATATGACTTTATTAACTTCGGCCTCGCGCATATTGTCTTTGATCGTCCAGAAGCGCGCTTCGCCGTGCGCAATCCGGAAAATCGCCAGCATCGACTCGGCCTGTTCTTTGCCGATAGCTGTCAGCCAGGGGCGCTCAGTGATCAGCCGGTCATTGAGCGCGGGATTATCCAAGAATTCCGCTGAACCGGTGATCCGCATCATTTTGCCGTTGGGTTCGGCGCTGCTGGAGTAGAAGCAGAGCTCGGTTTTTGGGTTCTTGATCAGCTGGCGGCAAACATCTTTGGTCAAACTGGTATGGTAATATAAACCGCTTTCATCGGCAAACCAGAGCAGAAATCCCCGAACCCTTGGCTGGTCATCGTCTGCGGTAGCGATAAAACAGGCCGGGTTTTCGTTAGCAAAATTTAAATATTCTAGCGGCAGCATTTTGTTATTTTTATTATAACACAATTCGCGACGCGCGCGACGGGATTTAACTTTATCTTCAGATGACCGTTTGTTATAATGGGCTCCTTCTCATTATGAAAAAAGAAGCGGATATCATTATTAAAAACGGCATGGTCCTGACCTTGGATGGGAATCTTAACCTGCACGAGAAAGCGGACGTGACGATCATAGGTCCTAAGCTGGTAGAAATTGCTCCTTCAACCAGCTACACTGCTGCTAAAATAATTGACGCGCAAGGCAAATTGGTAATGCCCGGCCTGATCAACACCCACACTCATGCCGCCATGGTGATGATGCGGGGCCTGGCCGACGATATGCCGCTCGATATCTGGTGGCAGAAATTTATTTTCCCGATTGAACAGAAACTGCTCGACCCGGATTTTATCCAGATCGGGGTAAGCCTGGCCGCGGTCGAAATGATCAGGTCGGGAACTACCGCTTTTTCGGATATGTATTTCTTCGAAGACCGGGCGGCAGAGGTCTGCCAGGAGATCGGCATCAGAGCTTTTCTGGGGGAAGGGATACTCGATTTTCCTTCACCCGGACATCCCAATGCGGAGCACGCGCTGGCTTCGGTCAGGCAACTGTATGATAAATGGAAAGGGCATCCGACTATTCATTTGATGGTTGCTCCCCACGCCCCCTATACTTGCGGCCAGGAAAATCTGCTCAAAGCGAAACGGCTGGCAGATGAGCTTGGTCTTCCGCTCCATATTCACCTTTCGGAGACAGCCGGAGAAGTAGCGGAATTTAAAAAACAGCACGGCCTGAGCCCGGTGGAATTTCTAGATAAAATCGGATTTTTAAGCGACAAGGTGATCGCGGTCCATTGTGTCCATCTTAGCCAGAATGATATCCAAATTTTGGCCGCCCGCCAGGTAAAGGTTGCTCATTGTCAGGAAAGCAACATGAAGCTGGCATCGGGAACCGCTCCAGTGGTGGAGATGCTTGACTACGGGATAACGGTGGGGTTGGGGACAGACGGTGCGGCATCCAATAACAATCTGGATATGTTTGATGAAATGGATTCGGTAGCCAAAGTGCATAAACTGATCAAGAATGATCCGACGGTGATGGACGCCCGTACCGTTTTGCGGATGGCAACCGCGGAGGGCGCAAAGGTTGTACAAAAACCGGAGATCGGTTCGCTGGAGGTCGGGAAAGTGGCGGACCTGATCATCGTCGACTTGCAAGTCCCGCATTTGGTCCCCTTATTCAATATTTATTCCCAGCTGGTATATAGCGCCGGGGGATCGGAAGTTAGAACGGTAATCGTCAATGGGAAATTGGTGATGGAAGACCGGCAAATACTGACCGTCGATGAAGCTGACATAATCAAACAGGCCGGCGGGTATGTCAGTAAAATTAAAACGCTTATCTAATAAATAAGTGAACTAAAAGCTGCGGGCCTCAAGCTTTTACGCTGCACCTCTGTCGAAGCGCTCTGGATGATTAATTACTCCAACTATTTTTTACAGGCGTTGAAAAAATATTTCAGTTGCTTCTCATCCAGGCCGACCCCACGGATACCATCGAGCCGTTCGGCCAATTTGCCGTTCTTAAAATAGAGTACGGTCGGATAAACATCGACATCATAGGCGGCGGATACTTTTTCCAGATCATCGATCATTACTCGTGCGCATTTACGCGTTTTATCGGCCGAGTGCTTTTCGAAGATGGGAAGGAAGCGCGCGGAAAACGGGCACCAACTGGCATAGACCATGACAAATACCCCTTCCTGGTCCTTAATTACATCCGCCAGATCCGCTTCATTCTCGATCAATTTGCTCATGATGTAACCTCCTTAGGTTGGGAAACATCTCCGTCGTTGAATTTTATGTTGACGTGGGTCCCGTCGCAAAACGGCTTATTGGATGATCGGCCGCAGCGGCAGAGAGTAGCCCGATTCCTGGCTTCATACTGATATCCGTCTGCGGCTTCGATCGGGATCCCGCCTTTGACCCAGATCGGTCCGCTCACTTCCGCGTATGGGATTTCAACGATGCTGACCGATGGTTCAAGTTTCGGTTCAATCGGCGTACCTGCTGTTTTTTCCCAGGCGACCAGTCTGCCGGAGGGACAGTCACAGGCTTCTTCAATGGCAAGGGCTTTTTTGACCGGATCATTTGAATTTTCCGTCAGGTTCCAGGCGTCACCGGCGCGATGACAGAAACAGGCTACAGCGCAAAGCGATTCGGCATCGGACAGATCCAGCTCCGGTCCGCGGGTCGTTTTGGCCATTTCCTGATAAGTTTTCTGCTTAGCGGTCTCGGCCCCATCAAATTTGAGTGCGTTGTGAGTTCCGTCGCAGAAAGGTTTGTTCTTGGAAGCACCGCAGCGGCAGAGAGCGTAGTTTTGCTTGTCCGGATATTTTTTTCCTTTTTCCCATTTTACTGGAACATCGGCCTTATTGGCTATAATAATTTCTTGCTCAAGCGGGAGGCTCCCGGATACCAGGTAGGGACCGTCTTTTGAAACTTTAATCCTCTGCCTGTTATTCATGGCCTGATTCTAACATATTTGTTCGGCTGAGCAAAAAGTTATCTTCTTCGTCGAGGGGAATGGAAACTGCGGCGGTGCTGCGGCGGCTGTTGCGGCCGGAAGGGGGCGCCTTCAAAACTGGCGGATGGGAATTCGGGATGTTTGGCAACCGGCAAAGCGGAGCGCATCAGCCTTTCGATATCCCGCACTTCGCCGCGCTGGTCGGGGGTAGCGAAAGAAATGGCGCGGCCTTCATGGCCTGCCCGGGCGGTCCGGCCAATCCGGTGAACATAATTTTCCGCGTCTTCGGGAAGATCGTAATTTATCACTAGTTCGATCCCAATGACATCAATTCCCCGGGCGGCGATATCGGTCGCCACCAGGATCCGGTATTTCCCGGTTTTAAAACCTTCCAGCGCTTCCCGCCGCTGGGCCAGCGAGCGGTCGGAATGGATTTCCGCCGCGTTATAACCCATGGAACGCAGTCCGCGGGAAATACGCGAGGCGCCGCGCTTGGTGCGTGAAAAGAGCAGGACCGTGCCGCGGTATTGGTCCAGCAGCTTGCCGAGCAGGATCGGCTTCTCTTCCTTCCGGATGATGAAAAGCTCTTGTACGATCTTGTCCGCCGCCGTACCGGAGCGGGCGATCTCAACGCTGACCGGCAGCTTCATATTATTGGCGGCGATCTTTACGATCTTTTCCGGAATAGTGGCGGAAAAGAGCATGGTCTGTTTATCCCGCGGTATAAATTGCATGATCCGTTCGATCTGCGGCATAAAGCCCATATCGAGCATCCGGTCGGCTTCATCCAGCACCAGGATCCGGACATCGTCCAGCCGAATGTTGCGCTGCCCCAGGTGGTCGATCAATCTTCCGGGAGTGGCGATGATAACGCGCGGGTTACGGCGCAATGCCTGGATCTGCATATGCATGGAAGCTCCGCCGATCAGGACCGCGGTCCGCATGCCGAGCGTGCCGCCGAGTTTGTTGATGGTTTCATCGACCTGCAGCGCCAGTTCGCGGGTCGGGACCAGGACCAGGCCGCGGCCCGGGCTTTGCGCCAGCCGCTGGATCATGGGAATGCCAAACGCCAGCGTTTTTCCGGTGCCGGTCTGGGCGATCCCGATAATATCTTTACCTTCGATAGCGATGGGTATAGCTTTGAACTGAATAGGGGTAGGGACCTTGAACTTCATCCGTTCAAGCAGTTCCAGTATTTTGGGCGCGATGCCGAGGCCATAAAATGTTTCTGAATTAGCGTTCATAGTTTACCTCTCTAATATTAATCATAACAGAGCCGGGTGCCTTTCGTCCATCTCGATTTTATTTCTTTGATGGATTTGAGTAAGAGAACTGCTATAA
>Ga0315287_10007943_pt1 | contig 10676 bp, 14 predicted proteins | sample YL17G11_0_MG_FD_205037 | JGI IMG/M metagenome (GOLD analysis project Ga0315287, IMG submission 205037) | Sediment microbial communities from Yellowstone Lake, YNP, Wyoming, USA - YL17G11_0 | ecosystem: Environmental > Aquatic > Freshwater > Lake > Sediment | place: USA: Wyoming | collected...
ACTTGTCTGAAATCTCACAACGATCGCAACGAGCCACAAAAAAAGCCGCCGCGCATGCCTTCTTCTCTGCATCCGGCGCGCAGCATCCGAATGGGCCGTCAGGGCGGGCCGCGGATCATCGACCAGCGACACCGCGATCGCCGATTGGCCAACACGATGCTCGGATGGATGGATATTGAGTGGATCATCAACCGGTCTCTCCCTGCGACACACTTACGCGGCTATCCGCGCGGAATGTCGCGCTGCCGGCCTGTGCCCCGCCCAAAACGCCTCCGCTTCAGCCTCCGCCTCGGTAAGGGGGCGGCGATGCTCGCGTTGTGCCTCGCCTTCCGCGTCTGCCCGCGCGTCCTCGTCGTCGAAACACACATAAAGACGGGGCGCCTGCTCGATACGTTGCCGTTTTTCAAGGTCGGTCATGGTTCAAGTTCTCCTTCAGCCCGGCTTCGCCCGAAACGCATTACCGGCGCAGCCGCGGCCACGATGTGCGTGTTGTGTGTGTGTGTGTTCTCTTCCTCAGGCGGCCTTGCGCCGCTGGGGTTGCTCGGGGACATCCATGGCATCAAACGCCGCCGGCTGCCGGTTCGCCGAAATGGGAGTACCAACAAACTCCATGCGGCGCTGCAACTCAACGTCGATGGCCTTGCTGATGTCTATCAACGAGGCGTCGTTCAGTCTTAGCACCAGTAGCTTCACTATTGCGTTCATCTTTTCTTCTTTCCGGTCCGAGTCAGCCGACTCGGAACAACAAAATGGAATCGAATCATAGTTAACCGTCCTTGACGTTTCTGGCTGCATGCCCTTGCAGCCGCTTGTGCCTCCAAGCGTTCATTCGGTATCTCTCAGGCCGCCCGATTCCGGCGGGAATCGTGCCCCAGGCCGACCGCACGGATCGGCGGCGCCTTCGAGCCGATGCGCTGGCGATAGCTTTGCGCTCGCTCGACAGCACGGCTCCGCGCCGATTCGGGGACCGCATCGGTGGGACTCAACCGGAGTTCCAATTCGGTGTCGATAGCCTCACTGATGCTCAGCAGTTCGTCGTCGTCGAGACTCCGCAGACGCCTCAAGATCGCATTCATTCTGTCGCTACCTCCTAAATTGCGGCCGGCCAACGCCGGCCAAGGAACGAACAAGGGAAAAGGAATATGTATTACGCTGCGCGGCGGGCAGGTTTCTCCTCCGCAACAACGGTTTCCGCAAAGCGGCCTCGGTTTATTTGGACTTGGACAAGATTGGCCGCCAAGGCCGACTGTCCCGCCCGCCGCGGGGCGCGTTTCACGCGAACGAATCGCACGGCCAGCCAAATTGGCGCCAGCACCAAACACAGACCGCCCAATGCCGCCGATATCAGGATCCACGGCTGAGAAACGCCGGGGATCCAACTGGAGCCGGAGTCGTCTGCGGCGGCGCGATCCGCCGCGCTTGTCCCAGGCTTGGCGGTTGACTTGCCGGTTCGGCCTGCGAAAGAGGTTCTCACTGCATGGCCGGACGATTTCTTCTTCGACCGCAGGCCCGTATTGTCGTCCCACGCGCCACCCTGGCCGCCGTTGAAGTCGTCTACCATGCTGGGACTGATCAGACCTTCGCCGCGGTCGTTGCTGGCAGGAATGATCATGCCTTCGCCGCGGTCGCTGCCGTCGGCCAGCCCAAAGCCGCCGGCCGCACGGGTCAGACCGACACACGCCAACACTCCCAAAAGCCACAATGCCGCCGTCCTCACAGTTGCGCTCCTTTCGTGCGTTAAGCCACCAATCGATCCACAAGCCGCGCCGCCGGAAGCTCGAATCGCAAGCTTCGCTCGAATAGCGCGTCCCACTCGTCGTCCAACATCGGACCCAAGAGGAACGGCGACCCGCGGACGCGGACAAACAATTCCAGACCGTCGTGCATTTTCTCGGTGTACATCGCGACCGCGCCGGCCCCCAGCCGCGCGACCGCCTGCAAAAAAGCGTCGGTTGCCAGGGACCCATCCTTCGTGCCATCGACCATCGCGCTACGGGCACGAGCCAACAGCTTGCGAATCTCCGGCAGCGACCGCTCAAACGACACGGCCACCTGCCGACCCGGATGCCGCTCCGCCCAGGCGCGCACCTGGCCGGTCAACGACGCTCCCGGATACAGCAAGAGGACATCGGACGTAGTAGAAATAGACAACGTACCCACAATTCGCGCCCTTCACGGGTGAACTAACAGCGCGACACTCTCGTCACTCGGGGCCGAGAGCGCGAGCACTTTGATTCGAGAGTCATAATGTGCCCCGCCCTCCTTTAGCAATGTGCGTACCGAACGCGCCACAAATCGCAACACGGTCTCTAAGTGGCTGTCACATCAGATGTTCTGGCGACAGTCGGGCTGAGCATCAGAAGGCGGAGGCAGGCCAATGGTCGCAGAGCGCGACCCACCGATGGTCGCAAAGCGCGACAGTCCCCTGGGAAGGGTTACGTTCCCATGTACGCGGTTAAGTGCTATAATTCAGGCGACTTCCGGCACACCGGGGCAGCCAACACACCTCTCGCACGAAAAGGGACTCCCATGAACTACGCCGACAACTACCAGTCGCCGCTGGGCGCGTTTGCCGCCCAGGCCGCCGCCGATGAGCGGAGCGATTTCATCAGCAAAACCTACCTGCACCTGGCGGGCGCCATCGGGCTGTTCGTCATCCTGGAAGCCGTGTTGCTGAGCTTGTCCGGCGTCCAGAACCTCGTCGGCTTGATGGTTGGCACCCGGTACGGCTGGCTGGTGGTGCTGGGGCTGTTTATGGTGGTCAGCTATGTGGCCGAGAACTGGGCGCAGTCGGCTGTCAGTCGCACCACGCAGTACCTGGGGCTCGGGCTGTATGTGGCGGCCGAATCCGTGATCTTCGTCCCCCTGCTCTACATCGCGCGAGCGATCGATCCGGGGATCATCACTACCGCCGCGACGACCACGTTGCTGCTGTTCGCCGGGCTGACCGCGATCGTCTTCGTCACCCGAAAAGATTTTTCCTTCCTGCGGACGGTGCTGCTGTTCGGCGGCCTGGCGGCGTTCGGCCTGATCGTGGTGGCGATTCTCTTTCAGTTCGCCTTGGGACCGATCTTCACGTATGCCATGATCGCCTTGGCGTGCGGCTACATTCTCTACCACACGTCGAACGTCCTGCACCACTACCGCATCGGCCAGCACGTGGCGGCCTCGCTGGCCTTGTTCGCCTCGGTGGCCCTGCTGTTCTGGTACATCCTGCAGCTTTATCTCTCCCGCCGCGACTGAACAACACGCGGCGGGCGTCAGACTCCGTTTTTCGGCAGGCGATCGGCAAACTGGTCGTTGTCCTTCAGGTCTTTCTTCAGCCGGTATAGCTCGGCCTTCAGTTGTTTGACCGTTTCCGCGCGGCCCGGGTCGTCATAGACGTTTTGCAACTCGTGCGGGTCCTTTTGCAGATCGTAGAGCTCCCACTGATCGAGCTTGTTGAAGTAAATCAACTTGTAGCGCTCGGTCCGCACGCCGTAGTGCGGCTGCACGCGATGATCTTGCGGGTAGAGATAGTAGCGATAGTACATCGAGGTGCGCCAATCCTTCGGCGTTTGCCCGGTCAGAAGCGGCAGAAAGCCGCGGCCTTGCATGTCGGCGGGAACGGTCTGACCGGCGGCGGCCAACAGCGTGGGGGCGAAGTCCACGTTGAGGATCATCCCCTCGCACACCGTGCCCGGCTTGATCCGTCCCGGCCAGCGGATCAAGAAGGGCATGCGCAGGGACTCCTCGTACATGAACCGCTTGTCGAACCAGTTGTGGTCGCCCAGAAAGAAACCCTGGTCGGAGGTGTAGATCACGATCGTGTTCTTGGCCAGGTCGTTTTGGTCGAGGAAATCCAGCAATCGCCCGACGTTGTCGTCGACCGAGGCGACGCACGCCAGATAGTCTTGCATGTAGCGCTGGTACTTCCAATGCTTCAACTCGGCCGGCGACAATCCCTTTGGCGGCGTCTTCTTATAATCGGAAGGCTGCAAGTCGCGGTCGATCCGCATGGTTGCCTCGCGGGCGGCGTCGCAGCGCGTGGCATAGTCGTCGTTGAAGGTTTCCGGCTCGGGGATGTCGGCGTTCTCGAACAGCTTGGCGTGCTTCTCGTCGGGTTGCCAGTTGCGATGCGGGGCCTTGTGGTGGCACATCAGGAAGAACGGCTTGCCCGCCGGACGATTCTTGATAAACTCAATCGAGAAGTCCGTAATCAGGTCGGTGACATAGCCCTGGCGCCCCTTCCGCTGGCCCATTTCGATGAACGTCGGATTGTGATAGACGCCCTGGCCGGGAAGGATGTTCCAGTAGTCGAAACCGGTCGGGTCGCTGCCCAGGTGCCACTTGCCGATCATGCCCGTGTGATAGCCGGCGGCCTGGAGATGCTTGGCCAGCGTAGGCTGGCTGCCGTCGAAGCGATTGAACACGGGCACGCCGTTGATGTGGGAGTATTTGCCCGTGAGGATGCAGGCCCGGCTGGGCGTACAGATGGAGTTGGTGACGAGGCACTCGGTGAACCGCATTCCCTCTTTCGCCAACCTGTCGATGTTGGGCGTCTTGTTGATCCGGCTGCCGTAGGCGCCGATGGCGTGCGCGGCGTGATCGTCGGCCATGATGTACAGGATGTTTGGCGGCGAGTTCTTCGCGGCTTCCGCTGCACAAAGCATTGGCGCGCTAGGGTTCGGCCAAAGGCCAACTGCGGCGATCGCACAGAAAACGCTCCAGAGTCGTTGGATTGCTCGGGACATGTCCTGCTCCTTGTTTAATGGTGAAGTTCGTCGCAAACGTGAAGGATTCGTCGAACGGCTTCGTCGATCTCTGCTTCGGTGATTGTGGCGCCGAAGCTGAATCGCAGCGAACAGGCGACGATGTCATTGGGCAGGCCCATTGCTCGGAGCGTCGGCGAAAGCTCCGTCGAGCCGCTGGAACAGGCCGAGCCGACCGAGCAGGCCACGCCGGCCAAGTCCAACGCCATCAGCAGCACTTCGCCATCCAGTCCGGGGAAGGCGACGTTGCTGGTTTGCGGCAAACGCAGGGCGGCTTCGCCATGAACAATGATGTCGGGCAAAAACCTCTTCAATTGCCGCTCGAAACGATCGCGCAACGCCGTCAACTGCCGGGCGTGCGAGTCCTGCTCGCGCTGCCAAAGCTCCAACGCCGCGGACATGCCGACGGCCAATGCCACCGACTCGGTGCCCGGCCGGAGTCCCGACTGCTGGTGCCCGCCGAACATCAACGGGGCCAGGGCGACATCGTTGCGCACGATCAGCGCGCCGATGCCCAACGGCCCCCGGAACTTGTGGGCGGCGATGGTCATGGCCGCCACGCCGAGGTCGCGAAAGCTGACGGACAATTTGCCCACGACTTGCACCGCGTCGGTGTGCAGCGGCACGCCGGCCCGATGGCAGATCGCCGCCAGTTCGCCAACTGGCTGCAGCACGCCCGTTTCGTGGTTGCCCAACAAAACGCTGACCAAGCGGGTTTGCTCGCTCAACAGCGGGGGCAATTGGCCGGCGCAAACGACGCCGTCGGAGGTCAGTCCCAAAGTGTCCAACCGCCAACCCTGCTCCAGCAGGTGTTCGGCCGGCTCGATAACGCTCTGGTGTTCGCCGACCGAAATGATGACTTGTCCGGCCGCCCTCACTCCCGGCCCCTCTCCCATCTGTGGGAGAGGGGAGACACTGGCCCGGGCGATGCCGAGGATGGCCAGGTTGTTGGCCTCGGTGCCGCCACTGGTGAAAATCAGCCGGTCGCGGCGGGGCGGGGCCAAGGCGACATCGAGAATCGCCGCAATCTTCTCCCGGGCGTCCTCCAACTGCCGCCTCGCCTGCTGGCCAACACGGTGCTGGCTGGCCGGATTGGCGTATCCCTCGCTGTAGCAGCGGGCCATGGCCTCGACGACTTCCGGTCGCGCCGGCGTGGTGGCGTTGTGGTCCAGGTAAATTGGTTGCATTGAGTAGATTGGCCCTTGTGGGGGGGCGGATTGAATTGACGTTGCCACAAATTGTCCAACGTCGGTATGATGACACTTTCCGGCCTATCGAACAAGGATGTTCATCCGGGCGCTGGGAGGCGCCGCTGGTTATGCAGTCGTCGGCAGCCGTTGTATGTCGGGCATTGGTGATGTTGGCCTTCCTGGTGGGGGTTCCGATAGTGGCCCTGTCGGGCACGTCTTGGCCGGAACTCGTCAAGCGATTGCAGGAGAAGTGGCAGGAATTGCGCCTGCCGGCCATTTCGACGCTGGCTTCGGCTTCCACCCCGCCGCCCTTGGCCGAGGCGCCGCGATTCGGCACGCCACCGGCGGGAACACCCAGTTTAGATATGGCAGGATCCGCGGTGGTGCCCGCCAGTTATCAGACATCTCTGGACGCGGCGCCTGTTGTACAACCTTGCCCGGCAGCCCCACAGCCCAATGCCCAGCCCCCGGCCGCGGCGGATCAGTTCGTCTACGTGCAGCAACGGCTGCGGCAATTGGGGGCCACGTACTATCTGTTGGAAGCGTGGGGCAGCGACCGGCAGTTGTACCGCTTCTACTGCAAGATGGCCGTGGGCGGAAACGCCAGTTACACCCGCTATTTCGAGGCCACCGATTCCAACCCGCTACAGGCGATGGCCCAGGTGCTACAGCAGGTGGAAATGTGGCGCGACGGCGGCGCGCCAGAAAAGTAATGTCGTCAGTGCAAACGCCCCACAACTGTGGTCGTGGGGGGAGTTGGCGGAATTATTTGCCCCCCGAGACCGCAGTCCCGGGGCGTTGATGTGGCATTACTTTCCTGCGAGCCAATAGGTCTTGCCAAAAGCCCCTTCCTTGGCGTAGGTTGGATCGGATGAGCAAAGTCCGATCGGCGACTGGGCAATTGTTGCGGAGTGTGGCGTTGCGCTACCAGCACCGCCTTGCTGGGGGGTGGCGGGCCTATCGTCATGTCGGGATAACGGGGTGTTGCCTGGCCAAGACGACGGATGCTAATATATCTGTTGGGGGGGAATTTGCCCGCGACGAGCGGCTGGCTCGCATGGAAGCCGTCCTTTTTCTCTCCCAACAACCTCAAAGCAGCCGAAAACTAGCCCAGTTGACCGGCTTGGCGGACGGCACAAAAGCGCGTACACTAGTCCGAACCTTGAATCGGTTGTACGATGCGGAAGGAAGTGCGTTTCGCGTAGAGGAGTTGGCGGGTGGTTTTCAGTTGTTGACGCGGTCGAAGTTCGCCCCTTGGCTGCGGCGGCTGCATACCGCGCCGGTGGAAGTTCGCCTCTCGGCTCCAGCCCTGGAAACGCTGGCCGTGGTGGCCTATCGGCAGCCGGTGCTGAGAGCGGAGATCGAAGCCATCCGCGGCGTGCAATCGGGCGAGGTGTTGCGGCAACTGATCGAACGCGACCTGGTGCGAATCGTTGGCCGATCGAACGAGTTGGGACGCCCTTTCCTCTACGGTACGACAAGACAATTCCTGCAAACCTTCGGATTACGACACCTGGACGAGTTGCCAAAACAACCCAATCATTCCCAAGTTGTGGAAGAGGAGAAAAACGTGAAAACCCTCATCAATCCCAAGGCTGAACGAGAATTCCTCGCCGACGACCGCATCGCCGTCGCGATGGCGCCCGAGCTTGGCGACCGTCCCGGCAACGAAGCGCCCTTCGCCAAGTACGAGGACGACAAAGACGAAGACTTCGACGACGAGGACGACGACGACCTCGACGACGAGGATGAAGATGACGACGAGGACGACGACGACGACCTCGACGACGAGCCGTGGGAAGAAGTTGAGGACGAGGACGAAGACCTTGATGACGAGGACGAGGACGAAGACTGGGACGAGGATGAAGATTGGGACGACGAGGATTGGGACGACGACGACGAGGATGACTGGGACGACGACGAAGACGAGGACGAGGACGAAGAGGAACCCAAGGAATAGACCCACATGCTCGACACCTCTGCTGGGCAGGCAGAAACGCTGTGGACCATCGGCCACTCCAATCATCCCTTGGAGTCTTTTCTTGATCTTCTGACGCGGCAGCGGATTCAAGTCCTCGTCGACGTTCGTTCCACCCCCTACTGCCGCTACGCCTCGCAATTCAACAAAGAGGCGCTCCGCGGGCCGCTCTGCAACCGGGCGATTCAATATCTCTTTCTCGGCGATCTGCTCGGCGGCCGTGTGGAAGACGACCTCTTCCGCGACGACGTGGGCCGCGTGCTGTACGATCGCCTGGCCGCTACGCCCGGCTTCCAGCAGGGGATCGAGCGGTTGCTGGGCGGCATCCGTCAATACCGCGTGGCCATCCTCTGCGGCGAGGAAGACCCGACCGATTGTCACCGCCGGCTGCTGGTCGGCCGGGTAATGCGCGAGCGGGGCGTGTGGCTGTTGCACCTCCGCGGAGACGGCCGCGTGCAGAGCGATGACGAGGTCGCCGCCGAGGAGACGTTCCGCAAGACCAGGGGCCAATTGAATCTCTTTGACACCGAGGAGCCCGCCGGATGGAAATCTACACAATCGGTTTCACCAAGAAGACAGCCGCCGAGTTCTTCGGCATCCTCCGGCGAGCCGGAATCCGCCGACTGATCGACGTGCGGCTCAACAACAGCACGCAACTGGCCGCCTTCGCCAAGCGCGACGACCTGTGCTATTTCCTCCGCGAGCTTTGCGGGGCCGAGTATTGCCACCAACCGCAATTGGCCCCCAGCAAGGAGCTGCTCGACGCCTACCAGAAGAAGCAAATTTCCTGGGAAGAGTACGAAAGGCGGTTTGTCCATCTGCTGATCGACCGCGCGGTGGAGAATGTCGTGGATCGCCGGCTGTTCGACGTGCCGGCCGTGCTGCTGTGCAGCGAGCCTGGCGCCGAGCACTGCCATCGCCGGCTCGTGGCGGAGTATCTGGCGGAGAAGTGGGGCGGGGCTAAAATCGTTCACCTGTGAAGCGGACGAATGAAAATGACGAAGCACGAATGACGAATGACTACCGCCCCCATGCGAATCCTCATCAACCACCTGACGCGGATGCACGGGGCGCGGATCTGCCTGGCGGGAGTGGACCTCCAGACGCGGCGGCACGTCCGTCCCATGCTCGGCCCGGACGCGGTGCCGTTCTACCTGCTGGCGCGTTACGGTGGGCCGTTCGACATGGCGCGGATCGTCGACCTGGGCTCTCCGCGGGCCGCGCCCGAACCGCCGCACATCGAGGACCACATCTTTGTGGCGTCGCGGGCAAAGTTCGAGCGTGCGGCGGCCGCGCACGAGTTCTGGAGGTTGCTCGATGACCTGCGCAGCCCGAGCCTGCGGGCGATCTTCGGCGAGGACCTGCGCGACGTGGGCCGCAGCCGGTATGTAACACCCCTGGGACTAGGGACAACCTCGCTGGGCTGCCTGCGGCCGGTGGGGCCGCCGGAGTTGTATCTCGCGCCCGGCCGCGACGGCAAACAACAAATTCGCATGAGATTCAGCGAAGGCCGGATCAACGTCGACGCCGGCGTAACCGATCTCCGCCTGTTCAACGACGACCACGCGACCGCGGACGCGGCCCGCGTCCGCGCCGTGGCCCAGCGGATTGTCGATGGGCAGGACGTGATTCTCAGTGTCGGTTTGACGCGGAAGTTCCGCGTTGCGGACGATGCCCCGTATTTCCACTGGCTTCAGGTGAACAATATCCACCTGAAGGAAGAGCCCTTGTGGCAATTGGGCTGATGTACCGTCACTTCTCGACAGTTGGGGTGGCAGTTGCACTGCCACCCCAGGGGCGACAGTGCAACTGTCACCCCAACGCAGGAATTGTCGCCCCAACGGCGAGTCGTATTGGCGCCTCGGTGTCCGTCTATACTATCGGCGGAACTGTTGGCACCAGAAGATCGTCCCGCTGTCGGTGCGGAACGCCGCCACGCCGATCCGGAGGTGGCCGCCGTTAAGGATGTTTGCGCGATGGCCGGAGGAGTTCATCCACGACCGCACCACGTCGCTGCTGTGCGGCTGTCCCATGGCGATGTTCTCCGCCACCGCCTGGCCGGTGTGGACCATCGAGCGGTTGCGCGTCATCCAGGCGGCATGGCGGCGTGCGGATTCCATCAGTTCCTTGTCGACCGTCAAGGGCGGCAGCCCGTAGCGCACCCGCTCTTGGTTCGTGTACGACACGACATTGGCCTCGATTGCCGCCAGCTTGACGCCATCGACTTCTTTCTCTTCCGGCTCCGCTTTGGCCGCCGGTTGTTGCGCGGGTTGCGGGGCAGCTACAGGCTGCTGGGCCGCTTGCGGTTGGGCCGGCTGCTCGACCTTTGGCTGGGCCTGGTCCGGCTTCTGCCGGCCGTCTTGCGGGGCGCCTAGCATCAACGCCGATGCGCAGAGTGCCATTTTCAGAAACATCATGGGCTCCTCCTTGTAGTAACGGGGGGGTGGGTATTCTGCGGAAAGTTTAAGGCTTTCCGGGTAGGTGTCAGCAGGATAGCAGACTGGGAATAGATTGCAAGAGGCCCATTAGGAGTCCGTCCACCTTTCATGGCATGTGGGGCAGGTTGCTAACCTGCCGAAGTTCTGGCAGGTTACCAACCTGCCCCACATTGGCACTTGTGGTGTGTAAAGCTTCGTCCAACCCGTCAGTGTAGGGGATTGGCCGGGTGCAGATTCGTCTCGGCGAGGGGAAGGCAATGGGGACGGCCGCTGGCAATGTTACGAGCTATCGGGGGCCGCCGGAATCGTGGTTGGCATG
>Ga0315287_10007944_pt1 | contig 10674 bp, 11 predicted proteins | sample YL17G11_0_MG_FD_205037 | JGI IMG/M metagenome (GOLD analysis project Ga0315287, IMG submission 205037) | Sediment microbial communities from Yellowstone Lake, YNP, Wyoming, USA - YL17G11_0 | ecosystem: Environmental > Aquatic > Freshwater > Lake > Sediment | place: USA: Wyoming | collected...
AAGGCGCCCTCGATGCGTCTGCCGAGGCCATGCTTCTTGGCCTCCTTGCGGACGAAGAAGCCCAGCAGATCGGCGCCCGCGCCACCGCTGCGCGCGGCGGCTAGCAGCACGGCCGACACCACCGGCACGGCCGCGACGACCATGCCACCCACCGCATCGACATGCGCGCCCGCTTGCAGGCGCTGGAAGAGCAGCTTGCCGGCCAGTTCGATTCCGCGCGGTCGCATCATCGTAGCGCGCAGATCGAGATAGAAGTCGCTCTCCTTGCCACTCGAGAGCACCACGTTGCGGCGTTCGAACGAGTGGCGAACGATCAGCTCGAGCAACTCTTCGCGATCCCTCATTGCTTGCGAATCCCGAGCGCGAATTCCGCGATCAGCTTGGTATGCAGCTCGCTCGTGCCTTCGCCGTACTCGAGCGATTTCGCTTCGAGCAACAGGCGCCCGATCTCGTACTCGGCGGAGACGCCGTAGCCGCCGAAGATCTGCATGCCATCGAGCGCGTTCTGCACCGCCGCCTGCGATGCGACGAGCTTCGCCATCGATGCCTCCATCGAACAGCGCTCCGCGCCCGCGTCTTTCATGCGCCCGAGCTGGTAGACGAGGTGTCGCGCCTGCTGGGTGCGACACGCCATCTGCGTGATCTTCTGCTGGATCAGCTGGAACTCGCCGATCTTCTGTCCGAATGCGGTGCGTTCCTGCGCGTACGGAATCGCGAGATCGAGGCAGCGCTGCGCCTGCCCGACGCAGCGCGCCGCAACCGAATAGCGTCCGAGGTCGAGCGCCGAGCCGAGGATCGGAAAGCCCTGCCCGGGTTTACCCAAGATGGCGTCGTCGGGCACGAAGGCGTCTTCGAAGTGGACTTCGGCCAGGTTGTCGCGCTTCAGCGTGCGCATCGGGAACGCGCCGATCGTGATGCCGCTCGTCGCCTTCGGATCGACCAGGAAGGCCGTGACGCCCTTGTGCTTCTGCGCGCGATCGATCGACGCCACCACGAAGAACAACCCGGCATGCGCCGCGTGCGAGATGAAGACCTTCGAGCCGCTGAGCCGGTAGCCGCCGTCGACGCGCTTCGCGGTGGTCGCCATGTTGCCGAGATCGGTGCCGCCCCCCGGCTCGGTGAGACACGCCGACGAGAGCACCTCGCCGCGCGCGATCGCGGTGAGCCAGCGGTCCTTCTGGGCGGGCGTCCCGTGCTGGAGAATGCTGCTCGCGACCAGCGAGTTGTTGACCGAGACCACCGATGCGACGACCCAGTCGACCCGCGCCAGCTCTTCGATCAGGATCCCATAGGTCATCACGTCGACGAAGGAGCCGCCGTATTCCTCGGGAATCAGCGGCGCGAAGTAGCCGAGCGGGACGAGCTTCTGGATCAGCCCGGTCGGGTAGCGCTCGGCGCGCTCGTGCTCTTCGACGTACGGCAGGATCTCCTTCTCGGCGAATTCCCGCACCGATCGGCGGACCAGCCGCTGATCCTCGGTGAGGTCGAAGTCCATCATCCGGTCGAGGGGGGAAGTCACGGGGCGCTCCGGGGTTCAGGGGGGGCGGTCGGAATCTAGCCTGGACGGCGTGGACCGACTCCCCTAGGTTGGGCCCCCCGAAGCCAGGCCGGAGACCACTCGCCGTGAAGAAGAACGCTGACCTCACGCATCGCAAGCGCGGCAAGACGGCGCGCCATCGCGCCAAGCTGAAGGCCAAGCACCAGCGCGTCCGCCGCCGCAAGAGCTCGGGCCACCGCAGCACCTACCGTTAGACTGCGGGCTCGTGACCGAGCCCCGTCCCCCGTTCTCGTTCCGACTCGACGCCCGCTCCGGTGCCGCGCGTGCGGCCGTCTTCTCGACGCCGCACGGCGACGTGCACACGCCCGCGTTCATGCCGGTCGGTACGCACGGCGCGGTAAAGGCGATGACGCCCGACCAGGTCGCCGCGACCGGCGCCGAGATCGTGCTCGGCAACACCTATCACCTCGCGCTGCGGCCCGGCGAAGGGCTCGTCGCGAAGCTCGGCGGCCTGCACGGCTTCATGCGCTGGCAGGGGCCGATCCTCACCGACAGCGGCGGCTTCCAGGTCTTCTCGCTCCCGAACAAAGACATCAGCGACAACGGCGTGCGCTTCAAGAACGAAGTCACCGGCGACGCGATGGAACTGACGCCCGAGCGCTCGATCCAGATCCAGAACCTGCTCGGCGCCGACGTGATCATGGCCTTCGACGAGTGCACGCCGCATCCCGCCGACGAGAAGCTCGCCGCCACCGGCGTGCGTCGCACACTCGCGTGGATGGAGCGCTGTCTCGCCGCGCACAAGCGCGACGACCAGGCGCTGTTCGGGATCATGCAGGGCAGCGTCTACGAGAAGCTGCGCCGACGCTGCGCCGACGCGCTCGTCGCGATGGACCTCCCCGGCTACGCGATCGGCGGCGTCTCGGTCGGCGAGGGACACGAGCTGCTGTGCAAGATCACCGAGTTCAGCGCGCCGATGCTGCCCGAGGACAAGCCGCGCTATCTGATGGGTGTCGGTCTGCCGGAAGACCTCGTCGCCGCGATCGGCTACGGCATGGACATGTTCGACTGCGTGATCCCGACGCGCTTCGCGCGCTCGGGCGTCGCGTTCACCGTGCGCGGCAAGATCCGGCTGACGAATCGCCGCTACCGCCGCGACGGCTACCCGATCGACGTGTCGTGCGACTGCACCGCCTGCGCCGGCGGCTTCGCGCGCGCCTACCTGCATCATCTCTTCGCCGCGAACGAGATCCTGTCGGCGATCCTGGTCTCGATCCACAACGTGCGCTTCTACGAGCGACTGGTGCAGAACGCGCGCGCGGCGATCCTCGCCGGGCGCTTCGCCGACTGGCGCAGCGAGTTCCTCGCGGAGTACGTGCGCGAGACGGCGAGCGAGTAGCGCCGCCTTCGCAGCCGGAATCGAGATTGCAACCGAGCGAATGCGCGACTCGCTCTACGCGATGGAGCCGGCCTCGCGGGCGTCGCGCGGAATCCGACCGCCTGACGATCTGCTGCGCGCCGATCCGTCAGTCGCGCTCGGCTTCGTCTCCCAGTTCCGCAGTCTCCGCTTCGGGCGGTAGCGAACTCTCGGTAATCGCGCGGGGACTTGCGTCGTACGGCGATCCGGCGCCCGCCGCCCAGCCGTTGACGCGATCGATGAGCCGTCGCAACAGGCCGACACGGCGTCGATTGAAGAGCAGCGCGAGACGCGGCAATGCAGCGTCCTCGCCCTCTTCCTCCGGCAGCACGCCGCAGCTCTCGATGCGACCGCCGAGCAGCAGCTCGCCGAACTCGTCGTTCAGCGCGGCCAGCTCCGCGTCGCTCGGCGCCACGCGAAGGCGGAGTACCAGCAAGTCGCGCACGAAGCGGCTCGAGTGATAGTTGCGGTAGAAGTTGGCGACCTCGCGCACCGCGACGTCGACGTCGTCGGTCACGCGGAACAGCGCGAGATCATCGGGGCTGATCAAACCGCGCTCGCGCAGGTGCGAATCGACGTAGCGCTCCCAGTCGCGCCAGTAGCTTCCGCCGGGTTCATCGACGAAGACCACCGGCACGATCTCACTGCGCCCGGTCTGGATCAGCGTGAGCGCTTCGAAGCCTTCGTCGTGCGTGCCGAAGCCGCCCGGAAACAGCGCGATCGCGTGGGCTTCCTTCACGAAGATCAGTTTGCGCGTGAAGAAGTATCGGAAGTTGATCAGCTTCGAATCGCCGGCGATCGTCGGATTCGGCTGCTGCTCGAACGGCAGTCGGATATTGACACCGAAGGAAGCCTGGCGACCTGCGCCGCCCTGCGCGGCCTCCATGATGCCGGGCCCGGCGCCCGTGATCACCATCCAGCCTGCGCGCGCGATGCGCTCGGCGAAGCGCTCGGCGGCCACCCAATCGGGCGAGCCGGGTTCCGTTCGCGCGGAGCCGAACACGGCCACCTTGCGCACGTGTTCGTAGGGCGCGAAGACGCGGAATGCGTGGCGCAATTCCTTCTGCGCGTTCGCGACGAGTTTCATGTCGGCGCGCGTCGCGCCATCGGTGATGAAACGCAGTGCGGTGACGAGCAGCTGGCGCGCCGACTCGGGACTCTCACTCGCGCCAAAGCGCGCCTGGAAGCGCTCGAGCAGCGACTCGAGATCGCGTTCCAGTTCGGCGTCGGGGACTTCGTAGCGGCGGCGCGGATCGTCGCTCACGACGGCGGCGGAGGCGGCGGCGGACCGGGCGGGGGCGGGGGAATCGGGTCGCCCGTGCGCGGAGGATTCGAATAGCCGAGAGGCGGCGGCGCAAACGAGCTGTTGGACGGCGCCACGCTCATCGGGATCTGGTTGCCCTTCGCGTACATGCACTGCTGGAACGCGTTGTCGTAGCGGCGCTGCACTTCGTAGTACCAGCCCTGGCCCGCGTCCACGCCGCCAGCGGTGCCGAGGACCAGGCCGCTGCCCGCGCCGATCGCGGCGCCCGCGCCCGGGTTGCCGACCGCGGCGCCGATTGCGGCGCCCGCTCCGGCGCCGACGAGCGTGCCGATCGCGGCGCCCGCGGCGGCGCGATTCTCGCCCGCCTGCTGCGGGTTCGTTCCGGTCTGCTGCGCGGCCCAGTCTCGACACACACCGTTGTCTTCCTCGAACTGCTCGAACGACTTGCCCGAGCCCGGCAGCACCAGCACGCTCGGACCGAGCGGCATCGTCGCGCAGGCGCTCAGCACGAGCAGGGACGCGAGAAGCGGGATTCTGATCAGCATGTTCGGGTCTCCGTGCGGTTCGATGCGATCGTCATTGGTTCGGCGCGTCCGTCCGAGGAACGACTTGCAACCATTCGTTCCGGCACTGGGGGACGTTCGGGTAGTAGCCCTTCGGATTTTCGCAGTAGTACCAGTATTGCGGCGGTTCAGGCTGCTGCACGTACACCTGCGGTTGCGGCGCCGACGGCAATACGACCACGGGGCGCGGGTAGTATCCGTACGAATAGGCTGGATAGGGATTGCCCCACCAGTACGGGCTCAGTCCTCCGATGTACGCCCCCGGATACACGCCGAGGCCGAGGCCGTACCCGTAGCCATAGCCACCGCGGTAATAGCCGCGGTACCCGTAGCCACCGCGGTAGTAGCCCCCGTACCCGTAGCCGCCGCGGTAGTAGCCCCCGTTGTAGTGACCGCGGTGGTAGGGGCCGTTGTTGTAGTGCCCACCATTGTAGTGACCACCACCGTGGCGGTGTCCGCCGTTCGCGTCGGCAACACCTGCTGCGAACAGCATCCCTGCCGTCGCCATCGCGATCGCGAGTTTGCCCATCAAGGTTCTCCTTGGCCTTCTGATTGCGAATCCGAGCTGGGCGTCTCGCACGGCGGGCGTTCCCCTTCGAATCCCTTCCGGCGTCCGCGCCGCTCCTCGAAGACCTTCACGAGCTGCTGTCGCTGTTCTGGCGTCAGCAACGTGCGGATCTCCAACATCGTACGCAACCGGCTCTTCTTCAACTCGGTCTCGGCGGCGCCGATCCGATCCGCCCACTGCATCACCTCATCCAGCTTCGGCGAGTCGCCCTCGAGAAGCTTGCGCATCTGCTCGTGGAGCGCGCGCACCTGCTCCGAGGCAGGCCTCTCGTCCTCCCGGGCCTTCGCGGCGATCTTGCGGATCGCGGCGCGCGTGTCGGCGGCGAGACCGAGTTCGCCCGCGTGACGCTCGAGCACGCGCTCGATGGGAGGCAGACCGGGCGGGCCGCCGCCCGGTTCGGGGCCCGCCGGCTGCGCGATCGCGGCGACCGCGAAGCAGCCGCTTGCGAGCAGGGACGCAGAGAGCAGCCGTGCCATCGTCACGAGTCGTCGCGTCATGTCGGCACGCCCCTCCTCAATCGCCGAGCAGCAGGTCGGAGATCGCCAGGTAGTCCGGCGGCAGCGAGTCGTCGGAATCGGTGAGCGAATCGGTCGCCATCGCGAGGATCCACTCGTCGCCGCTCGCGTCGGTCTCGACCACCGTGGGCTCGCTCACACCGACCTGCGCAACCTCGTCGCCAACCGGCGCTTCGATCGTCGTACGCCAGATCAGCAGGGACAATGCGGCCGCCGCGCTGGCTGCGACCGCGAACCACGGCCGGCGGCGCGGGGCGCGGTCGCCGATGCGCTCCTCGAGTCGCGCGTCGAAGCGGGTGCGCTGCGAAGCCGTCATCGGCGGCGGGGCATAGAGATCCGCCACGTTCCGGACGAATGCCTCGTCGTCCCGCGAAAGCGGCCGCCCATCGTCGGTTCGATCACTCATCCGCGCGTCGCCTCGTCACGGGGATCCAGATCGGCGAGCGCCTCGCGGAGATTGCCGAGCGCTCGATGCAGATGCGACTTGATCGTGCCGATCGCGCGACCGGTGATGTCGGCGGCCTCGCGGACGGTGAAGCCTTCGAGGTGCACCAGCGCGAACGCCTCGCGCTGGCCGCGCGGTAGGTTGACGACGGCGCGCGCCACGCGCTCGCGTAGCGCCGGATCGCCCGGCGCATCGGGCCGCGGGTCGAGCGGCTCCTCGGGCATCTCGCCCGCCACGCGCTGGCGTACCCAGCGCCAGCGCAAATGGCGCTGCGCTTCGTTGACGAGGATGCGATAGAACCAGGTCGACATCTTCGCCTCCTCGCGAAACTGGTTCAGCCCTCGATAGGCGCGCAGGAACGCTTGCTGCGCGACGTCCTCCGCCGCAGCGGCGTCACCGCCAACGAGCCGCCAGGCGAGCCCCACTGCGCGATCGCGATGCGCAACAATGAGCGCGTCGAAGTCCCGTACCCGAGCGACGTCCACGTCCCTCACCGCGCCATCGAGCGAGCCCACCCCAAGCGTCACTCCATCGTTCCCAGGGAATGAGACCCGCGAGTCACCCCGAAGGTTTACGCTCCGAGCGGCGAGATGCTCGGGGCGCCTCGGGTACGCCCAGCGCCGCTCGGCGCCCCTCGACATCGCCCTACGAAGGCTTCCCGCCATCGCTGCGATCAACGCGCCTTCCGGGTCTCCGGCGTGAGTTGGAGCTGGTCGACGCCGCGCTCGATGCTGCCGAGCATGCCCCCGGGCCCCTTCCGCACGCCGGGCCGATTCGCCATCGCGCGCACCGAGACCAGCGTGGACGCCGTGAGCAGCACAGCAACCGCTACCAGTCGTTTCTTCCAAGGACTCTGCTTGTCGCTTCTCCGATGTGCGTAGGGTTTCGCTGCTTCGGACCTCCATCCCGCCGCATTGGTTCACGTGCCCTTCGGACGTCGACCCGCCGATCGATTGCCCGAAGGTTTCATGCGGGACCGACGAAGAGAGAGGTCGGAGGCACCCCGCGATGCGCATCGTCCTTGCTGCCGAAGGCACCCGCGGCGACCTGCAGCCGTTGATCGAGCTGGGCGTTCGGCTGTCGCATGCCGGCCACGATGTCGTCCTCGGCGGTCCGCCCGACTTCGCAGCGCAAGCGGCCGGACGGGGCGTGCGCTTCGTCGCGTGCGGCGCTTCGTTCCGGGCGTTCCTGGCCGAGCACTCCGATGTCGTCGATGGGCATCCGGTGCGCGCACTGCGGGAAGGCTTCCGCTACTTGCGCGAGCGCTTCGAGACGCGGCTCGCGACGCTGCTCGATCTCACGCGCGGCGCCGATCTGGTCGTCGGCGGCGGCGCAGAGATGGCGGCTTCGACCGCCGCGGAGGCGAACGGCGTCGCGTATCGCTACGTCGCGTACTGCCCGGCGATGTTTCCGTCGCGCGAACACGGACCGATCTTCACGCCGTGGCAGGGCCTGCCCGGCTGGCTGAACCGCGCGCTGTGGCCGCTGGTGATGAAGCCGCTCACGTGGTCGGTTCGCAGCGCGGTGGCACCCGCACGACGCCGGCTCGGACTCGACCCCCGTACCGACATGCTCCCGCTGCTGTTCGGAAGCCGGCCGCTGCTCGCGGTCGATCCGTCGCTGGCGAGCGTGCCGTCCGACGCGACGCTTCCAATCGACCAGGTGGCGTCGTTCCATCCGTTCGAGGGAGAATCGCTCCCGGCCAAGCTCGAGTCCTTCCTCGAGGCGGGACGGCCTCCGGTGTATCTCGGCTTCGGCAGCATGCCGGACACGAACCCCGCGGCGACGACGCGGATGATCGTCGATGCGATTGCGCGCGTCGGCTGCCGCGCGGTGATCAGCGCGGGCTGGGCCGAACTCGGCGACGGACCGCTGCCGGAGGGTGTGATCGCGATCGAGGCAGTCTCCCACCCGACGCTCTTCGCTCGCTGCGCCGCGATCGTGCATCACGGCGGCGCCGGCACGACCACCACCGCAGCGCGTGCGGGCGTGCCACAGATCGTCGTGCCGCACATTGCGGACCAATTCTACTGGTCGCGCCGCGTCGTGCAGCTCGGCATCGCTGCGCCGGGGATTCCGCGCAGCCGACTCGATGCTCCGCGGCTGGCCACCGCGCTCGAAGCGATCCTCGACAACGAGATCGTCGCCGAGCGCGCGAGCGAACTCGGCGCACGGCTACGCGCGGAAGCAGCGGCCTCGGATCCCGTGCGCGCGCTGATCGGTTAGCGGTGGGAGCGCCCGATCGCGCGCAGCGTTTCGCGGGCGATCATCTGTTCCTCATTGGTCGGGACGACCAGAATTTTCACCGGTGAATCGTCCGTCGCGATCGGACAGATCTGATCGAAGCCGCGCGCATCGAGATTGCGCTGCGCGTCGAGCTGGATGCCCATGCAGCCGAGGCCTTGCACGGCGAGCGAACGAACGCTGGCGCTTCCCTGGCCGATGCCACCGGTGAAGACGAGAACGTCGAGCCCGCCCATCGCCGCGACGTACGCGCCGATGTACTTGCGAACGCGGTAGCTGAACGCTTGCAACGCCAGCCGCGCGCGGCGGTTGCCCGCACCGGCCGCCTGCTCGATCTCGCGCATGTCACTCGAGATGCCCGAGAGGCCGAGCAGGCCGCTGCGCTCGTTGAGCAGTTCCTCGGCCTGCGCTTCGTTGAGGACGCCCTCGCGTTGGAGATGCAGCAGCACGCCGGGATCGAGATCGCCGCAGCGCGTGCCCATGATCAGTCCTTCACCCGGCGTGAATCCCATCGAGGTGTCCACCGATCGGCCGTGGTCGATCGCGCACAGTGAGGCGCCGTTGCCGAGGTGACAGCTGACGATCGCGATTTCGCCGTGGTCGCGCCCGAGATGCCGCGCCGCTGCGAGCGAGACGTAGGAATGCGACATCCCGTGAAAGCCGTAGCGGCGAATGCGCTTCTGCTCGTAGTACTCGTACGGCAGCCCGTAGAGATACGCGTGCGGCGGCAGCGTATGGTGGAACGAGGTGTCGAACACCGCGACATGCGGAACGGCCGGAAATGCGCGGCGCGCTTCGCGAATGCCCGCGGCATTGACCGGATTGTGGAGCGGCGCGAGCGGCGCCAGCTCGTCGATCGCGCGCAGCACCTCGTCGTCGATCACGATGGCCTCGGTGAAACGCTCGCCGCCATGCACCACGCGATGCCCGACCATCGTGATCTCGGCGCCGTCGCGCAGCACGCCGGTGCCCGGCGCCGCCAGCTCGCGCAACATCGCGGCGAATGCTTCGGGGTAGCCGCCCTGCGGCAAGTTGCGGGCCAGCTCACCGTTCGGCCCGCGCTGAACGAGTCGAGTTCCGTGGCTGCCGATGCGCTCGATGACGCCATGCGGAGCGTTCGCCTCGCTCGCCGTGGCGAAGAAGCTGTACTTCAGCGAAGACGATCCGCTGTTCACGACGAGGATGTTCTCGGCGGCTTCGTTCTGGGTCATGGCCTCATCGAGCTGCTGGCGCAGACGGGCGGGTGCCGACCTGCAGGAACTCGATGCGGTGGCTCGCATCGGGGCTGCGCTGCGACGGGCCGGCGACCAGCATCGCGATATCGCCGGTGATCTGCTGGTCGCGGAGCCAGCGCCGCGCGAAGTCGCGCCAGTCGTCCGGTTCGCGGTCGACCTCGATCGGCTGCACGCCGTACGAAAAGACCAGCCCCTGGCAGGTGGCGGGATTTTCCGAGGGCGACACGATCCACGGCGAAGGCTTGAAGCGCGAGATCATTCGCGCGGTGGCGCCGCTCCGCGTCGGCGCGAGGATCGCCGCGCACGACACCGTCTCGAGTGCGTGCTCGACGACCGACGCGATCTTCTCGGCGGCGGTCGCGGTCGGACGCTCGTTGATGATCGCGCGCAGCGCCGCGAGACCGGCGCGCGAGCGGTGCGGCTCGGTCGCAGCGGCGATCTTCGCGAGCATCGTCACGGCCTCCTCCGGGTACTTTCCCATCGCCGATTCGCCCGAGAGCATCACGCAATCGGTTCCGTCGAGGATCGCGTTGGCGACGTCGGTCGCCTCGGCGCGCGTCGGCAGCCGGTTTGCCACCATCGATTCGAGCATCTGCGTGGCCGTGATCACCGGCTTGCCGGCCAGATTGGCTCGGGCGATCAGCCGCTTCTGGATCACCGCGATTTCCTCGATCGGCACTTCCACACCGAGATCGCCGCGCGCCACCATGATGCCGTCCGCCGCGGCGAGGATCTCGTCCAGGTGCGTGAGCGCATCGGCGCGCTCGATCTTCGCGATCACGAAGGGCTGCTTGCCGAACGCCTGCGCCGCCGCGCGCACGGCCTCGACATCCGCGGCCGCCTCGACGAACGACTGACTCACCGCATCGACGCCGCGTGAGAGCGCGAACTCGAGGCAAGCGCGGTCGTGGTCGGTGAAGGCGCC
>Ga0315287_10007945_pt1 | contig 10674 bp, 5 predicted proteins | sample YL17G11_0_MG_FD_205037 | JGI IMG/M metagenome (GOLD analysis project Ga0315287, IMG submission 205037) | Sediment microbial communities from Yellowstone Lake, YNP, Wyoming, USA - YL17G11_0 | ecosystem: Environmental > Aquatic > Freshwater > Lake > Sediment | place: USA: Wyoming | collected...
GAAAAGCGATCACGGTTTCCTGATAAAGGTTGAGCTGCTGGACCAGGCCCATGCTCATCGATAGACCGAGCATGCCGTGGGCGATCCTTTTCCCGAACGCTGTCTTCTGCGCGAACTCCTCGCTCATGTGGATCTCGTTAAAATCACCGGTAACGCCCGCGAAGTTCACGATGTCCGCCTCGGTCATTGTCCGGCCCTTGGTCGTATAGCTCGCTCCCACCTCCAGGTCCTCATAAAACGCTCCCTTCGGACGATCGCTCATTTTCCATCCTCCTTTTTTTCTACTTCGCGCAAGAGACGCAAGTTGAGGGCCTGTTGCCCAAATAATAAAATCATTTTTCCTCCCCCCTTGATGGGGGAGGGCTGGGGTGGGGGTGATTGATTTTATGAATTATTTTCACCCTCCCCTTTGTCCCCTCCCATCAAGGGCGGGGATTAAAGGATTTCGGCAACAGACCCTTGACCTTCCCCCAATACTTGTACCACTCTTTGGGCTGCTGTCAAAGCACTCTCCCATCCATCCTTTTGATGCACCTTAACTGAATTTTTTCCAAAAAAAGCAATGAAAGGTCCGGCCAAAAAACATTTTATGGCTGAGGGGGGGGGTTGACACTAACTTAAAGAGTGGTAGAAGTATGGGGGCCGGTCAACTGACGTGTCAACCTGTTTTAAGGAGAAAACGGTGATAAAGTAGATGGGCGCTGCAGCTTCAGGCGCAGTTTCCAGTTCCATTTGAAGGCGGGGAAAATTTTTCCTTTTTGTATCAGGAGGTATCGGGAATGAGCGGTTTGGTGGGAGTTTTTTCAGGCAAAGGTAAGTGCATTAATGACCTTTACAACCTGCTTGGCGACCATGACCATCTTGGCCAGGCCATCGGGGGAATTTTCACCCGTCACGGCACAGCCCTGTACAAGGAGATCCATCACATCCACGATGTTCCTTTTTTGGCGAGGTTCGGCGACCTGCGGGGCAACCTGCCCGGCAACATCGGCATCGGGATCACCAGCTCATCCGACATCCAGCCCCTCAAGTTTGACACCTGCATCGGGAGTTTCAGCATTGTGGTCCAGGGCAATTTCACAAACCTTCAAAAAATCGGCGACGATTTAAAGAAACAAGGCAGTAATTTCAGGGAAAAAACCTGGGATGAAAAAAGGGAATCCTGGCATTACAACAAGGCCGAGGTGGTCGGCGAGATAATCAGCAAGGGAACCGATTATGTCGACGGCATAAAAAAGGCCTGGGCCATGATCGCCGGGCACGGGTCAATCAACATCCTGCTCATGAACTCGGAGGGCATCTACGCGGCCAGAGACCCTCGCGGGACGTTCGGCCTGAGCCTGGGCGCAAAAGAAAACGCCTTCGCGGTTGTCACCGAGACCACCGGCCTTGACAACCTTGATTATGAAATCCTCAGGGAGCTGAAGGCCGGCGAAATCGTTTATTTCGACGCCAACGGCCCGAAGACTCTTTTGCCGGGAAATGACTCCGGCAAGATTTGCGGTTTCCTATACGTGTACACGGCTTATCCTGAAGCCATCATCCAGGGCATTTGCGTGGAAGACACGCGCGACCGGACCGGCGCCGCCTTGTGGCAGAATTTCAAACAGTTGGACCTGTTCAACCAGATTGACTTCGTCGCGGGAATTCCCGATTCCGGACTGGGGCACGCGCACGGGGCGGCGCACGCTTCGGGAGTTCCCTTGCTCAGGCCTCTCCGCAAAAAACGCGGTATCCGCAGCTATATGTACAGCGACCAGAACATGAGGGATTACGCGGCGTTCCACAAGATCAACACCATACGCTCCGTGATTTCGGGAAAGCGTTTCCTGCTGCTTGACGATTCCCTGGTGAGAAACACCCAGTTGCGCTGGCTGATCAAGAAAATCGGACGCTGCCGTCCCGAAGAGGTCACCTTGGGACTGGCCTGCGCGCCCCTGATCGAAATCTGCCCCTTTGAAGAATCCACCAAAAAACGTGATGAACTGGCGGCTAGGAGAGCCATGGCGGCCATCGAAGGAAAAGACACGGACAATATAGATATCGCTCCCTATCTCCAGCCCGGGACCGATCGATACCAGGAAATGGTGGAATGGATCCGGCGGGACGTCAACAAGGAGACTGAAATTGAAGTCGTGAAGCGCATCATTTACCTCACCACCCCGCAAACCATTGCAGCGATCGGTTTGCCGGCTGAGCGAGTCTGCACTTTCTGCTGGACCGGCCGCATGTAAATGCGCCATTCAGAATGACCCGCCCGCCAAAAACCAGTCCGGGTGCGGACCGATCCGCTCATTGCAAAAAGGATTGACACTGACTTATAGAGTGATACAAGTATTAGGGACGCTTCAGATTGGATTGTCGCAGAGAGTTTAAAAAATCAATTCGAATCAAGGAGGAAAACATGGCGGGAGAAATCAGGCTGGAGGGCAAGGTGGCGATCATCACCGGAGCGGGCGCGGGATTGGGCAGGTCGCACGCGCTGCTCTTCGCGTCGCGGGGCGCGAAGGTGGTGGTGAACGACCTGGGCGGGGCCATGGACGGGAGCGGCGCCGGCTCAGAGACCGCGGCCCAGAAGGTGGTGGACGAGATCAAGCAGAAGGGCGGCCAGGCAATCGCGGATTACAACAATGTGCTTGACGGCGAGAAGGTGGTCAAGAGCGCGCTCGACGCTTTCGGCACGGTGGACATCGTGGTCAACAACGCCGGCATCCTGCGCGACGTCAGCTTTCTCAAACAGAGCGACGAGGACTGGGAAAAGGTCCTGAAGGTCCACCTGTTCGGCTCGCGCAATGTGAGCAAGGCCGCGTTCCCGATCATGCGCGAGAAAAAATGGGGCCGGATCGTGATGACCACCTCAAGCGCCGGCCTGTATGGAAATTTCGGACAGACCAATTACGCAGCGGCCAAACTCGGGATCGTGGGCCTGGCGCACGCGCTCAAGCTGGAAGGCGCCAAATACAACGTCATGGTCAACACCATCGCGCCCCTGGCCGGGTCGCGCCTGACCGCCACGGTGATGCCGCCCGCGGTGGTGGAGGCGCTCAAGCCCGATTACGTGTCGCCGCTGGTGCTCTTGCTCTGCTCGGACTCCTGCCCGGGCTCGGGCGGGATCTTTGCCGCGGGCGGCGGTTTCTTCGCCCGGGCGGCCATGGTGCAAGGGCCGGGCACGCACCTCGATTTAGAAGGCGGCATCAGCCCGGAGCAAGTGCTCGCGGCCTGGCCCGAGATCTCCAGGCTGGAGGGCGCCAAGGAATACAACTCCGCGCCCGAGTCCGGCGCCAAGGCCTTCGAAAAGTTAGGCGTGAAGAGATGACGGTCCGCCGCTTTCAGGCTGGTTACTGATCGCAGACCTGCGCCTAAAAACCGGACCGGCGGCAAAGCCAGCCTTTAAACCAAACCGGGTGCGGCATGAGTAGCGGGTCATGTTAATTTAACAGCTTCCATCTTTTCAATTATTTCCGCCAAGTCCCCGGCGTCTGCCGCTCCGCGACCCGGGCTATATCCCGAGCGCGTCATCAAGTCTCGCTTATTTTATTTCAGCTGACTAAATCCCTCAAATAGGGAACCTTGATGAGGATGCTAATCAGGGCAAAGCTGATCAAAACCGTGGAACCCGCCAAAATAATCGTTTCCAGGGCGGCTGTCTCGGGCAAACGCAACCACCAGTAATATATCGCGCAAATAAAGTCCAGCACAATGGGATGGATGATGTATATGCCGAAAGTTGTGCGGCCCATGGCCCGCAGCGCCTTTTGGGACTTCGGCCTTTCTTCCCCGGTCAATTTCCGGGACGGGCCGAGGTTGCTGATCATCAGGTAAACGCAGACCGACATCACCATGACCACAGGGCTGCAATTGATGTAAAGCAGATCGAATTCCCGGGGATCATTCACCCAGGGGATTTTGGCGAGCAGCAGGTACTCGCTGCTCGTTATCAGGACTGTCGCCACAAAGACCAGCCAGGCCAGCGCCAAATATGAGCGGCTAAGTCTGACATCCTTCAACATAAAGCCCGCCAGGTAGTAGCCGATGAACGGGATGAAAAAGGTGAAGGCATTGGCGCTTTGGACCGAAAATATCCTGCCCAGCAGCACCGCGGTTGAAGTGACCGCCATGACAACCAGGGTATAGATGAGCTGCTTTTTTTTCGCGGACTTGTCCAGCCATGCCTTAAGCCCAGGGGTGATTATGTACAACCCGATCATCACAAACAGAAAGTAGAGATGATAGTAGGGCTGCCCCTTCAGGAAGAGCGAAATATCTCTTTCCAGGCTGAATTCCAGCATCCGGCTGTAGTCGTTCCAGGCAAAATATACCAGGGACCAGAAAAGCAAAGGGATCCCGACCCGCTTGACCCGCTTCCAGATGAAAACCCGGGCCGGACCCGGTATCGGCCGGTCCAGAAAAATGGCGCCGCTGAGCATCACGAACAGCGGCACGCACCAGCGGCAGGCCGCGCTCAGGATGTTGTTGAACTGCCACGCCCCCTGCACGATCTGCTTGTCAAAGAACAAAACCCAGGCCGAGGTATGAAGGAGCACCACCGCGATGCAGGCATAAATCCGCATCCGGTCCCCATACCCGAGCCAGTCTTTCCTGCCCTCTATCGCATGCTCGTTTGACAAGCGGTTTCCGCTCCTGTTTGGGATGCTATGACTCGGGCGTGGTCTGTTTGGCGAGCACCGCCAGACGCACCGCCCGAACCTTCCGATAAACTTCGCGCGGCGCCTTCCGGACACCGTCAACCGTAAGCAGGTCGCGCTCGATCTCGATGCCGAACAGTTCCTGGTTGCGCTCCAGATATGGCTTGATCAGATGCCAGTCCTGATCGGAAAGCTCGGCGAACTCGCCGCCATTCAGTTGCTCGTCCTCGAGCAGGCCACGGGGGTCGCGGACAAAGATGGCTCCGCCCGAGGCCAGCGAGAAGAGGTTGGAGCCGGGATAAGGCGATGGCAAATCGCGGACCCGGCCCTGGTCGTCAAAACCCACGCCGTTGAGTATGACGAAGCCTCCGCCCTTGTGCGGGTCCCCGGCCATGAAGGACTCGGCGAGATAGTCCAGGCAGGTGCCGTTGATGACCACGCGCGGCCGCCCCACCGCGTTGATCAAAGGCCGGCCCGCGGCGTTGCCCATCACATAGATCTCGCCGCCCTTTCCGCCGTAGAGGAATGCCTGGCCCACATCGCCGTAAATAACGACCTTGCCCTGCTTCATGATCTGGCAGAGCTGGTCCTGGCCGTTGCCGTGGACCCGGACCTCCATGCCGTCAATGCCGGAAGCGATATAATCGCCGGAGCTTCCGTAGAGGTCGAGGCGCACCCCGTGGGTGTTAGGCCCGAAGCCGCAGGCGTGGAACCTCTGTCCGCTCAAGCGGTAAGTAATGAAGCGCTTCCAGCCCATTTCGAAAGCACGGACCAGGAGCCGGGAGTCGCAATCGTCTCCCTCGGGCGGGAAGCCGCGGGCGCAGACGACGAGGGTGGTCTCTTCCCCTCGGGGCGGGCGCAGGTCGTTTCGCGAAGCCCAGTCCACGCGGCAGAAAGCACCGGTGGAGACGTTAAAGCCGGGGACTGCGTCAAGGAGCTGGTTGATGGCGTTGAGGATTATTTCCTGCACCGCGCTCCGGCGCAAGCCGCCGCAGTCGTATTGGCGGTCGAGCAGCATGGTGAGAATGTTCAGGGCGGTCTCGCGGCCAAGGTCATCGCGGCTGGCGAGCCGTAAGAGTTCAAGGACCAGCCATCGCCATTGCTCGAATTCCCAGGATGCGACAGCAGGAGCGAGCATGTTGAAAATTGTATGGACATCTTCAGGCCGGGCGGCTTCGAGCTTGCGCTTGAGCGCGGGACTGTCAGACGGTCCGCGGGCTTCGGTGTGGAGGTAAAGCCGGTAATCGCCGGGCGGCGCAATGATGGGTTTTCCGAACTTGTCCGCGCAACTAACGGAGGATGCGCCGTTGGTTTTTTTTACGGTAAAACAAAAGGCCCCGCCGTCGGTGCGGCTGCCGCCCCGGGCGTTCCAGTAGCGGTCCGCGACCAGGCGGAAACGCGGGTCCTCCCCGGACAGGGAGTGCAGGGTGGCGTCAATCGCCTGTTTTTCGGAGGCGACCAGGCCGATGCTGACATCGCCTTCCTGGATGGCGAAGACCTGGGGCCTGAGCATGGCGGTGTCGGTGATGCCGAGCAGTCGATAGTCGCCCGCGTCAGGGTCGCTGTGTGCGATGATGAAAAACCAGGGCCCGTCCGGGGACCCGTGCATGTGCATGGCCTGGAGCGCCCGGTAGAGCCGCTGCTTGTCCAGGGGCAGCCTATCGAAGTCGAGCTCGGTGGTCGGCGCCAGGGCCTCGATCACATACTCGAACGGATACTTATAGACCCGGCGCCACAGATCGAACAGTTGCACCGAGACCTCGGTATCGGTCAAAAACTGGGGCGTGATGTTGTGCTGCTTCAGGTACTCGCACACGCTGAAATAATTGGCGAAGTCGCCGTTGTGGACCAGCGCCTCGTTCATGCCGATGAACGGGTGCGACCCGGCCGGGTGCCAGACCCGGCCCTTGGTCGGATAGCGCTGATGGGCGATCCAGACCTGGGCCAGGAATTCCTCCAGCCCGTAATACTTGACCACTTGTTCGGCGTAGCCCACGATCTTGAAGATCATCAGGTTGCGCGCATGGGACATGACAAAGGCCTGCTTCTCGCCCAGCGCCGCGTAAAAGCGCTGGTTCAGGCGAAAGCTGTTCTGATAGACAAACTCATCTTCGATAGCGCGCCGGTCAGACTTGGGCAGTTTGTTCTTCCTGGCAAATTTTTCCAGCTCTTTATCCTTGACCCGCACCAGGTAACGGACAATGTCAGGAGGCTTGATGGGCAGACCCAACTCCTGCCAGTCAGCCGCTGGTTTGATTTTCTTTTTAAGGTCAATCTTGAAAAAAGGCTTGATGAAGGCTCTTTCAACAGCGCTCTCGGCCTTGGGGGCGAGCAGCGCGATCTGGAGGATGTAGTCGTCGCGGAGCGTGGCGAGGTCGATGCCCAATTGCGCGGGATCGAGGCAGGCCGCGGCAATGCCTCCTCCCTTGCCGTTGCCCCGGTTGTGCATCTGGATGGACGGCTCAAAGATATGCCGTCCCCGCACCGGCACGCTGGACGCGAACCCGACCACCCCGCAGCCGCCTTCCTCGGCGGCCTTCCCGCGCGGGATTGCCGCCAGTCCCTGCACAAGTCCGCGCCGGGAAGCGATGATCCTGCTGGTAGGGGCAGGGCTTGCCCTGCCCCCTTCAGCCCATTCCACGCGGGCCCTCTTCCCTGCCCTTGCTCCTGCGGTCATCTCGCCCCTTCCTTTTTTCCACTGGGGCGGGCCGGGATGCTTTTGCGGACGTAGTCGCGGTGGGTGATGAGGTCATTGCGTCCCACCAGTTCGCGCACGCTCTTCATGCCCAGGCGCCAGAGGATGTCCTGGAACTGGACGCACCAGGAGTGGAACAGGTTGATGAGCCGCTGGGAGCCCCACTTTTCGTCATAGGCCACGCCCAGTTCGGGGTCGGTGGTTGCGATGCCTCGCGGACAGCCGCGTCCGCTCTCGCAGTTGGCGCAGCGGATGCATTCCAGGGCCACCAGTTCCGCGGTGCCGATCACCACGCCGTCGGCCCCCAGGGCGATGGCCTTGGCCGCGTCCCAGGCCGAGCGAATCCCGCCGGAGACGATCAGCGTCATTTGATCGCGCACGCCCTCGGCCAGGAGGAATTTGTGCACCTTGGAGATGGCGTATTCGATGGGCATGGCGATATTCTTCTTGGCGATGTCGGGCGCGGCGCCGGTGCCGCCGTAGCTGCCGTCGAGATGGATGATGTGCGCGCCCGCATAATAGCTGCCCACCGCGACCATGTCCACGTCGCTGGGCGTGGACACCTTGACCGAGACCAGGGCATGCGGGTTGACCGCCTTGATCCAGTCAACATGCTTCTTGTGGTCCTCAACAGAATAGACCGAGTGGAAGGGAAAGGGCGAGAAGAGCGAGTTGCCCTCGATCGCCTCGCGGATTTTGGCAACCACCGGCGTGACCTTGTCCCCGAGCAGGTGTCCGCCCAGACCGGGCTTGGCGCCCTGGGCGTATTTGAATTCCACGATCCGCGCAGCCTGGATGGTCTCCTCGGACACGCCGAACAGGCCGGTCGCGACCTGGGTGATGACGTGGTCGTCATATTCTTTCAACTCGTCCGGATATCCGCCCTCGCCGGTGCAGGTGAAGGAGTTGAATGCCTGGTAAGCCCGGGCGCGGCAGAGCATGGTGACCAGGCTGATCGAGCCGAAGCTCATGCCGCCTCCGTAAACCGGGAAGCCGATGGAGACCTGGGCCCGGCCGTCCTGGCGCCGGTTCAAGGGAATGGACAGGTCGATCTCTTGGGGCCGCAATGAAGGGGCAGGCGGCCGTTTGGGGAAAATAAAATCCATGCGGTCGAAGCCTCCGCCGGAGTCGCCGGTCCGATACTCGATCCCGTTCATGGGCGGGTATCCGGTCTCAGCCTGAAGCCAAGTGGCCGCGATCAGGTCAGCGGTCCAGCGGGGATCGCCAAAGGTTCGCCAGAGCGGGTCAAGGCCGACGCGGAGCGCGTGCTCCGGGCAGAGGTCCTGGCAGAAGGCGTTTCGCGAGCCACAGAATTCAGGGCCAACGCACAGATGCGAGCGGGGCGCCAGCATCCTCTTGCCGCCCATGCGGTGCACTCCATAGGCGCATACTTGGGCGCACTTGCCGCAGGCAGCGCAGGCCGAGGCGCGGACCACTTTATATTTGCCGAGCTGGTTCCGGTAGCGGGAGTCGCAGGGCTTGACCTGGCCGGCGACAGGTGGAAAGCTCCGGGGTTGCTTTAGAGTTTTAACAGCGGGAACGTCCGCGGGACGGCAGCCGGCAACTTCTTTGGCGGCCATGTCCCATCCGGGGTTGCCGGATTCCGCGGGAGCAACGCACTGCTTCCCGGCATCCCCGGGACCGGTGATGCGTTCGCCGAACAGCGGGCCGAAGTTCTCGCGTTCCAGGTCGTCGAAAAACATGGCGCGCCCCATTTCGCCCCGCAACCGGCGCGCTTCCCGCAGGCCCATGGCGCCCATCACCTCGATGAGCTGCGAATGCCAGGCGCCGATCAGATTAATAATCCTTTGCGCGGCCCAATCTTGGGGAGCGTTTTTAATATCCACCGGGCACGGCTCCGCGCACTCGGAACAGAGCCGGCATTCGAGCGCGGCCAGGAGCGCCAGGTCCACGCCCACGCCGTCTGCGCCGCAGATCAGTATCTTGGGCACGTGCTCGGCCAGGGCAATGCCGCCGGAGATCAGCAGGGTCGCGCAATCGCGCACACAGGCGCCCACAAGCCTGAGGTGGACCTCACGCATCAACCCGGTGATGAAGCGGCTTTTCCGCTTGCCCAGACCGCGTCCTTGTGGGTCAGCCTGGAGATGGATGATCTCCGCGCCTTGGGAGACAAGTTTCAAGGCCCGGTCCGCGGCATGCTCGTCGAGCGGCACCCGGATTGAGACTATAACGCCGGGCGCTTTTTGCTTGAGGGCCGCGGCCTGTTTGAGGACGTCACGACCAAAATCCAGTTCCATGATGGAGACGCCTTTGAGTTGTTCGATGCGGTCGCGTTTGGGGTCGAACTTGACGATAAGGTTTTGACAGCAATCGGCCAGGATGCCCGCGGCTTCGGGGCCTGTGGCCACAGCGAGCGTCTCCAGACCCGCGGCTGCGCGGGCAAAGCCCTTACGCACGGGCTCGCTCATCATGCCGAAATTCGGGAGATCGAGGATTATGGGGATGGCGATTTCGCGGAAGGGGGGCAGGTCGCTCCGCATCCGGCCCTGGTCGTCGAGATCGAGTCGCGCGGGCTTGCGGCCCAGCTCGATCACGGTGCTGATGTATTCGCGGCCGTGGATGCCGTCGCGGGTGGGCCGGACGATCTCGGACATGTCGGTCCACATCTGGTCGAAGCCGGGCCCGGTAAAAGGCCCGCGATAGCCGGACCCTGAAACCGGTATTCTTCCGGACTCCGCCTGTTTCCAGATGCTGGCGATGACATCCGGCGTCCAATAGTCGTCGCCCATTTGTTCAAAGCCCGGGTTGGGGGCGCGGGACAGGATTTGCTTCTTGCACTCCTGCACGCAGCGCAGGCAACTTACGCATAAGTTGTCGACGGTGTCCACGACCTGGCTGGGATCGAACACGCGCTTGCCGAAAATCTGGTAGATGCACGATTTCCGCTTCACGCAGATGAGACAGCCGAGGCAGCCCTCCACTTCCATGCCGCAATAACGGGGCACCGGCTGGAACCGGGGCGGAGCATCCTGCACATTCACATGATACTTCCTGGACATGACTCTTCTTAGATCTCCGGCCTCGGATGGAGTCCGGCGGACTTGATGATTTCCGGGAGCAGGTCCTCGGCCTCGATGGCCTGCAGGTGCAAGCCTTTCAGGCCGGGAAGACCGCGCAAAGCCTCGATCAGCTCGATCATGATCTTCATACCCTCGGCCTTGGCGTCCTTGGCCGATTCCATGCGCTTGATCAATTCTTCGGGAATTTCCACGCCCGGCACGTTCTTGTTCATGTATTTCATCATGCCCGCGGACTTGGGCACAATCACCCCGGCCAGGATGGCGGCGCGGTCGGTAAGACCCATCTCTCGCG
>Ga0315287_10007946_pt1 | contig 10674 bp, 7 predicted proteins | sample YL17G11_0_MG_FD_205037 | JGI IMG/M metagenome (GOLD analysis project Ga0315287, IMG submission 205037) | Sediment microbial communities from Yellowstone Lake, YNP, Wyoming, USA - YL17G11_0 | ecosystem: Environmental > Aquatic > Freshwater > Lake > Sediment | place: USA: Wyoming | collected...
TCGAAGAGTTCCACGAATAATCTGGGGTCAGTCTTCTTCGTCGCTGCCGTAAGAGAACAGGCTGCCGATGGACAGGCGGTTGTAGTTCTTCCAGATGGCGTCGCCGATGATCGGGGCCACGGATAAGACTGTCAGCCGGGGGCGGCGTTTTTCGGGCGGGAGAGGCACGGTATCGGTGGTGATGATCTCTTTGACCTGCGGGATCGAAAGGATGCGTTCCAGGGCATCACCGATGAACAGCCCGTGGGTGCAGGTGAGGATGATGTTTTCGATGCCGCTCCGCACCAGCAGATTGCACAGGGTGATCACCGAACCGCCGGTGGCAATTTCATCATCATAGATGATGGCTTTTTTGAAGCCTTCCATCTGTTTGATGATCAAGTCGTTGATTAACACTTCGGTATCGGAAAGGCGGGTTTTTTCGGCAGAGATGGCCTGGAGCCCCAGGTTTGCCGCCAGCCGGCCGGCAGACCCGGCGCGCCCAAAATCAGGAGCGATGACCACCACCTGGGTGGGATCATATCCTTCGCCCGTGGTATGCGCTTTATCCTTTAGATAGATAACGAACAAATCCCGCGCTGTCAGCGGGTCCGTGGGAACGCTGAAGAAGCCATGCACTTGCGGGGAATGCAGGGTCATGGTCATCACATGGGTGGCGCCAGAGGTTTGCAGTAGATCGGCAATCAGCCGGGCAGTGATCGAAATGCGCGGGGCATCCTTTTTGTCAGAGCGGGAATAAGAAAAGTAGGGGATGACGGCGTGCACTTCCCTGGCCCCGGCGCTGCGGGCGATATCGAGCATGATGAACAGCTCCATCAGGTGCTCGCTGACGGGCGGGATCAGAGATTGAAACACGTACACCGAGCGGCCGCGCACGGTGGCGCCGAGTTGGATGAACAGGTTGTCGTTGCTGAAGCGTGCGAAAGTGGTTTTGATTAGGGGCACTTCCAGGTAGCTGGCAATCTTTTGGGCCAGCGCGGGATGCGACCGGCCGCTGAAGAACCGCACGTCATCCGGATCGATTTTGGTGATCATAAGCTGCCTTGTGGGTCAGATCTGGTCAAAGCGGGCTACATCGAGCACGAACAGGGTGGCGCGGTGCAGGCCGGGGCCGGCAGGAGGCGAGCAGTTCTCGTGCAGCACCTGGACAGCCTGGTCCACTTTTTCGTCTTCGACGCCGATCATCAAGGTGGCGTTGCCTCGCCGCAAAAAGCCTCCCGTCGAAGCGATGCGTGTCACGCGGAAACCAGCCACGATCAACCCGTGAGAGACAGCTTCAGTATCTTCGTCACGTAGAATGACAAGAATCAGTTTCATGGTTAGAACTCCTCGTAGCGTTCGACTTCCAGGGTGAAGATAGTAGCTCCGCCAACGGTAATCGGCGTTGGGGCTGGGATTGGCAGGGGGGTGCCTTCCAGGGGGATGGTGACATATTCGACGCGTGTCCGGCATTTCTTCTGGAGGGTCTTGACAGTTGTTTCTTCCTGGCCAGCAGAAAAGCCGATCAGCAGGGTGGTGCTGCGCCGGCCCAGGAAGCCTCCGGTGCTGGGTAGGCGCGTGACTGCTAGGTTCATTTTTTGCAGCACTCGCACTGCCCCCTCGACATCCTGTTCTTGAACGACAGCAGCCATCAGGCGGTTGATCTTTTTCGCTTGTGGTTCTCCTTCCATTTTCTCCTCCAGTTGGCTTAGAACGGATTATGCTAAGGTGATGATACAAGGGGTGGTCTTGTCGGTGGTGATTGTTTGGCCGTCAGGGAAGACAACGGTCGTTTTTTCCTTCTGACGAAGGATTGTCGTCCCTCGATATTTTACCGTAACTGGCCAGGGAAAGGGGTTGAATCCCTGGATGAATATGCGTTTGGGCGAGGCAATTTTCACCCCCACCGTCTCTAAGAAGAGGCGGAAAGGCGCCAGCCCCTGGAGAGCGTTCCTTTCACCTACCCCCAGACCGCTTTCTGCCTGGTAGGTGCGGTGAAAGGCTCCGCTTTTTCCGATAGAGTAGATCACGGCTTGCATCAGGCGTTCGAGCAGGGCGGCGGTTTCGGCCCGGTACCCATAGGCGAGCAGCCCCTCTCCGATCAGCTCATTCCAGGGCAGGTGGACATTTTGAAAGGAAGCGCTGGCGGGATCGGGAAGCGAGTCTGTAAAAGCCTGCAAGCCGTATGGCTTTAAGAACCCGGTGGGGTTCAGGATTGTGTTTTGGATGAGGGATTTAGCCCGTTCTGGATCAGGAATGTGTGCCCACAGGGGCAGCAGGTTGGTCTGATCCCTGGCTGAGAGGCCAGCACAGGCGATGACCAGGTGGTCGTTATCTTTCAACCCCTGGATCTCAACGTGTTCGGCCGTGATGTAAGTCCTTTCGCTGGTGGCGTGCGCATGGCTGCCATGCCAGGTGAAGTTTTCTGTCGTGATGCGCTCGATGCGATGAGCGCCGCTGGGGCTGCTGCCATGCAGAAAGACCAGCGCCCGGCGCGTGGTTTCGCCTTCGGTATCCAGGTGGATGGATAAGCGCACCGGGGTGGCGAATTCTTTTTGGATGAGCAGATCGCCGGAGCCAGCCCGGCTGCCCAGGATTTCGAAGTCTGTGGTTTCGTGCGCATCGCGGTCCCGGTAGTGGTAGCAGGCATCCTGCTCTTTCCAGGTGGATTCCACGGCTGTTTTGAGGCGTTTGGCGGCAGCCCGCAAGAAAGGCAGATCGTCCTTGTGGTGCAGCAGAGCCGCGATTTTTTGCAACAGCAGGCACTCGCGGTACAGGTAGGCGCACAGGTCAGGGCTTTCGACCGTGGCGGGGTCTAGGCCCTGCGCCCAGGTGTGATAATGAGCGAAGAGGGGGTGGTCGTCGAAGCCGGTCTGGAAGAGGTGCTCCCATTCGGGAATGCCATCCCGGTCGCGGTCCTGAGAGGATGTGAGCCAGGCTTTCAAGAAGCGAAGCAGCCTGGGATAGGTCTCTTCGAGAAAGCGAAGGTCTTCGGTGGCTTCGTAAATTCTCCAGACCAGGCTTGAAAGGAGCGGGGTTGCCATGAGCTGGCTGCGCTGGCCCCCCAGGCTGGGTTTGAGGTCGATCTCGCCGTCCTCGAGCTGGGTGGAGAGGAAGTTCAGAACCAGGCCGCGCGCTAATTCTGGCGCGGCGGGCAGGAGCAGGCCACACAGATAATAAGCTTCCAGCGGGGTCTGGCCGTTCCACAAATGACTGTAATCCTGGCCGTCGCCGCGCAGCGAGAAACCCTGGTCGGGTTGGCGGGTGATGGCAAAGGAAGGGTGAGGCAGGTGCGAGGTTGGCCCAACCAGCAGGCTGAAAGCCAGGATTTGAGAGAGCGAAAAGACGTGGTCCCAGGCTGGGTCGCCGGTGCGGATCTCGACCAGGCCGGCGTTGAGCTGCTCCAGGCGGGCAATCTCGGCTTCCCAACTGCGGGCGGCGTTGAGGCGCGCCAACTTGAACGAAGCGGCGGTATCAGCCAGGGCGGCCTGAGCCCAGGTTAGCCAACGGGTGCCTTTAGGCGGCAGCTCCAGGACGGCTGCCAGGCTGGGGAGCGGTCCGCTGGAGGGTTGGGAGCCGCCCGCCAGGAAAACCACCGGCGCCAGGCCATCCGTCTGTCCGGTTAGGATCATGGCTGCCTCCACCTCTTCCAACGCCATCCTTGCCCCCTGAGGCCCCGGGCTGAGGACGCTCACCAGCTCGAGGTTGATCTGGCGCGGGGTGGAACTGAGGTTGGTGAGGGTCAGTCTTCCGCATACCGATTGTGAGTCGGGGACCCAGTATTCGGCTTCCACCTGGAGGCCTGGCAGAGGGGAAAAGGACAGGCGGGCATAATTGGGGAAATAGCGCTGCACGGTGATGGGGCTTTGGAATTGGGCCGGGTCGCTCAAGAATGTGTTGCCCTCGCCAAAGCGCGGGAAGATCCTGAAGCTGCGGGCGCGCATGCCAAAGGTGGTCTGCAGCGTTACGGCTGGCGGTTCGCTGCGCCCGATGACCAGTTCCCAAATCTGGTCGTTGGCGTAGTCCACAGCCCCGGCGCGAATATCTACCGCCAGGGTCAGGAAGGCCGGGTCGCCAGGCTTGAGAGTCCATTCCAACATATCTAAATTGTACGGGAGGATTGGGTACAGGTCAAATTGATTCGACCCATAAAATTAACGAAACGTTTGACAACAACTGATTTTTTCGGGTATAGTGAAATGAATGATCCTGGATGCCCAGTTTGCCAAGAGAGACCGGTAAAACAGGTTATCTACCACAACCTGAAGCGGATGTGAGGGTATAATTTTCGAAAGGCGAGTTGGAGAAAAAAGATGGAGATAGATGATCTGCTGAAGAACAAGCGTAAAGAGATTCTACGTGCTGCCGCCCGATGGGGTAAGCATGTATCGCATTCCGGACACATCTCTACTAGGCGCTCGAAAGAGCCAGGGTATTGAACTGCTGGGGCTACTTGCGGGGCATCTAACGCCCTGCGTCTGGAGAGCCGGCTGCAATAAACCAGATCTGCGTGGTTGTACTATACCAAAAACATGAGCGCGCTGTATTCCGATACCGATCCCAAAATGGAAGCCCTGCAGATCCGGTTGCTGCGTGAGTCGCCTGCCTGGCGCAAGATGGAAATGCTAGTGCAGCTCAACGCCTCGGCGCGCCTGCTGGCCTTGAGTGGTTTGCGCCAGCGTTATCCCGGAGCCAGCGAGAGTGAACTTATTGCATCGGCGGTTCGCTGGCGAGCACCATGCTACCGCCGAAGATACCCTCCTCGCAAAACTGGAATGGTACCGCATGGGTGGCGAGGTCTCCGAGCGACAGGCTGCAAATGAATTGCAGCCTGGTACGGGAAACCTGCTGGAAGCAGGTTGGGGACGAAGCTGGTACGGGAAACCTGCTGGAAGCAGGTTGGGGACGAAAACCTGATCATGAAAGCGAAGCCTGAGCTGCATTTCATCCCCTGGTTGCTCCCGCCTTCTGAACTGCGTATCGCACCTGGCGAGGTGCACGTTTGGCAGTTCTCTCAGGATCAGCCTGCGCATGATCTGCTGGAATATTTTGCCTGGCTGGATGCCGAAGAGCAGACCCGGGCAGCAGCTTATCGTTTTGAGCTTGACCGGCAGCGCTTCATCGCCCGGCATGGGCTGCTGCGCCTGATCTTGAGCCGCTACCTCGCGTTCCAACCTGCCGATCTGGTCTTCGGGTCTACCGGTTTTGGGAAACCTTTTCTGCCTGGCGGGCACCCTGGAAGCACGCCCACCGCTGCCCTGAATTTTAATCTCTCTCAGTCAGGCAGCCTGGCGCTGGCCGCGGTCACCCTGGACCGGCGGGTGGGGGTGGATGTGGAGGTGTTCCGGCGGGATATCCCTTACGATCAGGTCGTGGGCCAATTCTTCTCCCAGGCTGAGAAAGCTCAATGGGAGCGGGTTGCAGAGGCTGACAAGATGGTGGTTTTTTACCAGACCTGGACGCGCAAAGAAGCCTTTCTCAAGGCTTGCGGAGGCGGCCTGTCTGTGCCGCTGGACAGCTTTGATGTGTCGCTCTCCCCCGAGGAACCAGCCAGGCTCTTGGCGGTGGGCGGGCGGATTCCATCCGCCCCTACCGAAGCGGGGCGTTGGACGATGCAGCACTTGCAGCCCACCGCTGACTCTGTTGCTGCGGTGGTGGTGGAAGGCAGATGGCTCGAGTTTCGTTTGGGTCGTATCCCGTAAAGCCTGTCAGGTCTGAGTTTTCAGGCCATCTCTCAAGGTCTGCTGGGCGCTGTGGATGCAGCCTGCCAGTGCCTGTGCCAGGGTATCGATATTTTGCTCCAGGATGATGGAATGATGGTCTCCCGGGATTGGGACGACAGCCACCCCTGCGCCAGCCAGGATTTTCCATCCGGATGTCTCCCGGTCGAAGAACCAGCCTGGTTCCAGCGTATGATCGGCCCGGTCCATCGATTTTATCAAGACGACCCGTCCCGGATAGGGGCGCAGGCGGTAACGACGGGAGAGCTGCCGTTGGATGATCAGGGGTTCCAGGTAGGGGTCTGCCGTGGATGGGGATGCAGGAGCAGGCTGGAATTTTGAAGGGAGGCGTTTGGCTACCCGCTGCCAGATATAGGAGATCTTCTTAGGGAAGGGGAGCTGTTTAAGATTGCCCAGGTGCAGGCGCGCCGCGTAGATCATAAATCCAGCCCGGTAGAGCAGCCGCCGGGGAACGGAAAGCAGGTGGTAATAGCCGGGCAGGATGCTGATGCTCGGATCGATAAGCGCCAACAGAGCAGTTTCTTCGCCGGCCTCGGCCAGCTGGCGCGCCAACTCGAAGGCAAAGATCCCGCTGAGGGAATAACCACCCAAAAAGTATGGGCCGTGCGGCTGGATCAGGCGCACCTGCGCCAGCGTCTGGCGGGCGATCTCTTCCAGGGTGGTTTGTCGAGAGACCTCCTTTGTTGGCAGGGGGATCTGCACGGCATAAAAGGGCTGCTGCTTACCGGCGGTTTCTGCCAGGTGTAGGATTGTGCTCGAATAGCTGTGTTGGGTGTGCAGGTAAAAGAAAGGCGGTTGGTTGCCCAGGGGCTGGAGCAGGGTGAAGTTTGACTGTTCCTTTCCCAGCACAGCCTGGGCTAATAATTGGGCTAACCCGGCGACGGTGGGGCTTTTGAAAATTGAAGCCAGGGGCAGCTTGACTTGAAATTCCTTTTCGATCTCCAGGAAGAGCCTCAGCACGAGGATGGAGTGGCCGCCCAGCTCGAAGAAATTGTCCTGGATGCTGATGGGTGAGGTTCCCAGGAGGCTTTCCCAGATCGCCGCCAGGCGCTGTTCGAGGTGAGTTTGGGGAGGGGCGGTGAGCTTGGGTATGCCTCGCTCTGCTTGCGCTGGCAGCGGCAGGCGGGCCAGGTCAATCTTGCCGTTGGGCAGGTTGGGGAGCTTTTCCATTTGCAGGAACACTTCTGGCAGCATGTACCCTGGCAGCCGCTGGCTCAGGTATTCCTTCAACTCAGATTGGCTGGCGGCCGCGCCAGGTGCAGCCAGCCAATAAGCAGCCAGGGCATTCTCACCAGGCCGCAGCGGCTGGGCGCGCACGGCGCAATCCTGGACGGCAGGATGCCCCCGCAGGAGGGATTCGATCTCGCCGGGCTCGACGCGCTGGCCGCGGATTTTCAACTGGCGGTCGATGCGGCCCAGGAATTGGATATTCCCATCCGGGGTGTAACGCCCCAGGTCGCCGGTCTTGTAGAGCAAAGCCTGCGGGTCTTCGGAAAACGGATCATGGATATAGCGCGCCTGGGTCAGCTCGGGGTCCTTCAGATAGCCGCGCGTCATGCCTGCGCCGGCGACGTGAATCTCGCCGGGGATGCCGACCGGGAGCGGGTTGAGGGCCTCATCCAGGATATAGACCCGCGTGTTCCAGACCGGTTTGCCGACGCTGAGCGGCCCTGGCTCGCCAGGTTCGGTTGGAACCGGGAAGCAGGTGGAGGCCATCGTATATTCGGTAGGCCCATACTGGTTGAACAGGCGCACCTGGCTGCCAAAAGCCGCCGCTGCCCGGGTGCAGTCAGAGCCGCTCAGGATTTCGCCCCCGCACAGCACGAGCTTGAGCGATGGGCAGGTGATCTTCGATTGCAGGGCCTGGTCGGTGAGCAAGCGCAGCCAGGCGGGGACGATGCTCAACAGGCCAGTGACCTGGTTTTCCTGGATGGTCTGAAGGATGGCGGAGGGGTCTCTGGCTTGCTCAGGCGAGAGCAGGACCAGTTTTGCGCCGCAGGAAAGCGGACCGAAGATCTCACGCGCGTGGGGATCGAAATTAAACGAGGTGATCTGCAGGACAACAGCCTGAGAGTCGAGGCCGAGGACGCCGGTGAGATAAGCCAGGTAGCTGGTCACCCCCCGGTGCAGGGCCATGACCCCCTTGGGCGACCCCGTGGAGCCGGATGTGTAAAGGATATACGCCAGGCTGCCGGGAGCAGCCCAGGGTCCTGGGTTGTGATTGGGTTGGCTGGCAAGCCGGGCAAGCGCGTCATCGAGGCATAGTACCTGCCCGGAACAGGGCAGGAGACGTTCTCTCAGGCTGGCCTGGGTGATCACCAGGGGAGCCTGTGTGTCGCGCAGGATGGTCTCCAAGCGGGCAGGGGGATGGTCGGGGTCGAGGGGAACATAGGCGCCGCCGGCTTTCAGCACCGCCAGCAGGCTGATGACTAGCTCGGGGGAGCGCTGAAGATGGATACCGACCGGGGTTTCGAGCCCTACTCCAAGCTGCCTCAAGCAGTGGGCCATCTGGTTGGCCTTGTGGTTCAGCTCCTGGTAGGTGAGCGAGCAATCCCCAAAAACCAGGGCTGTGGCCTGCGGGGTGCGCTGCACCTGCTGTTCGAAAAACTGGTGGATGCATAGCTGGCTGGGATATGCAGATTGGGTTTGGTTCCAATCGGTGATGAGCGTACGCCGTTCCTCTTCGCTCAGCAGCGGTACGGACTGGATGGGCCGGCCTGGATCGGCCAGGAGGCCCGCCAGCAGAGCACGCCAGTGGCCTGCCAGGCGCTGGATGGTGGCGGCTTCGAACAGGCTGGTGTCGTAGGTGAGGCAGCAGTGCAGATCTGACCCGCTGGGGGTGATCTCGATGCTCAGGTCAAAGCGGCTGATCTGGTCATCGAACTCGAGCGGCTCGAGCTTCAGCCCCTCGAGTTCAACCGCTGAAAGCGGAATGTTCTCCAGGTTGAAGAGCACCTGGAAGAGGGGAGTACGGCTGAGATCACGGACGGGATTCAACTCCTGGACGAGCCTTTCGAAGGGCAGCTCCTGGTGCGAAAAAGCCCCCAGCACCGCCTGGCGCACCCGTCCGAGCAGCTCACGGAAGGAAAGCCTGCCTTCTAGCTTCACCCGCAAAGCCAGCGTGTTCAGAAAGCAGCCGATCAGGTTTTCAGTCTCCAGGTAGGCGCGCCCTGCGGAGGGTGACCCCAGCACGATATCGGCCTGGCGGGTAGAGCGGTAAAGCAGCCCGGCAAAAGAAGCCAGCAAGCCCATGAACAGGGTGGCATTTTCCTGAAGCGTGATTGCTTTGAGGCTGGTGGTGAGCTCTGCGGGCATTTGGAAGGTGAATTTTGCCCCCTGGTAAGATTGGCGGGCAGGGCGGGGATGGTCGTAGGGCAGGCTTAGCCCCTCGGGCAAATCGGAAAGCTGTCTTTTCCAGTAAGCAAGCTGCTCGTGCAGCAGCGGGCCTGCCAGGCGCAGGCGCTGCCATTCGGCAAAATCGCCATATTGGATGGGTAGAGGGGGGAGGACAGGCTCTGATCCGGTAGAATGGGCTGCGTAAAGGGCAGCCAGCTCCTCAATGAAAATTTTGGCTGACCAGCCATCGAAGGCGATGTGGTGGAAGACCATCAGCAGGAGGTGGCTCACCGGACTGAGACACAGCAGGAGGCCGCGCACGGGGGGAGCCTGGGAAAGATCAAAAGGCTGCTGGGATTGCTCGACCAGCAGGGCTTGCAGGCGGCCTTCCCGCTGTTCGGCGGGCAGCCCGCTCAGGTCAGCTTCGGGGAGAGGAAAGAGGGGCTGCGCCGTGCAGCACTGCATGAAGCCACCGCTGCTGGCTTGAATGACAGAGCGCAGAACGGCGTGCCGGTCGAAGATAGCCTGCAGGTCCTGCCGCAAGCAGGCTTTGTCGAGCGGACCGCTCAGCTTGAGCGCCAGTGGACGGTTGTAGCTGGGGCTGTTTGGCTCAAGCTGCTGCAGAAAGTAGATCTGCTCCTGGCTGAACGACAGCGATGCGCTGTCTGCGCCTGGCCGGCTGGGGATCAGCGGCGCTGAAGCCTGGGCGGCCAGGGCTTGCTGCAGTTTTTTTTCCAGAAGCGCCTGTTTGGCCGGTGAAAGCTGCTGCTTGCGCTCGGAAAGGCTCCTGGAGCTCGTCATACGGCGCCGGGTCCACCCAGCCGCTGGGCTTCCTCTTCCGAAAGGCTCTCGATCTCGCTCAGCAGCGCATCTTCGATCACAGCCGCCTGCCCCGCCAGCGTCGGCTCCTGGAATAACAGGGAGAGCGGCAGGTCGAGGGCGAAGGCAGAACGGAGGCGCGCCAGGAGCTGCGCCGCCAGGAGCGAGTCGCCGCCCATGGCAAAGAAATTATCCTGCATGCCCACCTCACTGGCCTTGAGCAGCTCAGTCCACAGGCGGGCCAGGGCCGTGCTCACCTGGCCTTCCGGGGCGATGAAAGCCGGCTTGAGCAAGCCGGAAAGCTTTTCGGCCAGCCCGATGCGCTGCAGCTTTCCGGTGGGGCCTTTGGGGATCTGATCGACGATCACCACCTGGCTGGGCACTTTGTGGCTGGCGAGGCGTTCGAGGGCATATCCGCGCAGCTCTTTCAGGCTGGCCGACTGCCCTGGCTTGAGCACAAGGGCTACCGCCACATCCTCACCGAGCGTGCGGTGCGGTACGGCGAAGGTCACCGCCTGGGCCACGGCGGGATGCTCCAGGAAGACCTCATCCACCTCACGCGGGGCTACCTTTTCACCGCCGCGGTTGATGATCTCCTTGAGCCTGCCGGTGATGAAGAGGTAGCCATCGCCGTCCAGGTAGCCCTGGTCGCCGGTGTGGAACCAGCCATAGACGAAGGCCGCCGCGTTGGCGGAGGGATTGTTCTCATAACCGGTCATCACGTTATCTCCCTGGATGACGATCTCGCCCGTTTGACCTGGCGGGAGCATGCGCCCGTTCTCATCCAGGATGGCGATTT
>Ga0315287_10007947_pt1 | contig 10672 bp, 10 predicted proteins | sample YL17G11_0_MG_FD_205037 | JGI IMG/M metagenome (GOLD analysis project Ga0315287, IMG submission 205037) | Sediment microbial communities from Yellowstone Lake, YNP, Wyoming, USA - YL17G11_0 | ecosystem: Environmental > Aquatic > Freshwater > Lake > Sediment | place: USA: Wyoming | collected...
CGATCGGTGGGTCGCTGCCGCTGGCGAGGAACGTGGAGCGCCGCTATGTGGAGCTCGGCGGCGAGGTGACGTACGGCGCGCGGGTCGACGAGATCCTCGTCGAGGGCGGGCGCGCCGTGGGCGTGCGGCTCGAGGGCGGCTCCGAGGAGCGCGCCGACATCGTCGTGTCCGCCGCGGACGGGCATGCGACCATCTACGGGATGCTCGGCGGCCGCTTCGTCGGCGAGGTGCAGCGCGACCTCTACGAGCGCGGCACGCTGCCGCTCTTCACGTCGATCATCTTCATCGGGGTGGGCGTGGACCGCGACTTCTCGGACCACACCGAGGTCATCACCGGTATCGATCTGCCCTTGGCCGAGGCGTTCGACCTGGGCGGGAGGCGCTACGACCGCGTGAACGTGCGCATCCACAACTTCGATGCGACGCTGGCCCCCCAAGGCAAGACGGTCATCACCTGCATGCTCGAGGCCGATGAGCCGTACTGGGGCCGCCTGCGCGCGGACGACCGCGAGCGGTACGACGTCGAGAAGCAGCGCGTGGCCGACGCCGTGGTCGCGGCGCTCGACCGGCGCTACCCGGGGCTGGCGGCGCAGGTCGAGATGACCGACGTCAGCACGCCGGCCACGCTGGTGCGCTACACGGGCAACTGGCAGGGCAGCTTCGAAGGCTGGCTGCCCACCCCCGACTGGCTCGTCAAGCAGGTGCCGCGCACGTTGCCCGGCCTGGACGGCTTCTGGATGGTGGGGCAGTGGGTGGCCCCGGGCGGCGGGCTGCCCAGCGGGCCGATGAGCGCCCGCCAGGTGCAGCAGCTCATCTGCAAGTGCGACGGCGTCAAGTTCCGCACGAGCGTCGCCTGACCGCGGCGGCGTTTTCGCCGGCCGCGTGCGGGGGACATCGAGAGACACGGGGCCGCCGTGGATGGCGCTGCGTATGACGCGCCTCGCAGGCGGCCCATCCCGACAAGGGAGAGACCATGGCGACTCATGAAGCCGAAGGCAAAGGGACCCGCGAGAGCCCCTGGGTCCTCAAGACGCCGCCCGGCAAGAGCGAGTACCAGGCGTATCGCGACGAAGCGGCCGACCCGCCCGCTCTCGTCGTCATCGTCGGCAAGACGGAGCTGCGCTATCAGCTGCGCTGCCTGACCGACCTGCAGGCGATGCTCAAGGAGCGCGGCGACTGGATGCCGCTGGGCAGCGCCGACGAACAGAAGCCGGCCGTCGAGGGCACCGTAGAAGCCTGGGGCCGCTCGCCCGACAACCCAGTGGGCGGCTGGTACGGTCTGAAGAACGGGCTGCGCGGCCGCTTCGCCAACTACGTGCCGCCGGTGCTGGAGGCCCTCGGCATGGCCGAGGTCGAGCACGAGGCCAGGAACAACCGCATGCGGGCGCTCTAGGTCCTCTGCGCCGCCGCGTGGCGCCAGTCCGCTCGGAGGGACCGTTTGCCTCCTAACGGTTGGCGTGCTAACGTTTTTCGGCTGCCTCGTCGGCAGACCGGAAACGAGGAGCCCCATGCCCAAGCGCCTCGCGACAGATGACGCGCCCGCAGTGGAGCTCTCGCCCCCCCATCTCGAGGGTGTGGACGAGCTCTCCGCCGAGGTGTTCCGAGCGCTCCACGCCACCCTGCGCCTCCACAAGCAGCTGATGACGAGGACGCTGGCCGCGCACGGTACCCATCCCGGCCAGGCCACCTGCCTGCGTCTGCTCGCCGTCCACGACGGCATCACCCAGCGCGACCTCGCGGAGGCGCTGCACCTGGCGCGACCCACGGTGAGCAAGATGCTGCAGGCCATGGAGAAGGCGGGCGCTGTCGAGCGGCGGCCCGACGAGACCGACCAGCGGCTCACGTGCGTGAAGCTCACGGCTGCGGGCCGCGCCCTCGAGCGGGATCTGCGCGCCGTCGCGGCCGACTACGTCAACGAGACCATCGGTACGCTGCCTGAAGGCGACCGCCGTGAACTCGCGCGCCTTCTCGACGACCTGGCCGCGAGCATCTCCCGCGCCACCGACGAACTATGATCCGCCTCCTTCGCGAGCGCCTGCGCCCGTACTGGCGCCAGATCGTCGTCGTGCTCGTGCTCCTGCTGGTGCAGGCCATCGCCAACCTGTATCTGCCGACCCTCAACGCCGACATCATCAACAATGGCGTGCTGACCGGCGACACGTCCTACATCCTCAGGATGGGCGGTCTCATGCTGCTCGTCACGCTGGTCTTCGTGATCGCCGCCATCGTCGCGGTGTACTGGGGCTCCAAAGTCGCCATGGGCTTCGGCCGCGACGTGCGTGGAGCCCTCTTCCGCCGCGTCGAGAGCTTCTCGCAGGCCGAGGTCAACCACTTCGGCACGCCGTCGCTGATCACGCGCACCACCAACGACGTGCAGCAGGTGCAGATGGTGGTGCTGATGATGCTCAACGTCGTGATCTCGGCGCCGATCATGGCCATCGGCGGCATCATCATGGCGCTGCGCCTCAACGTGCCGCTCAGCGCCGTGATCCTCGTCGCCATACCCGTCATGGCCGTCTTCATCGGCCTCATACTGCGGAGCGCCATCCCGCTCTTCATGTCGATGCAGAAGAAGCTCGACCGCATCAACCAGGTCACGCGCGAGATGCTGAGCGGCGTGCGCGTGATCCGCGCCTTCGACCGCACACGCTACGAAGAGCAGCGCTTCGACGCCGCCAACGACGACCTCACGATGACGACGCTCAAGGTCAACCGGCTGTTCGCGCTGATGATCCCGACGCTGACGGCGATCCTCAACCTCTCCACCGTCGCCATCATGTGGTTCGGCAGCATCCAGGTCGCCGACCACGGTATGCCCATCGGCGACCTCACCGCCTTCCTCACCTACATCGTGCAGATCCTGATGGCCGTGCTCATGGCGACCATCATGTTCGTCATGGTGCCGCGCGCGGCCGCGTCTGCGCAGCGGATCCAGGAAGTACTGGAGGCCGAGCCGTCGGTCGTCGACCCGGAGGAGGCCGCCGCCAGCGTGCCCGCTCGCGGCCTCGTCGCGTTCGAGGACGTCGAGTTCCGCTACCCCGGCGCCGAAGACCCGGTGCTCAGCGGCATCAGCTTCACGGCCGGTCCGGGCGAGGTGACGGCCATCGTCGGCAGCACCGGCAGCGGCAAGACCACGCTCATCAGTCTCATCCCGCGGTTCTACGACGTGACCGGCGGCCGCGTGCTCGTCGACGGCGTCGACGTCCGCGACATGGCGCTGCAGGACCTGTGGGGACGGATCGGCCTCGTGCCGCAGAAAGCCTTTCTGTTCAGCGGCACGGTGGCGAGCAACCTGCGCCACGGCGACGACCAGGCCGCCGACGAGGAGCTCTGGCGCTACCTGGAGATCGCCCAAGGCAGGGAGTTCGTCGCCGAGATGCCGGAGGAGCTCGAGGCGCCCGTGTCCCAGGGCGGCGCCAACGTCTCCGGAGGGCAACGGCAGCGTCTGGCCATCGCCCGGGCGCTCGCCAAGCGGGCGCAGATCCACATCTTCGACGACAGCTTCTCGGCTCTGGACCTCGCCACCGACGCGCGCCTGCGCGCAGCCCTCAAGCGCGAGACGGCCGACGCCACGGTGATCATCGTCGCCCAGCGGGTGGGGACGATCATGCACGCCGACCGCATCATCGTGCTCGAGGACGGCGCCATCGCCGGCATGGGCACGCACGACGAGCTCATACGGACCAGCGAGACGTATCGCGAGATCGTGGCCTCCCAGTTCGGCGAGGGGGAGGTGGCATGAGCGCGCGGCCGCCCGCGACGCCGCCTGGCACGCCCGGCGCCGGCGGTCGGCCGGGCGGTCCCGGCGGCGGCCCTGGCCCCGGCGGCCCCGGCGGCCACGCGCTCGTCATGCCGACGGCGAAGCCCAAGGATTTCAAGGGTGCGCTCCGGCGTCTCGGCGGCAGGCTGAGGACGGAGCGCCTGCGTATCGCCGTCGTCCTCGTGCTGGCCGTGGTCAGCGTGACGTTCATGATCATGGGCCCCAAGATCCTCGGCAACGCCACCAACATCCTCTTCGACGGCGTCGTCAGCAAGCAGATCCCGGCCGGCATGACCCAGGCCCAGGCCGTCGCCGAGCTCAGGGCCAAGGGGCAGGACAAGCAGGCCGACCTGCTCTCCAGCATGACCGTCAACCCGGGCCAGGGCGTCGACTTCGCGGCGCTCGCGCGGACCCTGCTCCTGCTCGTCGCCGTGTACCTGCTGAGCGCCGCCTTCGCCTGGCTGCAGCAGTACATCATGGCGGGCGTCGCGCAGCGCACGGTCTACCGGCTGCGGCAGGCGGCGGACGAGAAGCTCGCCCGCCTGCCGCTGCGGTACTTCGACGATCACCCGCGCGGCGACGTCCTGAGCCGCGTGACCAACGACATCGACAACATCTCGCAGTCGTTGCAGCAGAGCCTCACGCAGCTCATCACGGCGCTGCTCACCATCATCGGCGTGCTCATCATGATGCTGTCGATCAGCTGGCTGCTGGCCCTCATCTCGCTGCTGGCGGTGCCGCTCTCGGTGCTGCTCACGGTCATCATCGCCAAGCGTTCGCAGAAGCAGTTCGCGGCGCAGTGGGAGCGCACCGGCGAGCTCAACGGACACGTTGAGGAGATGTTCACCGGCCACAACGTGGTCAAGGTCTTCGGCCGCCAGAAGGCCGCGATCGCGACCTTCGACGAGCACAACGAGAAGCTGTACGACGCCAGCTTCAAGGCCCAGTTCATCTCGGGGATGATCATGCCGGTGATGACCTTCGTGACCAACCTCAGCTACGTCGCCATCGCCGTGGTCGGCGGCCTCATGGTCGCCAACGGCCGCATCTCCCTGGGCGACGTGCAGGCCTTCATCCAGTACTCCCGGATGTTCACGATGCCGATCACGCAGACGGCCAGCATCATGAACGTGCTGCAGAGCACGGCCGCGTCCGCGGAGCGGGTCTTCGAGCTTCTCGACGAGGCCGAAGAAGAGCCCGACGCGGCCGCCCCGGTCGCGCTCGGCCACACCTGCGGCCACATCACCTTCGAGGACGTGTCGTTCCGCTACGTGCCCGACGCGCCTCTGATCGAGGACCTCGATCTGGATGTGCAGTGCGGCGAGACGGTCGCCATCGTGGGCCCCACGGGCGCGGGCAAGACCACGCTCGTCAACCTGTTGCTGCGCTTCTACGAGATCGACCACGGGCGCATCTTCATCGACGGCGTGGACGCCCGCGAGATGACGCGCAGCGACCTGCGCAGTCTGTTCGGCATGGTCCTGCAGGACGCCTGGCTGTTCACGGGCACGATCCGCGACAACATCGCCTACGGCCGCGAGGGCGCGACCCCAGAGGAGATCCTGGCGGCGGCCAAGGCGGCCCGCGTGGACCACTTCGTGCGCACGCTCCCCGACGGCTACGACACAGTGCTCGACGACGACGCCACCAACGTGTCGGCCGGCGAGAAGCAGCTGCTCACCATCGCCCGGGCCTTTCTCGCCGACCCGGACGTGCTCATCCTCGACGAGGCCACGAGCTCCGTGGACACGCGCACCGAGGTGCTCATCCAGGAGGCCATGGCCGAACTGATGAAGGACCGCACCAGCTTCGTGATCGCCCACCGGCTCTCGACGATCCGCGGCGCCCACACGATCCTCGTGATGGACCGCGGCCACCTCATCGAGCAGGGCAGCCACGATGAGCTGATGGCCGCCCGCGGCTTCTACCACGACCTCTACGCGAGCCAGTTCGAGGAGGCGCTCGACGAGGCGTCGTAGGCTGCGGACGTACGCCGGACGGGCCGGGGGAGACGCTTCGTGCCTCCCCCAGCCCGTCCTTCGTCCGGCTCAGGTCGCCGGGTGTGTGCGACGCGTCAGGCTGCCGCGCGCTCCAGCTCGTCGCCCTTGCCCGCCGCGACGTAGTAGCCGGCGACGACGGCGGCCACGAGGAACGGCGTGGCCAGGATGGCGAGCGCGCCGTTCGCGATCGAGACGATCACGGCGAACACGATGATCAGCGCCAGGTGCTCCCAGAAGCCAGCCTCCTTGACCATCCGGTAGCTCGCGCTCATGGCGTCACCGAGGCCGAGGCCGCGGTCGACCATGAGCGGAAAGACGTACAGCCAGATAGTGGCCAGCAGGATGCCTCCGATGATCGTCAGCGAGGCCAGACCGATGAGGATGACGAGCACGAGGGCCGCGGCGAAGAACGCCCAGAAGCGGCTCATCTGGCCGAACACGTCACCGACCTCGGGCTGCTGCCCGTCTCGCACGCGCTTGACGACCATGCCGTAGAGGCCTGCGGCGAGCGGCCCGGCCAGAATGCCCAGCGTCAGGATGCTCAGCACGCAGACGACGAGCGCTCCGATGATCAGCGGGCCGATGTCTTTCACGAACAGACGCCAGCCCTGCTTGAAGACGAGGCTGATGTCCAGGGTCTGCCTGACGATGGGCTGTGCGACGACTGCGGTGTTCATGATTCCTCCTGTTGTGACTGGTCTGCTTGGCTGAGACCAGCGTAGAGGAGGCGGCTGCGCAGGTCATCACCCCGGCGGAGGAACGTGGGGTCAACTGCGGGGGGAACTCCGCGCGCGGAGATGCCCCCCTGGGGGGAGAGGTTTCACCCGACATGACCATCCCCTTCCGTCCGCTTGCGCGTTCAGCCTCTGGATCGACGGGCGGCGAGAAGGCGGAGATGGCGCGCCGCAGCCGCCGCGGCGGGGTAGTACTGCGAGGGAAGATAACGAATCCTTGTCTTCCCCCTCAGCGAGCGAGCCTGCGGACGGCCGTGCGCGAGTGGAAAGTCGGGGGGATCCTTATCTTCCCCTTTCGCACTACCCCGCGCCGGGGCCGCCGCGGCCGCGCGCGCCCGCCGGGCGCGCCCGGCGAGAAACCGGTGGCTTGAAGCGGCCTTCCCTATCTTCCCCCCCGGCAACCGAGCCTGCGGACGGCCGTGCACGGTAAGAAGGTTGAGGATGCGGCCTTCTCCACAGGGTCAGCGTCGCCGCCGGGGAGCGCTGCCCGACGGGAGCGCTGCCGGCTGTGCACCCGCCGGGCGCCCCATTCGTGGCTCACCGGCGCCTGAGCGACGGGGATGGTCATGTCAGCCGAATCGGGTGAGGTCAGCGGCGACGTGGCCGTCTAGCATGTCGGTCTGAAACGAAGATGGGACGTGCGGGGGGCCTCCCTCGTCGTCGACGGTCTGCGAGAGGAGGAATCATGTGTCAGTGGATCCGCAGATGGAAGCGCCGGCTGGTCACTGTGGCCTGCGGCGTCTTCGTTTCCGCCACACTCGTCCTTGGGAACGCCGCGCCCGTGTTCGCCGCGACGTTCCACGGCGGCGCCCACGGCCGGGCCAACCTGCTGGTGCACACGGGCCCCATCGTGCCGCTCCACGGGATGGAGCTCATCGCCTTGGGGGCGGCGGCCGCAGTGGCGTGCGTCGCCGTCGACATCGACCGCCGTCATGCCGCACGTCAGGCGCCTCCGCTCAGGCACATCGGGCGCCGGTCCACGCAAACCGACCAGGCGACGAGCCGCCGCCGGGCGGCATAGCGTTCCAGGGGCCGGGTGGCGGGCCGCCGGGAGCCGGGGCCGCCAGCTCACCGCTCACGAGTGCTCAGGAGGCTTCAGAACGCCACCGGGTACGTAGTTGGCTCCTGGCTCGGGCCCACACCCTTGCTCAGAGCGAAAGCGGTGGCGCTGATCTGCGCCCAGTCGTTGAAGATGCTCTCGTGGCGCCAGGGCGCCAGGGGTTCCAGTGGCTCGACCATGTGCTCGGGCCGTACTGAAAGAGCCCCTTGTGGTTGTGGGTAGTGCCCGCGGCGGGTCGGCAGCGGAACGATCCGTGCCCGATGAGCGCTACTGCGGGCGACTGATTGGTCCTGCTCCCCGCCTCTCTCGCGGACCTAACGCTTTGGCGGAGCGCGCCGCCGGGTATGGGTCTCCCGAGGATCAAGACGAGACGAGGGGAGTGATGGGCCATGCTGTGCAGTCTCTCGACCAAGCTCGGCGACAAGGAAGTGGCGGAGATCGGCGCCCTGGAGGAGGAGCTCGGGGTGACGATGCTGGCGTTCAGCTGCCATCCCATCGACCCTGCGCCGATCGATGACCGGCAGCTCACCAGCATCAGGGAGCTCGAGGAGAAGCTCGGCATCTCGTTGGTCGCCGTGATCCCCTGAAGCGCGGCGGGCTCCCGCCGGCTCCGAGCAGGTAGACTGACGGGGTGCATCCCCCCGTCGAAGGAGCCGACATGCCGAGCCTCAAGGGCACCCAGACCGAGAAGAACCTCCTCAAGGCGTTCGCCGGCGAGAGCCAGGCGCGCAACCGCTATACGTTCTTCGCCAAGCAGGCGACGAAAGAGGGCTACCAGCAGATCGCCGCCCTCTTCCTCGAGACCGCCGAGAACGAAGGCCAGCACGCCAAGGAGTACTTCAAGCACCTCGAGGGCGGCCTCGTGGAGATCACCGCGACGTACCCGGCGGGCAAGATCGGCACGACGGCCGAGAACCTGATGGCCGCGGCCGACGGTGAGAACGAAGAGTGGACGGACCTGTACCCGGCCTTCGGCGATATGGCTGAGTCCGAAGGTTTCGTCGAGGCGGCCAGCTCGTTCCGCCTGATCGCCAGGGTCGAAGAGAAGCACGAGGCTCGCTACCGCAAGCTCCTCGACAACGTCGAGAAGGGCGCCGTGTTCGCGAAGGACCAGCCCGTGCGTTGGATCTGCCGCAAGTGCGGCTACATCCACGAAGGGCCGACGGCCCTGGACGTGTGCCCGGTCTGCGAACATCCGCAGGCCTACCAGGAGATCTACGCCGAGAACTTCTGAGAGAGAGCGGCGAGCCCCGGAGGTCGTCCCAGGGCTCGCCTTCTTCGGCGCCGGCGCGCTTTACTCGAGCACGACGAGCGCGTCTGCGGTGAGCTCGTACTCCTCGTCCTCGTTGAGGTCGTGCACGCGGATGCGCTCCAGCTCGCCCTCGCCCTTGAGCTCCAGCGGCTGCGCCTCGGTGAGCAGCTTCACGTCGGAGAGGCGGAGCGCCGAGCGCACTGCGCTGCTGACGCTCGGCTCCTTGCCGGTGGTCATGAGCACCACGCGGGCGGTGTGGTCGGTAAGATCGATGGCCAGCTGCGCGGCGCGGTCGCCGGTGTCGAGCACGACCACGCGCTGGCCGGCCAGCTCGGAAAGGTCGTCGACGCGCGTGGACACGCCCTTGCCTATGTAATCATCGAGGTTGGCGATCTCGACCTCGACCACCGCGGCGGGCCGCGGGTGGCATGACTTCTCCACCGGGGTCGTGGTCGCGTCCTCCGGCTTGACGCCGGCGCGCCAGTTCTTGATGGCCTCGTGCAGGGCGTCGGCGGCCAGGTTGCTGCAGTGCATCTTGATCGGCGGCAGCCCGTCCAGGGCGTCGGCGACGTCGCCGCGGCTCACCTTGAGGGCCTCGTCGAGCTGCATGCCGACGACGAGCTCGGTGATCATGCTCGAGGTCGCGACCGCCGAGCCGCAGCCGAAGGTCTGGAACTTGATGTCCTTGATGCGGTCGTCCTCGACGTCGATGTAGATGTCCATCATGTCGCCGCAGACGGGGTTGCCGACGCGGCCGACGGCGACGTTGGGGCCTTCGAGCGTGCCCACGTTGCGCGGGTTGCGGAAGTGTTCGAGCGTCTTCTCGCTGTACTGGGTTGATTTCATGAGCAGTGCCTCTCGGTCTGAATGGTCACGCTGATCTCGTCGTCACGCCGGGGTCTTGACCTTGTACAGCGGCGAGAGCGCCCGCAAGCGGGCGATCACGCCGGGCAGCACGGCCATGATGTGGTCCACGTCGTCGTGCGTGCTGAAGCGCCCGAAGGTGAACTCGAGCGAGCCGTGCGCCTCCTCGTGCAGCAGCCCGCAGGAGATGAGCGTGTGGGAGGGCTCGAGGGTCTTTGAGCTGCAGGCCGAGCCGGTTGCCGCGGCCACGCCCCCGTCGCGCAGCGACAGCACCATGGCCTCGCCCTCCACGCCCTCGAAGCGGAGGTGGGCGTTGTTCGGCAGGCGCCCTGCGGATGGTTCGAGTGGGGCGCCGTTCAGGTGCGCGTCCGGTATCTCGGCGAGCACGCGCCCGACCAGCCGGTCGCGGATGGCGGCGATGCGCGCCACCTCGGCGGGCATCTCCACCGCCATGATCTCGGCGGCGGCGGCCATGCCGGCGATGGACGCGAGGTCCTCGGTGCCCGAGCGCAGGCCGCGCTCCTGCCCGCCGCCGAGCAGCACCGGCGCCACCTGCACGCCCTTGCGCACGTACAGCGCGCCCAGACCGCGCGGCCCGTAGATGTCGTTGGCCGAGAGGCTCATGAGGCTCACCGGCACGGCGCTCATGTCGATGGGCACGAGCCCTTCGGCGGCTACGGCGTCGGTGTGCAGGGCGATGCCCGTGCCCGTCAGCATCTCGGCGATCTCGGCGATGGGCTGCACGGTGCCGATCTCGTTGCTCGCCCAGCCGACGCTGACCAGGATCGTCTCGTCGGTGATGCGGGCGCGCAGCTTCTTCGCGGACACGCGCCCGTACAGGTCGATGGGCGCACGCGTCACCCTGAAGCCGTTCTTCTCGAGGTACTTCGCGATGTTGAGCACCGAAATGTGCTCGGCCTCGGTGATGACGACGTGGTCGCCCTTGCGCCGGTTGCGCTGCGCGTACCCGATGATGGCCAGGTTGTTGGCCTCGGTGGCGCC
>Ga0315287_10007948_pt1 | contig 10672 bp, 6 predicted proteins | sample YL17G11_0_MG_FD_205037 | JGI IMG/M metagenome (GOLD analysis project Ga0315287, IMG submission 205037) | Sediment microbial communities from Yellowstone Lake, YNP, Wyoming, USA - YL17G11_0 | ecosystem: Environmental > Aquatic > Freshwater > Lake > Sediment | place: USA: Wyoming | collected...
GCGCTTCGGGTTACCCCGTGTCTTATTCAGCTTCAGCTTAACACTGACTGGACCCAGACTCCCCAGCCCCGCCGCTCGCCCCGGGCCCACGATCGGCCCAGTTTCCGATAGTCCGATGGTCAGCCCAAAAACGCCCCTTTCCGGCGCGGAAAGTCCGCGGGTGATACCCGACAACTCATGCAAATCAAAAACTTGGAAGTGGTGGCCGGGGACGGAATCGAACCATCGACACGCGGATTTTCAATCCAGCGGAGAGCCCGGTTTGTTGTGAGCAAGTCGAAGAGCGCGAAGGATTTTCTCTGTGGCCGACCGAACTGCCCCGCCCGACCGAGCCCATACCGAACGCCGCGGGGCGAGCCGACCGAACCCCGGCGCCGGGCCCCATGCGGCTCAACGAGTTGGACGCATCGCGACCGAGCGGGGACCGAACGGGGCGGCTTGTGGGGTCCGGCGAAACTGAATGAACCGCGATTGCGGCTATTGCCGCTCGGGGTTGTCAACACGCCTCGGCAGCAGGTGGATCAACCGCTACGTCTCGACCGTCCCGGATCGATCACTGGGTTTGCCGGGAGATCGCCAGGACCGACTTTGCCGTTGAAACAGATGCGATGAAGAGGTTGAACAGCTCGGCTTGCGAAGACACGCGAAGTTTGGTGTAGATGTTTTCGCGGTGCACCTTGACGGTGCCGGGTGAGATGCCCAGCGCCTGGGACACGGACTTGGTCGAGTAGCCGCGCAGCACCAGTTTGACGACCTCGCATTCCCGTGGCGTCAGGACTTCGCGGCCGAAGTTCGCAGCCGCCTGCTGCACCAGACGGCCAAGTTCCAGCGGCACTGCTCCGGTTGCCCCCGCCCTGATCGCGGCCCAGTGTCGTCGCGCCAGCGCGGCGAGCAGTGGCTGCAATGCCTCGAGGTTGCACACGTCGCTGGCGCTGAATAAGGCGCCATTCTCGGAGCGCTCGAGACTGACGGCGAAAGTGATGCCCGGCTCGAGTGGCCACAGGAAACTGATCTCGTCACCGATCCGTCCGGTGACGTAGTGCGCGCGATGGTACTCGCTTTCGAGGAAGCCATCCGGCGCTATGTCTCCGAGGCGGCAGACCTCTGGATGATCGAGCGAGCGGCTCATGATGTAGAAGGGATCAAGCACGAAGTACGCGTCAACATAGGTGGTAAGGCCACGTTCGCGCCAGCTTCCGGTGAAGTTCTCATCGAGCATGTCCGGATTCGCCTGTGGGTGGTACACCATGACCATCCACCAGTCGAACGACAGCACCAGCCTGAGCGCGTCGATCAATCGCCGGGCGAACAGGTCCGTGCCGATCGCGTCGGTGACGCCCGGCAAGGTCTCGCGCAACAGCGCCTGCCAGGGCGGGCCCGCTTCCCCAGCCACACTTTGGTCTATGCCGAAAGGCATATTGTTCGCTTTCAAGGTTTGCGAATACTAACACCTGCTTCGGACACCGAAGCACAGGGGGCAGGCTGCCAAGCGACCATGGCCACGTTCACCGTTGCGGTGCTGCAACTCGAGATCGCGCGGGGTGACAACCTGGCCCGCATTCGCGGCGAGATCGAATCCGTCGTCGCGCGCACCCCTTGGGTGCAGATGGTGGTGCTCGGCGAGTTGTCGGTCTTCGGCTCGGGCACCGACCGTGCCGAGCCACCGGCAGGCCCCATCGAACGCGAGTTCTGCCGGATCGCCGCGGCACTGCGCCTATGGCTGCTTCCCGGCTCCCTGTATGTACGCCACGGCGACGGCCAGGTCTTCAATACCATACCTGTCATTAACCCGGCAGGAGAAGTAGTCGCACGGCACCGCAAGATGTTTCCTTTCCTGCCCTACGAGACGGGTGTCGCGCCCGGAACCGATTTCGTGGTCTTCGACATACCGAAATGCGGGCGCATCGGGGTCTCGAACTGCTACGACATGTGGTTCCCGGAGACGACCCGCACTCTTGCCGCGATGGGTGCCGAGGTGATCCTGCATCCCTCGATGACCAACACCATCGACAGGGACGTCGAGCTGGCGATCGCGCGTGCAAGTGCGGCGATCAACCAGTGCTACTTCTTTGACGTCAATGTCGCCGGCCCACTAGGTTTCGGCCGCTCGATCGTATGCGGACCGGGCGGCGAGGTGATCCACCAGGCTGGCCAGGTTCGCGAGGTCTTTCCGGTAGAGGTGGATTTCGACTACTTGCGCCGCGTGCGCAGGCGTGGCTGGCAGGGCGTCGGGCAGGTGCTCAAGAGCTTTCGCGACCGCGCGGTCGACTTCCCGGCTTGCGGTGATCGCGGCGTGGCGTTCGAGGCACTGCAGGCACTGGGCCCATTGTCACGACCTGAACGTGAATGACTGATGAAGAATCAAGCAACGGGGGAACCAAGATGATCATGTCCAATGCCCGGCAGAAATCGGCGATCGCGCTCGCGGTTTCGAGCATTCTCGCCGGTGCGACAGGTGTCGCGCGCGCGGAGACTACGGCGGCGCTCGAGGAAGTCGTCGTCACAGCCACGCGACGTGACCAGGCGGTCCTCGAGATTCCGTTCAACATCTCGGCGGTGAGCGGGGCGGTACTCGAGCGCGGAATCATTACCGACGCGGTCGAGGCGTTGCGCACGGTGCCGGGCGTCACGATGCAGGATCGTGGCTTCCGCAACGCGGGCGTCGCGACCGGGATCGTCATGCGCGGCATCAACGTGGACAACGGCTCCAACGGCGACGTGCCGCTGGCTGCCGCACCGACTGTCACGACGTACGTCAACGACACCGCCGTCTACGGCGCCTTCATCCTCAAGGACATCGAGCGCGTCGAAGTGCTGCGCGGGCCGCAGGGCACGCTCTACGGATCGGGATCGCTGGCGGGCACGGTCCGCTACATCATGCACAAGCCGGACACCGAGGATTTCCGCGGTGAGGCTAGCGTGAATTTCGGTATGACCGACGGCTCGGACGGATACAACTTCAATCCGGACCTGATGCTGAATATTCCGGCCAGCGACACGCTGGCCTTCCGCCTGAATCTCGGCATGATCGACAACGACGGCATCGTCGACTACCCGAATGTCTACGCAAAAGACGGCAACGGCGACCCGATCATCGGCGACGCACTGGGGACACCGGTGATCGACCCCGTCAACTGCACGACGCCGACCTCCGACCCGGTGCTATGCAACGGCCCTGTGTACCGGAAGGTCGAGGACGTCGACTCGGTCGACATCAAATATGCGCGTGGGTCTGCCCTGTTCGAACCCAGCGACAGCTTCAGCGCCCTGTTGTCCTTCCAGTGGCAGGACGACGAGGTCGGCGGCCGTCGCCAGGTCACGCGCGGCGAGAATATTGCCACCGGCGGAGAGTATGACGACTACGAGTTCGGCGCCGTGCAGCTCGAACCCTCGGAGCGCACCGTGCAGCTCGCCGCACTCGAGATGGAGTTTGGGCTCGGCTTCGCTACGCTGACATCCAGCACCTCGTACTACGAGCACGACGGCACCGGCATCAGTGACAACTCCGGCGTCTACGCTCGCAATGGCTGGTTTCGCTTCTACGGCAGCTCGCCGCGCCCGATCGCGCAGGCCGAGCGATTCTACGACGACTCGGCTTTCACGCAGGAGTTCCGGCTGGTCTCCAAGGGCGGGCAGTTCATCGACTGGGCGGCCGGCGCATTTTACGTGGACCAGGACTACGACCTGGGCCAGAACAGCTATCTCCTCGGTTACCTGCCCTACCTGAACCATCCCGAGATCCAGCAATGTGGCGCGCCCTGCACGACGAACCAGGATTTCCTGTTCCGGCGCAACCAGTCGTACGAGGAAATCGCACTTTTTGGCGAGGCTACGGTCAACTTCACGGATGACCTGCACCTCACTCTCGGCGGCCGCTACTTCGACAACAGCCTGGACGTGGACGCCTTCCTCGACATACCGATCTATTCATCGCCGACCAACCCGCCGGGGACGGCGAGCGAGTCCATCGATGACGACGACTTCCTGGCGAAGGTCAACTTTGCCTGGGACATGACCGATGACTCGATGCTATACGCAACCTTCTCGCAAGGGTACCGCCACGCCGGCGCCAATGCGGTTCCCACATCGGGCACCTACGGCGAGAATCCAGCGTACCTCACCTTCAACTCCGACTCGGTCGACAACTACGAGGTCGGCTTCAAGGGCATGACGGACTGGTTCACGTATTCGGCCTCGGTGTACTACGCGGACTGGAAGGACCCTCAGCTCAATACGTCGACTCCAAACTGGGGCTTCTTCGCAGTCGTGAACGGCGAGTCCGCCAGCACCCAGGGCATCGAACTCGAGCTGTCAGGCCGGTTCACTGACGAGTTCAGCTACAGCCTCGGTTACACCTACACGGACGCCGAGCTGACGGATGACCTGATAGTGCCGGCCGGCAACTCCTACGATGGGCCGACCTACACGGACCTGGTCGCTCGAGACGGCGATCGCCTGCCCGGCACCCCGGAACACATGTTCAGCGTGTCGTTCGGCTACGACACTGAACTCAGCAACGGGTTTGGCCTGAGCGCAGTGCTGAACGGTTACTATCAGTCGGATTCGCTGAACGCCTTGGGCGACACCAACTGCCTCAGCGGCGAGTTCCGGGTGTGGGGTCTCTGCCGCGACAGCGCCAACCCGGGTTCGGCGTTCTACCAGCCGGAATCCGTGTACAACCGCAGAGTCGCTGATATCGATTCGTTCCAGATCTGGAACGCCAGCGCCACGCTGTCGTGGGACCAGTGGCACGCGTCGCTGTACGTCAAGAACCTGTTTAACGACGACGGAACGACCGGCGTTGCCACGTTCCTGGAGCAAGGCTCGAGTCCGGAAGAGACACAGCGCTACTTCGGGAACAATTCGCGCGACTTCATCGCCCTGCCACGGACCATCGGCATCGTGCTCGGCTACAAGTTCTGAAAATCGTTCGAGTTGCGGGCGTGCCGGTGTAGGCTCTGGCCGAGTCATGACCACACCTACACCGGCCGACTGCAAGCAACTCGCTGACCGGGTAGCCGCCGGCATCGAGGCGGGGGATATTCGCGGCGCGATCGAAACCTGCCGCGAGCTCAACCGCCGGCACCCCGACCACGCCCGTGGCTGGTACCTGGCGAGCTTTCTAATGAAGAAGACCGGCCGTGTCCGCGATGCGACAGAAGCGATCGGCCGTGCGCTTCGCCTGGACCCGCTGCCCGTGTACCGTCTGCACCGCGCGCAGTGCCTCGTGCAGATGGGCGACCGTGCCGCCGTCGCTGCTGAGGCGGCCGCACTGAAGCACGCGCGCTTCGGTGACGCTGCAATGCACGCCGATGCTGGGACGCTGCTGCATGAGACCGGCGATCACGCCGGTGCGCTCGCACACTATACGCGAGCGATCGAGCTCGACAGGCGCACGGCTCTATACCACTTCAACCGGGCGGCGGTGCACCGTTACCTCGGCGACCTCGATGCGGCGGAATGCGATTTCGACGCCGCCATAGCGCTGCAGCCCGACGACAGCGAAGCGTACAACAGCCGCGCGCACCTGCGCACGCAGAGACCGGAACGAAACCACATCGAGCAGCTGGAGCAGGCGCTCGCACGCTGCGGATCCGTGACGGGCCACGTGCAGCTTTTCCACGCACTCGCAAAGGAATACGAGGACGTGGGTGAGTACGAGCGCTCGTTTGCACGCCTGCGCCAGGGTGCCGACCTGAAGCGTCGCCACATGCGCTACTCGGTCGAGACGGACCTCGCCATCATCGAGCGCATCCGCGAGGTCTACGGGCCGCGGATGTTCGATGGTCACGTGCCGGGCAGCGACGACGGCTCCGCGATTTTCGTCATCGGCATGCCTCGTACCGGCACGACGCTGGTCGAGCGTATCCTCGACAGTCACCCGAGTGTCCGGTCGGCAGGCGAGCTCAACGAGTTCGGCATGGAGCTGGCCCGCCTCACCGCTCGCCTCCCGGGCGGACCTGCGTCTTCGCGACTTGAGTTCGTCGACCGAACATCGCTACTCGACTTCCGTGCCCTGGGCGAGGCGTACCTGCGCGCGACCCGACCGATGCGCGGCGACCTGCCGCACTTCGTCGACAAGTTGCCGTTCAACTACCTCTACGCAGGACTGATCCACCTGGCGCTGCCGCGTGCACGCATCGTGAGCCTGCGGCGCCACCCGATGGACACCTGCTATGCCGTCTACAAGCAGCTGTTCCGCGATGCGTATCCGTTTTCCTACGACCTCGACGAACTGGGCCGCTATTACGTCGCCTACGACCGGCTGATGCGCCACTGGCATGCGATCATGCCCGGCGTCATCCACACAGTGACATACGAGGATCTGGTTGCCGACCTCGAGGGCACGTCGCGGCGCCTGCTCGACTACTGCAACCTGCCTTGGCACGACGATTGCCTGAGGTTCCACCGCAATCCGCGCGCGTCGACGACCGCCAGCGCCGTGCAGGTGCGGCAACCCATCTACGCCACTTCCCTGGGCAAGTGGCGGCATTACGCGAGCCAACTCGATTCTCTGCGGGCATCGCTCGAGCGGGCCGGCATCGATACGCGCTGAATTCTCGACCCGGACGCTGACTGCGGCACGAGGAATGACCCCGACATGGCAATCACAAGAACGTCTGGAATTCCGCGCGCGGCACCCGAGGGGCTCCTGGCCTCAGTGCTGCTGGCGTTTCTGGCCACCGCGGGCCTGTTCTACGTCAATATCATGCCAGCGCTCGTCGCCGGGCTCATCGACGGTCTCGGTTTCACCAATCGACAGGCGGGGTTCGTCGGTTCGGCCAACGTCTATGGCGCGGCGTGCGGAGCGCTGGTGGCCGTGTTCCTGGTGCGGCGCGTCCCCTGGCGTCGCGCCGAAGTCATGGCGCTGGTCATGTTGTTGCTGCTCGATCTCGTCTCGACACAGGTGACGACGGCGGGACCTCTCACTGCACTGCGGTTCTTGCATGGCGTCGTGGGTGGCGTCTCCGTCGGCATCGGCCTCGCGGTAATGGCACGCACGCGGGTTCCAGACCGCGCATTCGGCATGCTGCTCACCGTGCAGTATGGCGCGGGCGGACTCGGAGTGATGTTCCTGCCGCGGCTCGCCCATCAATTCGGTCCACAGGTGCTGTTCCTCGCGCTGGCAGCGTTCACGTTGATCACCCTGCTGATGCTGCCGTTTCTCGCCGAGTATCCGCCGCGTGAGCGGGTCGCAGCTGTGGACGGCGCGTCGGCCGCCGTGAAGCGCGCGCCATTGCTGCTTACGCTGATCGCCGTGTTCCTGTTCCAGGCGTCGAACATGGGCCTGAGCGCGTTCATCATTCCTCTCGGACGCCACTACGGCCTCGAAGACACTTTCATCAGCAACACCCTGGGGTTCGCGAACTGGGTCGGAGTACTGGGCTCGATCGCGGTCATCTGGATGGCTGGCCGTTACGGCCGCGCGCTGCCGGTGGCCGCGGCGCTGGTCGTGACGCTGGTCGGTATTGCCGCATTCCTCCGCAGCGACGCCGGCTGGGTGTTCATCGCCGCCAATGCGGTCACCGCGGTGACGTGGTCGTTCCTGATTCCGTACTTCTTCGGCATGTGCGCGGACTTCGACCCGGCTGGCCGTTCGGCGACATTGGCGGGGTTCTTCTCGAAGATGGGACTGGCGTCGGGCCCGGCCGCAGCTGCCCTGCTGCTCGGAGAGGCGAACTACGGTTTGCTGATCACGCTCTCGCTCGTTGGAATCGCACTTTGCGGCGTCGCAGTGCTGGGCCCCGCCAGGAGGCTTGATGGCGTACGGGTCGGCGGCGTCCAATGTTGACCACTCGAAATCTGGATAATCCCGCGAATCCCATCGGCAAATGTCTCCTGAACCGTGATCAGTCGTCGACGCCTTTTGGACCGAATCCTGGGCTGCTGGGGACCGTTTGATTTTCCTGTCCACATTATGGAGGCGCGAAATGACCGCCGCTGACCGCTGGTGCATCGCACTAGCCCTGGCGTCGCAGGCGTTGCCGGGTGCCGCAGCTGCCGAATGGCCGGCATCCACTCCGTCCGCGGAGGGTGTGGACGCCGCGACGCTCGCCACGCTGGACACCGAGATCGCGGCCGGCCAGCACGGCAACATCGATGGCCTGCTGGTGATCCGGCATGGCAAGGTGGTGTTCGAACGGCGGTATGCGCGCGACTATGCGGCGCAGAATCCGGACTCCGCGCGTGCCTCGCATCCCTACAACTACTACGATCCGCATTGGCACCCCTGGTACCACGGCAACACCGAACTGCACACCATGCAATCGGTCAGCAAGAGCGTGCTCGCGGTGCTGTACGGGATCGCGCAGCAACAAGGGCTGCTGCCGGCGCTGGACACCCCCGCGCTCGCCTTGCTGAAGAGGCGCCGCGTCGCCGATCTTGACGACCGCAAGGCCGCGATCACGTTGCGGGACTTGCTCACGATGCGAAGCGGCATCGCCTGGGACGAAGACACCGTCCCATATACCGACCCGCGCAATGACTGCGCCGCAATGGAAGCGAGCGGCGACTGGGTGCAGTTCGTGCTCGACAAGCCGATGGCAGTCGCACCCGGCAGCACGTGGGTCTACAGCAGCGGCATCACCATGCTGCTGGCGGAGATCCTTGAGGAGCTCACCGGGCGCCCGCTCGCGGAGTATGCGCAAGCCGAGTTGTTCAAACCACTCGGCATCCATGCGGCTTACTGGAAGCGTACGCCTACGGGTCTTCCTGATGCCGAAGGTGGCCTCTACCTCGCGCCGCGCGATATCGCGAAGATCGTCAGGCTCTATCTCGACGAAGGTCGAGTGGACGGACGGCAACTCGTATCCCGGGACTGGGTGCGCGAGTCACTCGCACCTGCAACCCCGAGTACCTACCCCGAGGACCCGTTGTGGAAAGGGGTCGGCTACGGTTATCAGTGGTGGGTGTACGGAGACTACCTCGGACAGCCGGCCTGGGGCGGCAGGGGATTTGGCGGACAGGTGCCGATCGCGGTGCCGGGCATGGATCTCATCGTCGTCCTCACCAGCTGGAACATCTACGGACCAGCCACCGAGCCGCTGAAGCTGGTCCGCGATCGGATCCTGCCAGCCGTACGGAAGGGCAGCTACCGGCATGCGCAGGAACCGATCGGCACGGTCGAGCAGATCTATGACGGCGCGCTGATGCCCGACGAGGCGGTCGCGACCTTCCGCAACATCGACCGGATCTTCCCGACGCGCACGATCAGGGCGGGTGGCAGGGTGCACGAGTTGCCTCTGGCGGAGCGGCAATTGAAGAACTTCACCTTCGAGCACGACGGCGCGACTTACGACCTCTACGACGTCATGGCGCTCGACAACTTCACCGCGCTGCTGGTGCTGAAGGATGGCGAGATCGCCTTCGAGACGTATCAGCGAGGCAATAACGCGGAAACGCGCTGGATGTCGATGTCGGTGGCGAAGTCCGTCACTTCGACCCTGACCGCTATAGCGATAAAGGAAGGCCTGATCGCGGGGCTCGACGCGCTGGTCACCGACTACGTGCCTTCACTGAAGGGCAGCGCCTACGACCGGGTGAGCGTGCGCGACGTCCTGATGATGGCCTCGGGCGTGCAGTGGAACGAAGCTTATTCCGACCCTTCTTCCGATCGGCGCGCCCTGCTCCGGGCGCAGATTTCGCAGGTGCCAGGATCGGCGATGGCGGTGATGGCCGCCCTGCCGCGCGCGGCGCAGCCCGGCACGGTGAACAACTATTCCACTGGCGAGACGCAGGTGCTGGGCGAGATCGTGCGCAGCGCCGTCGGGAAACCGCTGGCTCAGTACCTGTCCGAGAAAATCTGGGTGCCTTACGGCATGGAGGCGGATGCCAACTGGTGGCTCGATTCCCCGGACGGCGTCGAGATCGGTGGCAGCGGGATCAGCGCGACCCTGCGCGACTACGGCCGGTTCGGGCAGTTCTTCCTCGAAGGCGGAAAGATCGACGGCGTCTCGATCCTGCCCGAGGGCTGGACACGCGAGGCGACGAGTCCGACCAGGCTGAAGGACGGCAGTGCGCTCGAGTACGGCTACATGTGGTGGACTGGCAGGACCGGACCCTCGATTGCCGACGGTGCCTATGCGGCGGTCGGCATCCAGGGACAGCGCATCTACATCAATCCGACGCGCAGAGTCGTGATCGTCACCTTCGGCGCGCAGCCCAAGCCCAAGGACAAGGAGCCGATCGACCCGATGGTCTTCTTCGATGCGGTGGCCGAGAGCCTGGACTGAGTTGCTGGCACTGCCAAGTCAAAGAGAGACGCGCGCCTGTGAGTGGCGAATTCCCAGTGTGACGTAATCCGCACGCGCCGTTCAGTCTTGCACGTATCCGCGGTGGTGGTACCGTTCGCCCGGTGCGAGAAATCCTCATCCTGGCCATTCACCTGCTGGTCACCCTCGCGAAGCTCCTTCGCCCCGATGGCGTGCGCGCCGTCGCCGCCGAGGCCCTGGTGGAGCGCAAGTACCGCCGGCTCTTCTCCTCCTCGACTTCGCCTCGCCGCATACCCGGCCCAAAGGGCCCGTCCCCGGAACTCATCGCCGCCATCATCGCGCTGAGAGGTCGCAATCCGCACTTTGGCTGCGTGCGCATCGCCCACGCGAAGGACAGCCTCTGGAGTGTCGACCTCTTCCGCTGCGAATCCATCCTCTTGCACAGTCATTGGGTGCTGGTG
>Ga0315287_10007950_pt1 | contig 10672 bp, 13 predicted proteins | sample YL17G11_0_MG_FD_205037 | JGI IMG/M metagenome (GOLD analysis project Ga0315287, IMG submission 205037) | Sediment microbial communities from Yellowstone Lake, YNP, Wyoming, USA - YL17G11_0 | ecosystem: Environmental > Aquatic > Freshwater > Lake > Sediment | place: USA: Wyoming | collected...
GTTTAGAGGTTTATAAAATAGAAATATAGTAGGCCACAAATTACAAATAACAAAAATCCCCCGCAATGCGGGGGATTTTTGAATACAAATAATTTGTAAAATTACTTTAGCTCTACGGTGGCTCCAGCCGCTTCTAACTTTGTCTTGATTTCCTCGGCATCCTCCTTTTTCACGTTTTCTTTAATAACTTTCGGAGCACCATCAACAATGTCTTTGGCCTCTTTAAGTCCTAATCCGGTAATTTCCCTAACGGCTTTAATAACTTGAATTTTTTGTTCGCCGGTGGTTTTTAATTCAACATTAAATGAGGTTTTTTCCTCCTTAACTCCGACCTCTGTCGGAGTCCCGACAGCGGTCGGGACCGCCATCGCTGAGCTAACGCCGAATTTGTCTTCTAAAATTTTAACCAACTCGGCTAAATCCAAAATAGTCATTTTTTCGATTTCATCGACTATTTTTTTGAATTTTTCCGGTACCTTTACTTCCTTTTTTTCCTCTTTTTTTTCTTCTGTCATATGTTTTTATCCCGCCTCCTCGGCGGGCAAGTTATTTATTATCTTTTATCGCATTTAATACTCCTACTAGATTTCTCATGTTCCCCTGAAGAACATTAACAAATCCACTGATTGGAGCTTTAATACCACCAATAAGTTTAGCCAATAAAATTTCTCTTGATGGAATTTTCGAAAACTCTTGGATCTCAATGGCAGATACAACTCTATTCTCTACCATCCCGCCCAAAATTTTAAAATCTTTGCTCTCTTTAGCAAATTTGGCTAAAACTTTAATCAGGGATATCGGATCTTTGTAGCCAAAGCTTACTGCCAACGAACCGCTAAATCCCGACAGGTCCATTTCTTTGCCCTCTTTTACAAGTGCCAATTTCATTAAAGATTTTTTTGCCACCTTATATTCGGCTTCCAGTTTTTTTAATTCTCTTCGAATTTTTTGGATGTCTTTTACCTTAACGCTCTTGGCATCGGTAAAAATCAAAGATTTCTGACGTTTAACCCTATCAGCTAATTCTTCGACTATTTGCTCTTTTTGTTTTCTGGTTAACATACCCCGTAGTAGATTTTTGACTAGTTAAATGTTATTTTGATGCCCCGCATCAGTCAAAAATTCACTACGGGGCATAAAATTTAAATAAAAATCTGCGACCTTTACGCAGACGTGCAAATCAAAATCAAGATTGATTTTGATTTTTGCCTCGGTGGGATTTACTTGCCCCGTCCTGACGGGGTAAACCCACTGTCTGCAGCTATTTAATTATGAATCTATATTATTACAATAAAAATTATGTGTCAACCCCGCCTTGGCGAGGCCTACTATAAATATTTTCTTTTGTTTGCGTTGTGTTCCTCAAGGGTTTTTGAATAAATGGTTGTACCGTCCGGGGCACTCAAAAAATATAAATAATCTGTTTGTTTAGGATAAATCGCGGCCTTAATTGCCGATAAACCCGGATTACAAATCGGGGTTGGAGGTAAACCCAAATTAGTATAAGTATTGTATAATGATTTTACTTTAATATCTTCAGAAGAATACTTCCATTTATCTACTCCTAAAATATAAGCAATGGTTATGTCTGCCTGAAGCGGCATGCCAATCTCAATTCTTTTCCAAAAAATTCCTGATACAATCGCCCTGTCCTCATCGCTTACCACTTCTTTTTCCAGAATACTGGCCATTTTAACAGTATCGTATTTTACATCTTTGCCCGCCTTACTAATAAAATTATCTCTCATTTTTTTAATCACCACGTCTAAGCTGGAATTTTTATAGAAATAATATGTATCAGGAAATAAATACCCCTCATTATCTATTGAAATTTTTGCATTATTATCAATTACATTATTTTCTTTTAATCTTTCCTCAATCTTTTTAATATCCCACCCCTCTGGAATGGTAATTTTAACATAATTTTCATTCACTTCGCCGTTAACGATAATTCTGGCAATTTGAGGAATGCTCATTTGGGAATTTAATAAATATTCCCCTGCCTGTAAATGACTACCATCTCCTTTGGCCCAAACATAAAACACAAAAAACCATTTATTGCTTATTACGCCCTCATCTTTTAATTTTTGCGCGGTTTCATCAGAACCCATGCCTTTTTCGATTTTTACAATCTTTTCTACTCCCACACACTTTAAATTACCAATCACCGAAACAATTAACAAAAGGGCGATTATTAAAATAATGCCCAAGAACAAAATTTTCTGTCTTTTGTCTAAATTTTTAATAATTGGTATTCTCATAAGTTAAGCAGGCTTGCCTGCCGTAGCTCGCCTTAGTGAGCGAAGGCAGGGATGCCGAGACTCGAACTCGGAACCTTTCGTTTTGGAGACGAACGCTCTGCCAATTGAGCTACACCCCTAAATCTATTTTTTGCTTTCTTTGTGAACAGTGTTTTTTCTGTCCCGACCTCTGTCGGGATCCCGACTGATGTCGGGACACCCACATTTACTTCTTAGATTCTTTGTGGATTGTGTTTTTTCTGCACCACTTACAAAACTTCGAAAGCTCAAGCTTTTTCTCAACAGTTTTTTTGTTTCTGCGAGTAAAATGATTGATGCGTTTGCATTTTTCACAAGCAAGTTTTACTGTAAAATCTTTTTTCATTTTTTTATTTTTACTTTAAGCCGACAGTGAGAATCGAACTCACGACCTACTCCTTACCATGGAGACGCTCTACCACTGAGCTACGTCGGCAAGTCGAATGGGCTACGGTGGAGGATGTTAGAACTTTTTATGAGGCTATTTTACAGAAAAAGATTTCGTGATAAGACTAATTTCGATAACAGAATATTTGTTGCTACCTTGAAACGTGTACTGGCAAAAGCCGTCTATTTATTAACGGTTTTTTCTCAGATCTGAATATTTCTGATAATTGATTATAGGTTTTATCTGAGACCTCTAACCTCTCTTCGCCCTCCAATGATTTTCCTCCATGCCAATCGCTGCCAGCTGTCATAACAAGGTGATATTCTTCTGCAATCTTTTTTAGTTTCTTAATTGCCATAGCGCTATGTTTTAGAGTATATACCTCGATTCCTTCTAAGCCAAAGCCCACCAATCTTTTTATAAGATTTTCAAAAGAATCATTATCTAAAAGGTTCCCTGGATGGGCTAATATCGCCATGCCATTACATTTCTTGATAGTTTCTATCGCCTCTTTTACGTCCGGCATCCAACGATTATCTTCTTCAATATAAATTTCTGACAACAATTCTTCTGGCGAAAAATTGCCGCCCATAAAATCAGATAGTTTTTTTGCCAGATAGTTTCTGCTCACGCATACGCTGGGAGTTTCGTTTTTTATTTCTTCATAATTAAGCCCAGCGGAATATTTCTTATTAAGTTTACTGATTATTTTTTTCGCCCTGATATTGTATCCCTCTACAATAGGCAACATTTTTCTATTGATCTTTGAATAATTAAAATGTTTTGAATAACCAAGAATATGTAAAGATTTATTAATTTCTCTATCCATGCACGACACTTCAATACCTTGAATAAACAATACCCCCCGCTCTTCGGCTATTCTTTGTATGCTGCTCTGTTCTGGAGAAATATAATTATGATCCGCAATAGAAAATACACTAAGGCCTTTATTAATGGCCGCTGCAAGTAAGTCTTTTGGGAATGCTTCTCCATCTGAATAAATAGAGTGAACGTGTAAATCTATTGTTTTCATTTTTCTGTGCTAATATTTTTTATCTCTAAACAATATTCTTGATAGGCCCGTTTCTGCTTACCATCACTGTCTTCATGAAGGACCATAGCGACAAGATGCTCATACCACTTCAGAAGAATAGAAGCCTTTCCAAAACTTAATTCATTTTTGCAGGATAATAAATATTTGTAAGCTGGCTTCGAATCAACTTCATATATAAGGTCGAATATATTTATAGATCCCTCCCAATTAGAAGGCGGGATCAAATATGGCTCTTTTTGTTTACACGAATAATATGTTAAAGCATTCCCTGGTCCATGCAATAGTTTACTGCTAAATATTTTACTCTCTTCTGGGCTTAACGATCTAATAATTTGTCTTCTACAAATAGTTCGATTATCTAATAAAACATGTGCTGCCAAATCAGCATATGTGAAACTTTCGTTCTTATCAAAAATGGGTTTTATTTCGAGATCACCTTTAATATTTGGACCGGAAACCAACGAAGGGTTGTGTCTCGGAAAATGCAAATCAGATCGGAAATCGCTGATTTCATCCATCGTGTGCGGCACTAAATCGACACTCTGAGCTGTTTTTTCAGACAACTTACCTCGTTCGATTTTAAGACGTCGATAAACATCCGGTTCCACAATCCCGTCCTCGCTTGGTATTATAACACATATATCAAGATCTGCTGATTTTTCAGAGTACAACCACGACCCATAGACAAGAGCCGATAAAATATCTTTGTTTGTCTCAATCTCGGTCTTTAAATAGTCTAGAATATCCAACTTCTCTCCGCTAATATCTCTATCCTTCTGAGAGTTGATTTTTGACTTCTCTAATTCAGATTGTTCCATAAGCTTTGACTATTTTATCATAATAACTCAATAACATCTTTGTTATTTTCTTGGCCTTATGATTCGTGAAATACATTATTTTCCGTGCTAATTTAAGACGTTTTTTATTATATCAGTTATTGTGTTGTCTGTGGGAATATTATCCATAATTCATAGTGAGAAGTTGTCGAATTAGGCAATTTTGGGTGGGAGCGGGAGGACTCGAACCTCCGAAGCCGTGAGGCGACAGATTTACAGTCTGTTGCAATAGCCGCTATGCGACGCTCCCTCGAATAGCCATCTCTCGGATTCGAACCGAGGACCTACTGTTTACAAAACAGTTGCTCTACCGCTGAGCTAAGATGGCAAATTGTAATCCCATGGAAACCTTGAATCCATTACTACTTTTTCAATAATGTCTCTTCTTTTGTATTGCTTCAAACGATATTCCGAACCTTTTGCTTCGGCCAGATCATTACATTTAACAAAAACTTTTAAAGTCCATGGTCGCAATTTTTTTGTAGATAAAACATAGCCCTTGTTGTGTTCTCCTAACCGCCTTTTTATATCATTCGTGCTACCAATATAATATTTATTATTTTTAAAGCTTTGTAAAATATATACCCCGCATTCCATAAAAACATGAGATTTAATTTAATTCACGCATTACTGAGTCCCGACCATAGTCGGGATCCCGACCGCGGTCGGGACTACGCCGGCAGATTCGAATCATTATTATTCTCTTCTTCGCTTTCTTGTTTTTCCTTTTTCTTGCGACTTATGTGGCCAACCATTCTTGCTAAAAAATTATCAATTTTCAAAATAAAAATTTTAAATCTTCTCAAAAATTTTTCCGTATTTGGAATAACTGCTTGGTGCAAAAAATCACTTTGGCCGGTTTTTTCTTTAAAGCTCTTTATTTTGTCTTGAATTTTTTGTTTTAAGGAGGCCTCTTCGAATGGATGCCGCGGATAATTTAAAAGAACAGGGACCTTCCTAAAAATCGTTATCAGGAACCCTGCAACCCCCACTCCCAACATAATTTGAAAAGCTAAAATCATAATTCAAGGCGAATAAATCTACCGACTTGTATGTTTTCTCCCAATTTGCCTATTTTACCCTCTATTAGTGCCTTAATGGTTGTTCCGGAATCTCTTACAAATGGTTCGTCTAAAAGCGTTTCAACGCTTTTAGAATCCATGCCTGCGATATGCATTGCGATGTCATGAGCAAGCTCTTTAAATTCGCTGTTTCGGGCAACAAAATCTGTTTCGCATTTTAATTCCAATAAAACTCCGATTTTGGCATTTGCATGAACATAGGCCTCAATCACTCCCTGATTGGCGGTTCGTTCCAATTTCTTCATGGCTGTCAGTTTATCTTTTTCTTTTAAAATTTCTGTGGCTCTTGCTTCGTCGCCCTTTGCATCTTCGAGTGCTTTTTTACAATCCATCATTGATGCGCCGGTTTTTTCTCTTAATTGTTTGACTAATTCTGCTGTTATCATATTTATTTGATTATTTGATAATTACTTTTTCAACCTGATTAAGCATAAATTGAAGCGCGCTAACCGCTTCATCATTTGAAGGAATAATATAGTCCACCATGGTTGGATTACTGTCGGTATCAACCAAAGATATAACCGGAATTTTTTTTCTCTTGGCTTCCCTGATGGCTGTCATGTGTTCTTTTACCCCCAAAACAAAAATCGCATCCGGTAATTTATCCAATGACCTTAAACCGCCAAAATTCTTTTTTAACTTTTCAATTTCTTTATCAATATGTTTTTGCTCTTTTTTGGTATATTTTTTGAGTTCGCCCTCTTCTCTTTTCTTTTCTAATCCGATAAAATAATCTATTCTTTTTCTGATGGTTTTAAAATTGGTTAGAAGTCCACCAATCCAGCGCAAAGCCACATATGGCATGTTACATTTTTCTGCCGATTCTTTAATCAATTCGTTACACTGGGGTCGAATTCCTACAAAAAGAATTTTTCCGCCCTTGGTAACTGTTTCTTGTATAAAGTCCAACGCATCTTGCAGCCCTTTCATCGTCTTTTCCAGGTTGATAATTTGTATATTGTTTTTAATGCCATAAATATACGGCTCCATTTTGGGGTGTCGATTGGATTTTTTGTGCCCAAATTGAACACCAGCCTTAAACATTTCTTTGGCTAATTCTTCGGAAACTATTGTTTTTGTATTTGTGTCTGTCATATTAGAATTATACTATCACAATAATTTATATAAATCAACCCCACCATTGCTGGGGTTGACTATCGTATAAAGATATTATATCATTGATATTAACATGAAAAAAGTCCCGACCGCTGTCGGGATCCCGACCCAGGGGTCGGGAACAAAGTAAAATTATTTATGAAAAAAGATATTCATCCCAAATATTACCCCGAAGCATTAATCCATTGCGGTTGTGGCAAAATTTTTAAAATGGGTGCAACAAAACCGGAGATGCACGTTGAAGTTTGCAGTTCTTGCCATCCGCTTTATACCGGAAAAGACAAGGTTCTTGATGCTGCAGGACGAGTGGAAAAATTCAAAAAACGACTAGCGAAGAAATCCGCCTCCGCCAACCTGCCTGCCGGTAGGCATAGGGCTTCGGCGGACAAGAAGAAATGAACGCGAATCCGAACAGCTTAATAATCGAGGTTAGGGCTGGAGCTGGTGGTGACGAAGCCACCTTGTTTGCCACCGATTTGCTTAGAATGTATTCCAGATTTGCCGAAAAACAAGGGTGGAAAATTAAAATTTTAGATGACAGCGTAATACAGGTTTCCGGAGCCGATGCCTATAATTTGTTAAAACAAGAAGGCGGAGTGCATAGAGTACAAAGAATTCCCACAACGGAAAAAAACGGGCGCATTCACACTTCTACTGCTTCGGTGGCCATATTGCCATACGTAGAGCCAAAAGAATTTGAAATAAAGCCAAGCGACTTAAGAATCGACACCTTTCGCTCATCCGGACCGGGCGGACAATACGTAAATAAAACCGAATCAGCAATCAGAATTACTCACATACCATCTGGATTTGTTGTTGCCTCGCAGAGAGAAAGAAGCCAGGCGTCAAACAAAGAAACAGCCATGAATCTGTTAAGATCACGGCTTTTTGCTTTTATGGCTCAAAAAGATGTACAAAAACTGGGGCAGGAAAGAAATTCTCAAATCGGCACAGCTGATAGGTCGGAAAAAATCAGAACCTATAACTTTCCCCAGGACAGAATTACCGACCACCGCATAAAAAAAGAATGGCACAGCATCGACCGCATCTTAGATGGCGACCTCTGGCCAGTCATCAAAAAATTCCAAGAAAGACCTGCCTGCCGGTAGGCAGGAAATTAAAATAATTTTTTTATCCCCTCTCCAAAATATCAATCTGCTCTTGAAATTGTGCGGCTCTGTCCATTACCTGATCACCATAAAAACGCAAAGATGCCTTTTGCCAATTTCCTCCGGCCAAATACATCATTGCGGCCTTCCATTCGGCTGCCGCTGTTTGTTGATTGGCTCCTTTGTTGGCCAAATATAGCGCTGCCGCCACAAAAGCGTCTTTAACGTTCCAGGGAGATGGCGGATCGTTGCCGGTTATTTCCGTTATTCGTGCTTTATAGCCCAACCAGGTTGCCGGCATCATCTGAGCAGGACCCATTGCCCCGCCCCAGCCATACCAAACTTTTTTGGATACCGGATATTTGTCAGGATCAATTCCCAATTCATTACAAATTTGTAAATAATATTCTCGTTGGCTCGGCTTCATATCTATTCTCCAGCTTCCTGTCCCAATATTTTTACCCAATTCTGATTCTCGGCTTAAAATTGCCAAAAGAAATGCCGGTCTGACCCCAGTATAAATTGATGCAAATTTGGCATACTTATACGCATCCTCAAATCTTAAAGAACCATCGGTTGATAATCCTTGCAAAAAATAAAGCCTATTTTTAATCGCCTCAACATCAAGTTGAGTTTTTTTCATTAATTGATTGAATAAATTTTCCTGACCCTTGGTTTGATCCAAAAGTGTTTTTCTTTCTTTTTTCTTTTGCTCTAATAAAACCCTTTGTTGGTTTTGTAACGTCTTTAAGGATGTTTGTTCTTCTTTTTCGCTGGTTAGGCTTTCTTTTTCCTGTTCCAGTCCGGCTTTCATGGCATAAATTTTTTCCAATTCGTTTTGAACTTGGCCCTGAAAATTCTCTAACGATCTTAATTCGGTAAGAAAGTCGGACAATTGATCCTTTCCCAGCACAACCTCCAACATGGACACATCATCATATTTTCTTATTTCTCTAACCAATTCAGCAATAGCGGTTTTTTCCAAGTCAACCTGTCTTTCGATTTCTGTAATCGATTTTTCTTTTTGGGCAATTTGTTTGTCCAATTTTTTTATCAATAAATCCGTTCTTTGAATTTCAAGCTGTACCGATTCAATTTCATCATCTAAAATTGATATTTCGGTTTTTAAAGATTTTGCTTTTTGTTGATTTTGGCCGATGGCATCACGATATTGGGAAATTTTTAATTCAAGCTCTTTTAATTTGGCTTCTGCTTCTGCTTCCTGGTTATCAAAATTAACCGAAACCTCAGCCAAAACCACTTTTATAAACGGAAAAAACCCCGCAAACCGTGGGGTGTGCCCCATAAGTTGCGGGGCAAAACCAAAAATCATTAAAATGACTATAAACAATAGAACATTAATTTTCGAGGACTTAATCATCTTAAATTATGATTTTGTCTCTTCTGATCCCTCCTTTTTCTTTTCTTCTTTGACTAATTCGGGCTCAATAACTTCTGTTGGCTTTTCTTCAGTTATCTTAATTTCTTCTTCGACTCTTGGAGGTATCACAGAAACAATTACTTCTTCTGGGTCTAAATCAATTTTTACACCTTGCGGTAAAATTAAATCTTTTACTCTAATGTGTTTATCGAATGCATCTAATGCGGAGATATCAACCTTGATTTCGTGCGGCAAGTCCTTGGGTAGCGCTTCCACCTCTAGATGATTAATTGTTTTAACCAAAACGCCTTCCATGTTTTTAACTGCCGGCGCTTCGCCCTCAAACAACAACGGAACTTCAGCTTTAATAATTTTGTCCATTTTTACTTGGTAGAAATCAACGTGAGTAAATCTACTGGTTACCGGGTCTTTAGAAATTTCATGCATCAAAACATTCTTGGTTTCGTTTCCGATTTTAAGTTTTACCAATGTGCTTTCGCCCGATTGATCAAAAATTTTTCTGAATTCTTCATAATTTACCTTAACTGAAATTGGCTTATGTCCAGACCCATAAACTACAGCAGGAATAAATCCCTCTTCGCGAAGGGATTTTAATTTGTTTCCGGCTTCTTCTCTTAATTGTGCTTTTAATTCAAGTTCCATGGTGTTTCTATCTTATCAGAGCTTAATTGAAAAATCAAGCTTTGTTTTGACTGCCAAATAACACGATCTTGTCAGCAACTACTTTTTTTACAGCCTCCATTGCCGGCGAAAGAATTTTATAGGGTCTTACTTCGTCTAAATTTTCTTCCAAGAACCTCTTCAGGGCATTTTTATAGGCCACCCTGATTTCTGTATTAATATTAATTTTGACTATCCCGCCTTTGATTGCTTGTTGCAAATCATTTCTTGGCGTTCCAGAACCGCCATGCAAAACCAATAATGTGCCAGGCACGGCTCTTTTTATTCCATCCAAACGATCAATATATAAATGCGGGTCATCATCTCCGCCTTCTTTCATGCCATGAATGTTTCCGATTGCTACGGCCAACAAGTCAACTTTTGTTTTTTTAATAAATTCTTTCGCTTCTTCGGGTTGAGTTAAATCAGAAAATTTTATTTTCACATCTTGATGAATATCTGAACCACCGGGCAAACAACCAATTTCTGCCTCTACGACAATGTCCGGATTCACGCTTTTTGCGTATTCAATGACTCTTTTTGTAATTTCAACATTTTCATCAAACGGCAATTTAGAACCATCGAAATGGACACTGTCATAACCAGCATCAACAACCTCTTTAATGCTTTCGAATGTTTTGCAATGATCGGCATTTAAAATAATCGGTAGCTCTGCTTGCCCGCCGGGGAGGCGGGTTTTTTCCCTCCAAGACCTTACCAGGGCTACGGCCTGGTCGGCCCCAATA